>Ga0307406_10000371_pt1 | contig 25957 bp, 21 predicted proteins | sample 322Cmetagenome_3_FD_203706 | JGI IMG/M metagenome (GOLD analysis project Ga0307406, IMG submission 203706) | Maize rhizosphere microbial communities from greenhouse at UC Davis, California, United States - 322HYB-C-2 | ecosystem: Host-associated > Plants > Roots > Rhizosphere > Soil | place...
CAGCGTGCTGGCCGCGGGCCTGGTGCTCGCGCTCGGCCTGTCGCTGCTGCCGGCCCCGCGCGCGGTGGTGCTGGCCATTGCCACCGTCGCGGCCCTGGTCGGCGTCAACGCCTGGCTCTACCAGCACCACAGCCTCGTGCTGCCGCTCGCTTCCGCGCTGGCCATGGCCGCGCTTGCCTTTGCCTTCAGCATGGGCTGGGGCTACTTCGTCGAATCGCGCGCCCGCCGGGGCCTGGTGCGGCTCTTCGGCACCTACGTGCCGCCGCAGCTCGTCAACGAAATGCTCGTCACCCCCGGGCGCTACAGCATGCGCGCCGAGAGCAAGCACATGACCGTCATGTTCTGTGACATGCGCAACTTCACCCGCCTGTCCGAGCAGATGGCCCCGGCCGAACTGCAGGCCTTCCTGAACAACGTGTTCAACCGCCTCACCCACGTCATCAGCACCCACCGCGGCACCGTCGACAAGTACATGGGCGACTGCGTCATGGCCTTCTGGGGCGCCCCCATCGACACCCCCGACCACGCCACCCTGGCCGTGCGCGCCGCGCTCGACATGGCCGAGGCCGTGCGCGACATCAACAACATCCACCGCACCACCGGCCGCCCCGAGATCAGCGTGGGCATCGGCATCAACAGCGGCGTCATGAGCGTGGGCGACATGGGCTCGGCCGCGCGGCGCAGCTATACCGTGGTGGGCGATGCGGTCAACCTCGCCTCCCGCCTCGAAGGCCTGAGCGTGCACTACGGTGTGGAGATCGTCGCCAGCGGCGCCACCCGCGAACTCGCGCCCGGCTTCGTCTGGCAGGAGCTCGACAGCGTGCTCGTCAAGGGCCGCGCCCAGGCCGTGGCCGTGTTCACGCCGCTGGGCGCCATTGCACAAGCAGAGGCGCCCACGCCTGCCGCACTGCAGCAATCCGCCCAGCTGCAGCGCTGGGCCGAAGTGCTTGCCGCCTACCGCCGCCAGGACTGGGCCGTGGGCCGGAACTTGCTGGATCCGCTGTTGGCCGCGGATGCCAAAAAAGTCCTTTACCAGCTCTACGCACAACGATTAGCCTCCATGGCGTTGCGGCCCCAGGACCCCGAATGGGACGGCGCAACCCGGTTCGAAACCAAATGACGGCAGCAGAAGACACAAGCAGAGGGTCTCTCACAATGCAGGTTCGCGTGCTGGGTTGCTCGGGCGCCATTGCCAAGGACTGCCGGACCACCTCGTTCCTGATCGACACCGACCTGCTCGTCGATGCGGGCACCGGCGTGGGCGACCTCACCCTCGAAGAAATGGCCGGCATCGACGACGTGGTGCTCACCCACAGCCACCTCGACCACATCGCCGCGCTGCCCCTCATGCTCGACGCCGTGGCCGGCCGCCGCACCCGCCCGCTGCGCGTGCACGCCCTGCGCGCCACCATCGAGGCGCTGCGCGCCCATGTGTTCAACAACGTCATCTGGCCCGACTTCGAGAGCATTCCCAGCCCCGAGGCGCCCTTCGTGAGCTTTCACGACATTGCCGTAGGCCAGGTGCTGCAACTGGGCAGCGCCGCCCCCAAGCGCATCGAGGTGCTGCCGGCCGTGCACACCGTGCCCGCCTGCGGCTTTGCCGTGAGCCGCGCCGAAGGCGGCGCCAACTGGGTCTTTACCGGCGACACCGAGCGCAACACCCCCTTCTGGGACCGCCTTAACGCCCTGGACGTGGCCATGCTCGTCATTGAAACGGCCTTCAGCAACCGCGAGCAGGCCCTGGCCGAACGCAGCCTGCACCTGTCGCCCCGCGCGCTGGCCGACGAGCTGGCGCACATCGATCCGGGCAAGCAGTTTCCGATCTACATCACCCACACCAAGCCGGCGGAAACCGAAGAGATCATGTGGCAGATCGAGGACTTGGCCGGGCATCAGGTGGCGGGGCTGGCGCAGCGGGATATCCGGTGGTTGAAGGCGGATGGGGTGCTGACGTTTTGAGTCTGCGGCGGGGAGGGTGCTGACAAATTTGTCACGACTCGTAGCATTCGAGGGCCGTTTGTGTCACTCAATGTAACTTCTGTGGGCACAAAGTACTCGGTTTTGGCGCCGCGGCGCCTCGGTAGGGGATGGCACAGATGCTGCGGAAGGTACTGCGCTCCGGGCTTGGTTCCCGGGCTCTACAAACCAACCTGGAGTTTTCTCATGAACGTTCGCAAGATCGCCCGCCGCGCGCAGGCCGGCTTTACCCTTATCGAATTGATGATCGTTGTGGCGATCATTGGTATCTTGGCTGCTGTGGCTCTGCCGGCTTATCAGGACTACGTCGCGAAGTCGCAAGTCGCTGGTGGCTTGGCCGAAATCACCCCTGGCAAGGTGAACATTGAAGACCGTATTGCTTCGGGCACGCCGCCCGCAGACGTGGCAGCCATTGGTCTCTCCACTACCACCAAGCGCTGCACGATCTCGATCACCGGCTTCACCGGCACGACGTCTCCGGCCAACTCCGGTGGCACGATTGTCTGCACGCTGATTGGTAACGCTCAAGTCACCGGCAAGACCGTCACTTGGACTCGCGAGGCCGATACGGCCGGCACCAACGGCACGACTGGTAAGTGGGCCTGCACCTCCAACGTGGCGCTCAAGCTGTCTCCGAAGGAATGCCCGGGCGTGTAATCTTCGCCACCGCATGACGAGCCGCCTTCGGGCGGCTTTTTATCTTGTATTGCAAGCGGATGGGCCTCATCAGCAAAACTCATGACTGAGAGTTCACGCGCACTTGGCCGACCTGCCCTTTTCGCTGAAGCAGACCACAGCGGCGTGGGGGAAGGGCGTTTGCTGGCATATGCGATCTGCAGCGTTCTGGCTGTCGCCTGGACTTTGCTCGCCGGCAAAGATGTACCTTGGGACGCTCTGCACTACCACGTGTATGCGGGCTACAGCGTCTTCAACGAACGCCTGACGGTTGACCTGTTTCCGGCTGGCACGCAGACTTATCTGAACCCCTACTCTCATGTGCCGTTGTTCCTGATGGTGGACGCGGGATGGCCGTCGGTAGCGATCGGGATCTCCTTTGCCATGATGCAAAGCGTGATGCTTTGGATGACCTGGGAATTGGCACGGGTTGTATGCAGGCGTCAAGATGGCAACAGTCCAGGCATTGTCGTTTGGGCCGCGGTGGCGTTGGCGTTGCTCAACCCCGTTTTCTTGCAGGCGCTGGGATCTTCGTTCAACGACGTCACCACTGGCGCGCTTGCGCTCTGCGGGTACGTTGCTCTGGCTAGCGCATTCTTTGGAGGCCGACTCCAACTGGTCGCATTGGGAGGCGCACTGCTTGGTGTCGCTTCTGCGCTCAAACTCTCGAACGCGACTTTCGCGCTCCTGCCTGCAATCCCTATGGTTGTGGGATGCGTTTCGACGCCACGCCGACGTGTGCGGGCGCTGCTGACATTCGCTGTCTGCGCTGGTATCGCGGCGATTGCCGTGACTATGCCCTGGGCCATGCGATTGGAGCGCGCCTTCGGCAATCCCTTTTTCCCGATGCTCGACGGTCTATTTCGCGCATCGGATGCTGCAGCGCTTAAAAGTCAATCCGCGAGTTCGCCTTGGCAATTGTTTGGGCAACTGGTCGCGGGAATGAGGGATCCACGCTTCCTGCCATCGTCGTTGACCGAGGCGTTTGCGCGGCCGTTTGACATGCTTGGCGCGCGGCGCCTCATACATACCGAACCCGCAGCTCCCGATCTGCGCTACGCCGCTTTGGTGATGTTGGCGATGCTTGGTGTCGTGGCCTGGACCGTGCGCCGCCGGTGGGGGGGGGCAGCTACGGCAACCAGCAGCCAGTCAAATCGTGCTTACGTATGCTTGGCCATTTCGCTTGCGGCGAGTTGGGTGCTCTGGTTGAGCATCAGCGGGAACAGCCGCTACTTCTCGCCCATGGCTTGCATCGCGGGCGTCTTGCTTGTTGTGGGCCTGCATCGACTTCTGGCACCCGCGCCGCGACGGATATTGATCTATGTCCTGACAGTCATGCTTGGCATGCAGACCGTTTTTTTGTGGCAGACGAGAGACCTTCGTTGGGGTCCCCAACCTTGGGGTGGGCAATGGCTGCAAGTGAACGTACCGCCGCATTTGCAACGGGAGCCGCAACTCTACCTCCCCTTGGATTCGCAATCTCAATCCTTCCTGCTGTCCTGGCTGGCGCCGGGCTCAGCACTTCTGGGAGTGGCCAGCGGGATCGGGTCCGACGGATTCGTCGGAAGTCGTGCGCGCGGGCTCATAGATGCCAATCTGTCGCGGCTTCGCATGCTCAAGCTCGTAAGAGAGTTCGAATCAGACGGTAAGCCGGCCTTGCTTATTCCTGCCAATATCGACTATCCGCTCAGGCGCTTCGGACTGGAGATTGATCCCAAAGACTGCGAGTACATCAAGTACAGGGGCAATTCCGAGGCAATCGAGCATGCCGGCCCGCGGGCCGGACTTCGTGACGAAATTCAGCTCTATGCGTGTCGAGTGGTGCCCGGCGGCCGCTTGAGCCCTTCGGAGCTCGGCAGCAAGCGTGTTGCCGAACAAGTGCTCGACAACGTAGAAGATGCATGCGTCGAGCTGTTCGGCCAACATCGAAGGGGCAGCAGCACTCGCAGCGGCAATATCTGGCGTCGCACCTACGGCAGCGACTTGGCGCTTTGGGTAACCGACGGTGGGTTGATCCGGTTCGAGGATCTCCTCCGTGGCGGCGGCGATCGGGTCGCGATCGGTCGAACTGTCGACTGGCTCACTGCACCACGGAAGCTCAACTGCTGGCGTAAAGGTGGAAGAGCATATGTCGAGCTGGTGCCAAACTAGGCGCGAGATCCGATGGCCAAGTTCGAAGCACAACACAAATCAACAGCCGTTTGCGCAAGTCATTCTTTCGAATGCCAATTGCCTGGAGGCTCGGAGTTCTACTATGAGTAGCGCGGTTCTCAATTTGGCAAAGACTCCCTTCGTTGATTCGGTCCATCTTCCCGCATCGGGAAAGGCTCCGCCGATCGAGTTGACTGTCCTCATGCCGTGCCTCAATGAGGCACAGACGCTCTCGACCTGCATCGCAAAGGCCAAGGGATTCCTTGCGCGTGCGGGGATCAGCGGAGAGGTAGTGGTGGCCGACAACGGCTCAACCGATGGGTCGCAGATACTGGCCGCGTCGTGCGGGGCACGCGTTGTCGACGTGCCGGTGCGCGGCTACGGTGCGGCACTGATTGCCGGCATCGATGCCGCAGCAGGCCGCTACGTCATCATGGGCGATGCCGACGACAGCTACGACTTCGGCGCTCTTGCTCCCTTTGTCGCCGAGCTGCGCAAGGGGAGTCAGCTCGTGATGGGGAACCGCTTCCGCGGTGGCATCTTGCCTAGCGCAATGCCGCCATTGCACCGCTACCTGGGCAACCCGGTGCTGAGCTTCATGGGACGGCTGTTTTTCAAGTCCAAGATTGGTGACTTCCACTGCGGCTTGCGTGGCTTCGAGCGCCAAGCCATCCGGCAACTGGAACTGTGTTGTGAAGGCATGGAGTTCGCCAGCGAGATGGTGGTCAAGGCATCCTTGAGCGGCCTGCGCGTTGCCGAAGTCCCGACTGTCCTTTCTCCGGATGGTCGCGACCGACCCCCGCATTTGCGCACTTGGCGCGACGGTTGGCGCCACTTTCGATTCCTGCTTCTGTTCACACCACGCTGGCTGTTTCTGTATCCGGGCGTGGCGCTGACCTTGTTGAGTGTGGCGCAGCTGCTGCTTGCGCACTTTCACCCGGGCAGCTTGGGCCGCTGGCCAGTGGGCATCCATACCCAACTGTTCGCGGCCGCAGGCATGGTGCTGGGCTATCAGACTATGTTGTTCGCCATGGGGGCTGTACTTGCTCGCCACTGCGCGCGTTTGAACACGCCGCACCCCCGGGAACGATGGGCGCTGCGCGCGGCCAGCGGAGGATGGCTGTCGATAGGGGGGGCGCTCGCGACGTTGTTTGGACTCGCAATGTGTGCAAGCCTCACGTGGCAATGGGGGAGTACCGGCTTTGGCGCGCTGGATCCCGAGACCGCCATGCGCCAGATCATCCCCGGCGTTGCTCTGCTTCTGATGGGCACGCAATCGTTGTTAGCTTCTATTTTTTTTGCAGCGCTTCGAAGCGCTTTCGATCTGCGACGAGGAACTATGCATACGCATATCGCCGAGCCCAATCGCACAGAGATTTGAACTGCGCTGCAGGCCAGCCGTCTGGCAATTGGCGCTCGTACAACGCATATTCCCGCTCCATCGAGCACTTCTTAGGAACAGGCAAGTCTTGCCACCTCTCAGCATGAGCAAACAGAGCAGCCAAAGTCGTGATTGGCCATTGGAAGGCTTGGAGCATCTGGGCGCCTGTCCGATCTGCGCAGGCGAGCAACGCCATGGTGTGCACCAAGGCTTGGCAGACCATTTGTTCAACGCACCGGGCCGCTGGGATCTCCACGCCTGCGAGAAGTGCGGCACAGCCTATTTGGATCCCAGGCCAAATCGCCAAACGATCCATTTGGCATATCAAGACTACGGAACGCACGAAAGCCAACTGGACGATGACCCGCAGCAGCCAGGAACAGATTGGCGCAGTTCTCTCAAGCAGGCCATCTTGCGCGCATACATTCGCGTGCGCTTCAGCAAAAAGCCGTTCAAGCCGAGTGATGTCTTTGCGGGAGCAATGTGGTTTCGCCCATTTTTAAGGCCGCGTTTCGATGCAGCCATGCGGCATCTTCCCGTCTCGATCAGGCCAGGCACCGTGCTGGATATTGGCTGCGGAAACGGCCGTTTCTTGGCGTGGGCACGCATCGCGGGCTGGCGGGGCTGTGGCACCGAATTCGACTCACAAGCAGCAGCAGTCGCGCGCTCCAAGGGATTTGACATCCACGAAGGGCCTTTGGACGAGTTGGTCAACAGCGGTAAAAAGTTCGATGCGGTCACCATCAGTCATGTCATCGAGCATGTGCACGAGCCATCCGCTCTCTTGCGCGCTGCGCACCAATTGCTCAAACCGGGGGGACATTTCTGGATCGAAACCCCCAACATCAACGCTCGCGGCCATGCGTATTTTGGTGCGGGTTGGGCGGGACTGCACCCGCCACACCATCTCCAAGTATTCGCACCAAAGGCATTGGAAAGGCTGCTTCGGGAAGCCGGCTTCATCGACATTCGTATTGCCTCTTCGCAATCTGGTTGGCGAGCGATGGCCTCCTTGAGCCGACCGACAGATCCGAAGCAGATGCGCAATATCCGTTCCCAGGCGATCCGCGAAGACATTGCGGAATTCTTGGGGCACAGCGATGCGGCAGAAGGAGAGTGCATCACGCTGACGGCGACAGTGTCTGCTTGAATGGATCCCATCGTTTCAATCCCATCGCAGTCGGCGTCCGGGTCCATGCGCGGCACAGTGTTCGCCGTGGTCGTGACGTACAACCCGGACGGCAAGCTACGCGACCGATTGCAGGCCTTGCGCGCACAAGTGCATACGCTCTTGGTCGTCGACAACGGTTCAGCCAACGCCGAAGTTGTACGTGCGATGGCGTTGCAGGCCGGATGCTCGGTGGTCCTCAATCCTGAGAATCTTGGCATTGCTGAAGCCCTCAATCAGGGCGCCCGTGCTGCCATTCAACATGGAGCCGAATGGCTTGCGACCTTTGATCAGGACAGCCACGTTGCTCCAGAAGCTATTGCGCAACTGCTGGCGGCTTCCGTGGCATTGCCGCAGCTAGACCGGGTCGCGATCCTGGCCATGAGCCATCGCGACCGAGGGACAGGGCGCGACTACCATCGCTCCGGTGAAATTTTGAAGGAAACCGAGCAATGGCGGTCGGTGCGCACCACCATCACATCGGGTAGCTTGGTGCGCGTATCTGTTTTTCTCCAGGTGGGTTTGTTCGATACGCGGCTTTTCATAGACACGGTTGACTTGGAGTTTTGTCTGCGTTGCCGTCGCCAAGGACTGCTGGTGCTGGAAAACCGGATGGTGGTACTGGCCCATTCAATGGGAAATTCAACAACCCGCGTCGTACTAGGATTTCCTCTCGTGTTGACCGGACACTCACCGTTACGCCGCTACTACATCACGCGCAATCAGCTTGAAATGTGCCGGCGCTTCGTTGCTGCCGACCCGCGTTGGGCATTGGGAGCCTTCTGGGACTTGGCAAGCGGAAGTGCAATTACCCTGTTGCTGGAGACCGAGCGTCGCGCAAAGTTGCGCGCAATGTTCTCTGGACTGGGTGACTTCATGTTGCGCCGCTTTGGACAGAGAAAGCGGCCGCTGTAGGCGTGTAGGCTAGCCCGCAGTTCTTCATCGAGGAGGGCTGATCAGGCCCCGGCCGGTGATCCAGCTTCCCAGCAAAAGCAGCCGCAGCAGCACGTCGCCGACAAATGATTGGCGAAAGCGCGTCGGGGTTATCAGCAGTCGCATGGCGGTTATTGGTCTGCGGCAGTCGAAGTAACTGTCCAGCAACCGTCGGTCCGCCGCATTCAATCGTGCGGCATGCACAGCGCGAAAATTCTCGATCTGCGCGTACATGATGTGAACCCAGTTCTTCTTACGGAGGAAGCGCAGGATCGCTATGTAGCGCCCCATGCCTGAGCCCATTCCGATGGCGTTGGCGCCATGTTGCCGATAAAGGATGGTGGGTTCGCGATCAACGATGACTTGACCGAACGCCGCAATGACCAAGTACAACCACCAGTCATGAAAATAGATGCGATCCGGGTCGCCATATTGACGTGCCAAAGGCAAGGCGGCGCGATTAATGGCGCAGGTACAGCCGGTCACGATGTTTTCGGTCAAGGCATTGCGAAATGACGGTGGCCGGCCCCACGCTGGCGATAGGCCGAGGGGGAGTAGCTGCTCGTCGACCAGCCGAAGACGTGAGCAATACAACGCGGGTTTGTCTTGCAGCGGCGCCAAGTGTGCGGCAGCTCGCTCGATCTTGTTCGGCAGCCACACGTCGTCCTGGTCACTCAGCATGATCAGATCCGCGTCATCAGGCGCAGCGTCCAGCAGCTTGAAAAAACTCCGCACGAAACCGACGTTCTGCCCACGTATCACAGCAATGCGCGGATCTCCGAGCTCTTGAATGCGTACAACGGTCTCGTCGGTCGATCCATCGTCGCGCACGATCACGCGGCCGCCAACCGGCAATTGATCGAGGATGGAGCGAAGTTGCTCTTCCACAAGGCGCTCACCTTGCCAGGTGGACATCAATACAACAACATTCATACGAAATCTCCGCTCGCCTGACCTCCCACACACCCCTTAACCCCGGACAAGGCTCATCAGCTTGTTTGAGAGTTTGGCAAGGCGCCACGAGACAGAGCTGAACAAAGTGGCACCGCGCTCCCGCGCCTTCTTTGCACGAGCGCATTCCTTATCGAGTTCAGTTTTCAGCTGTGTAAGCTGATCTTCGCAATTCGTCCGCCCTTCAGCTTTACATCGGGCCATCATCATCAGCGAGGGAAGCGTGGCAATCTGTCGATCGACACCGTCTCTCGTCATTGCTTCCTGAAAACGCAACATTCGCAATGGGGAAGTCGCGGCATCATTCATCGCTTTTGCACACCAGTCTTCGGCAAATTTTTGAGGTTCCAGTTTTGTGCCTTGGTCGGGAATTTTCTCTAGAAGAAGGGCGAACTCAATGGCCTGGGATTTGGGAAGATGCTCAGCGAAATACATCGAATTCAATCGCCAGAGCCACGCCCCTTCCGACATTCCGGCGACAAGCAATGACGCAAACTCTTCTGGACTCCAAGCGTGGACGTGAATGGAGCGCCTCCGATGCAACGCGAATCGCGCCGCATCCAAAAGCCTGGGGTTGTACCACTCGCGAACTTCACGCGGATGCATTGGTGGTTGGTTGTAGATCGCCTCGCAAAATTCGCGAATGCTCGCTTCGTCTACTCCGGTCACGCCGGCGCGATATTTTGCTAGCGGCACCGCAAAAGGCGTGGGCACGCGCACCGCGTCAAAAGTTCGACTTCGGTCTGGTACGACCAACAGCAGCTTTCCGCCAATGCGGAGCACTCTGGAGAACTCCGCGAGAACTTCAAGTGGATTGGCCACATGCTCGATGACATGCGACGCAACCAGTCCGTCAAAAGAGCTTGATTCAAGCTGCGGTAGCCCTTCAGTGTCGAGATCGACGTTGTAGTGGGCTTGCACGCCAGGCGGCTGTCCAATCAACTCCGGGAAGTTCTTGTCGCGACCTCCTTCGACCGAGCGATCTGCGTATCTAACTTTTGCAGTGCGCGCAACGACGAAGGGGCGGCTACCGGGGCCTACCTCCAATACCTCGCCGTCAATGGAAAGGCCGATGAGATCGCGAGGGCTAGTGAGCATGAGTCAATGGTAATAAGTTGCAAGGGGCGAACGTGCCCGCTCCTGAAGCTGTCGCCGTCAATTCGACCGCGGATGCGCATCGTGATTCACCCTGCGATTGGCGGTGAGCCTTTGGATCAGAGACCACCCCAGTAGAGAGAGAAACAGCACGAGGCCGAACGGCCATTGAGAAGTTGAGGAGAGATTTGTCCTCATGACAAGCGCCAGAATCGCAGCCATGAGGACTGCAGGGATCGCAAGAAGCCGGAGCGTCGAAAACAGCGTGCCCGCCAAGTGGGAGAGAAGAAAGAAATCTATCGCAACCCTAGCGGCAAATACCGCAGCGGCGCCTACAAGGCCCCACGCTTGAAGCGCGATGTACAACGATGCGAGGTATGGCAGCAACTCGACCATATGGATCTTTGCCACGAGATCGGGACGTCCGCTTGCGAGCAGCTTGGTGAAAGGCACGATAGCGAGACTGTTGATCCAAAAGGCAAAGTACAGGATTTGCATCACGCGGGCAGACTGGACGGCGAGTTCCGGCGAGATCCACCAGGCGAGGAATGGAGTCGACAACAGCAATCCTGCCGCCATGAGCGGCGACAGCCATACACCGAGCGTACGCAGGCCAAACATGGCCAGTTGATGCCGTTCGGCCTCGGAGGTTGAACGGGCAAAACGAGGGAAGAGAGCTTGGTTCAGCGCCGACGACAGCAACGTAGTTCGTTCGGTTATTTGGAAGGGAATGACGTAGTAGCTGATTGATTTGGCGCCCAACTGCGCACCGATCGCGAAGCGGTCAGCAACGATCATGAGTGGACCCACAATTGCGCTGACAGTTGTCCATCCGCCAAACCGCATCAACTGCAAGGCATATTGCCCATCGACCGACACTGCAGAACCAGTGAGGTAGTGAATGCCGCAGCGCCACAGCATCGGTATCAACACGAGCAAACGAACTGCAACCACCGCGGCAACAAGCCCTGGTAGCTGAACGCCAATCGTCGTTGCTACAGCCAAAGGGGTTAGCAATGCCAGCACGTTGACCGATGCGCCGATCAGGTTGAGTTCCCCGAAAGCATTGCGTGCCTGAAATGCACCGCTCAACACGCCTGCAAGGGTTGTCGCCGGCACCAGTGCTGCTGCCCACGGCAAGGCCGCGAGGAGTTCGGCGCGCAAGCTGGCTTCGATGGAAGAGTGCTGCGTAAAGAACCAGGCACCTAGTGGTTGGGTGGCCAGGGCGCCCGCCAATCCCAGTCCGAGACTGAGCGACAGCGCCGTCCAGAGTACCTTGGCACGTTCACTCCTAGGTTTCCCGGCCATGTGTGCGAGCTGACGGGCTGTTGCCTGACCGATTCCCAAGTCGAACAGACCCATATATCCGAAGAAGAGCCAGATCAGTGCCAGCACTCCGAAACGGGCCTCGCCAATCAAGCGCAAGTAGACCGGTACTGTGAGTAGTGACACCACCAGCGGCAGAGCTTGGCCGATCAGGTTGTAGGCGGTGTGGCGCTGTAGGCTCATGTGCTCGAGGACGAGGACCGTTGAGTTAGGAGTTCGCGGACAAGCTCTCGATGTGCGCGCTGAACGTGCCGAGTTCAAAGTATGGGCGGATGGCCCACGCAAGCTGACAGATCGAGCGAGCCGCGGCAAGTGTATTGCGTCGCTCAACGGATCTGGTCAAAAGCTCGCCGCTGGTTGAACACGCCGCGCGGGCCTAGAGGCAGGGAGACTGCACCAGTTCTCGAAATTGAAAACGCCCGATGAGATTCATCGGGCATCCTGCTTCGCGTTTCCGCTGGTGCACGGCCAATTGGCCGTGCCCACTTAATCGACCGTCGGCACTTCCCGCCAGTTCAGCAACCGCAGCGTGGGACCAGTCGACGGTGTGAAGGGGATCTTGTCCAGGTCGCCGCGCACATTGCCGGAGATCAGGCGTACCTTGCCGTCGACGCCCACGAACTTGAGGTCGGTGATTGCCGTGGCGGATTGCACGAACGGAGCGCCGTCGGCCAGCGCTGTGCGGCCGGTATTGAAGTCGATGGCGTAGATCCGGCTCTGGCCCGAGGGGCTGCAGGCGTCGCCGCTGGTGAGCAGCGACGAGAACGACACGATGCCGTTGAAGGCGACCGGGCTCGCCACCAAGCGCAGTCCAATCCCCCCTTCCGTGCCCAGGTCGAGGTACCAGCCGCGTGAATTGGTGGGAACGACGGTTCCGCTCACAAGATTGGTGACAGCGGTGAGGCCGCTGCGCGTCACGGGCATGGTGTCGTCGGCCGGCTTGAAGGCGGTGGCGGTTCCGTCGATGACGGCATAGAAGCTCTGCGCCGCGCCGGAGTTGATGTCGCTCGCATCGAGCAGCTGGCCGGTGCCGACCATCACGTAGCGCTTGCGGCTTGTGGGCTGGATCTGCACCAGGGGGCGCGAGGTGACCGGCTGGGCTTTCGCGGGCGTGGCGCCATCGGTGAAGACGGCGATCCTGGTCGGCGCCGGGTAGGCCGTGGTCGTGCCCGCGGGCGCGGTCACGTCGAAGCGCCAGAGCTGGCCGTTGAGATCGCCCACGTAGATCGCATCGGCCGTGCCGTCGGTCTGGTCGGAGATGAAGGCCGTGGCATGGGTCATGCCGTTGGCCACCGCGCCGGTGCTCACCTTCTGCAGCAGCGCGCCGGTTTCCGGATGCACGAAGTAGAGGTAGCCGTTGTGGTCGCTGTTGTCGCTGTGATAGCCCGAGGTCAGCACCACCACCCAGCCGTAGCGCTTGGTCTTCAGGATCAGGGGTGCGCCGTAGCTGAAGCCCATGTCCGCATCGGTGAACTCCCACAGCACCTTGCCTGCCACGATGGTTTCGTCGGTCATCGCGGCCGGATCGGTCACGTCAAGGGCGTAGAAGCTCTTGCCGCCCTTGCCAAGGCCGCCGACCAGCAGCGAGCGCCAGTCCGAGCCGGTGGCCGCGAAACTGCCACCCGCATGGTCGAAATCGACGTCGACCACTTCGGGCGTCGCATCGACGTAGTACTTGTGCAGGTAGTTCGGGTTGCCCAGTTGGGCGAGGCCGTCCGCGGCCGGCGTGGCCGGGTTGCTCGGCCCGTTGAAGAGGGCGCTTGGCACGTAGGCGAACTGTTCGAGACCGGCGTTGGCGCCGGTGAGTTCGCCGCGGAACGCATGCAGCATGCCGTCGTTCGCGGCAGCGTAGACCATGGTGGGGCGCGCGGCCTTGGCCGTCTTGAAGGCGGCGTAGCCGCGATTCACCGCGTCGGAGTAGTTCGATGCGGGTGGGCCGACGGGCTTCACCTTCGAGTTGACGATGTCGCCCAGCAGCTTGCTGCGAAGCCGGTAGGGCTTGGTTCCGTCGCTCGCCGTCTTCTCCTGGCTGCGATCGCCGCGCAGGTAGTTCAGGTAGTTGGCGCTGTCGTCGCCGGTGACGTAGAGGGTGTCGAGCGTGGCCGCCTTGCTGCCCGTTCCGGTGCCGAGGTTCGCGATGCGAAAGGGCACGCCTGCCGTGCCGTTCCAGGTGGCGATGCGCCGGTTGGTGTCCCAGCCGGTGCCGGCGAACTGGGTCGCGAGCTTGCTGGTGCTGTTCCATTCCGCCGTGAGCGAGGGCGTGCCGTCGGAGGCAAAGCTGATGCTGCTCGCGCTCACCACGCCGGTCCAGTCCTGGGCGTCGTATTGCGAGGCGTACGAGGCGGAGCCCGTGGCCGCCACCTGCAGCGCCGACAGCGAGAACGAGGTGGTGTACGCCTGGATGGCGTTCACGATGCGCTCGAAGGCTTGTGTCAGGCCCCTGACCAGCGTGTCGGGTTGGCCTGCGGCAAAGTAGTTGTCGGGACGCGGCTGCGTCAGGTTCGCGGCACGCGTGTCGGTCAGCGTCTCGCCGCTGGTCGACCACCAGTCCAGCGGAATGGTGCCGTCGAAGGTGTAAGGGTCGAAGTCGGCCGGCAGCTTTTTGGGGTCCAGTCCACCGAACTTGGCGGCAAGGTAGAACTGGTTGTTGTACTGGAAGGACTGCTCCAGCACGTCCACCCAGTAGGTGCTGACCGTCTGCTTGCCGATGGTGTTGGCCCGCCCGGTCACGTCGGGACGAATGTCCTTGGTGTTGGCGTCGAAGGCCAGGCCCGCGATGTAGGCGGAGTTGTTGCGGCCGCTGTAGTCGTTGGAATTGCCGATGTTGCCCAGGCTTTGTAGCGCGCCGACCCGGTTGGTGGCCCTGACGGCGTCGACGGTGTCGTCGGCTGCCACCTCGGGCGGCATGTTGGGCTCGCGGGTGCGGTAGGTGGTGTTGCCGGCCACGTTCTTGTCGACGTGGGTGTAGATGTCGCCGATGCCCAGCACGAAGTTGCGTTGGCACGAGTACTGGATCGGGTCGCCCCAGCTGGTGATCACCGGGAAGCCATCGACCCAGCTGGTTTTCGTCGGGCCGTCGGCATTGCCCATGGAACTCCAGGCCGCGACGTTGTCGAGGTTCTTGTAGTACCGCATGACCGCGTAGTACAGCTCGCTGACCGGGTCGTGGCCCTTGTAGTCGCCCGGGAAAATCTGGCCGAACTTGTTCAGGTAGTTCATCACGCCGCTGTCCGCGATGGTCACGCCGGTCGCCTCCGTGGTCGCGGTCGCGTCGGCGGCGTCGGGGTTGCGGATGAAGGTGCCGTCGGTCTCGCTCCACTCCTTGTTCGCATTGACCGCGGGCGCCTGGCCGGGGGTTGGCGCGGTCGGGCCGACGAATTTCTGCTTGGCGCGCAGCACGCCGCCGTCGCGCTGGTCGCTGCTGTCGTTTAGGTAGCCGAAGGCGCTGAAGCGCATCTTGTCGGCGTACTTCTGGATCAGTCCTTCGGGCTTGTAGTTGGTGCCGTAGGCCTTGCAGTTGGCTTCGAGTCCGCCAGCCGCGGCCGAGGGGTCGCAGACCTTCACGCGCATCGTGAAGTCGTGGTCGACAGGCCCGGCATCGGAGAAAGGCTTGAAGGTGTTGTTTGACGAGGGGGTGCGCCAATGGAACTGCATTACTGCGCCGCCGCCCTTTTCGTAGTACTCGATCTGTACGCTGAACGTCTGGCCCGCGGTGAGCGAAATGGTCGCGGAGTCGTCAGTGGCCGGGCCGTGGTCGGTCCAGTTGTTGATTCGTCGATTGCCGTTGGTGAAGTTCTGACCACCGTTGCCGCTGGTATTGACCCAGAGCCGCACGCCGTCGTCGCTGATGGTGCGGAAGACGTAGTCGCCGGTCTCGGGTGCCGTGTAGGTGCCGAGGAATCGCGCCGAGAAGTTGTCGGCGTTCACGCCAGCCACCGGAGCGGCGTTGCCCCAGTTGTGGTCGGCGGTGTCGGTGGTGACGGTGGCGATTGCCGTGCCGTCGACATTGACATTGTTGAAATACTGCGCTGTCATCGTGCGGCCGCCAGCGCCGCCCGTGGTAGTCATGCGCATCTTGAAGCCGCGGTTGGTGATGCTCGTTGTCAGCGCGGTGGCGCTGTTGAACGGCGTGGCGCCCGCAATGGCGCCAGCCGGTAGCGTTCGGTCAGGAAAGAGGCTGCGATTCCCGTGCCAGGCTTTCTCGAGGATGGTGGTGGTGGCCGTGTCGACCACGCGCCGTCCGCCGGTCATGGCCCAGCGGAAGGGGTCGATGGTGGCGGTGGAGGCCCAGTTCAGGAAGTTGCCGCTCCACTTGTCGTCGTTGGCGCCCGTGCAGGTGCGGTTGGTGGCGGCTCCGGCCGGGTAGAAGTAGCTGGAATCGCCCTTGTCGGTGGTGCTGACGCCGTTGGCGGTGGTGTCGACCTGGTACAGGTAGCACTTGGCCGGATCGAAGTAGCCCAGATAGTTGGTGTTGCTGGAGTAGTCGCCGACGTGCGCCGTGCGTGACGCGGTGGGCCATTCCACCGACAGCGCCAATGCCAGGTTGCCCGGAACCTCCGAGGTCGAGAACACGGGCTGGTTGGCGAGGTTGGCCGCCGAGGCGATCATGGCACTGGCGAGCGCCAAGCCGAGGCCGGTGGCAATGCCAACGCGGCACACCGCGCGAATGGACGAACGAATTCTTGTTTTCATGACTCGCCTGTGCCCTATTCGGGCTTGGTGAAGGAGGCTTGCAGGAACACCTGCGTGTCGCGCGGACCATCGACGCGAACCGAGACGCGGTAGATGGGCGGGCTGGGAATGGACGGGCCGGGCGTGGCCAACTGGCTCTGGTCGATACCCTGCGTTTCGGTGTTCGATGGGGTGTAGACGCAGCGGCTCTTGCCAATGGTCGAGAACGCGCCGGTGGCGTTGCACATCCGGTCGATCACGTAGCGCACGGTGACGCCACCGTGGCCGGTGATGGGGCTGCCCGTTGGCGCGAAGGTGTTGCCCATTACATCGGATCCGGTCAGCGTGGTCTTCTTCAGCAGCACTTCCGGGATGCCCTTGCTGTTTGCAGCGAGCTGGATCGCGCTGTAGTTTGCCGCGGGCCGGTGGCTTGCGGTGCCATCCGCCGTGACGAGCGCGCCACCGGCCTGGAACTCCCGCATCGCCTTGGCGATTGCCAGTTCGCCCTGGTTGACCAGGTCGCGCTTGAAGGCGAGGTTGCCGGCCCCGGACAGCGAGGTGTCCATCGACCGCATGACCGCCACACCACCGGCGAGCAGCACCACGAGGATGATCAGGCAGAACAGCAGCACCACGCCGCGCTCGCGCGCCGGGCCGTGCATCTTGGAAAGAATCTTCATGGGACAGGCAGCAACAGCATGTTGCGAAGCGGAATGGTGGTGTCGATGACGCGGTAGCGGAAGTTCCGGTCGGCGGTGGCGATGCTCAAGGTGCGCTGCTTCGTCGTGCCGAGATCCTCGAAGATGGTCAGGCTGGCCTTGGTGACCGGCTCCTTCTCGTAAAGGCTGCCGCGCATGACCAGCGCAACCCGCGCCGCCACGATGTGGCGCATGGTGTCGGGCGCAAGCATGAGGGTGCCGATGGCATAGCCAGTGGCTGCAGGATCGATCCATGTGTCGGCGGTGCCGTTGCTGTCGGTATCGACGCCGTACACCGCGTACAGGGCGACGACGCCGTCCGCCAGCGCCTGCATGGCGGAGGCGTCGGTCCCTTCGTCGCTGCCGGTCCCGGCGGCACGCAGCAGGTCGTAGGCGACCAACGTGCGATTGGCATTCACACCGATCAGCTGGAACTGCAGGTTGTTGGCGCCCACATTGCCAAGTGGCGTGAAGAGCGCCGTACCGCCCGCCGCGAGTGTGGCAAGCGAGGTGGTGGCACCGCTCGAGGTGAAGTAGCGCCCGCCCATGGGCAGCACTTCGTTGCCTGCGGCGGCGAATGCGGTTGCGTCCGTCACGTTCACCTGCTCGATCAGGCAGTCGGAATCGAAGGTGCCGTTGTCGATGCTCACCAGCCCGATGTCGCCGTGAGCAAGGCCGATGGTGTTGTCGAGCCGCAGGTCGTTGTTGCCGGGGAAACCGGAGCGGATGCGGCGCGGCACGTCGCCCGCCGCGGCATTGCCGCCCATGACCACGAGGGTGTCCGAAGCGCCGGCAGTGGCGCCCTTGGCAATCAGGAACGGTGCCACTCGCAGATTGCCCGCTGCGGCGGCCCCGGCACCGCCAAGCAGCGTGTCGAATGGCGCCGGAAACGCGGATGCGGTTCGCGGCAGGATGGTGGTGGCCGTGCTGCCGATGCGGCGCGCGGCGCTCAACCGGCATCCGAATATGCCGCGCTTGCCGGTCTGCGCAAAGCCGGAGCCGGCGCTTCGCAGCAGGCGATCGATCGCGTAGACGGCATAGGAGCCGCTCTGGCCCATGTCGTTGGTCGAGGTGGTGCTGCGCTTGTGCGCCTCGCCAATCGTGACCACACTGGTCACGGCGAGCACCACGATCAGGCCGATGGCCAGTGCCACCAGCAGCTCGATCAGCGTCAGGCCGCGCTGCGCGGCGCGGGCAAAGGGTTTTGAACGGGCGTTCATGGGGCGGGTGGCAGCGCGACGCGCGTGATGAGGCGGCTGTCCTGTTCGCGGTCCGCGCGCTGGGGGGGGCGCCAGGTGATGAGGATGTCGGCGGTGTTGGCCCCGGTGTTCGGGGTGATCTGGACCTCGGCATTGGGCAGGCCGCCGGTTTCCAGATTGCGGGCGCGCGTGGTCCAGGCTGCGGAGTTGAGCGACACCGTGCGCTGGATCCACATGGTCGTCGCGATGTCGTTGGCGATCAGGGCCGCACGATTGCGGTCTTCCGCATCGACCGACAGATTGATTGCCCGCGCCTGCAGGCCGATCAGGCCCAGGATGCCCAGCGAGAACAGAAGGATCGAGACCAGGACTTCGATCAGCGCGACACCGGACTGCGAAGCGTGCGCGGGGGAGGGCGTGGAGCATTGGTGTTTCATCACGCAGGGCATCCGTCGGGATGGGTGTTGGACAGCGTCTTGGCCGGGTCGCACAGGCGCACCTGCCCGCCCAGGGCGACCAGTACGCGCAGCGGGCGATCGGCATTGGGGATCGTGATGTCGTAGGCCGCAGCCGCAGCATTGCAGGCCACGCCAGTGCCGGGCGTGGGGTTGTCGACGATGCGTCCCAGGGAGTTGAAGCACAGCGTCGCGGGACCGGTGATCCGGACATCGGGGGCCAAGCCGGTCAGGCCCCCGCCTTCGATGAACGTGGCGTCGTCTTCCTCGCCCGTGAGGAGCGGCACGAAGTTGACCGACCAGTTGGCACCGTTGGCCACGGCGGTGAGACCGTTCGCCGGGGTCGTGTCAGCCGTCAGAGAGAAGACGGTTTGGCGACTGCGCCGCAGGGCCTCGGTCTGTGCAAGGCGAAGGCCGTTCTGCAGCGTATCGGCGACGGTGCGGATGCGGCTGTTGCGCACCCATTCACTCATGGCCGGGAACGCCAGCGCCATCAGGATGCTCAGCAGCGCCACCGTGACCATCAATTCGATCAGCGTGAAGCCGCGCGCGGCATGCGGCCGATGGATCGGTGCCTTCATCAGCAACCCGACTTCTTTGTCGTCCAGCCGGTGGTGCACTGCGTCCAGCCCGCGCCCACGCCGGTTGTGGCGCGGGTGTTCTGGTGGTTCACGGTGAACGTGAAACCATTGGTAGGGCCGCTGCCCGCGGCCTGCGCCGTGAATGTCGTGGCCGTCAGCGTCGGGCAGGAGATGGTGAAACTACCCGCCGCAGCCGGCGCGGCGCACGGCGAGATGAAGGTGGTGCCGATGGAGCGGTAGTCCCGGTTGTCCTGGAAGTAGCGCTCCATGTTGGCGCGCAGCCCCGACAGGGCGTTGTGAGCCTCCACGAGCTGCCCGCGAAGCACGTAGTCGCGATAGCTGGGAATCGCGATAGCAGCCAGGATCCCGATGATCGCCACCGTGATCATCACTTCGATCAGCGTGAAGCCAAGTGAACCGCGCCGATCTCTCATGGGCTGGCGCGGAACGGAATATTGTTTCATTGACACCTTTCGCGCTCGGCCGCACCACTAGAAACGGGGCCGAGCAACAGTTGTAGACAGTTGTCTAAGAATGTCTCTAAATGTGTTTTCGGGCAAAGCCGCTCGTCTCCCACCCGCCGCCATTCGTCGGCCCGGCCGGTCGGCACAATCGGCGGAATGACTTCCCGCGCAGCGCCTGCCGAGGCCGCCGCTCTCTCGCCTAAAGCCGTCGGCGCCGTGCGTGCCGGGCTGGTCGCGTTCCCGTTTCTGTGCCCCCTCGTCGCCGGCCCTTCGGTCCAGGCCTGGCAGCTGCTGGCCACCTGGGTCTGCCTCGCGGCGATGCTCCTGGCCGTCCCTGCCGCAGTGCCGGCACGCCGCATCTGGGTCTGGCTCGGCGCTGGGGCGGCGGCGATCGTGCTTTTTTCTCCGCCGCATGCCACGGCCGCGGCATGGCTGCCCGCCGTGGTCGTGCTCGCCGCCATGGCGGCGGCGGCCTGCGTCGGCGCGGGCATGGCGCGCGGCGGGCCGCGCACTTCGGGGGTGCTGGCGGTGGGCGTGCTCGTGGCCGGCCTGGTTAGCGCGGTGCTCGGCCTGCTCCAGTACTACGGCCTGGCCGAGCCGCTGGTGCCCTGGACCACCACGCCCGCGCTGGGCCAGGCGTATGGCAACCTGCGCCAGCGCAACCAGTTCGCCACGCTGATCAGCATGGCGCTGGTGGCGGCGCTCTGGATCCACGCGGCGCAGCCCTCGGCGCGCATTCGGCGCTGGCTGGTGGCGGCGGCGCTGCTGCTGCTGGTGGCCGCGGCGGCGTCCACCTCGCGCACCGGGCTGCTCCAGCTGCTGTCGATCGTGGGCGTTGCCGCCTTCATCGCGCGGCGTGAGCGCCGCGGCGTGCCGGCCGAGCACGCCGGCACACCCTTCAGCCTGCCGCCGCCGCTGGTGCTGCTGGCGATGGTCCCGGTCTATTTCGCCATCGCCTGGCTGCTGCCGCAGCTTGCGGCGGGCGAGGTCGAGGGCATGATGCAGCGGCTGCAGGAGGGCGCGCCGGGCGACCACACGCGGATGATCCTCTGGCGCAACGTGCTCTCGCTGATTGCCGCGCATCCGCTCGCGGGGTGGGGCTGGGGCGAGCTGGGCTTCGCGCACTACAGCACGCCGTACGAGGGGCCGCGCTTCCCCGAGATATTGGACAACGCCCACAACCTGCCGCTGCACCTGGCGGTGGAAATGGGCATTCCGGTGTCGGTGCTGGTCTGCGGCGGCTTCCTCTGGATGGTGATGGCGGCCAGGCCCTGGCGCGAGCGCGATGCGGTGCGGCTCATGGCGTGGGGCATGCTGGGCGCGATCGCGCTGCACAGCCTGCTCGAATACCCGCTCTGGTACGGGCCGTTCCAGCTGGTGTTCGGGCTGTGCCTGGGCATGCTGTGGCCGGCGCGGGTGCGTGAGCGCTCGAAGAAGGCCCGGTGGCTCGAGCCGCCGGTGCTGTCTTCTGCCGCGGCCGCGGTGCTGATGGCGGTGGTCGGCTATGCCACCTGGGACTACATCCGCATCAGCCAGATCTACCTGCCGCGCGAAGACCGCCTGCCGGCCTATGAAGACGGCACGCTCGCCAAGGCCCGGAAATCGTGGCTCTTCGCAAGGCAGGTCGACTTTGCCGAACTCACGCTCACGGCCGTCACGCCGGCCAACGCGGCCGCGATGCATTCACTGGCCGAGCGCACGCTGCATTTCTCGCCGGAGCCGCGCGTGATCGTCAAGCTGATCGAAAGCGCCGAGCTGATGGGGCGGGGCGAGGAAGCCCGCGACCAGGCGGAGCGTTTCCGCATCGCCTTTCCGGCGGAGTACGAGCGCTGGCTGAAGGGGCTGCCCGTGGACGGGCAGGCGCCCTAGCCTTGGGGGGCTGCCAGGTAGCTGCCCGACTTGCCCCCATGCTTCTCCAGCACGTGCACGTCGGTGATCCGCATGCCCCGGTCCACGGCCTTGCACATGTCGTAGATGGTGAGCAGCGCCACCTGCACGGCGGTGAGGGCTTCCATCTCGACGCCGGTCGGCCCCACGGTCTCGACGGTGGCGGTGCACACCACCTGCGGCGCATTGCCTTTCTCGGCCAGCGCAAATGCCAGCGCCACGCGCGTGAGCGCGAGCGGGTGGCACAGCGGGATCAGGTCGCTGGTCTTCTTGGCGGCCTGGATGCCGGCGATGCGGGCGATGCCGAGCACGTCGCCCTTCTTGGCGGTACCCGATTCGATCAGCGCCAGCGTGGCGGGCTGCATCTCGATGCGGCCCGTGGCCACGGCCACGCGATGGGTGGCGGGCTTGGCCGCGACGTCGACCATGTGGGCCTGGCCCTGGGCATCGAAATGGGTGAGGGAGCTCATGGTGTGAACGATCGGTATGGAGGTGCATCATACGAGCCCGAGCCAATGGACGAGGAATGCCGCGCTTGACTCCCTTTGCCACCCCAAAGCCCACCCCCAAGACGTCAGCCGCGCCCGCCTTGCGGTCGCTCTGCGCTGCCTTTTTGATAGCTGGCCAGGTCCTGCTGCCGGTGCCGGCCCGCGCCCAGATGCAGGTGCTGCCGGGCCTGGGCGACGGCGGCGAAATGACCGCCAGTGCCGAGCGCCAGCTGGGCGACCAGATTGCACGCGAGCTCTACCGCGACACCGACTACATCGACGACCCGGTGGTCGCCGCCTACGTGCAGGACATCTGGCAGCGCCTCCTGGCCGCCGCCCGCCAGCGCGGCGAGCTCACGCCCGAGCTCGACGAGCGCTTTGCCTGGACCATCCTGCTGGGGCGCGACCGCAACATCAATGCCTTTGCGCTGCCGGGCGGCTACCTGGGCCTGAACATGGGCCTGATTGCCACGGTGGGCAGCCGCGACGAGCTGGCCACGGTGCTCGGGCACGAGCTGTCGCACGTCACGCAGCGCCACATCTCGCGCATGATGAACCAGCAGGGCAAGCAGTTGCCGCTGATGCTGGCCGGCCTGATCCTCGGCATGATCGCGGCCAGCAAGAGCCGCAACGCCGACGCGGGCCAGGCCGTGATCATGGGCAGCCAGGCGCTGTTCATGCAGAACCAGCTGAGCTTCTCGCGCGACATGGAGCGCGAGGCCGACCGCGTCGGCTTCGGCGTGATGACGCAGGCGGGCTTCGCGCCGCAGGGCGCGGCCGCCATGTTCGAAAAGCTGCAGTACGCCTCGCGCCTGAACGACAACGGCTCCTACCCCTACCTGCGCAGCCATCCGCTCACCTCGGAGCGCATCTCGGACATGCAGGGGCGCTTCCAGTTCCGCCTCGATGCCGCCCCCGCCATGCCGCTGGCCATGGACCACGCGATGATCGCCGCGCGCGCCCGCGTGCTCACGCGGCCGGGTGTGGACGTGCTGCGGCTCTGGGTCGATGCGGCCTCCAGCGGCGAGTTCGCCAAGAGCAGCGCCGCCCAGCAGGCCGGCACGCTCTATGCGGCGGCGCTGTCGGCCAAGGAACTGCGCGACTTCCGGGCCGCGCGCGCCATGGCCGAGCGCCTGACGGCGCGCACCGCCGACGATCCCTCGGCCGCCAGGCTGGCGCGCTGGCTCAACGCCGAGATCGAGCTGGCCGGCGGCGGCGCGCCCAAGGCCGCGGGCCTGCTCGATGCCAAGTCGAAGGAGCGGCCGGAGATGCTGCTTGCGGCCGATGCCGCCGTGGCCACGCGCCAGCCCGCGCCCATGGTGCCGGTGCTGCGCGACTGGGTGGCCGCGAATCCGCGCGACGCCACGGCCTGGCGGGCCCTGGCCAACCTGTACGGCGCGCAGAACGATTCGGTGCGCGCGGTGCGCGCCGATGCCGAGGCCAACGTGGCCATCCTCGACTATCCGGCCGCGCGCGACCGCCTCAAGGCCGCGCAGGAGCTGATCCGCAAGCCCGGCGTGCCCGTCGACCACTACGAGGCGTCGATCATCGACACCCGCGCGCGGGCCGTGGAGGTGCTGGTGAAGCGGCAGGCCGAAGAGCCGCCGCTGAAGTGAGCCGAGCCGCGAGAAAGCGCTGCCCGCCTGGGCGGCTCAGCCCTTGGAGAGCAGCCCGCCCAGCGCGGCTTCGATGACCAGGCCCAGCAGCGAATAGATCAGCGAGCCGATCAGCGCCGCCACGAAGCCGCTGACCTGGAAGCCGGACAACAGGCCCGACGCCGCCCAGAACAGCAGCGCATTGATCACGAACAGGAACAGCCCGAGCGTGACGATGGTGACCGGCAGCGTCAGCACCACCAGCACCGGCCGCACGACCATGTTGAGCAGGCCGATGACGGCCGCGGCAATCAGCGCGGAGCCGAAGCTGGCAACCTGGACACCGGGATAGAGATAAGCCACCGCCAGCAGCGCGACAGCGCTGAGCAGCCATTTGATGATGATGCGCATGCGGCGCAGGATACCCCAGAGCCCCCAAAACAACGAGCCCCGGAGCGTTGCCGCGCCGGGGCTCGTCAGGGAGAAGCTGCGCCCTTATTCGGCCAGTTCGTTCGCCAGCACCAGCAGCGCGCCCATGCCCATCACGGCGCCGGGAAAGGCCCAGCCCGACTGGCGCGGCGGCGCCTGGTCGAGCGTGACCGGCTCCAGGTCGACGCCGATCTTGGGGCGGCGCGCATCGACCACGAGCGTGGCCGAATGCTCGCGCTTGAGCTGCTGCGTCAGTTCGGTCAGCGGGCCCTTGGCCAGCACCGGCGTCACCTGTCCGCCATTGCGCTCGAGCAGCGGCAGCAATTGCGCCTGCACCTTGCTGAACCACTTGGCGCGCCAGTTCTCGCGCGCGCTGTGGCTCACCCACTTGCTGATGCGGTGCGTCATGCGCGGAGCGCAGGCCACGAGTACCCAATGGCGTGCCACGACGCTGCTGGCGTCCGGAGCCAGTTCGGCGAACTGCTCGGCTGCGTAGCCGGCGTCGTCGACGTACAGAATGACCTTTTCCATTGGGTGCTCCTTCAAGTAGTTAGGCGGCCATCAGCTCGACGACGTTGCGGCTTCGGCCGGCTTCTGGCGAGCCTGGCGCACGGCCACCCACTTGCCGACGGCCAGCACCAGCAGCGCGCCGGCAATGCCCGCGGCGTACCTGATGGTGTCGGTCTGCGGCAGCTTCGGCACCCAGGTCCAGGCCGCGGTGTTCGACAGCGCGGGGTCGGACACCGCCATGGTGCCGGCAATCCAGCCCAGCAGCATGCCGCCGAGCGTGATGATGATCGGGAAGCGGTCCATCAGCTTGATGACCAGCTGGCTGCCCCAGACGATGATCGGGATGCTCACCAAGAGGCCGAAGATCACCAGCGGCATCTGGTGGTTCTGGCCGGCGCCCTGCGCGGCACCGGCAATGGCAATCACGTTGTCCACGCTCATCACCAGGTCGGCCACGATCACGGTCTTGACCGCGCCCCACAGCTTGTCGCTGCTCTGGATATTGCCGTGCGCGTCGTCATGGTCGGGCGCCAGCAGCTTGATGCCGATCCACACCAGCAGCGCGGCACCGACCAGTTTCAGGAACGGAATGGCCAGCAGCGTGAGCGCGAAGAAGATCAATATCACCCGCAGCACGATGGCACCGGCCGTGCCCCAAAGGATGCCCTTGGTGCGCTGCGCGGGCGGCAGCTTGCGGCACGCCAGGGCAATGACGACGGCGTTGTCGCCACCGAGCAGGATGTCGATCATGATGATCTGACCGACCGCGACCCAGAATTCCGGGGTCATGAACTGTTCCATAGATTCCTCTTGTCTTCGCGCGGTCCGTCCATCCTAGGCTGGATGGCGCCGGTCCGGCGCATGCGTTGCATTTCGATCCATCCCGTGCAGGAATGTCGAAGCGATGGCGAAGACCGGGCGGAATGACCGGGGATTTCTGGAACGCTTCGACCAAACCTGCGCAGGTTCAAATCGAAGGTCTTGCTCGACAGCGCGCACCCCGGGGGGGGCACGTGTTGCCCGGCAGGCCGGAAGTGTTGTGCTTCGTATTGACGACCTGTCGATTTCCGCCGTTGTGCGCGGCGGTCGGGAGCTACTCCCCTTCGTGGGCGGGATTAAAGCATCGCGGCCCCTGTTCTGGCAACCTGAAAATTTTTTGGCGTCAAAAAGAATGCTCTCGAAGGCCGTATGAACAGGGGCTGCGGCGCTATGGGTTTTGTAGCTCCTATAACCTTCGGCTGACGTGGGACATTGCCGGACTATGATCGCCGCTCGCTGATTTTTCTCTCTTCATGGCCGCCATTCACATCACCGACATCGAGG
>Ga0307406_10000373_pt1 | contig 25834 bp, 19 predicted proteins | sample 322Cmetagenome_3_FD_203706 | JGI IMG/M metagenome (GOLD analysis project Ga0307406, IMG submission 203706) | Maize rhizosphere microbial communities from greenhouse at UC Davis, California, United States - 322HYB-C-2 | ecosystem: Host-associated > Plants > Roots > Rhizosphere > Soil | place...
GCGGTGATGAGGTCTATCTTGGCACGGCCGAGGTCGGCTCAGCGCCCGAGGAACACGACTCCGCGGTAGCCTGCCGAGGACCACCGTACGAGGCGGTCGAGGTCGGCGGCCCGCACCGGGAGCTCGTGCGTGTCGACCCACGTCTCACCGGTGTCGCGATTGATCCACGGATCCTCGATCACGATGACCTCGGCCCCGTCGGATGCGTGGGCGAGCACCCAGTGCGGGCCGTGCTCGCCGTGCATGGGCTCTTCGTCGATGAGGAGGAGCGCGAGCTCGCCGTGGGCGACGCGCCGCGCGATCTCCGCCACCGAGACGCGCTCCGAGGTGATCGGGATGCCGAGCTCGGCGGCGCGGCGACGGGATTCGGTCTGCAGCTCGGCGCGGAACGAGAGGTCGAAGCCGCGATAGTCCTCCACGAGCACCGGACCGTCGGCGTCGAGGGCGACCTCGATGCGCGGCGGGTCGCCGGCCGCGTCGAAGTGCTGCGCGGTCGTCACCGCCAACCCGACCGGCTCGCAGGCGGGATAGTTGCTCGCGCGACGCCAGTAGTCGAGCTCGCGGTCGCGGTCGCCCGGGTCTCCGGCGAACCCGTCGGCGCCCCGCAGGCCCGCCGCCATCAGCGCGGCCACCGCGCCGCACGTGAACAGTGTGGTCTGGGCGTAGTAGCCCGGCTCGGCATGGGGGATGTCGACGAGCCAGCGGACGGCCCCGCGGGAGTCCTCGGTGCCGACGGCGCCGTGCGGCGCGCGCAACGGGCTGAAGCCGGCATCGACCGCCGCCGCGGGAACCTCCCCGGCGGTGCGCCACTTCAGCGCGGCGTCTCCGCGAGTGCGCGCGGCGTCGACGATGCGGTCGAGGACGATCCAGAGCCCACGGTGGGACACCCACCAGGGCTCCACGAGCGTGGTCGCCGCCGTTGCCGGCCTGCCCGTGGTGAGTACCGCGGCAACCGGGATCTCGCCGGAGACGACCACCCACAGATGCGGACGGTACGCGGCGCGGGGCGCGCGCCACAGCGCGGTGCGGTCTGGGCCGACGATCTCGGCGAGGCCGCCGTCGAGGGCGGCGTGGACGGCATCCATGCCTTCGTGGACGACGATGTCCACCGGGACGGCGAGGTCAGTCATGCGTGCTCTCTCCTGACGGGTGCGGACGAGCCGCGGGGGCGTTCTCGCGACGCGCAGCGGCGACGAGGGTCTGGGTGAACGGATGCCGCGGGTTCTCGAGCACGTCGGCGCAGGCGCCGTGCTCGACCACCTCGCCGTCCCACATCACCGTCACGGTGTCGGCGAGCGTCCGCACCACCGCCAGATCGTGGGAGATGAACAGGATCGTGATGCCGCGCTCGTCGCGCAGGCGGCGGAACAGGGCGAGGATCTGCGCCTGCACCGACACGTCCAGCGCCGACACCGACTCGTCGCAGATCAGCAGACGCGGCCGGGGCGCGAGCGCCCGGGCGATCGCCACCCGCTGACGCTGTCCCCCGGACAGGTCGGCCGGGCGACGCGCCGCGAACGCCGGGTCGAGCCCGACGGTCTCGAGGAGGTCCGTCACGGTGTCGTCGGTGGCGTCATCGCCGGCGGTTCGAGATCCGCGCATGCGACGGGCGGCCTCGAGCGCCTCCCGCAGAATGGCACCGATCGTCATCATCGGGTTCAGCGACGAGTACGGATCCTGGAACACGATCTGCATCTGGTCCGGCGTCCGGGATCGACGGCCGGGAGCCAGCGCCGTCCCGGCGAACGCGATCGTGCCGGCGTCCTCCTGCTCGAGTCCGGCGATACAGCGCGCGAGGGTGGACTTGCCCGAGCCGGACTCCCCCACGATCCCCGCGATCGCCCCCGGGGCGACATCGAGGTCGACCCCGCGGAGCACGGCCCGGTCGCCGAAGGTCTTGTCCAGTCCTCGCACTCGCACGAGGGCGTCGGGCCCCACCGCCGTCGGCGAGCCTCCCGAGCCGGCGGCGACGGGCGTGAGCGCCGGGTCGGCGGCGACGAGCGCGCGCGTGTACGGATGCTGGGGCCGGGTGAGCACGTCGGTCGTGCGCCCGCGTTCGACGATATCGCCGTGACGCATCACGAGCACCTCGTCCGCTCTTCCCCTCACCACGCCCAGGTCGTGGGAGATGAGGATGACCGGCAGACCGCGCGCGAGCTGGAGAGCGCGGAGCGCGTCGAGCACCTCGGCCTGGTTGGACGCGTCGAGAGCGGTCGTCGGCTCGTCGGCGATGAGCAGCTGCGGATCGCTCGCCACGGCGGCCGCGATCGCGACGCGCTGGCGCATGCCGCCCGACAGCTCGTGCGGATACGCGCGGGTGACCCGCTCGGGGAGCCTCACCTCCGCGAGACTGCGGGTCACGGCCTCCTGGCGCTCCCGTCCGCGCAGGCGCGCGCCGCGGGCCGCCTCGATCGTCCACGCGATCTGATCGCCGCAGCGGTGCACGGGCGACAGACTGGTGAACGGATCCTGGAGCAGCAGTGCGACGACCCGCCCGCGGAGGCTTCCCCACCGGTCGGGAGGTGTGGCGAGATCGATGTCGCGTTCCCCGACTCGCAGCGCGCCACGGGCGCGGAAGCCGCGCGGCAGGAGTCCCACGAGCGACTTCGCCGACAGGGTCTTGCCCGACCCCGACTCGCCGATGATCGCCAGCATCCCGCCGGCGGCCACGTCGGCGTCGAAGGGGGCGACGGTCTCGCCGGACGGGCCGGTGACCGCCAGGTCACGGATCATGACGCCGTTCATGCGGCCGCCCCCGTCCGCGAGAGCCGTTCGCCGAGCCAGTCGCCGAGCACGTTGACCGCACACGCGACGAGGATGATGAGGAGAGCCGGGACGATCACGGCGGCGGGGTTGTCGAACATGATGGCCCGGTTGTCGGTGAGCTGTCGTCCCCAGTCGGCGACGCCGGGCGAGACGCCGACGCCGAGGAACGACAGCGACGAGAACGCCACGAGGGCGAAGGCGGTGTTGAGCATCACGTTGGTGATCACGAGCGTGGACACGTTCGGCAGGATGTGGCGGAACATCACCCGCCAGCGGGACAGCGACAGCATCTGCGCCGCCTCGATGTAGGGACGCGCGGTCTGCTCCAGCACGCCCGCCCGGACGATCCGGATGTCGGAGGGCGAGAAGAGCACGATGAGGAGGACCACCGTCACCGCGTATCCGCCGCCGAGGACGCCCGACACGACGATCGCCGCGAGCAGCACCGGCAGGGCGAGCAGCAGGTCGGTCCAGCGGCCGATCGCGAAGTCCAGCCATCCCCTCTCGTAGCCGGCGAGCGTGCCGAGCACGATCCCGCAGAGCATGGAGCCGAGGGCGACGAGCACCGGCCCGACCACCGACGAGGCCGTCCCGGCGATCGTCATGGCGAGCACATCCCGTCCGAGCTCGTCCGTGCCGAGCGGATGCCCTTCGCTACCGACGGGCAGGAGGCTCGCGAGGATGTCCTGACGCATGGCGTCGGGGAACAGCAGCCCGCCGGCGGCGGCCAGCAGCGCGATCACGGCGAGGAAGACGCCGACGATCACCATCATCCAGGGCGCCCGGCGGCGCGTGGGTGTCGTGATGAGGGCGATGGCGGCGGTCATGCGGTGCTCCCGACGGTGTCGGCGGTGACCGCGGCGGCGGCCGGGCGCGCGCCCGCCGCACGCACGCGGGGGTCGAGCACGAGGTAGGCGAGGTCGGCGAGCAGCGCGATGACGGCGATCACGATGGCCACCAGCAGAGTGAGCGACTGGACCACGGCGATGTCCTTGAAGAGCACCGAGTCCTGCAGCAGCGTGCCGAGGCCGGGCAGGGCGTAGGTCGTCTCGGCGAGGACCGTGCCGCCGACGAGGAACGTGAGCACGAGGCTCGCGCCCGTGACGATCGGGATGGCGGCGTTGCGCAGGGCGATGAGATGGACGGTCCGGTCGGCCAGGCCGCGCGCCCGCGCCGCCGTGACGTAGTCGGTCGCCAGTTCGCGCAGCATCGCGGTCCGTGTGAGCTTCAGCACGATGGCGCCCAGTCCGAGCGCCAGCGTGACAGCCGGGAGGACGAGGTGGTGGAGGGTGTCGAGCCCGCCGTCGCCGGCGCCGTAGACGGGGAAGAGCGGGAGGTAGTACGCCAGGGCGTAGAGCAGGAGCAGCCCGACGGCGAACGTGGGGGCGCTGAGGCCCACGATGGCGAAGACATTGGCCACGCGGTCCACCACTCCGCCGGGACGCACGGCGCTGCGCACCCCCAGCGGCACCGCGACGGCGAGCGCGATCAGGAAGGCGAAGCCGCACAGCCCGAGCGTGATGCCGAGTCGGGCCGAGATGGCGTCGGCCACCGGGATCTGCAGCCGGATGGAGGTGCCGAGGTCGCCCGTGACGAACCCGCCCAGCCACCGCAGGTACTGCACGACCACCGGGTCGTCGAGGTGGTACTGCGCCCGCACCGCCGCGACCGCTTCAGGGGTGACCGGCCGGTTGCCGAGGAGGTTCTTCACGAGGTCGCCGGGAGCGAGGTACATGAGTGAGAAGATCACGATCGACAGTGCCAGCAGCACGCCGAGCGTGCCGAGCACGCGCACCGCGAGCAGGCGTCCGAGAGGACGTGCCCGCGCTGCGCGCGCTCGGAACACAGAGGTGGAGGTCACTCCGCCGCCCGGTACAGCTGGGTCGGCCACGACGAGATGAACGCGAACGAGCTGTAGTCGTTCATGCCGAGGTCGTTCGCGAACGCGGTGGCCGACTGACCCCACCACAGCGGGACGTTGACGACGTCCTGCGCCTGCAGCGTCTCGGCCTCGACGAGCAGGTCGATGCGGGCCGCGGGGTCGGAGGTCGCGCCGGCCTCGGCCAGCAGATCGGTGACGGCGGCGTTGTCGTACGCGGCGGGGTTCCCGGCGCCCAGCAGGTAGCTCGGCACCTCGGCCGGGTCGCCGAGCGTCGAGAAGTACCACATGAGGTTGATGCCGTGGTCGCTGGAGGCGTCGAGGCTCGCGAGCCACTCCTCGATCGGCACCTCGCGCACGTTGAGCGTGATGCCGATGTCGGCGAGGTTCTGCGCGAGCGCCTGGGCGGCCGATCCGAGCTGCGGTCCCGTGTTCGGCGTCAGGAGCTCAGCCTCGAAGCCGTCGGGAGAGCCGGACTCGGCGAGGGCGGCGGCTGCGGCATCCAGATCGAAGTCCCACTGCGGGATGGTCGCCAGCTTCTCGCGGGCGGCGTCGGCGTCGTACGCCTTACCGAGGGACTCAGGGGTCATGATGGCGGTGGCCGCTTCGCCGTGTCCGCGCAGAAGCGAGGACACGTAGGCCTCGCGGTCGACGGCGTGGGCGACGGCCTCGCGCACCTTCGGGTCGTCGAACGGGGCGACGCCGGTGTTGAAGTACAGCCCGACGTAGGAGAGGTCGTTGATGTAGTCGACCCGCATCGTGTCGAGCTTCTCCCACTGCGCCGCCTGCGCCAGCGGCACGTTGAACGCGACGTCGATGTCTCCGGACTGAGCGGCCAGCAGGCGGGTCGACTCGTCGGGGATGAACGAGACGGTGATCTCCTTGACCTTCGGCAGCTCGCCCCACCAGGTGTCGACGCGCTCGAGGGTCACGTGTGAGTCGGGGACGAACTCGGTCACCTGGTAGGGGCCGGTGCCCAGCAGCAGCGCGTCGGACGTGCCGACCTTGCCGTCGTGCTCCTCCCAAAACGCCTTCGAGGTGATGAAGGCGGCGCCGCCGCTGCTCATGTTCGCCGAGAAGGCCGGATCGGGGGCGTTCAGAGTGATGGTCACCTCGGACTCGCCGGTCTTCTCGATGGTGTCGACGCCGCTCAGGTAGTACGCGAGGCCCGGGGAGGCCGTCTCGTCCCGGGCCTCTTCGAGGCTGAACACGACATCGTCGGCCGTCACCGGCGTGCCGTCCTGGAACAGCGCGTCGTCGCGCAGCTCGTAGACGTAGGTGACGTCGTCGGTCTGCTCCCACGACTCTGCCAGCCCCGGCTGCACGCGGCCCTGCGCGTCGATCGACACGAGGCCCTCCTGTGCGATCGAGGCGATGTAGTAGTTCAGGATGCCGGCCTCCTGGCCGACGTACAGGTTGGACAGCGAGCCGGGGAGCGCGACGGCGATGCTGTCGATCTCGGCGCCGGTGTCGGCGCCGACGGACTTCTCCGGGGTGGGCGCGGCGGTTGTCGTGCAGGCCGACAGCAGCAGCACGCTCGCGGCGGCTGCGGCGCCGGCGGCCGCCAGGCGGGTGGTGGGTGACGAGAGCATGGCGTCGGTCTCCTGTGTGAGGGTCGGGTCGGGCGTCGGGTGCTGCGGGTGGTGGTGCTGCGGGTGGTGGTGCTGCGGAGAGAGCGTGTGGGGTGCGAACCGGGCGCGATGCCCGGTGCTGCGACGGCGGGCGCCCACGAGGGCGTCGATGTCTGCGGGAGAGGGCCGGTGCGTGGCGAGCAGCCGCAGCGCCTCGGCCACGGCGGGGATCGTCGCCGCCTCGACGAGCGTCGTCGCCGTCGTGCGGCGCGTGACCGCCGGAGTGAGGCCCAGCATCCGCACGTTTGCCGGCACTGTCGCTCCCGCCAGCGCGCCCTCGGGGAGGAACGCGGTCCCGGCACCGTGGGCGGCGAGGGCGATCGCCGCCGCGGGCAGCGACACGGCGATGTCGGCGTCGCGCGGCGTGCGCCCGATCAGCCGGGCGATCGGGTCGGTGCAGGTGCCGGCGCCGGTGATCCACGTGCTCGTCGACAGTCCGAGAGGGTCGACGCGGCCGGCGGTCGACTCGGCGTCGACCGTCGTCAGCGCCACGATCTCCTCGGCGAACAGGAACGTCGAGCGGAGCCCTCGCCGGCGGGGGGCCGCGCCGCGGTCGTCGCGGGGCGCGACCTCGCTCGTGACGGCGATATCGGCCCGCCCGTCGCGGACCATCGCGAACGCCTCGGCGGCATCGGCTGCCTCGATGATCGTCGTGGCCACGTCGGGGCGTGTCGCGGCGAGCCGCCCCAGGGCGGGTGCCAGGGCGGGGGCGATGAGATCGGCCGGCGCGGCGAATCTCACCGTGTCGGCGCGGCGACCGAGCACTCGGGCGAGCTCGGTCGCCGCGGCTGTGAGGCTCGCGTCGATGCGGGGGGCGTGCGCGGCGAGCAGCTTTCCGACCGGTGTCAGCCGCGCGGCCCGCGCGGTGCGGGCGACCAGGCTCGCGCCCAGCCGCGCCTCGAGGCGCTGCACGTGCTGGGTGATCGTCGGCTGCGAGAAGCCGAGCGAGCGGGCTGCGGCGCTGATCGACCCGGTCTGGTCGATGGCGACGAGGATGCGGAGCGAGTGGACGTCGAGGGCGCGGGTGAGCGCGTCGACATCGATCTCGGCGAAGGACTCCCCCGGTGCGTTCGTCTGCTCCATAGGGGCATGCTATTCATGTCCTGATTTCAATGGTGTAACAGAATGTATCGATCTGACGCGCGACGACACACGGTGTCGCAGAGTGGGACGGGACCGGGTGATCGGAGGACCATGGACGACCAGCACGACGACCGCGCGTGGCGCGAGAAGCGCGACGCCGCGGTGTGGGGACCATTCGGGATCGCGTCGCTCGCCGCGACGCAGTGGCTCGACGGCACTCCGCGATCGTTCGACGGTCTCCCCGGCCAGTGGCACACCGCCGACGGGGCGGCGGTCGGCGACCTCGACGGCGGAACCGTCACGCTCGCACCCGGCGACGAGCGCCGCCACGGCGACCTGCTCCTGCGCGGCTTCGCCCGCGACGGCATGGTCGCCGTGCGCGTCCTCCACCCGCGGGCGGCGGCCGAGCGCGGCATCTCCGCCATCGAGCGCTTCCCCTACGACTCCGGCGCGGTGCTCCGCGGCGTCTATCAGCCTGTCGAGGGCGATGCCGTAGGAACCGTCGCCGTCGACGGCCACCGCTCGACCGCGCTGCACGACGGCATCCTCGCCTTCGAATGGGAGGGCGCCCTCGTGAGCCTCGCGGTCGACCGAAAGGACGACGGATCCCTGTTCGCCGTCTTCGCCGACGCCACGAGCGGCGCCGAGAGCTACCGCTTCCGGCAGCTGCGCACGCCCGCGCCCGCCGCCGACGGCACGGTGATCGTCGACCTCAACCGCGCGATCGTGCCGCCGTGCGCGTTGTCGGACCACTACGTGTGCGTGCTGCCCTCACCGGGCAATCGGCTGGGCGTGCCCGTCCGCGCCGGCGAGGCGCTCGTCCGCTGATCGACGCGCGCGACGCGTCAACGGACGCGGGCGGTGGCCTTCGACTTCTTCGCGACCGTCGCGTACCCGGACTTCTTGCCCGTCACCTTCACCACGATCGTCTTGCCCCGCAGCGACGACGACAGCGTCAGCGTGGACTTCGTCGCCTTGCTGATCGCCTTCCCGCTCGCGTACCACTGATATGAGAACGTCGTCCCCGGCGTCCACGTGCCCGGCTTCACCGTCAGCTTCTTCCCGACCGCGACCGTCCCGCTGATCGACGGCGTCCCCGCCGTCATCACCTTCGCCGTCGCCGACGACATCACCGACCGGGTCGTGTACCCCTTCTTCGACCCCGTCACCTTGACGGAGATCTTCTTGCCCGCCTGCGCCTTCGTCAGCGTGAACGACGAGCCCGTCGCCTTCGAGATCGCGGCACCGTTGGCGTACCAGCGGTAGGAGAACGACGTCCCGCTGGACCACGTGCCGCGCTTCACCGCGAGCTTGCTCCCCACGGCGACCGTCCCCGAAACGGCCGGCTTCGCGGCGGTCAGCGTTCCCGCCGCGACCTTGTCGTCCATGGTCCAGCCGGTGCTCTCCCACGTGTCGTAGCTGCCCTCGGTCGTCGCCGGACGAGTCCGACCGAAGACGTACACGCTGATCCGCTTGCCGAGCTGCGACGCGGTGAGCGTGAACGTCGAGCCGGTGGCGTTCTCGATCGGCACCTCGTTCGCACGCCACTGGAAGACCACCTTGGTGCCGGCGTCCCATGATCCGCGCGCTGCCGTCAGCGTCTTGCCGACGGCCGGGGTGCCTGTGATCGTCGGGTAGATGAGGGTGCCGTTGGCGCGGTCGAAGTCCTGGTTCACCGCGGTCCGCTGCTGCTGGTGCCCGAGCGCCAGGACGGTCGCCGACTGCGCGCTCGGCTTCTGCGACCAGTAGACCGCACGGCGACACGCCCACAGCGAGTCGTCGCCGACCTGGTACTCGCCGCAGCCGCCTTCGCCGCCGAACGCGATCTTGTAGTCGTCGGCGGGAAGGCCCGCCAGCAGGTAGGAGCCGTCGGCGTCTACGTCGAAGTCGCACACGTTCGCCGACGTCGTCTGGCCGACCGCGCACACCGCGGCGATGGCGCTCGGCCCGCCGGTGAGGTAGGTGGTGGAGACCTTTCCGCTGATCGAGGCGCCGCCCGTCAGCGTGGCGACCAGGCCGGAGCGCGCCTGACCGTCACCGAGCGCGATGATCGTGGCTTCGTCGCGATCGGGCTTGTCGTCCCACCACTCCGACAGGTAGTTCTGCCCCTCGCCCGGCGTGAAGGAGATCGTGTAGTCATCGGCTGCGAGACCGGGGAACGAGAACGTCCCCGACGCGTCGGTCACGAACTCGCCGAAGTATCCCCACCCCCACGTCTGCTCTTCGTAGAGCGTCGCGACGGCGCCGGCGATCGGCGCACCCTCCTCATCGCGCACCGTTCCCGAGATCGACGCCGTGTCTGCCGCGGATGCCGCGACCGCCGATCCCGAAACGATCAGCGAGGCCAGAGCGACTGCCGCCACCGTGATGACCGTGGACTTCGCGCGCGCGAGTGCGTTCATTGCTTCCCCCCAGAAGCCGCCGCGCTCCCCAGCAGTGCGCGACAACGTGCTCACGCTATCGGCTGGTCGCGCGCGCCGACAAGCAGGGATCCCCGGCCCGCGGCGGTCGTGCGGCGCGGCCGGTCGCCGCGCGTGGCTAGGGTCGAGGGATGCAGGAACTGACCTCTCTCACCACTCTCGTGTCAGCCATGTGGTTGTCGGTGGCGATCCTCGCCGGCGGACTGGCCCGCACCCGCAACCGCTCACCCTGGGTCTGGTTCCTCCTGACCGCCTTCCTCGGCCCGATCGCCGCCTTCCTGCTGGTGGTGTGGCCCCCTCTCCCCGCCCGCCCCTGAGCCTGCTCCCTGACTCGCTCGCGCCCGCCTCCGCCGTGCGAATGTGGCGCACCTGAGGGCTTCCCGCGCGATGTGACCCCCATTTGCGCCACATTCGTGCGCTGGCTCCAGCCGTCACGGGGATGCTGTGGTCGAGGAGGCATTCATGAGATGCTCTTGTGAACCCGATGGGCCCTTGATCAAGGAAACGTGTGTGATGGTGAACCCGCTCCTCCCTACGCCGATCGACGTCGTGTGGGCGGGCGTGCTCACGGCCCACCTGTTGCTCGCCGGCGTCGCGCTGATCGTCCTGGTCGCACGTCGACGAACGGAGGGGTTCTGGGGCTCGATCTTGCTGATCACGCTCGTTCCTCTGGTCGGCCCCGTCGTATGGCTGGCAAGCCATCGTGCGATCGGCACACGCCCGCGCCGCAGCTCCGCTCCGTCCCGATCGGCGCCCGCAGCCCGATGAAAGTGGCGCACAAGCGGGTCTCCTCGCGCGGTTGACCCGCAGTCGCGCCACATTCGCGGCGGAGGCGGGGGCGAGCGAGTCAGGGGGCGGGCGTGGGGGCGGGCGTGAGGTTCTCGCGGGCCCAGGCGCCGAGCTGATCGAGCACGGGGAGCAGGCGGCGGCCGGCGTCCGTGAGTTCGTACGCCACCGTGATCGGAGGGCCGGCGTCGACCGCGCGGTCTGCGAGACCCGCCGCGGTCAGCTCGGCGAGCCGGTCCGACAGCACGGTGTCGCTGATACCGGCGACGGCGCGGCGCAGTCCGACGAACGTCGTGGCTCCCGCGCCCAGCGACGACAGGATCATCCCGTTCCAGCGCTTGCCCAGGACCGAGAACGCGAGCGTCACGGCGGCATCGCAGGCTGTGTGCTCACCATCCGTCGTCGACTCGGGCATGACCCCAGATTACCCGTGCTAGAGTCTCGCTAGTCGCTATGTTTTTCTTAGCGACTCGGATTTCTTGATTGGAGTGTCATGTCGCTGTTCCGCCTGGATGCCAGCATCCTCCCCGCGTCGAGCGCCAGCCGGTCCCTCGCCGACCTGGTCGAGCAGGAGTGGAGCGCCGCCCACCCCGACTCGACGGTGACGCGCCGCGATCTCGCCGCTGATCCGGTTCCCGCAACCGCCTGGGCGGACGTCGTCACCGCGAAGTTCGCCGCGGAGGCCGACCGCACCGACCGTCAGCGCGCGGCGATGGACCTCGCGACGACCTTCGCCGACGAGCTGACCGGCGCCGACGCGCTGCTGTTCGCCGTGCCGCTCTACAACTACGGCGTCTCCCAGCACTTCAAGGCCTGGTTCGACGTGGCCTACACCGACCCGCGGATCGATCCGCAGGGCACGGCGCTGCGCGGCAAGCCCGCCACTCTCGTCACCGTGCTCGGCGGCAACTACGCGCCCGGCACGCCGAAGGAGGGCTGGGACCACTCGACCGGCTGGCTCCGCCGCGTGCTCGAGGATGTCTGGGGCCTCGACCTTCGCGTCGTGGAGCGTCCGTTCACCCTCGTCGGCGTGAACCCGGCTCTCGACGCCTTCACCGATACCGCCGCCGCCCTCAAGGCCAAGGCCGAGGTCGAAGCCGTCGCCTACGGGCGGGAACTCGCTGCCGCGAAGGGCGAGTCCGCCGCCTGACGCGGGACCGGGGCGGCGATCTTTCACGGCCGTCGCCCCGGGCAGGCGGGAGGGCGAGGGAGTACGTTCCCGGCGTGGGGTTCTCCGGGTATGGACTGGCTGTCGGGCTCGCGGTGCTGGCGCCGAACCTGCTGCTGATCCGGCGTCCGCCCGTCCCCCCGCTGCCCGCCGTCCGCGTGCCCCTCGCTCTGACCTGGCTCGAACGCGCCGGACAGGCAGCCTGCCTCGTCGTACCCGCGATCACCGCGCCCGGGATGCTGACCGCGGGATGGGTGATCCCCCTGGTCGTCGCGTTGGTCGCCTACTACGCGCTCTGGGCGCGCTACCTGCTCACCGATCGTTCGCCGGCCGCACTCTACGGGCCGCTGTGGACAGCGCCCGTGCCGATGGCGATCCTGCCGGTCATCGTCTTCTTCAGCGCCGCGGCATGGCTCGGTAACCCGTGGATCGCCGCCTCTGCGGCCGCACTGGCCGCGGGCCACATCCCGGCGGCCCTCATCATCGCCCGGGCGGTCCCGGCGCGTGCTCGCTGACGGCTGCGCGAGTCAGTCGCCTTCTGCCTCGGCCAGCCGCGCGTCCACGGCATCGGCCTCGGTCGTACGGCCCGCGAGCCGCAGCGCGTTCGCGTAGCCCGCCAGCGAGTACTGGTAGCTGTCGTGGTCCTCGCCGAGCGCCTCAGCCATCATCGGCAGGAACGACTCGTAGGCGTCGCAACTGTCCCCCGGACGCCCAGCCTCGCGAAGCGCGATCGCGAGATCGTCCCAGGCATCGAGCGTCTCCGGATCCGCGTCTCCCTTCACGCGGGAGCGGACATCGCGCACGTGGGTGTGCAATGCCACCGCCCGCTCGGGCGCGCCCGCCGAGACGAGCAGGCGCCCGGCCGTGGTCGCCACGTCCAGCACCTCGTCGTGCTCGTCGCCCAGGCGACCGACGAGGACATCGAGAAGTTCGCGATAGACCCGAACCGCCTCGGCCGGCTCTTCGATCCGCGCGGATGCCATCGCCAGCACGTGCAGAGACTCGATCGCGTCGTCGTGGTCCGGTCCGAGCACGCGCCGACGATCACTCAGCACGGATGTCCATTCAGCCACCGCCTCGCCGGGCGACCGGCTCTCTCGAGGGCGAACGCGCGGTTGTGACGGCTCGTCAGCGTGTGCGGATGGTCGGGTCCGAGCGTTCGCTCGTTCACGGCCACGAGTTCGCCGTACTGTTCGAGCGCCTCCTCCGCGCGATCGAGCTCGAGCAGAAGCCAGGCGACGGCGGTGCGACTCGACCGCGAGTGCGGGTGATCGGGCCCGAGGGTGCTGACCCGCGGCGCGAGCACCGACTGGTGCTCCGCGAGCGCTTCGTCGTACTCGCCGTGAGACAGCAGAATGTCGGCGACGTTGTAGCGGGTGGCGAGAGTGTCGACGTGATCTGCGCCGAGGATGCGTCGGCGATCCTCGAGGAGCGACCGGTACTCCGCCAGCGCCTCGTCGGATCGGCCGAGGTCCTCCAGGGTGAAGGCGATGTTGTGCCGGCCGGAGAGAGCAGCCGGTGAGTCCGCACCCATCACGCGCACCTGGTCCTCCCACAGGGTCCGGTGCGACGCCAGAGCTTCCTCCCCCCGCCCCGCCTGCTGAAGTGCGTAGGCGAGGTGATGCCTCACCGTCAGAGTGTCCGGGTGATCCGGGCCGATGACGCGAACCCGATCGTCTACGACGGACTGGAGTACTTCCACCGCTCTCGCCGGGTCGATCCAGGTCAGTGCCAAGCCGACAGACGCGCGCGATGCCAAGGAGTCCGGATGCTCGATCCCGAGCACCCGTATCCTGTCCGCCAGCACTGACTCGGCGATGCGGACTGCCTCCTCGACCCTGCCGACCTCCACCAGGGGGTAGACGAGGGCGCTGCGGCTGTCGAGGGTGTGCGGGTGCGCGTCGCCGAGCAGCCGCGATCTGCGGTGCGTGATGTCCTCGATCTCTGCGAGCGCCTCGCCGTAGCGGCCGAGCGAGACGTAGGTGCTCGCGAGGTTGCCTCGTGCGACGAGCAGCCGCGCGTCGTCCTCTTCCCGGGTCAGGCGGAGTCGGCGAATGATCTCCAGGTGTTCGGCGAGCGACTCATCGAGGCGTCCCAGCGCGTCCAGTCGCGAGGCGATGAAGTGCCGGACGTCGAGGATGTCGTCGGGGTCTTCGCCCAGCCGTTCCGACTCCGCAAGGATCTCGAGGAACGCGTCGAGCGACTCCTGGTACCGGCCGACTTCGCCGAGCAAGTGCGCGGCGGTCACGCGCGCACGAAAGGTCTGGCTGTGGTCGGCCCCGAACACACGGACCCTGTCCTCCACCAATGCCTGCGCTGCGCGGAGCGCCTCGTCGGGGCGGCCAGCCATACCCGCGGCTCGGATCGCGGCCTCCCTCGCCCGGAGCACCAACGGGTGGTCACCGCCATGCCGTTCGGTGAGGAGGTCGACGAGGGCACGGTAGTCGCGCTCGGCTTCGGCAGCGAGCCCCAGGTCGTACCGCGCGTCCGCCCTGATCTCGAGGGCCTCGATCCCGGCGGCGCTTCCCGGCTCACCCGGGTTCTCGGGCCTACCCACATTCTCGCCAAGGGCGTCCACGATCCGCGTCGCCATGTCGATCGTGCGGTGCAGTTCGCGCGGCTGCGGGGCGAGGATGCGCAGTGCAGGCAGCGTGGCGGCGGCGAGCGCCGTCGCGTCGGTGAGAAAGCCTTCAGCGAAGAGCACGCCCACGAGGTCCGCGAGATGGAGGGACTCGTCGACCGTCGCCGCTGTCCTCGACGCTTCCGAGAGTCGGGTCACCGCCTGCGCGAGCGCGGTCCGCACCTCGATCCGATCCTCGGTGGAGAGGAAACGGTCGTCCTCGGCGGCGATGGTGATCTGGTCGGGCTCGTGGAATGCGCGGAGCATCCCGCTCACCTCTCGCACCCACGCATAGGCGCCGGCGTCGAAGTCGAGCGCGGCGGCGATCTCGTCGACGCTCGGCCAGTCCAGCTCGTGGAGTGCCTCCAGGAGCAGCGCGGTGTGCCAGTGCGACGAGACGCCCGCCTCACCGATGCGGGCGGGGGCGCCGAGCGCGGCGAGGGTCAGCGCCTCGCGCAGTCGCTCCGGCAGCTCGCGCCACAGCTCCTGGTACAGCCCGCGGATCTCGCCGGGCGCTTCGGCGACCGCCGCCGCGGAGAGGGTGAGAGCGCCGTCCTTGCTGCGGCGGCGGATGCGCGGGAGCTCGCAGAACAGCTCCAGGGCGAGCGGGTTCGGGTAGCGCTCGACGATCCGCTGCAGCGTCTCGGCTTCGACCTGGGGATAGCTGAACCGCACGATCTGGCCGAGCGCCGCGGCATCGAGCTCATCGAGGGTCGCCTCCGGCCGGAACGGAGCCGGAAGCGACCGCGCCCTGTGGGAGACGCGCACGACGCGCTCCCCCAGCTGGGCGAACGCGGCCGCAACCGACAGATTCGCCTCGGTGCTCCCCGGCCACGAGGTCGAGAGGACGAGGATCGCACCGGAGCGCGACGCGAGCGCGGTCAGCATCTCCACGAGCGTCGGGTCTGCGTCGTGCAGGTCCTCGACGAAGACGACGACGGGGAGCTCGGGGATCGCGAGCCGCGAGACGAGTGCGACGGCCTCGTCGACGAAGTCCGTCGCCGCTGTGACGGGAGCCTCGGACGACAGACGCTCGCGCCGGGCGGCGGTGTCGCGGATCGCATCGACGCTCCGCTCCCCCAGCCAGCGGACGAGCCCGAGGCCCGGGATCGCCGCACCCACGACCGACTCGACCACCTGGCCGGCGACCTCCATCGCGGCCTCGTCGACGGCGGCGCCGCCGAACGCGCGCAGTCCTCCGGCGATGCGCGCGCTGCGCGGGGCGCGCGTGCGCCACGCGTCGTCGAGGTAAGGGGCGTGGGCGCGGAACTGTCCCATGTCCTCGGTGAGGACCGCCGTCGCCACGCCGTCGCGCAGGGAACACGAGATGCCCCACCACATGAAGTCAGGAAGACTCCCGGGCGCGTGCGTCACGGCGGGGTGCACGCGCTTCCGCCGGAACTGGACGTCGGACGCGCCGTCGAGGATCGATACCGGCCAGTACGGCGGATCGGACTGCCGCTCCGATGCGAGGCGGGCGTAGAACTCGCGGGCGATGCGCGTCTTGCCCCACCCCGACGGGGCTTCGATCGACACCCACAGGGGCGTGTCGGTGGTGCGGACCTGATCGAACGCCGACACGAGCCCGTCGACGATCGCGCGGCGCCCCGCGCCGACGAACTCGGGCTCGACCCCCGTATCGCCCATCGGCATCCCCACCCCGGTGTCGTGTGGGATCAGAGTAGCGGGCGGGGTGGTGGGGTGTCCGGAACTCGCTCACCAACGGTGCCCCTGGAGGGACTCGAACCCCCAACCCTCTCCTTAGGACGGAGCTGCTCTTCCATTGAGCTACAGAGGCCGGCCCACCGATTCTATCGGGCGTCGGCGGCGAGGATCTCGGCGTTGAGTGCCGTCTGCCACTCGCGCAGCGTCCACATCGGGTGGTGCGGCGCCGCGTTGGAGCACAGCACCACGCCCCACACGCCGTGCTCGAGCGCGGTGCGCACTCCGTGCTCGGCGAGCGCGCGGCCGATCTCGCCCTCTTCGAAGTCGCCGTGGAGCGGGGTGTAGCCGACCCATCCCTCGCCGACGATCGCAGGCACGCCCTGCCAGCGCGCCCACCGCGCGATGGCGATGGTGCGCGAGGCGATCTCCCGCAGCATCACGTGCTCGTAGGGCGGATAGTGCTCGGTGAGCCACGCATCCCACCTCTGCGGGTCGATCCAGTCGTAGCCGTAGACCATCTGGTCGGTGATGACGGTCGCCCGAAACTTCCAGTCCGCCGCACGGCCGTAGTCGGCGACCGACGGCGCATCATCGCGCAGCAGCGCGCGCAGCTCCGCGTTCGGGAACCCCTCGCTCCCCTCCGACCGGATGTCGATCCGCTGCTGCAGCGCGTCGAGCACCCCGTAGCTGTACACGTGGAACTGCGCGGCGCCGAGCCCGGCCGGCAGGCTGTGCATGTCGAGGTGCGGCGGCTTGCCGTAGCTGGCGGTGACGAGCAGGTCGGGATGCCGTTCCCGCAGCCGGCGGACCTCGTGCGCTCCCCCCTCACCCAGCGCGGGGAGGATCGAGAAGTCCACCTCGTTGTGCAGCTCGACCAGCGCGATGCGCTCGCGGTGACCTTCCTCGGTGAGCCAGTCGATCATCCGGTCCCACGCCTGCGCGAGCACGCGGTAGCGCTCTCCCAACGGCACGGCGTCGATAGCCTCGAACCAGCGCGGCGACGCGGCGAACGCCGGCGACTGCTGATACTCCCAGCTCGCGAGGATCACCACCATGTCGTGCCGCGCGGCCGCGTCGAACAGCTCGCGGAGCCTCGCGCGGACGTCGACCGTGAACCCGCCGGGGGTGTCGTACCAGCGGGTGCGCTGACCGTAGAACCCGCCACCGGGCGCAGCTCCGAGACCCTCGATCTCCAGCTCACCGGCGAGGTCGTCGAGTCCGAGCCCGCCGAAGAGCAGCAGCGGGGCGGCGCAGATGCGGATCGCGTTGTAGCCGAGGCTCGCCGCGTCGGCGACGGCGGCATCGATGTGCTCGTACGGCTGACCGGGACCGGCCTGGGTGTACCAGGAGAAGTCCCACAGCGTGATCGTCAGCCGCGGCGGCAGATGCGCGGGCACCGGTCCGGTCAACGGCCGTTCGTCGTGCTCGATCGTCCCGGAACCCAGATAGCGGTCAGCCACGCGTCCCATCCTCCCCGATCGACGCGAGGACGCCGGCCGGCGCCGCCTCGTACGCGCGCCCGGCGGCGGCCAAGCGCTCCAGCTCCGCGGCCGCGGCGGCGCGCACCGATGCGGTGCCGACGTCGAACAGCGTCAGTTCGGGAACCGACGTGGCGAAGTAGTCGACCTCGTCGCGCGCGGCACGTAGCTCCGCCGCGCGGGCATCGAGCGCCGCCCACTCCGCCTCGGCAGCGTCGCGCTCCCCGAGGTGCACGAAAGCCACACCGCGCCAGTACGTCGACGCGTCTGCCGCGCGCGGCGCGACCGCGAGCGGCGTCGGCGCGACGGCGGCACGCCAGGCCTCCCTCGCCCCGTCGTCGTCGCCGGCAGCGGCGCGCGCGTGCCCGAGCATCACCCAGCGCTGCACGGGACGCTCGGCGGGATGCCTTCCCTCACCGAGCGACCGGGGCGGGACGAGCCCAGACTCGAGCAGCGCCGCCGCCTCGGCGGGACGCTCGGAGAGCATCACCTCGGCCCGCAGGCATGCGGCCCGATCGAAAGCGGCGATGACCTGGCCTTCCCCGCCCTCGAACGGCCGGAACCGCCGCGTGGTGAGCAGCTCCCACGCCTCGTCGACGCGGCCGACATCCAGCATCAGGTTCGCGTGGCGGACGGCGAGGTCGTCGCGCCGGCCGAGGAGTTCGGGATGCCGTTCCAGCAGATCCAGTCGCTCGCCGGCATCGAGACCGCGGCGGACCGCCAGCACATCCCGTTCGACCACGAGGCGCGCATCGGCCCGCAGCTCCAGGGCGCGGGCGAGGGCGGCATCGGCGGCGTCCTCCTCGTGCGCGGCGACGACGAGGGCGATGGCCAGGTTCCGCCAGACCACCGGGTCGGTCGATCCCGCACCCGTGGTGGCGCGCAGCCGCAGGAGCGCGTCACCCGTGCGACCGGCGTCGAGCAGCCACATGCCGAGCAGCCCGGCGGCGACGGCATCCGCTTCGTCCGCGGCGACAGCGGCGGTGAGGGCGTCGTACTGATCGAGGCCCGCGGGGAACGCGAGCTCCGTCGGCATGGCCGCGGCGGCGCGACGTTCGGCAGCGGCCTCTGCAGCACGCCCGGCACGGTCGAGCCAGACAGCGCGCAGGTAGCCGCGGATCGGTCCCGCCAGCCCCGCGGCGGGCGTGGCGTCGCACACGGCCTCCGTCGCGGCGAGCGCCTCGACGTACGCACCGGCGCGCCCGAGTTCGGCCCCCACCTCGAGCGGCATCTTCGCATCGAGCCCCAGAACCTCTCCACGGAGCGCCCGCGTGGCCGGGTCGAGCGGATCGGCATCCGCCAGCTCGTCGAGCAGGCGCGCCGCGTCGTCGCGCGCCCCCAGCCGCGCCAGCGCGAGGGCCTCCAGGCGCCGCGCCTCGGGAATCCCTCCCGCCGCGCGCGCGAGGCGCAGCGCCGCTTCCGCGCGACCGGCCCGCAGCGCCAGCCGCGCACGGCCGAGCGAGGCGGCCGCCGCGAACGCGGCGTTCCACCCCGCCTTCGCGAACCAGCGATCGGCGCCCTCGTCATCCCCCACGCGCTCGGCGACCAGCGCCCGCAGATAGACGGTTTCGCCGTCGCGGGGATTGAGGTTGCGGCGCGTCAGGCGATCGATCGCGACGTCGAGCACGGCGGCGGCATCGGCGTACTCCCCGCGGTGCAGGTGCCACGCGCCGAGAGCGGTCGCCGCCCGCGTGTCGGCGGGGTCCCGGCGGAGCGCCTCCTCCAGGTAGGGGACGGCCGACCGCGACGGATGCCGGTACTGCAGCAGGTGCACGGCGGTCGTGTAGAGCTCGTCGCACGACGCGATCTCCTCGGGTGCGGGAGGCGCGGTGGCGAGCCACGGCTCGGCTGCCGGAGCCTTCCCGGCGCGCGAGCGCCAGATCACGAGGGCCTCGCCGGCATCCTCGACCGAGACCTCCAGGCCGGCAGCCCCGGCATCGACCTCGACGACGCCCGCGAACGGCCGGTCGGGACCGACGTCGACTGTCCAGCGCGCGAGTTCCTCCCCGCCGCGCCGCACGACGACGGCGACCCCCGTGCGCGGCCTCGTGGTGAGCGCGGTGATCCTCGTGCCGGCCCCCGCGGGTGCGACGCCGACCGCCGCCTCTGTGGTCGCCTGCCGCGCCGGACCGGTCGCGTGAATCGGATACCAGAACTGCGAGAACCGCTTCGTCTCCCCCGGGAGCAGCCAGCTGAAGTCGGGCTGGTTGTCGGTGTAGACGCCCGCCATGAGCTCGACGTACGGACCGTCGCCGTCGGTGAGCTGGTCGTCCCAGGCGCGGCCGATCTCGCCGTCGCCCCACGTCCACTGCTTCTTGCCCGGCGAGATCGCGCGGTCGGCCCAGTGGACGAACCCCGCATCGGCGGCGTGGTCGTACCCGCCGAAGAAGTCGTCGTCGGTGTCGGTGATCATGTACGACGTCGGCACCGGGATGTTGCTGTAGATGTCGATGCGGTCGGCGTCCGCGCGACCCGGCTCGGCGGCGAGCGCCGGATAGTCGACGCCGTAGTACGGCCGGTCGGCGCGGGGGAACGCGGTGATCGCGCGGCGCGCGTGATCGGCGACGTAGGCGACGTCGTCGGGGAAGAAGGACTGGTACTGCTCGTGCACCCGCGCGGCGACGTTGGCCCACCAGAGGAAGGTCTGCGGCACATCCGTGCGGTTGTGGAGCTCGGCCTCCAGCTCGATCACCGACGAGCCCGGACGCAGGCGCACCCCGTGGAGCCCGCGCATCCGCTGCAGCGGATCGAGGTCGCTGTGCCACACGACGACGGCACCGTCGTCCTCGCGCTCGATGCGGGAGTCCACCGGCAGGAACGTCGCCGGCCGGTGATGCTGCGGCCAGTTGAACTCCACGCCGCCCGAGATCCAGGGCCCGGCGAGCCCCACCAGCGCGGGCTTGATCACGTTGTTGCGGTAGAAGAAGTCGTACCCGGCGACCTTGTCGAAGCCGATGTGGATGCGCCCGCCGATCTCGGGCAGCAGCACCAGCCGCACGTAGGCGTTCTCGAGGTGGATCGCCTGCCACTGCCGCGGCGCCTTCTCATGCGAGACCGCGTCGATCATCGGCAGCGGATAGACGCGTCCGCTGGAGCCCTGGTACACGCGCCGGTCGAGGAAGAGCGGATACGGGTCGGGCGCGCCCGGTTCGTACGTATCGATCCAGAGCGGCTCGCTCCAGCAGGCGACGCCCCCGGCGTCGAGGATCGCGGCCTGATCGGCGGGGGCGTCGGGCAGCTCGATGCGGCTCGGAGTCACGTCGTCGGGGATCACCTGGCAAAACTATGGGCTGGCGCCCCCGGAAGGAATGGGCGATCCCCCACCGCACCTGGACGATCCGATGGTGACGTGGACACCCCATCCTGTGACAGAATCCCGGCATGGATGCGACGGAGAGTCCCGACCGCCCCGAGGCGTCGGCGGCGGCCTCCGAACGCGCCGACGGGTTCGACCGGCAGCGCCTCAGCGTCGTCCCCCGGCCGGCCGTGGAGGCGGCCCTCGCCCGCCCCGTCACCCGCCGCATGCTCGTGACCGACGCGGGGTACTTCCCGCAGGCGGACCACCACGGACGGCACCGCACCGAAGGGATCGCCGAGACGATCGTCATCGTGTGCGTCGCGGGAGGCGGCTGGGTGGAGGCCGGCGGCATCCGCACCGCGGTCGGATCGTCGACCGCGATCGTGATCCCCGGCGGCACGCCTCATTCCTACGGCGCGTCGGCCAACGATCCCTGGACGATCTGGTGGTGTCACGTCCGCGGCACCGACGTCGCCGAACTGCTGGAGGCCACCGGCATCCGCCCCGACCGCGTGACGCTGTCGCTGCGGGCCGTGGAGCGGGTGACGGCGCTCCTCGACGAGATCTCCGTCTCGCTCGCCCGCGACACCACGCCGGTGCGACTGCTGGCGACCTCCGGCATGGCCTGGCGATTGCTCACCCAGCTGGCGGTGGACCGCGTGATACCGAGCGAGGGGGCTCCGGTCGAGCGGGCGATGCGGTATCTCGAGGAGCGCATCGACGGACACGTGCAGGTGCCCGAGCTCGCGGCGATGGTGGGGGTGTCGCCGTCGCACCTGGCGGCGCTGTTCCGCGATGCCACCGGCGGCGGCGTGCTCGCCCACCACAACGCGCTGAAGATGGCGCGGGCACGGGAGCTGCTCGATACCACCGCCCTCCCCGTCGCCGAGGTCGGCCGCCGCATCGGCCTGGACGATCCGTTCTACTTCTCCCGCCAGTTCCGCCGCACCCACGGCATGAGCCCGCGCGCCTACCGCGACACCCGCAAGGGCTGACCCGACCGACCGGCTACAGGCAGAATCGCCATCGGCGAGGGGCCGGAACCGCCGCCGGGGCCCGTATTGCCTGTACCCGGACCGGGCCGCGCGAGCCCGGGTCGGACGGGCGCGGGAGATTCGGGGGTGAAAGCAGGGCGGATCGACCCGAATCCCGCCCCGGCGCCGCCGCGAGACGTCTCAGCCTGCTTTTGCCACGGACCGACCGACACACACCGACGGGCGGGGGTCAGCCCTTCGTCGCGCCGGCGGTCAGGTCGGCGCGCCAGAACCGCTGCAGCCCGGTCATCAGCGCCACCAGCAGCAGGGCCGACACGGCCGAGCCGGTGACGACCAGCGAGTAGAACATCGGGTCACGCTGCGTCTGCCCGTTCCAAAGGGTGAGGCCGAGGGTCACCGGGAAGGTCGAGGTGTCGTTGAGCATGACGAGCGGCAGCAGGTAGTTGTTCCAGATGGTGACGAACTGGAAGAGGAAGATCGTCACGAGTGCCGGCATCATCATGCGGCTCGCCATCGAGGCGAAGATCCGGAGGTCGCCGGCACCGTCGAGCCGCGCCGCCTCGATCACCTCGTCCGGCACGCTCGCGTTCGCGTGGATGCGGGCGAGGTACACGCCGAACGGGCTCACCATGCTCGGCAGCAGCACGGCCCAGTAGGTGCCCGTCAGGCCGAAGGTGTTGAGCAGGAAGTACAGCGGCAGGGCGATGACCGTCGCCGGAACGAGGACTCCCCCGAGGATGACGGAGAACAGCAGCTCCCGCCCGCGGAACGAGAACTTCGCGATCGCGTAGCCGCAGGCGGCGGAGATCACCATGGCGACGAAGGCTCCGACGCCCGAGTACAGCACGCTGTTCAGCACCCAGCGGGTGAACGATCCGCCGTCCTGCGTGAAGAGGGCGACGAGGTTCTCCCACGCCCGCGGCGTGTCCGAGAACCACAGCCCGAACGTGCCGAAGAGGTCGGCGGGGGACTTGGTCGCCGCGATCAGCACCCACACGAGCGGCAGCAGGAAGTAGACCGCCGCGACCAGCAGCGCCACGTTGATGGCGACGGTGCTCACGGTTCCCGCGGCGTGCGGGGTCGGCCGGCGGCGGCGCGCGGACTCCGAGGGCACGGTCAGGGCACGGGTGGAGCCCGTGGGGGCACCGGCGTCGACGGTCACCATGCGCGGCTCCCCTTTCGGTTGACGAGGCGGAGGAAGCCGAACGAGAAGGCGAAGCCGAGGAGGGCGACGATCACGGCCATCGCGGCGGCGAGGTTCGGGTTCCCCTGCGCGAACGCCTGGTTGTAGGCGGCGAGGTTCGGTGTGTACGTGGAGCTGATCGCGGTCGTGAGCGGACGCAGCACCAGCGGCTCGACGAACAGCTGCAGGGTGCCGATGATCGTGAAGACGGTCACCAGGATGATCGAGGGACGCACGAGCGGCAGCTTGATGTGCCAGATCGTCGCCCAGCCTGAGGCGCCGTCGACGCGGGCGGCCTCGTACAGCTCGGACGGGATGGCGTTCAGCGCCGCCATGAGGATCACCATGTTGTAGCCGGCGAACCCCCACAGGGCGATGTTCGCGATGGAGAAGAGCACGTTGCCGCTCGACAGCGGGTTGAACGCGATGCCCGCCGAGCTCAGCAGCTGGAGCACCGGGCTCGTGGCGGGGACGTAGAGGAAGCCCCAGAGGAGCGTCGCGACGACCCCGGGAACCCCGTAGGGCGAGAAGAAGACGACGCGGAAGAAGCGGGGCGCCAGCGCCCGACCGGAGTCGAGGAGGAGCGCGAGCCCGAGTGCGGTCAGCACCATGAGCGGCACGAGGATCGCCGAGAAGCTGACGAGCCGGCCGAGGCTCTCGACGAAGGCCGGGTCGGAGAGGGCGCGCACGTAGTTGTCGATGAAGACGAACGTCGTCTCGGGGGCGCCGTAGCCGAGGCCGGAGCTGCGCGTGGTGAACATGCTCTGCACGAGCGCGTACACGATCGGCGCCACGAAGAAGGCGACGAACATGATCGCGAACGGCAGGATGAGCACCCACACCGCGCCGGGCAGTCGGCGACGGGGGCGGGTGACGAGGGCGGAGCTCACAGATCTTCTCCCGGGAGATGGCGAGGGGGTGGACCTGCCGTGGCGGCGGGCCCACCCCCTCGGGTTCAGTCGGCGACGGAGATGCCGCGCTCGGTGAGGGCGGCGACCATGTCGGCCTGCGTCTCGGCGTACGCGTCGACGAGCGGGGTGCCCGCATCGACGGCGGCCTTGACGTTGTCGGTCAGGCTGGCGAACAGCGTGGACGACAGCGGCGGCCACGACCACGAGGTGTCCACGGCCTTGTCGGACTCGGCGAAGACGTCCCAGATGTCCTGCCCGCCGTAGAACTCGAACACCTCGGGCGCGTCCTGCAGCGAGGCGATCGCGGCGGTGTCGACGATCGAGGGCCAGCCGGCGCCGATCTCGGTGAGGATGCTCACGCTGTCGGTGTTGGAGTTCAGCCACACCGCGAACTCGGCGGCGGCCTCGGGGTTCTTCGAGCCCTTCAGCACGGCGTTGGCCGAGCCGCCCGCCCACGTGGCCGACACGTTCTCGCCGGCGTTCCATTGCGGCATGGCGCCGACGGCCCACGTGCCGCTGGTGTCGGGCGCCGTGCCGCGGAGGATGGCGTCGGCCCACGAGCCCGAGATCCACGACAGGATGTTGCCGTTCTGCAGGTCGGCGTTCCATTCGCTGGAGAAGTCGGCCTCGACCTTCACGAGGTCCTCGTCGATCATCTTCTGCCAGAACTCGGCGACCTTCGCGGTCTCGTCACCGTCGATCGACACCGACCACGCGTCGTTCTCGGCGACGAACCAGTTCGCGCCGCCCTGCTGGGCGAGGCCGATCATCCAGGGCGCCTGGTTGAAGGCGAATGCGGTGATGTAGCGGTCCGGGTCGGAGGCGCGGACGACCTTGGCGGCCTCGTAGAACTCGTCCCAGGTCTCGGGGTACTCGATGCCGAGCTCCTCGAAGATGTCGGCGCGGTAGAACTGGCCGAGCGGGCCCGAGGCCTGCGGGATCGAGTAGACCTTGTCGCCGAACACGCCGGTCTGCCACTGCCAGGGGACGAACAGGTCCTCTGAGTCGGCGACGTACGGGGTGATGTCCTCGAGCGCGTCGTTGATGAGGAAGTCGGGGATCGCGTCGTAGCCGAGCTGCACGACGTCGGCGGGGTTCCCGGCCTGGACCGCCGACAGCATCGTGGCGTAGCCGCCGTCGGGGCCGGCGGTGATCGTCTCGAGAGTGACGTTGATGTCGTCGTGCGCCTCGTTGAACGCATCCACGGCGCGGTCGATGTTGGGCACCCACGACTGGAAGGTGATCTCGACCGGCTCGCCGTCGGCGGGCTGCTCGGGCGTGGTGCCGGCGGCGCAGCCGGCGAGCGCGATCGCGGCGACCGCGCCGATCGCGAGGGCCGCCACTCGGGTGCGGCGGCGTGCGGAAATGGACATACATGCTCCCTTGCAATGCAGGCGATCAGGCCTCGTCTGGATGGTGCGGACTGACACTATGCGGGCACGGCATCCCGGGAACATAGTCGAACAACGGGATCACCTGGACGATTCTACGGATCCGGCGTTGTACCGGCGATCGCGACTTGCGCGGGGCGCCGCTCCCCCTCGACGGCGGCCGCTACGGCGTGCCGCGCCGCCCGCGCCGCCAGAGCAGCACACCGGCCCAGACGCCCTGGACCATCACGATCGCGCTGATGGTGGCAGCGATCGCGCCGGCGGACTGGTCGGCCGCGGTGAGCAGGTCGAACCCGGCGTGCCACACGAGCACGGGCACAATGCTGCCGCCGGCGCCGAGGGTCATCCACGACAGCAGGAGGGAGCCGCACAGCAGGGCGATCCCCCACCCGATCACGCCGGCGCCCATCGCCGTGTACGTCGGGTTGAACAGGAACGCCGGCGCGTGCCAGGCGATCCAGACCCCGCCGACGAGGAGGGCCGACCACAGCGGGGACAGCCGCGTGCAGAGCGCGGGGAACAGCCACCCCAGCCAGCCCGTCTCCTCACCGAGACCGAAG
>Ga0307406_10000375_pt1 | contig 25774 bp, 22 predicted proteins | sample 322Cmetagenome_3_FD_203706 | JGI IMG/M metagenome (GOLD analysis project Ga0307406, IMG submission 203706) | Maize rhizosphere microbial communities from greenhouse at UC Davis, California, United States - 322HYB-C-2 | ecosystem: Host-associated > Plants > Roots > Rhizosphere > Soil | place...
CGGAAATCATCGGCCCGGCCGGCGAGCTGATGGTTGAGCGCTTGGTAGAAGAACCAATCGCGGGTCTGTGGAACCAGGCGGGTCAGCGCCGCATCGCGCGAGGCGGGATCGGCGAAGGCTTCCTTGAATTCAAGATCGGCCGCAGCAAGGGGAAGCGCGAGTAAGAGAGAGATAAGGATTTTGCGCATGCTCGTGATATAGGAGCAGCATGCGGGGAAGGGGAAGGGTGATCTGGAAACGGGCGCGACATCATGAATTGAGGACACGAAAAAGCCGCATCCCTTTCGGAATGCGGCTTTGGTAAGATCGGTAGCGATTAGCGCTTGGAGAACTGGAAGCGCTTGCGGGCACCAGGGCGGCCGGGCTTCTTACGTTCCTTCATGCGCGGGTCGCGGCGAAGCAGGCCGTGCGGCTTGATCACCTTGCGCAGCTCGGCGTCGAAGATGGTCAGGGCGCGGGCCACCGCGAGGCGGATGGCACCGGCTTGGCCGTGGGTGCCGCCGCCGGCAGCGGAGACGACGACGTCGAACTTGTTCAGCAGATTGGCGTGCTGGAACGGGGCCAGCACGGTGTTCTGCAGGGGAAGCGTCGGCAGGTATTCCTCGAAGGAACGACCGTTGATGACGATTTGGCCGGTGCCTTCGGTGAGGCGGACGCGGGCAACGGCATTCTTACGACGGCCGGTGGCGCTAAGGTTCTTGGCTTCGCTCATTTCAAAAAGAGGTCAGTGGGGTTCAGGCGATTTCGTAGGCCTGCGGCTGCTGAGCTTCGTGCGGGTGCTCGGCACCGGCGTAGACCTTCAGCTTGCCGTATTGCTGGCGACCGAGGCGGTTCTTGGGGATCATGCCCCAGACAGCGTTCTCGACGAGCAGCACCGGGCGGCGCTTGCGCAGCAGGCGCGGGGTTTCCACCTTCTTGCCGCCGACATAGCCGGTGAAGCGGGTGTAGATCTTGTCGTTTTCCTTGGTGCCGGAGAGCACCACTTGGTCCGCATTGATCACGATGACGAAGTCACCGGTGTCGATGTGCGGGGTGAAAGTCGGCTTGTGCTTGCCACGCAGGAGGCGGGCGGCCTCCACGGCCACCTGGCCCAGGATTTTGTCCTTGGCATCGATCACATGCCACTTGCGCTCGATGTCGGTCGGCTTGGCGGAAAACGTCTTCATTGGATGGAGCTGAAAAGATCCCTGTCGGCGGCGATACAGTTTACGTCTCGCGGCGAAGGGGCGCGCAAGCTAGGGATCGCCACTAGGGGTGTCAATCGGAAATCCGCGGGAACTTTTCGTGTCGGGGACGCCCGAATTCAAACCCCTTTGCCGCTACCCTGTCGAGAGGGCATGCAAGGTGCTGGCAGATTGCATCGCGAACCCTTTCTTTCCTTGTGACCGCCTGTCTTGCCCCCCAACATCCGGCCATCCTGACCTCCATGGTAGAGCAACTCACTGTCCAGCCGTTTTTCGATGTCCTCGGCCAGGCCTGCGCCCCCCACGCACCGGGAGTCAATGCGGCCGCCACCGCCCGCCTGGAGCGGGTTCTCAAATCTCCGGTCGATGCCCCGGGCCGCGGCATCCTGCTGCGCGCACCCCGCGCGGGTTTCGGGAAATCCCACCTGCTCGCCTATGTCCAGCAGCGGCTGGGGACCACCCATGAATTCCTGCCGATCCACCCGCTGGAGGGCTCGCGCGTCGACGCCTCCGGGGCGATCGAGGCCGCCTTGCGCCGACTGACCCGTCCGCTGCCGGCCGGTGGCGGACTGACTTCTCTGGATCTCCAGGCGCGCCGCTTATTTTCGATGGCGCTGCAGCCGCTGGTGACCTCGGGCGAGGTCCCATGCCAAGATCGCGAGGCTGCGCTGACTGCCCTGCGCCAGCGCCCGGTGGAAACCTTCGATTTCCATCACTCCCAGGCTGTCACGGCGCATTGGACCAAGGAGAACTTCGAGGTCCTCGGTCCGCGGCTGGCACTTGAACTGAGCCGCCGCACGGGCACTTCGCTCAATGAGTCGTCCTTCTGGCTCGCCTCGTTGTTCCGCTTCGCGGTGGCGACGCCTGAGCATCCGGGCCGTACCGGCATGATCATCCAGTCATCTACGGCCGAGGCTGGGGTGGATCGTTTCGCGGCCCTGCTCGCCATGCTTTCCCTGATCGGCCGGGTAGTGATCGTCGCCGATGATCTGGAAGGCCTCCACGCCGACCGCGCCGCCGCCCTGCGCTTCGCGAGCTTCTTGGCGAGCGTCCGGCAGGAGGCACCGCGGGTGGATGCGATCGTTTCGCTCAATGACGATATCTGGCAGAGCGCCTTCGAGCCCGCGCTCAGCGGCGGCTTGCAGGATCGCTTGGGTGAGGTGGAGGTGCGGCTCGAGCCGCTCGACGAGCAAGCGCTGATTTCCCTCCTGGAAGCCCGCACGCCCGGTCGCGCGGGAGCACTGCGTCACCAGCTCGGGCTCTTCCCGGCTGAGTTCTATGCCCGCCGGGTGCTGCGCAAGGTGGCGGAAATGGATGAAGAGTCTGGATATGTCGAAGCGCCTGCTCCGGCTCCGGCGGCAACTCCCGCTGTCATCGCTGCACCTGCGCCACAAGCGCCGGCTCCTGAAGCCGCACCTGCTCCTGTTGCAACTCCTGCTCCGGTAAGCGAACCACCCGCAGCCGCGGAAACTCCCGCTCCGCGGCCAGCGGCAGAGCCAGCCTTTGAGAGGACCGTGGAAGTAGGGCCCGTCGAAGCACCTGCCGCCGCCGAGCCTCCTCCGATCCGTCCGGTTGCTTCGCCCTTCGCGGAAGCCGCGCCAGCGTCGGCGGCGAGACATGAGGTCGAAGCCGAAGTCATTTCCGAGACCAAGCCCGCTGAGGAGCAAGAGCCTGTCGCTGCCGCTGGTGGCGATCGCATCGATGACCTGCTTCGGCAATTCCGCGAGCGTTACGGTCGGGAGTGATTCACTGACGAATTTGGTGCAGAAAGGTTCGATTTTTCCCTTGCCAGTTTGTTCCTCGTCGTCCCATCTTCCGCGCGCCCCGGTTCCCGGGGTTGGTTCTTAAATCCGGCGTAGCTCAGCGGTAGAGCGGGTGGCTGTTAACCACTAGGTCGTAGGTTCGATCCCTACCGCCGGAGCCAATAAAGGCCTCAGAGCAAAACAGCTCCGAGGCCTTTTCCTTTAATTTACAGTGTGGCCTAGAGTGGCGAATCCTTTCAATTTGGCTGCTGGATTCAACTCGATCAAAAGAGATGCACCATGACCCCGCCGTGCCGCTTTGAAAAGATGATCCGTATTTACCGCGGAGGGCGGATCAATGAAGGGGAGTTCACCTTGGGTTTTCTTAAGCACACGGTCTATGAACCGGTTAGCTTGGCAAATGCCTCACTTGAACTGACTGAAGGCGAATTGACGCAAATCATCGATCGTGGATCACAACGAGGTCGGCATCTGGGAGGAGAAGGAGCGGGAGTTCAGGCCGCTATTCGGTCGGATCGTAGAGTGGCTTGAGGATCAGTTGAAGCGGAGGCAAGAAGGGCAAGATCTCCTGCCGCTTCAGTTCACTCCGTACCGTCCAGAGTTTTTGATGCCTGGGTCGAATGGGCTGCGAAAATCAGCCCGGGTCGAATTGAACGCGTTTACCCGGCTCAAAGACTTGGGCCACGTAGAGTTCTTCAAAAACCACAGTGAAGCGCCGATGATCGAGGCGGTGACCTACGTGTGCAGTCGGGAATACCCGGTCGACCTCTTTGGATATCATCGTTCAATGACGTTCAAGGTGACCACCGCCCGCACTCGTCATCTGCAGGAGAGAGACTGGACCATCGGGTTCGGTTCGAATCCGGCTCAGGAAAGTTTCGGCTTCTCGTTCTGGGAAGTCACCTCGAGGGGAGAGGTGTGATTGCCTTCACGAGTGTGTGAGCGCGCTGATTTTGGTGATGCCATCGACGGGCTAATTGGGCAGATGGCAGCAGGAGAAAGCTCGCAACTTTGGAGTTTCGAATCCGACTAAGACGCGGGTGGGAGACGCGTTGACTATCGCCAGTTCGCTTCGCGCTCGATGCTCGAAGCGCGGTGGCGCACACTGATCCCTTCTTTGGAAAGTGCTAGACGCAGCACGCAGATGAGGAATAGAGAAACCTTAATGAAGTCCTTCCCAAGCTTTGTTAGTGTGACGTTGCTGGCTCTTGTGCTGGTCGCTTGTACAGCCTCTTCCGGTGTGGTTCCCTTGGGAGGTGACAAATACATGGTTGCCCGCAGTCAGAAGGGCACTCGTGGTGACGCAGGCCGGGTGAAAGCCGCGGCGATCGCCGAGGCGCATGCCTACTGCCAGAAGAACGGGAAGGTGATGAAAATTACCAATACCACACAGCAGAACATGAAGCCGTTCCAAAGCGACGCGCAGGCGGAGGTTGAGTTCTTGGCTTTGGACCCGGGTGATCCGCGATTGAAGACGCCGTAATACTCACTCGGAGATTGAGTCATTCCGGAAAGGGGCTGGAATGGCCGAACGTAAAAACGCGTTCCCATGATCAAAAAACTATTTTCGGCCGTGATGGCCTCCGCCCTTGTCCTGACCGCTTCCGCCGCCGAGCAGGAGAAAGTGGAGAACGGCTTCGTTTCCCTCTTCGACGGCAAGACCCTCGATGGCTGGAAGGTCGGCGGTGAAGCCAATGCCATTCGCGTGGAAGACGGCGCGATCGTCGCCAATGGCACCTGCACCCACGCCTACTACGTCGGCAAGGACGGCAAGGCGAAGTTCAAGGACTTCGAGCTGCGCGCCGACATCATGACCAAGCCGAACTCGAACGGCGGCCTCTACATTCACACCGAGTATCAGGACTCCGGCTGGCCAACCGCAAAGGGCTACGAGGTGCAGGTCAACAACACCCAGTCCGACTGGCGCAAGTCCGGCGGCCTCTACGGCGTGGTCGATAACAAGGAGCCCTTCGAGGACAACACGTGGATGAAGTACGTGATCCGCGTCAAAAACGGCAAGATCACGATCTCCGTCAACGGCAAGGAACTGGTCGACTACAAGCCGGAGGAAGGAAAGAGCAAGCTGCAGAAGGACGGCGGCACCTTCGCCATCCAAGCCCACGACCCGGGCAGCACGACTCTCTACAAGAACCTCCGCGTGAAGGATCTGTGAGCTGAGCTAAGCTGACTGACGTTTTTCCGGCGCGGGTTCGCATCATTCCTGCGAATCCGCGCACATCTTGCGAGCCGGTTGACCGCCACGGGCCGGCGATTTAGGAGTTTCCCCATGGATTTGACCCCGACCGCCTACGGCACCTGGAGCGCCGGCCGCTTCATGCACTTCGGCGACACGCTGCCCGAAGACCGCTTCCTGTCCTGCATCCAGACCGCGTGGGACGCTGGTATCCGCACCTACGTCACCGCCGACGTCTACGGCAACGGCAAGGCCGACGAGCTGCTTGGCCAAGCGCTCGCGGACAAGCCGCGCGAGGAATACAGCCTCGTCGGCATGGTCGGCCACGATTTCTACGAGGGCCAGCGCCAGGGCCCGCGCGGCTACCCGCGCTTCACCGAGCTGCACGCGCCGGGCAAGTTCCGGGACTATCTGCGGCAGTCCTGCGAGAAGTCACTGGAGCGCTGCCGCACCGACCGCTTCGACCTGCTGATGCTGCACAACCCGGACGAGACCGGTTACACCAGCGATGCGGTGTGGGATGGCCTGCGGGCGCTGAAGTCCGAAGGACTCGCCGAGCGTCTCGGTCTCGCGCCGGGACCCGCCAATGGCTTCACACTCGACCTGATCGACTGCATCGAGCGCCACGGTTCTGACATCGACTGGATGATGCTCATTCTCAATCCGCTTGAGCCATGGCCGTCCTGCCACGTGCTGCCGGTTTGCGAGAAGAATAGCATCAAGGTGCTCACGCGAGTGGCCGACTACGGCGGTCTCTTCCACGGCGACATGAAGCCGGGACACGTTTTCAAGCCCGGCGACCACCGCGCGTATCGTGCGGAGGGCTGGGTGGAGCACGGGCTCGCGAAGATCGAGAAGATGAAGCCGATCGCCGAGAAGCACGGGCTTTCGCTGATCCAGTTCGCCTCGAGCTGGAACCTCAGCCAGCCGGCGGTGGAAAGCGTCGTGCCGACCTTCATCCAGGAAGCCAGTGACGGCGCGCGCTCGATTGAGGAGCAGATCCAAGACTTCGCTGCCCTGCCGGATGTCCGCCTCACCGCGGAAGAATCCGAGCAGGTCCGCCAGATCGGTGACAACACCGGCTGCATGACTCTCAAGGGTGCCAGCAAGCGCCACCAAGTCAGCGAGCGCCCCGACGAATGGCCGATGCGCGAGGACTTGCTAGAGCTGGCCGGTCGTCACGGGCTGGGTACCGAGTGGTGAGCCCCGCCATGGACTTCCCGGTCGCGTAGCGACCAAGGGACGGTAGCCGGGAACTTCAGTCCCCGGCTACCGTCCGGACGGATCTGGCGTTGCGCGGCCGCTTTGTTTTGAGAGCCCGAATTGGTCGCGGATTCCTCTGTCGCTACGCAACAGGTCCTCGCGTCACGCTTGGACCATGGACTGAAGTCCACGGCTACCGTCCTTGACCGCTAACGCGGTCAGTTAGAAGGGGCGGGCGCTTACTCGCGGGATCTTTTCTCAGAGAGCCCTACGCGCCCGCACTGCCTCTGCGAACTTCTCCAGCACCGCCACGGTATCGTCCCAACCAATACACGCATCAGTCACGGACTGCCCGCGGGTGAGCTTGGAAAGGTCTGGCACCAGCTTCTGGTTTCCTTCGACGAGGTTGGACTCGACCATGGTCGCGACGACGGCCTTGGAGCCTTCCTCGATCTGCTTGCACAGGGCGTTCGCGACCAGCGGCTGGTTGCGGTAGTCCTTCATCGAGTTGCCGTGCGAGCAATCGACCATCACGTGCGGCGGCAGGCCCTGCTCGGTGAGCATTTTCACGACCTCTTCGATCGGCTCCTTCTCGTAGTTCGGGCCGGTCTTGCCGCCGCGCAGGATGATGTGGCAGGAGTCGTTGCCAGTCGTGGAAACGATGGCCGACACGCCTTGTTTCGTGACCGACAGAAAATGGTGTGGGCGCGACGACGACTGGATGGCATCGAGTGCGATCTGGATCGAGCCGCCGGTGCCGTTCTTGAAACCGACCGGCATCGAGAGTCCGGAGGCGAGCTCGCGGTGGACCTGGCTTTCCGTGGTGCGCGCGCCGATGGCTCCCCAGACGATCAGGTCGGCGATGTATTGCGGCGAGATGGTGTCGAGGAACTCGGTGCCGGCGGGGATGCCGAGATTGGCCAGCTCTAACAGCAGGCCGCGGGCGACGCGTAGGCCGTGATTGATGTCGAAAGAGTCATCGAGCTTCGGGTCATTAATCAGGCCCTTCCAGCCGACCGTGGTGCGGGGCTTCTCGAAATAGACGCGCATCACCACGAAGATGTCCTTCTTCAGACGCTCGGCCTCGGCCTTGAGCTTCTTGCCGTATTCGATCGCTGCCTCGGGATCGTGGATGGAGCAGGGGCCGACGATGACCAGCAGGCGGTCGTCTTCGCCCTTGAGGATCGCCTCGCACTGGGCGCGGGCGGCGGCGACGAGCTCCGAGGCTTCTTCCGACACCGGCAGGAAATAATTCAGAATCGCCGGTGAAATGAGCGGATTCAGGCCGGAAATGCGGAGGTCGTCGGTGCGGTGGCGGGTCACGCGCGGGAGGAAAGGGGAAGTCGCCGCCGGGGGCAAGTAGCGAGTGGAGAAGGGCTTGAAGGGAAAATGGAGCCGCCCAGACGCCGGGATCGCCAAGAAGAGGGAGGGAATGGGTTTTCCGGACTTGGCGTCCTTGGCGTCTTGGCGGTGAATCCTCTTCCGCCGAAGAAATGAAGAAAGAACGAGTCGATGCCCTGCTGGTCGCCCGCGGACTGTGCGAATCCCGCGAACAGGCCAAGCGCCTCGTTCTCGCCGGCGAAGTCCGCAGCGGCGACCGCGTCGTGGACAAGCCGAGCACCAAATTTCCCGAGGACGCGCCGCTGGAGGTGAAGGAGAAGCCGAGATACGTAGGTCGCGGCGGCTTGAAAATGGAGGGCGCGCTGGCGGCGTTCGGGATTTCGCCGGAGGGCTGGACCTGTCTCGACATCGGGGCGTCCACCGGCGGCTTCACCGATTGCTTGCTCCAGCACGGCGCGGCGAAGGTTCACGCCATCGACGTCGGCACCAATCAGCTCGCCTACAAGCTCCGCACCGACCCGCGCGTCGTGGTGAAGGAGCAGTTCAATGCTCGCGGGCTTGAGGTGAAAACGCTCGGCGAGAAGGTCCGCATGATCGTGATGGATCTCTCGTTCATCTCGCTCACGAAGATCCTGCCGGCGGCCTTCGGTGTGTTGGAAGAGGGCGGCTGCATCGTCTGCCTGATCAAGCCGCAGTTCGAGCTGGAGCGGGAAGACATCGGCAAGGGCGGCATCGTCCGCGATCCCGAGCTTCACCAGCGCGCCGTGGAAAAAATCCGCACTTTCGTGACCGAGGAACTCGGCCGCGAATGGAAGGGCCTCATCGATTCCCCGATCACCGGCACCGACGGCAACCGCGAGTTCCTCTCGTGGCTGGGTTGAGCGTGGCTGGGGATCAGGAAATAATGTAGCGGCGCGTCTATGGCCGTCGCTAACTAGCGGCAATCAGCCGCATCCTGAGACTTTGTCCCCAATCCCATCCACAGGGCTGCGGATTCCGCTTGGGGAGGTCATCGCATGAAAGGTGTAGACGATAGGCTGTCTTATCCTGGGTTATTAATCCAATCCCCCGCTGGCATAAGGCGAGAATCCTGCTGTTTTCGAGCCTCCCTCACGCGAATTGCCACCACGTTTCCGCGATGGATTGCTGCAATGATTGTTGTCGATCTTCCCTCCTCGCGGTGGATCGATTTCCGAAGAATGCTGTCGACCGATATATTGCTTGAGAAATCAGCCGTCATCCAGTGGTTGATCGGTTCCCAGAGATCAGGTCCGGCAGCAATCTTCAGTCGTTCTGGTGAGCAGGGTAATTTCAGAGCCAGCGCCGCTTTAGCCTCGGATTCGGTCGGTGATGTCGGAGAGGCCTCCATACGGTTTGACTCTGAATGGACGCACGGCGAGCAGGACACATTCCATGGAACCATAGCGCAGCAGGCCAGATTGCTGAGCAAATACAGAGCGGGCTTTTTATTCAGCATCGGCATGGCTTGCGATCGTTTGATGCTGGGGATTCCCCCCAAGCGAATCCCTGCGGGTACTGCTGGAGCCGCCCAGGTGCGGTGGTCATAGACGTCGCTACATTTGACGGCCTACGCCTCCAACGGCGTCCCCACCTCAAGGAAATTCCCTAGCAGCTTCAGCCCCGCCTGCTGGCTCTTCTCCGGGTGGAACTGCGTCGCCACCACCGCTCCGGAGCGGATCGCACTGGCGAAGGTCTCACCGTATTCCGTGGTCATCGCGATGATGTTCTCATTCTCCGGCACCGGGAAAAACGAGTGCACGAAGTAGAAGAATGGCTCACCGCCAAGGCCGTCCCACATCGGGTCGGCGAGGTTGACCGGCACGGCGGAGTTCCAGCCCATGTGCGGGATTTTGCGGCCGTCCTCGGTGAAGCGCTGGACCTTTCCGCGGAAGACGCCGAGGCCGGGTACGCCGGGTGCCTCCACGCTTTCCTCAAAGAGGATCTGATAGCCGAGGCAGATGCCGAAATAGGGTCGGTTGGAAGCGGCCCAATCGCGAATCGCTCCGGTGAGGCCACGTTTGTCCAGCTCCGCCATGCAGTCGCCGAAGGAACCGACGCCAGGCAGGATGAGGTGGGTAAGCTCTTCCATTTCCTCGGCAGAGGAAACCAAGAGAAACTCGACGCCCAATGCCTGAACCGCGTTGGCTACGCTGCGCAGGTTGCCCGCGCCGTAGTCGATGATGCCGACTTTCACAATGCCTCCTTGGTGCTCGGGATGCCCTTCACCCGTGGATCGCGTTCGCAGGCCTCGCGCAGGGCACGGGCCAGACCCTTGAAGATCGCTTCAGCGATGTGGTGGCCATCGCGGCCATAGAGCAGCTCGACGTGAATGTTCGCCCGCAGATTCGACGCCAGCGCACGGCAGAACTCCTCCACCAGCGTGAACGGGAAGTTCGGTGCGGATGGAGTATTCGGAGCGGCGCGGAATTCAAGGTGCGGGCGATTGCTGAGATCGACCACCACGCGGGCGAGCGTCTCATCCATCGGCAGGTAGCAGCAGCCGTAGCGGCGGATGCCGCGCTTGTCGCCGAGCGCTTCCCGCATCGCTTCGCCGAGCGTGATGCCGGTGTCCTCCACGGTGTGGTGGAAATCGACTTCGAGGTCGCCCTTCGCATCGACATTCAGATCGAACAGCCCGTGCCGTGAGAACAGCGTGAGCATGTGGTCGAAGAAACCGATGCCCGTGGAGATGTTAGAAGTGCCGTCTCCATCGAGATCGATGGAGAGGTCGATACGAGTTTCCGCGGTCTGGCGGTTCTGGCGGGAAGAGCGAGTGAACATGGGAAATCAATTTGCCGGAGCGGCGGGGGCTGCCTTCGTGAGCATGTCCACGTAGGCCTGTGGGACGCTGGCGCTGCGGGCGGTGGAGAGGGCGGTGGAGATCTCCTGCTGGGTGGCACCGGCCTTGGTCACGGCGGACCAGGCGGCTTCATAGGCTTCCTCCGACTTCGGCAGGTTGGTGGTCGGGGTGCTCTCCAGACGGCGGATCTCGGTCTCGAGGTTGCGCTTGGTTTCTTCCAGCGGGGCCTTCACGTAGGGATCGAGCGGCGGCCACTTGTGACCGGCGAGCTTGTCCTTTTCGAGGCGAGCCATGTAGGCGTCCTGCTCTTCCTTGATCGCAGCCGTGCTGTTGTTGCGGTCCGAACTGGACATGCCTGCCAGACCGGCAGCGCGCGCTTTTGTCCGGGCGTCGAAGCCGGCGAGGCTGGTGGTGACCGTAGACAGCTGCGCCTTCATGAGCTTCACCGCGAAGGGGATATTGTCGCGGTAGGCGCTGCTGCCTTGAAATCCGGTCTCAAGCTTCGTCCAAGCGCGGAGAGCGCCGACGAGGTCACCTTGCTCCGCCTCCGCCTTCATGGTGGCGGCCTGGATGCCGGCATCGAGGGCGTATGCCTTCGGCAGACGATCGGCAGCGGTCATCAGCTTGCCCTGGAACTTGATGCCGCCCGCTTCCACGAGGTCGTGTTCTTTCTCAAGCGCGGAAAGCACCTTGAGCGCCTCGCCCTTCTTCAGGCTCTGCGGATACTTCTTGATGAATGACTCCACCTTGGCGATTTGCGCGCGGTAGACCTCGGCCGTCTGAAGGTCCGGCGTGGGCACCAGCTTCGCGAGCTCGGGGAACTCCGTTTCGTCTTTCCGCTCGGAGATCTGCTTGGCGACGTTCACCTTTGGGATGCGGCGCTCTTCCTTGATCGACGAGGCCTTTCCGTAAGCCACCGAGATGATGTAGTCGCTCCCGTCTTCCTTGACGATCGTACCCGTAATTGTGGTGCCGTCCTTCAGTTCGAAGGTATCGGCCGAGACGCTGGCAATGGCGAGCAGCGGGAGGTAGCGGAAAAGGCGGTGGGCTTTCATGATGAGCAAAACAATCCAACGCACCCGCAGGGATGCGAGAGGAAAAATCGCATCAGGGTCTGGTAGTTGCGACCGCAGCGGCCAATTCGGCCGGGGTAGCGGGTGTGACAGTGCTGCCATCCGGGCGGCGGATCTTCGCGGTATTGTCCTTGCCGATCCGTCTGGCGATCCGGTCGAGAGGCAGTTTCGCGGCGGTTTCACGCCACTCCGGGGACGGATTGGCGGGCAATTCCACGATGAAGCGCGAGCGACCGAAGGAGGCCGCCAAAATCGAGTCGGTGACCACCACCGGCTGAGTTCCGATCGGTGGCAAGGAACGGGCCAGCTTGGCCATTTCCGGCGGCGGAGGCTGGTCCAGTGCTTCCAAGCGGGCCGCGTTCATGCGCATCAGGCCGGCGGAGGAGTCATCAAAAAGCATGGTTCGGTCGGCCAGTGGCAGCGTCAGCGCCGTCGAGGCCGGGCGGGCTTCCAGCAAGCGGCCGGTCTTGTCAGAAAACTGCTCCGCGACGACCGTGGCCAGATCGCCAGCCCATAGCCGCCAGGTATCATCGAGCGTGACCTCCGCCAAATCCAGCGCCGCTTGGATCGCCAGCGCATAGGTGAAGGCACGTGCGTCTCCCACGGCCGCAGGCACCGGCGGGCCCTGCTCGATCAGCAGATTCTCCTTGGAAAAGGTCTCCCGAGCCCGTTTGGCGAGTTCCAGTGCCTTGTCACGCCAGGCGGGCTCGCCGGTCGCCGTGAACAAGGCGACGTAGGCTGACACCATCCGGAAGCTCGGTGACGCGGCTCCCGTGGTGGCTGGCGCAGGCAGGGGCAACCGAGCCAGCCGCGCAGCGAGCAGTTTTTTCCGTCCGCTTTCGAACAAGGCCGGCGCCTGGGTGGCGTCCAGCTTCGCCTTGGCTGCGGCTTCCGCCAGCGGTACGCGCAGGCCGAGCGAATTCATCCGGAAGAACTCCCGCATCGGGTCCGCCTCTGGGGCCAGATTGCCGAGATCCTGTACCTCGCAGACTGCCTTCCATAGCGCGGCCTCCTGAAGAGTGAGCGCGGTCTCGATCTGCTCACGGGTCCACAGCCAGTCGCGCTGGTTCGTTGGCACCGGTTGGCGCTGGTTGGAGAAAAGCCCGTCTGACGTGACGAATTGTTCCTCGGCGAATTTCACAGCTCCCCGTGCGACTTCGAGCGGCCGGGCTTCACCGGTCGAGGCGTGCAGGCTGACCAATGCCCGCGCCGCGCGCGCCTGCGTCAGGCAAGTCCGCTGCGACATCGGCTGCTCCCAGGAATTCCCGCGCCGGACCGAATAGACACCGCCATCCAAGGGGTCGACCATGGCGCTTTGGAGCACGTGCTTGCCAAATGCCGTCACCGCCTCGCGGCAACGCTTGGCAACATCCGCGGGAATTGCCGGATCGTTCGCGGAGGATGCCAGACATTGGAGGATCCCGAGCGGGAACAAGCCGCCGGCACCCGAAAGGATCCCGATGTCCGGTTCATACTGGCTGTTCAGTTGGCGCGTCATCCGGATCAGGAATGCATCGCGCGCCGCGGCATCCGCCACCGCGTCGGGAGGGACGATTCTCGTCAGCCGATTCTCGTGGTCCATCCGGCTGTTGCGGAGCGTGAACTGGGGGTCATCGGCCCACATCTTCACGACCAGATCGGTCGACTTGTCGAAGACCTCCCGGAAATCGGAGCCCCGTCCGTAGGTGATCGGCCGCCAAGCGACCTCATTGCCCTCCGGTGTCAGGATCAGCAGGAAAGGGAAGCCGATGATCGACTTGCTCTCCTCGCCCAGCAGGGCGGTGATGACGCCGGACTCACGAGCGACATTGAGGTCTGCCAGCACCGGAAGAAATTCGTCATTGAGGCGGGACACCAATTTCGGGTCGCGGTCGATCACGTCCAGCGCTTCCAAGCAGCCCGGATACTGGGCGCTGCCGATAAACACCGCCACCAGCCGATTGGCGTCCGCCGCCCGTTTCCGCACTGCTGGCTCCCAGTGCTGCCAATGGACCGGCGAATCCTTGCGCGCGGCCAGCAGGCCCTGCGGACCGGTGGCCATCTGGTTGACCTGCATTTCCGGCGAAATCAGCGGCGGTGGCGCGGAGGCTTTCCCGGCGGTGGTTTCACCTTTCTTGCAAGAAGGCAGGGAGACCATCAGGGATAGCAAACCAATGGCGGGGAGACCGGCTTTCGTCATGAAAATCAAGGGGCGGATTCGTGGCGCTCGCAGCTTGCAGAAAAGGCTTCCGTGCTTACAAGCCGAAGCTACGCTGCGGCAGCGATTTCCCGGAGCTAACAGCGTGATCAGTATTGCGGTTTCCAGTCAAAAAGGAGGCGTGGGTAAAACCACCGCCTCGATCAACATGGCCCACGCCTTCGCCCGTGCCGGGCTGAAAACCTTGCTCGTGGACGCTGATCCGCAGGGCTCGGTGGGCCTGTCGTTGACCCGCCAGTCGCGCATGCTTTCCGGCTTCTACGACTATCTCGCCGATCCCGGCATCCCGCTGGAGAGGTTGCTGGTGCCGACCCGGCTCGAGACCTTCACGCTGGTCGCCGCCGGCCAGGCCAGCGACTACGAGGTCGGCGGCGCTCCGACCGGTGCCCATCTTGCCCGCGTCCGGGGATTCCTGCGCGCCGTCGAGGCCCGGGGCTTTGACATTTGCCTGGTGGATACTCCCGCGGGGCTTTTCGGACTCACCGCCGACATCATTTCCTCCAGTGATGCGGTGCTGATCCCGCAACAAGCGGAGCCGCTGGGAATTCGCTCCGTGCCGAAGATGCTGGAAGGCCTTAACCGTCTGCGGGTCATTCATCCGCGACTGGTCGTGCTCGGCGTGCTGATGACCATGGTCCAGCACGACATGGCGGAGAGCCGCGAATCCGTGAATGCCCTGCGCCAGATCCTGCCGACCGACCTCGTGTTGCGCACCATGATTCCGCGCGATGCTCTTTTCGTGAAAGCCAGCGCCCGCGGCCTGCCGGTGGGCGTGCTGGAAGATGGTGCGGGGGCCTTGGCGGTATTCGATGCGCTACGCGCGGAAATTGAAGCCAAACTCGAACGTGCCGGCCACCCCTCCCTCCGCCGCGATGGATCCGCTTGAACCATGGATCGATGCCTCGGCGGTCCGCCGTCTCGCCGAAAGCCTGCTGGCCGATAACAGGGAGCCGGAGGTAACCGATTCGCCCGACGCTGGCTTCGGCAATGATTTCGTGGGGTTCGCAGGAGGTTCGCCGCGGCCTGCTACTCCGCCGCCGGTAGCTCCGGAATTGCCTGGAGATGAAGTCTTCGAATCCGAGCTGGATGCGCCTATGCCTCCCGCAGTGGACCCAACGCCGGCCGAACCGCTTCCACCTGGCCGTGGTCCACTGCTCGTCCGTCTCGCTCGTTTTCGCGATGCCTTGATCCGCCACACCGGCGCGCGGGGCGTCTTCATCCTCGATCGCGAGGGCAAGCCGGTCATGGAAGATCCCGCCTACGCGCGGATGCACTTCCTGGCTCGTAGCCTCGCCCAAGCCTATCGTCCGGTGGCGGGGCAGGCCGGGAACGTTCATGTGAAAATCGGCGCGAACGAGGTGCTGGAAGTCGTTCCCGTCGAAACGCCATTCGGCTGGCTGGTGCTCGGCACCGTGGTGCCGCGTCCGCTGACGGCCGTGGTGGTTGCGGAGATCGCCGCTGCGCTGAAGCAGGCAGCGACACCGGAAGGAGCGTAGATATCGCTCGACTGCCGAAGTTACGGCTTTCCGCGCCGCGCGGAACTGCTGGGATAGTGCTTCATGGTGAAGGCTCTCGCCCTGTTCCTGATTGCTGCGACAGCTGGCTATTTGGCTGGCCGGCCGGATCAGGACGGAACGATGCCTTCAGACGGAGCGAATTCGCCTGAAGTCGCAACGAAGCAGAAGCGGGAACAGTGGGCGGCGGAGGACTTCGCCGAATGGATTCGTCGCCCGGTGAAGAACCCGGGGGATCGGAGTCCTGTCACCGCACCGCCGGATCTTTCCGCGTGGTCACCGCAGGAACTCCGCTCGGCGCTGGATGCGGCGCTGGGGCCGGACATGACCACCATGTCTCAAAAGGAATGGTATCAGCTTGTCGGCCTCCTCTTGGAAGAGTGGGCGTCGCGCGATTTCGATGCCGTGGTGGGATGGTTCGAGGCCATGCCATCGGCAGAGATGAAGAGACGCATCGATGGCGTCCTCGGCGGCGTTTGGCCGGTCGAGCGGGGTGACGAAGCCTTGGACTTCGTGATCCGAAACGGTCTCAACAACACCGTGAGGGGCGGAATTTCCTATCCGATCTTTTTGAGCAAGGCGATGAGCGCCGCGGCGGGAAAGGGACCCGAGGCGGTGGCCCAGGTGGTCGCGAAAGCGGCGGCGCATGGCATGGAGTCCCGCTATTCCCGCGAGGTGCAGTTTCCGGTCGGTTTTGATTTCGCCGCGCTGGCCACCCAACCGGAGCTGGCGGATCTCGTCGCCAAAGGACACCTCTTTTTTGCAGGAGAATGGGCGGCACGGGATTTAAAGGCGGCCTTCGAGCATCTCGTCGTAGAGCCCGGGCGGGTGGATGAGGCCATTCTTTCCAGCCTCTTGTCCGAGGCCATGGTCCGCCATGAGCGGGGTGATTCAGCCTTGCTGTTAGAGAGCTATGCATGGCTTGCCGGACGCACGTCTGCCATGGATCCCGAAACTGCGGCGAAACTTGCCGACAGTCTCATCGCCGACCACCGCTTCGCCCAGAGTTCGGCAGTGGAACTCGGCAGCTTCGTTGGAAATCTTCCCGATCCGGAGTTGAGAAAGAAGGCCGCCCGTCAGGCTGCCGGACAGGTGCTTCAGTGGAACCTGGGAGCCGGGCAAGTCATCGAGTTCCTCAAACGCTCCGGCCCGCCTGAAGAGCGCCTCGAAACGCTGCGGGCCGTCATGGTGGGAAATCCTTCGCGGCGGTCCAGCGGCCTGATGCCGCGTGATGAAGCATTGCTTCGCCAGCATCTAACAGATTGGGGCGTCGCCGCGAATCAAGCCGATCAACTGGTGAACGACATCAAGACGGCTCCCCGGCAATGAAGACATCCCATTCCATCGCAGTGGTGCTCGCGGGAGCAGTGGCAGGATTCCTCTTCAGCAGGTTCGGTGACGTCGGGGCGGCACCCAGCTCCGAAGCCGCGGTGATGCACACCACAAAGGCGAGACCCACGATGGCGAAAGAGAAAGCTCCGCCTCCACGGACGCTTGCAGGATTGGTGGAGAGCATGCGGAAAGCTGGCGGCTTACCGGAAGGCGTGGTCGACGATGTCGCGCGCTTGCCAAGCGATACGCTGCGTGAACGCCTTGTCTCATTGGCGGCAGTGGAGGTTCCGGGGGGCACCTTCCTGACACCCGCGGAGAAGTGGTACGCGGGACTTGATGCCCTGGCGGAGGAGCTCTTCCACCGTGAAGGCGAAGCCTCAATCCTCTGGGCCGAATCGACCGGCGATCCCGACCTGACCGCCGCCTTGTTGCGTGCCGCTGCGGATGATCCGTCTCTGGTAAAGAAGTGGATGTTGAAGCTCGCGCTGACGTGGGATCCTGACCGCCAGGAAGGATGGAGGGTGTTCAGGCGGGTGGCCGAGATCGCGACCTCCCGTGGGAGCGACTCGCTTCTGGAAGCCGAGGCGCTCTTTCCCCAAAGCATGCCCGACCTTCCTGCCGGATATCCGGCGGACTTCGACTTTGCAGGCTATCTGGCGAAAACGCAGTCCGACAAGGGCCGGGCCAACGCCGTGAAAGCCTGGGCCGTCCGGGATCCGCATCCTGTGGCCGCACTGCTGGTGGAGAAGGCGAAATCCGGCGGCTTCGATGTCCGGGAAGGAGTGGCCAGTGCGGCGATGGAGGGCGTGGCCATGGCGGGTGATGACGCTTCGGTCGTGAAGTGGCTCGAAGGATGGACCGCGGAACTACCCGAAGGAACGCGGAAAGACCTCCTGAGCAACTTGGTAAGAAATGAAACCCGTCAGGATCTGGCGGTGGCACTCGTGGCCGGGCTGTCTTCGCCCGAAGACCGGATGGCCGTCGCTGCCAGCGGCCTCAGGTTTTCCTGGAACGAAGGCATGGATGCCTATGTCCGTGCCCTGCCGGATGCCACCGAGCGTCAAGGTGCCTTGGGCAGGTGGTGGCAAGGTCTGCCGGCGGGCATGAGGGCAAGCCAGCGGGCGAAGATGGAACAGACGCTCGATCAACTCGACCTTCCACCCGCCGAAAAGGGGACGCTCAGAGCTCAGATGACCGGCCAGTGACACTTCGGTTCTCTTGGGTGAGCTCGATTCCTTCGCAAAGCGATCCTCCTTCATCAAAGCACTTCGATTGGTGATTGGAAGATTGGTGATTTCCCCCGTCACCTCGTCCGCCGGTTCTGAATCCCCAGCACTGCGGCCGTCGCGAGTCCGGTGCCGACAATAACCATGATCAAGATCGCGCTGTCGTAGTCGACGGTATCGTGCCAGGCACCGCCGACCGGCTTCTTCAGCGCCAGGAAGATATGGCGGGGCTTGTCCTCATTGCGGTAGTCGAGGCGGAAGGTCTCAGCCTCGCGGACCATCAGGTCGATGCGGTCATTGACGAAGAACTCGGTGATGGGGCGCGCGAGCGGGTCCTTGGTCCGGACCTTCAGGGAGTCGATCTCCAGCCGGTTGCCCCCGCGGGCGAGGGTGGTGATCCGTTCGGCCAAGTCTTCGGCATCGCGGGCGGAGGCCGCTTGGGCACCGCCGAGTTTGACCAAGGCTTGCAGCATGAGTTGGAGGCGTTCCTCGACACCGGGCTCCAAGGTGCCGGTCATCTCTTTGATCGCATCGACGCGGCGCTGGATGCGGATGCGTTCGAGCTCATAGGGATTCCGTGTGGCTTGGGTCACGACCATCGCTTCGTAGGCGTGGCGCAGTGGCATGAAGTCGGAGGGAACGGGAACTCCGCCGCGTTCACGTTCGATGCCGCTGTTTTCAAAGAGTCCACGGTTCATCTCGCGGAAGGGAACCAGCGCTCCGGCGAGCAGCATCTGGGGCACTAGCAACAGCGGCACGGCTGTTAGAGCGGCGCGCTCGGTCTTGACGATGGATGAAACCAGCAGCGCCAGACCGGTGCCGGTGCAAGCTGTTAGGGTCATCCACAGCCACTGGCTCGGCACCGTGCCCCGGATCTCTAACAGGAAGTGGCCGATGAGCGTGTAAACGAAACACTGTGCCGCGGCGACGAGGCCGAGCGCGCAGAACTTCGCGCCCACGTAAAGCAGGGGATTGGCGCGGCAATTCCGTTCGCGGCGCAGGAGTGGGCGATCGCGCAGGATCTCGGTGGCGGAGTTCGTGAGACCCAGGAACATCGCCACCGTGGCCGAGAGGAACAGATACGCCGGAACGTGTAGTGCCGTGGGGAATTCGTAAGCGCCTTCCTTCGACGAGCGCAGTGTCACGCCAATCAGCATTGCGAGCAGCGGTGCCTCTAACAGCGTGGAGTAGAGGGTGCCGCGGTTGCGCAGCTTGGAAAACAGCGAGCGCTGGAAATGGGTGGCAAACTGGGCCCAGGAGCGCTTGACCCGCCGGACGAAGCCGGTAGCGGCGTGGATCGAGGGCAGGGAGGCATCGAGAGTCTCGACGCGCGATGGCGGTGCGGTATCGCCGAGGGCATGAACCAGCGATTCACTCTCGAAGCGCTCTTGCCAGAAGCTCGGCGGGAAACGCCGCGCGGCGGAGGGATTCTGGCCACCGCCGATTTGAGCGAGCGGGGTTTCCAGAACGTCGAAGACGAAGTCGGCACCGAGTGGGATATCCGCCGCGATGGAAGGATGCGAGATGCCCAGCTCGTCGGCGGTTTCACGGAAATAAGCGATCATCGCCGCCGGCGAGCCGAAGAAGGCGACACGGCCGCCGGTATCGAGCAGCAGGACCTTGTCGAAAAGATTCATCACCGTGGCCCCCGGACGATGAAGGGAGGCTATGACGATCTTGTCGCGGGCCAGCGAGCGAAGGGTTTCCGCGACGTGCTCGGAGTCCTTGGAGGAGAGACCGGAAATCGGCTCGTCGAAGAGGAAAACTTCCGCCGCACTTCCAAGGTCGAGGCCGAGATTGAGGCGGCTGCGCTCGCCGCCGCTCAGGGTCTTTTCGCCGGGCGAGCCGACCCGGCGGCGGGCGATCGCCTGCAGGCCGAGCTCGGCGAGGATGCCATCGGCGCGGCGCTCGATTTCCTCCGAGGAAAGAAAGGGCCGACGGATGGTGGTGGCCTGCCGCAGGTGCTCGCGCACGGTGAGCTGCGGATTGAGCGCCTCCTCCTGCGGCATGTAGCCAATGAAGCGAATCAGCTCGAGGCGGTTCTGATAGAGCGATGACTCATTGAGGCGGACGCGGCCACGGGTTGGCTCGAGTTGGCCGGCCAGCACGGAGAGCAGCGTGCTCTTGCCGCTACCACTGGGGCCGATGATGCACATCATTTCACCGCGCCCGACCTCGAAGTTCACGTTATCCAGTGCGCGGACGCCGGGGATAAACTGGTGGATGAGGTCTTGGACCTTGAGCGCTTCGATGAGATTGCGCTCCTCATCGATGATGCCCTCGCTGAAGCGGCAGCGCAGCGCCTGGGTGCGGGAAAGCCGGATGATGGTGCCGTCGCGAAGGGGCGCCGACGTTTTCACCTGCACGCCATCGGCAGTGATGTTGCCTTCGGCCTCGCGGATGAAGAGATCGCCGGTGCGGCGCTCGGAATCGAAACGGATGCGCAGCACCACCCTCGGGGAGAAACCGGGGGCGAGCAGCATGTCGCCGCTCTCGAGCACCGAGGGATCGTTCGAGATGCGGAAGTCGCGCTGATCGGGCTCCAGACGAAAGCGCCCGCCCGCCTCGGCCCGGCGCCGGCGCAGGGCGTCGAGCGTGATCGATACGCCCTCGGGGTCAGACAGCCGCTGGTGGTGATTGCAGAAAACCGGCTTGCCGGGGAACAGTGGACCGATCCCCTCGATGATGAATTGAGTGGGCTTGAGCGCCTCGATCTCCGTCTTCAGGCCGAAGCGAATGCGCACCTCGCTCTGGCGGCTGCGGGCGCGTTCGCTGCTCAGACCCTCGTCGGTGCTGGCGAGGAAGATGGCGGCGCTTTTGCCGGTCAGCTTGACGTTCAGGAAGGAAATCAGGTCTTCGGTCGTCAGCGTCCATCCGGGGAGTACGATCTGTTGGCGTTCCCGCATGCGGAGGTAGGCGCCGCTTTCCAGCGATCTCCCGCGCACCCACAGCGGATGTTCGCCGGTATTGCGGACCAGCACGAGGTCGGCCGCCCGATAGACGCGGAAGCCGTGGCCGGTCGCCTCCGCGGGCAATTCCACATCGACCGCTTCACCGGCTCCGAAGACGACGCGCTCGAAGCCAGGATGCTCGCCGGGGTCATCGCCCGCCATCTCCGCGAGGATCTGCCGGGCGTGGTCCGGCCGGCCGAGGCGACGCAGGAAGATCTCAAAGGAACTGCGGCTGCTTTCCGAGCGGCCGACGGCATCGACCAAGGTGTAAAGCTGCAAACCGACCGCCATTTTCTGCGGGTCGTCCAGCAACTCCCTCAGGTCCAAGGCGGTGCGGGCGAGGGGCTTCTGCTCGCGGACCGCCCGCTGGACTCGCCGCGCCAGCCAACTGTGGTCGGCTTCGGGGAAGGCGCTGCGCAGGAGGTCGAGGATCAAGTCCGCCTCTTCCGCATCAAGCCGCCCGTCGAGGGTTGCGAAGCCGGCGAAGGCGTCCACCAGCAAACCCAGCACCCGTGAACTGCTGGCGCCAGCCGTACGGCGACGCTGCCACCACGTCTGGGGAGCCGGACCCTTCCGCGGTTCCGGGGTCTCGTCGGGAGCCGCGTCATGATCCATCCGCGCCATCCATGGCAAACCCTCGCCGGACCGGCAAGAGCGCCGGAAAAAATTGGGTTTTCTTTCGGGATTATAGAGCTACCCTGTCGCGCCCTCTGCACTGTCTTCCCCGTTGATGCTCGTTTGCCTACGGCGACCGGAAAAGGGCGATTTCCTCATCAATCATGTCTGACCCGTCTCAAAACCGTCCGCCGCAGGGTTCTGGCGCGCGCGGACCGAACGATCCGCCCGGATTCAACTGGCGTCTCGCGATTCTTCTTAGTGCCGCGTTTCTCATCCTGGCCCTTGCCGTTTTCAGCAATGGGATGAGTTCGACGGTTCAGCCCATGTCCTTTGGCCAATTCCGGGAAAAGTGGGATCAAGGATTGATCTATCGCAATGATCCGAAGTTTCCGCTGAAAGTCACGACTCAGGACAGCGCTTACAACGCCGTCATTTCGGGCTTCCTGCGCACATCGCCCGAACGTGGGGCGGGGGAAGATCCCGGCACCACCAAGCCGATCCAAGCCACTCTCCGCATTGAAGATGTGGCGGCAATTCTTGGCGAATCGGTGGTCTTCCGCCTCAGCCGTGAGCCCGCTCCGGAAGCCGGCGCGGAAGCCATGGTGCTCTCGGAAGCTGCTTTCCGCCGTGCCGCCGCCTTGGGCGAGATCAAGCCGCTGAATGACAAGTCACCGCTGACCGTCTATTCGCCGGATGGCAACATCGGTGTGGTGGTCGCGAACCGCGTGATTCCCGATGCTCCGGCTCCTCAGGCCGACGGCTCCAAGGCTGCTGCACCAAAGCAATTCAAGGTCGTGGCTCCGGTGATGATGCTCGGCGACGAACTCGGTGCGCTGATGCAGAACAAGGATGACACCGTCATCTTCGAGCCGAACAACGACTTCCTGAAGAGCGCGATCTTCACGTTCCTGCCGGTTCTGCTGATCGTGCTGCTGCTGTTCTTTCTGTTCCGCCAGCAAATGAAGGCCGCCGGCCGTGGTGCGATGTCCTTTGGCAAGTCCAAGGCACGCCTGCTGACCCGCGATCATAACAAGGTCACCTTCAAGGACGTGGCCGGCATTCAAGAAGCCAAGGAGGAGCTTTGGGAAATCGTGGATTTCCTCCGCGATCCCCGCAAGTTCCAGAAGCTTGGCGGTTCGATTCCGAAGGGTGTGCTCATGGTCGGCCCTCCGGGCACCGGCAAGACCCTGCTCGCCCGCGCCATCGCCGGCGAAGCGGACGTGCCGTTCTTCTCGATTTCCGGTTCGGACTTCGTCGAAATGTTCGTCGGTGTGGGTGCTTCCCGCGTCCGGGACATGTTCGAACAGGGCAAGAAGCACGCTCCCTGCCTGATTTTCATCGATGAAATCGACGCTGTCGGCCGCCATCGTGGTCACGGCATGGGGGGCGGTCACGACGAGCGCGAGCAAACGCTCAACCAGCTCCTCGTGGAAATGGACGGCTTTGATACCCAAGAGGGTGTGATCATCATCGCCGCGACCAACCGTCCCGACGTGCTTGACCCCGCGCTGCTGCGCCCCGGTCGTTTCGACCGCCAAGTCACCGTTTCGCTTCCCGACGTGAACGGCCGCGAGGAAATCCTCCGCGTCCACGTGAAGAAGATCAAGCTGGCCCCGGGCACCGATCTCGGCGTCATCGCCCGCGGCACGCCCGGTTTCTCCGGCGCGGAACTCGCGAACCTGATCAATGAGGCCGCTCTTTTGGCCGCCCGCCGCGGACTTTCCGCCGTCACCCTCGCCGAAATGGAGGAAGCGCGCGACAAGGTCCGCTGGGGCCGCGAGCGCCGCAGCCTTGCCATGTCGGACAAGGAGCGCATCGGCACCGCTTGGCACGAGGCCGGCCACGCCTACCTCAATATGGTGCTGCCGCACACGCACCCGCTGCACAAGGTCACCATCATCCCGCGCGGTCCTTATATGGGCGCGACGATGTTCCTCCCGGACGGCGACAAGTATTCCACCGGGCGTAAGGAGGCTCTCTCGAATCTCGTCGTTACCATGGGCGGCCGGATCGCCGAGGCCTTTATCACTGACGACGTTTCGAACGGTGCCTCCGGCGACATCCGCCAAGCCACCTCGCTCGCCCGACACATGGTATGCGAGTGGGGCATGAGCGAGAAGCTCGGCATGATCGAATACGGCGATGGGGATGGTCCCGTCTTCCTCGCTCGCGATGTCTCCCGCAGCCGCAATTACTCGGAAGATACCGCCCGGGTCATCGATGCCGAAATCAAGCGCTTCATCGATGAGGCTTACCAGCAGGCCACCAAGATCCTCACGGAGGACAGGGCCAAGGTGGAACTCATCGCGAACGCTCTGCTGGAGTTCGAGACCCTCGACGGCGCTCACGTCCGCGACCTCATCGAGCACGGCGAAATGCGCAATCCACCGAGCGCGCCCAAGCCGCCGCCGGTCCCAGAAGAATTCCGCAAGAAGCCCACGGCCAAGCCGACGGAAGACAAGCCCGATGACGGCGGTCCGCTTCCCGGCGAGGTGGTAGGGGCTCCGGCCTGATCGCTGAACGGCTAATTTGGATTCTCAAAGCGCGGTGTGGTTTCCCACACCGCGCTTTTCTTTGGTGCCAGAGCTGGATCCCGGGCCGGTCATTGGCCGAACTGCATTCGCATCTTCCACCGTGAGTTTGAAGATCTCGCGGTTTCTCAGCAGGAATAGAGCTTCGCCTCGTCCAGTCACTCGCTCCGCTTTGATGGGGTCTCCCTGCCGGTCCTGAAGCTGGAATCTCGATTTCTCCCGGGCTGACGGCTGTGCGAGTTCGAGAAGGTGGTAGCTGTCCCGGTTCTTATAGCCGCCCCGCAACAACGCATGCTAGCCGGAGATCGCGAAGGCATCGGCGCCGCGAACCGGAATCTGCCAATGGGCCTGAATGCGGCCATTTCGGATCTGAACCAGAGGGAAGTCCGTATAATAACAGATCCAAACGTCGTTCCCGCACGCATTCATGGCGTAGCAGTCGCAAATGCGGTCGAGCCCGTTCGGGGGCTCAAAGGTGTGGGCCACCTTCCCGTCCGGTCGCCGCGCGACCAGACCGGTGCTCCCGAGAGGCTCGGACCAGCCGACGTTTCCAAAAACTCCTTCATCGAAATAACTGGTCCAAATCAGGCCGTCGCGCATGACGCCGACATCCTGGATGCCGTCTCCCAAGATGATTCCGTGGAGGAAGCCGCCATCAATCTGGCAGAGACGGCCGTTCTCGTCGGCTCGATCCTCCCGATACTGACAGCGGCAAGAGGTCAGGAGGATGCCGTCGTGGCCCATCGGCTGCACCTGGTGTATGTTGAAGGCGTCCTGCTCGATGGTCGTCGCAAGGCTCGCGGTCCCGGGATCACCCCGATAAATGCGGTAGCTTTGAGGCCTATCGAGATGAATCTCGGGGAAGATCGCGCCGCCGGAATCGGGAGTCCGATAGTCCAGCGGGTCCAAGGCCGTGACAATATAGGGAAGTCCGTCCCATCCCGGGCCGAACGCGACGACTTCGCCTGCATCCGCTTCACTGAGGGACGAATAGGGATCTAGAATCGGGTCCGGCATTCCTAGATGCTAGGGAACGGAATGTTGTCCCTTCAACGCCTACAACTGGGATGGGTGACGTCGACCTGCTTGGAGTAGAGCATCCTCTACTGCACTAGCACCAAAACATTCCTCTTCAGCGCTAGGGCAAGATTCTGCTCGTTAGCGACGGGGCAATCCGTGCTCTTCAGCGCCGAAGGTGCGACATCCCTCAGCCCCGGCCAACGGCCGGGGTTTCCGCCGAGGAGCCCATGGGCGGCCTGAAGACGCGAGACGGGCCGTCCGCCTCCCACGATCCAGAGAACCTTCCTCGAAAGCCCCTCTATATAGGCAGCAGGGCAGGGGATCACCTTCCCGCACAGCAGCTCGCTTCTCCCACACCGCTCCCATGTGCCTCCCCAATCCCATTTCAGCATCGTGAAGAGCGGTTCATCGCACTTGTTCGCCATCCCTCGAACCTTGATTTTCAGCGGATCACAGCCGCAGTCATTAACTACTATGAAGGTAGTAGTTTAGCGCGCGGCTTCTCCGCGAACGTTCGCAAACCAAGCAAATACAAGGGCTGCAGCCCCTCGATGAAGGGATTCTGAACCCGGATTTGCATCCAAAACCCCCGATTTCGCAGCTACGCCGTCCCTAGTAACAAGATCGTCGAAAAAAAGTTCACGCCCTCGATTCTGCAAAATCAATGTGTTGCGTGGATTCGGGGGAAAAACTCGGAAAAAGCATCACGAAAGGTGTTGACCCGAGGGGTGCGGGCACCTTAGGTTCTCCCCGCCGCGCGGCACCAAGCGCGGCGCGAGAGACGGGAGTCGATCGCGATCCTTCTT
>Ga0307406_10000376_pt1 | contig 25670 bp, 17 predicted proteins | sample 322Cmetagenome_3_FD_203706 | JGI IMG/M metagenome (GOLD analysis project Ga0307406, IMG submission 203706) | Maize rhizosphere microbial communities from greenhouse at UC Davis, California, United States - 322HYB-C-2 | ecosystem: Host-associated > Plants > Roots > Rhizosphere > Soil | place...
TCCGTCTTCAACACCAGCTCCTTGAACTGCACCACCATCGCCGGGCCGGCGTGGATCTGCAGCGCGAGAATGCCTTCCTTGGGCGCGTTCTTGGCGTCGTTGTCAGTGACATCCACGGTCTGCTTGCCGTTGATGAAGTGCTGCACGTGGTTGCCCTTGGCGACGATCTTGTAGTCGTTCCACTGCTCATCCTTGATGGCGGCCTGGATCTCGTTGGAGTCTCCCACCTTTCCCGCAAGCTGGGGCTTGCCGTTATCGCCGACCTCGGTCTTCTCACCGCGCTGGGCGAGGATACCGCGGCCCTTTTCCTCATAGAGGATGCCGCTGTAGGTCTTGCCGGCTTCGAAGTCAGCCTGATAGCCGCTCACCACCGGACCGAATGGCCCCGGCTCGATCAGCTTCGAGCGGTACTGCACGCCGCTGTTTCCTTTCTCGATGCGGTATTTGAAGGTGAGCTCGAAGTCGCTCACCTTGCCGTCCTTCCAGACGAGGAAGGTATTGTGGGAGATCTTGGTGTCACCGCTGTCCGAGGTCTTGCCGGTGATGGCGCCGTCTTGCACCGACCAGAGCTTGGGATTGCCTTCCCAGCCGGTGAGGTCCTTGCCATTGAAGAGTTGCTTTTCGCCGGCGTGGAGCGTGGCGACGAACAGGAAGAGCGGAGCGATGAGTTTCATGGAGATAAGAACACTATCTCTCCGCCAAACGGTGTCGAGCCAAGCCCTAAGGTTCGGGTAGTTTGTCACCCGAGAGCCTACGGGCAGAATGATAGGGCTTCCGATAGGCCGCGCTTTGCGGTGCTCTCCGGCATGTCGTCAAGCCGGGTGCTATCGATGCTCTTCCATGCGGGAAATCGCGACCGCCTGGTGGAGGAGTCCTACCGCTTCCTCGGTCTCGATCCGGAAGACCTCAGTGCCCACTACTATCTGGTGATGGGCCTCTGCGAGCTGCGCCAGCTAGCGGCGGCGGAGCAGCATGTGCAGCAGCTCCTCCATCTGGCCCCGGAGTCGGTGGACACGCACTCCGCGGCCATCCGGTTTCATCTGGCGAAGAAAAAATGGAAGAAGGCCCTCCACTTCATCGAGGCCGGGCTGCAGATCTCGCCGGACTATCCCTACTTCCACTATACGGCGGCCATCGCCGAATCACGCCAATACCGTCCGGCGGAAGCCCGGAAACGCATCGCGCGAGCCCGTGAACTGGCTCCCGACGATCCGGAAATAGCGAACCTCTACATCCAGCTCCATGCCGCGGCGGAGGCTACCAAGAACGACGCATGGAAGCGCCTGCGGGAATACGAGGCGGCCCTCGCGCTCGATCCCGCCAACAGCTCGCTGCACAACAGCATCGGGGACGTTTACCTCGAAGAGTTGGAAAACCCCTTGAAGGCCGAGGAGCACTACCGGATGGCGCTTCAAGCCAAGCCCACCAACCGCGAGTATCAGCGGGATCTCTTCAATGCGGTGGCGCGGCGCAGTATTCTCTACTGCCTTTTCAGCCTGCCCTCCCGGACTTTCCAGTCGATCCGCGGGGGCCTTGCCATCCTGCGCGCCAACTGGTGGATCGCCATCGTCCTCCTGGTAGCAATGAAGTTCGTGGGAGTATTCATCGCATGGCTGGTGGTGGCGACCGTGCTGCTGTGGCCGGGCTGCAAGGTTTACGAATCGTTCGTGGTTTCGGAGCTACGTCGTGGCTCGGATACTCCGATCCCGATGCTTTCCCTGTGGCTGAAGATCCGTCGCATCCCGCTGTGGCTGCGGTTCGGGATCTTCCTCCTGCTCAGTTGCCTCATCTGGGGTCTGCTCTTCTTCCTTACCGGGATCCCTCTGGAGTGGGGTTTTGGCTTCGTGGGAATCTTCGTGGGAGTTCACCTCGTGGTGCTGCTGGCCCTCCGGTGGTTCCGGAAATTCGAGGCATGGTTAGCGGGCCGCAAGACCCGCGGCCGGTCACCTTCCTGATCCCCGCACTCCGCAGGCAGGATTACGTCATTCAGCCGATCGCCGGCTCAAGAGACCTGCGCAAGCCAAGTCCGAAGGTTATAGTAGTTGGTCACCCGCGTGATCTTGCCGAGGCGTGCCTCGAAGAAAGCGCCGACGCGGAGGCGATAGGTCTGGCCCTTGGCCTCGGGAAGACCGTCGTCGGTGGCCAGGTATTCGCCGCTGATGTAGAACTCGGCGGCCGCGCGATTCTCGGCGCCGGTGAAGATTGCCAATTCCTCAACCGTTTCGCGGTAGCTGCGATCCATGCGTCCGAGAAAGGTGCGGAAGGCCTCCTTGCCTGTCTCGGCCTGGCCCTCGTTGACCTCGTGAACGACATCTTCGGCCAGCAGTTCGAGCAGGGCTTCGCGGTCGCCGGAATTGAAGGCGGCGTAGTAATTCTCGATCAGCGATTTCATGGGGAGAAATGGTCCCAGCCACCAGTGAGCGACGTCCCCTGGCCGGGGGGGAGGAGTTTGCCGACGATCGAGAGCGAAGGGAAGTCCTTTGGCCAGAGGGCGCAAACCGCTTTCCAGCGCCGTGGGGAGACGGTGAAGAGGAGCTCGTAGTCCTCGCCATCGCCGAGCGCCTGGGCGCGAGTGCAGCCACTGCTCGCGGGGATCTTACCGAGCTCAAAGCCGCAGCCACTCGCCTCGGCGAGGCGCGGCAAGTCTTTCGCGAGGCCATCGGAGAGGTCCATCATGGCGGACGGCCGCAGGTGACGGACCAGCCATGCGGCCTCGGCGAGCCGCGGGGTGAAATTCAGGTGCTTGCCGCGGATCGATCCGCCGAGGCGGCCGGTGACGACGACAAGATCGCCCGGCTTGCCGCCGTTGCGGAGGACGAGGTGCTTCCGCTCGACCCGGCCTTCACCTGCCACGGAAATCAGCGCGCCCGAAGGCAGCCGCGAGGTCTCGCCGCCGGCCAGCACGCCGCCATGGGTCGCGAGGCACTTGCGGATGCCGCGGTAGAGGCCGTCCATCCACTTGACCGGTTTTTCGGGATCGACCGCCACTGTGACCAGCAGGTGGTCCGGCACGCCGCCCATCGCCGCGAAGTCGCTGAGAACGCGGGCGACCGACTTCCAGCCGACCTTTTCCGCGGGAGTACTGGGCAGGAAATGCACGCCCTCGACGATCGCATCCGTCTTTAAAAGGCGCAGCGGGCCACGACCGGGATCGACCACGGCGCAGTCATCGCCCGGGCCCACGAGGAGCTGATCGCCGCCGGGAAAGCCACGCAGCAGGCGGACAATCAGGGCGTCTTCGCCGAGATCGCGCAGGCGCTTCATGAGTCGGCCGGCATGTCGATGATGCCGGAGCGCGCGAGGAGTTGGATGGTCACCGTGGCCGTATTGAAGAGAAAATGCACCGACATGCAGGCCCAGATCGATCCCGTGAACTCATAGAGCAGGCAAAGGATCACCGCCAAAACGAACAGCGGGAGCAAGGCGACCACATGCCCGTGGGCCGCGGCGAAGACGAGCGAGGAAAAGATGATGCCTCCCGCCGGGCCGCAGAAGCGCTTGGCCGCGGGGTAAAGGTAGCCGCGGAACACCACTTCTTCCGCCATCGGGGCGACGACGGCCGCGGTCAGCGCCATCAGGGCGATCACCAGCGGGTCCTTCACCTCCTTGAAGACCTTCACCGCCTCCTGCATGGAGTCGGTGCCGAGGCTCTCTTCCAGCCACTTGTTCCAGCCGGTCACGAAGAGCACCCCCATGAAGCACCACATGAAGAAGACCGTGACGGGAGCGATGGCGAAGACGAACGGCCACTTCCGCCAGCGCAGGCCCAGCCACTCGACGATCTTCACCCGCCAGGTGACGAAGGCGAGGACCATGCCCATGATGAGGAACTGGAAGATCATCGAGGCGACCAGCACCCCCGGCGTGTATTTCTTGTCGAGCGGCGTTTCATCCGCTCCGGCATTGGCCGCGGTGAGACCGGCGAAAATCAGGAAAACCAGCCCGATCAGCGGCAGGTCCAGCAGGCGATAAACCGCGGTGCTGACTTTCAGGAGACCCGTGGCCGGTGCCACCGCCACAGTCTCCGGAAGCGGCGGCGGGACCGTGCCGGGAGGCGCATAGGGCGAGTCGGCATCCGGTCGCGAGGGCGGTAGCAGCGGAGGAGCATCGGTTGCGGGGATGAAGAGCGCGGCGTCTTCCGCAGACATCGCCGGCTCGGGTGGTTCCTCAGAGAGCTTGAATTTCCCGAGCGCCATCCGGACGCCCCAGCTCACGAAAAAAACCAAGGCCGCGACCGCGAAGGTCCACAGGATGATGTCATCCGGATTTAGGGCGGAGGGCGTGGTAGCAATGAAAAATCCCATTCGGCGGCGGCAATGTGGCGGCGAGACAGAAGCGGAGCCAGCGGGAAATCGGAGGGGAAATTTTAGTTAATATATAGTGATGATCCGATAAGCTTGCGATTTTCCAAAAAATCAGGATGGTCGCGGCACCGCATCTCCTTCGTGTCCAAGCAGGCCGCCAACCCCTACCGCTCGATCCTGCGCAGGCACATGCCAGAGCCCTTGCTCGCGCTGCTGATCTTCGTGATGGGGGTGTGGCTGTGGGACAATCACTTCGGCCCGAAGTATGGCTGGGAAGACGGAGTCGGGCGCATGGCGCTTCGGAAGGCCGACCGCGAGCTGCGGCTGGCCGAGACCGCAGGCGAATTGCCCGAGTTGCCACGAACGCTGCTCGGGATCCCGGACCGGGACCGGGCGCTCAAGCATGCCATCTTCTCGCTGGAAATGCTGGAGAACGACCGCTCGCTTGATGACGATGGGGCCTTTGCCTTGGGCGTGCTGCGTTCCGTGCGGAAAAACGACGGATCCATTATGCCACCCCCGCCGGAGCCGGACCTGATCTTCCGGAGGGTGGCGCAGGGAACTGATTTCTGGTGGGACCGCGAATATCTGACGCAGCTAGGGAGTGTCCGGCACGATGGCACCGTCCAGCCCGTCCCCGAGCGCTCGAAGGATCCCCGCAGCCGTGAGGTCGCCCTCCGGGCGGTCCTTTCCCGCGGCGCCGTGTGGCTGCTGGCGCTCTGCGGCTTGGCATTCCTGCCGGCGGTCGCGCGCGGCTACGCGGGGGCCCTGCGCAGCGAGCCGCGGGGCTACGTCGGACACTGGCCGACGGCCTTGGGTCTGGGGATCTTCCTGCTCGCCTACCTCGCGTCGATTGGCTTCGGAAAGGCGCTCGATATCCTCATTTCGCAAAAATGGACCGGTGAGGGCGGCCAGCCGGTCTTGATCGCGCCCGGGCTTTTCACCCTGATCGATGCCGCCACGCGCTTCCTGCCGGCCTTGCTGGCGTTCGCCTTCCTGTTTCGCAGGGGCCGCCACGTGTGGACCCGCCTCGGGCTAAACTCGGCCCCGGACGGCAAGCTGGTGCTCGGCAGCTTCGCCCTGCTGATGATTGCGGACCAGGTGCTCCGTCATTTCATGCTCGGGGATGACATCCCGGACGACCCCGCTGGCGGGCTTTCCGAGATGGAGGAAGGCCCGTGGGGGCTGGTGCTCGCCCTCACCTCGGCCTGTCTCGCCGCCCCGGCCGCGGAGGAAATCCTCTACCGCGGCGTACTTTTCCGCTCCCTGGCAAATGGCCTGCGGGTTCCGGTCGCAACCTTGATCTCCGCCGCGGTGTTCGCCGTGGTGCATTTTTACGATGCCTACGGCTTGAGTTCGGTCGGCTTGCTGGGCATTGCGTGTGCACTTTGTTACGCGGCCTCCGGCAGGCTAGTGACAGCGATTTGCCTCCATGCACTTTATAATTTCGCGATCAAGGTTCCTGAATGGATCGTTTATCATGCGCCGCTATGATTTCCTGACAGGGTTCCACTCGCCATTGTCACATCAAACCTGTATTGCAGCCTCCCGAGATTCATGAGTTCCACTTCCTTCGAAGCGCCGTCGCTGGAAGTCCTAGCCGGACTACTGCCTGCGTACGAGTTCGAGTCTTTCATCGCCCAAGGGGGCATGGGAGCCGTCTACAAGGCCCGCCAGCGGGCGCTTGATCGCGACGTTGCGATCAAGATCCTGCCTCGTGAACTGGGGGAGGATCCCGATTTCCGGCAGTCCTTCGAGACCGAGGCACGGGCCATGGCCCGCCTCAACCATCCGAATCTCATCGGTGTCTACGACTCCGGAGACATCGATGGCATGCTCTACATCGTAATGGAGTATGTGAACGGCAAGTCGCTCTACCACTCCGCCTACAACTTGGCGGTGGATCCCGAGCAGGCGGCCGCCCTGGTGAAAGGCATCTGCGACGGCCTCGCCCACGCCCATGAAAATGGCGTCATTCACCGCGACATCAAGCCGGCCAACATTCTCCTCAACGAGAAGGTCGTGCCCAAAATCGGCGACTTCGGTCTGGCCCGCCCGGCCGACTCCGCCAGTCCCGGACTGATCATGGGGACGCCGGGCTACACCGCGCCGGAAATTTACGACAATCCGGAGCACGCGGACGTCCGGACCGACATCTACGCGGTCGGAGTGATCCTTTATGAGCTCCTCACCGGCCACAAGCCGGAGGACGAGGACATGCAGCCGCCGTCGACCTTGGTCGCCTGCGACAAGAAGCTGGATGTGATCTGGCAAAAGTCCACCGACCCGGAGCCATCCCGCCGTTATGAAAACGCCGAGGACATGGCGAAGGACTTGGCAGGCTGGGCGAACCGGGCACCGGAAACTTCCACCCTGCGGATTTATCAACGCCCGGCGGGCGGGCGGCCCATTCCCAATGCGCCACACGTGCGAAGCGCTCAGGCCGCCATGCCGCGCCGCGCACCCGTGTTGATTCGCCAGAAGAAGAAAGCGGACCTGACCATTCCGATCATCCTTATCGCCATTTTGGCCATCGGTGGCGGACTCGTCGCCTATCAGAAGCAGAAATCGGAAGAGGAGAAGCGCAAGATCGACGCCAAGCGTGAGGAGGTGGAGAAGGAAAACGAAAGGATCCGCGCGCTGAACGAAGCCGAGAAGAAAAAGAAGGTGAAGGAAGAGACCAAGCCTGACCCGAGCACCATCCGCTTCGCTCCTGAAACCAAGCCGGAACCGCCGCCGTCGTCGCCTAACCTGCCGAAGGGCGCAGAACCCCCTCCACCTCCGCCTCGCTGAGGCACCGTTGTACCTCCCATGAACGCGGAATCCTTTGATCCTCCGTCGCTGGAAGACCTTGCATCCTTGCTGCCGGGCTACCAGCTCATCGCTTTCATTGCCCAAGGTGGCATGGGAGCGGTTTACAAGGCACGCCAACGCAGCCTCGACCGGGATGTTGCCATCAAGATCCTCCCTCGCGAGTTCGGAGCCGACCCGGAATTCCGGAGTTCTTTCGAGACCGAGGCCAAGGCGATGGCCCGGCTCAACCATCCGAATCTGATCGGGGTCTATGACTTCGGCGACGCCGATGGTATGCCTTACATCGTGATGGAGTACGTGCCGGGCAAGTCGCTCTTCCATTCCGCGCACAACCTCGCGGTCGAGCCACGCCAAGCCGTCACCATCGTCAAGGCGATCTGCGACGGCCTCGCGCACGCCCACGAAAACGGCGTCATTCACCGCGACATCAAGCCGGCGAATATCCTGTTGACCCCGAAGGCTGAGCCGAAGGTTGGCGACTTCGGCCTCGCCCGCCCCGCCGGGGAGGGCTCCACCGGCCTGCTAATGGGCACGCCCGGCTACAGCGCGCCGGAAATCATCCGCCAGCCGGATCACGCCGATCATCGCTCGGACATCTTCGCGCTGGGTGTCGTTCTCTACGAGCTGCTGATCGGCAAATGCCCGCCGTATGACGTCCCGCCGCCTCCGCCGTCCTCCACCATTGGTTGCGACAAGGATCTCGACGTGATCTGCGCGATCGCGATGCATCCTGCGGCCAGCATGCGCTACTCGAGCGCCGAGGTGATGTCCGCCGCGCTCGACCAGTGGCTCCGTGGCGGCTCTCGCGTCCCGGCTCCGCGGACTACCGGCAGCATTCCCTATGCGCCAGCCCGGGCTCCGGGTGCCATGGAACCTGCAACGGTCGTGGTGGAAAAGCGCAGCAACGCTGGCAGCCTCATGGTGCAGGCCGCGGTTCTAGCCGTCCTGATCGTCATCACTGCCGTCGCGTGGAAGCACCTCAAGGGCATGGAGGCGGAAAACGCGGCCAAACAAGCGGCCTACAAAACCTCACAGGCGAATCAAACCACGACTTCCGAGTCGAAGCCGGCAAAGCCCAAGCCGGAGCCGAAGGTAACTGAAAAGCCGAAGTGGGTCCCAGACCCCAAGGTGGCTGACGGCGACGCAACCTCGCCTGCGAAGCCTGACCCCGCCGCTCCCACGACTCCTGACGCCGGCACGGCGCCCGAGCCCGATATCGCATCGTCCGGCAATCACATGCCGGACAAGGGAGCTTCCATTCTGAATCTCGAGGAAGAGATCAAGCCCGAGGACCTGAACAAGCCGAAGGTCGATCTGCCACCCGCCATCGTCGAGCTGGAGACCAAGGCCAAAGCCTTGCTCGAGGGACTGGAGAAGGATCGCGACAAGGAACTGGCCGCCAATGCCAAGACCTTCACTTGGGATCTCGATTCGTGGCTGAAAACCCTCAGCAAGGGCGATCAGCTCTCCTGGAAGAATCACGTCGAGCGGCTGAAACGGCAGGCGACAGTCACCCGGGTACCGGAGAAGGTCGATACCGCCAGCGGTATCAACATGTCCGAGCGCATGGCCAGGATCGCCGAGTTTGGTGCCCGCAAGCAAAAGGCCATCGACGACGGCTTTGAGAGCAAGGCAGCCAAAATTCGCGACGCCTACGTCACCCGCGTCAAGGAAGCGGCGGTCAAGGCCCGCGAAGCCAAAGACGTGACCGTTGCCGATGCCCTCGATGCGCGCGTTACGGACTCAGCCGAACTCAGCGCTTGGATCAGAATCATTCACCCGGACGAGAATCAAAACCTCGCGTTCGTCCTCGACCAGACCGGTGTGGCACCCGCCGCCCCGAGCGCCTCTTTCAAGATCCTCTCCGCCACCTACGGCAGCGGCGGCAAGGACGCCGACGTCACCGAGAAGGTTCGCGAGTGGCTCACGGTCAAAAAGGCAACGTTCCGCGTGACGCCTCCAGACCTCGGAGCGGATCCGAATCCGGGATGGAACAAGGGATTGACGGTCACTTACATCATCGACGGCACGGAGGCTAAAAAGAGCTGGGGCGAAAACTCGCAGGTCTCGCCTTCCGATTTCGTTCCGGACGAGTCCGCCAAGGCTACCCTTCCTGAATCAGACGATCCCATGCTTGGCCGGTGGGTCCTCAACCGGACCGTCACCTTCATCGCCGAAGCGGATGGCACCGCTACCAACCACAAGAACCATTGGGTCGGTAAGTGGAAGTTTCTCCGCGATGGCCCCGGAGGCCGGGTGTACGAGATGGCATGGAAGGACGGCCGCTGGATCGACACGGTCACACTTTCCAAAGACCGGAGTGAACTCAAGGGAGCCAATCAGGATGGCGATCGTTTTGAAGCCGAACGCGAACCGGTGGGTACGGAGCCCTTGATCGGAGCTTGGTATTGGGACGATGGAGGAGGCCTCTTCGCATTCCGCGCAGACGGCACCTCGTTTACCTCGAGCGACACCGGCAAATGGAAAATTTCCGCCAAGACTGTCGGAAAGCGCATCTACGCGGTGACCTGGGGTTCAGGCACGGTCGATGAACTGATCATCGAAGAGGATCCGAATCGCGTCGCAGGCACCAACAGCGTGGGCAAGAAAGTGGGCGCGAAGCGCGCCGGCCGCTGAGTGAACCTCACCGGTTCTTCAGGAACTCCGCGACCTGCGCGAAGAACGGTGACATCACCGACCACGCCTCGCCGCTGATTTCACACTCGGCCATCGCCGCTTCCATCAGGTCCACCCAGCGGGCCGCTTCCTTCTCGCCGATCGCGAAGGGGAAATGGCGCATGCGCAAGCGCGGATGGCCTCGGTTTTCCACGTAGGTCTCGGTCCCGAGAAAGCGGAACTGCAGGAACTCCCGCAGCCGCTTTTCCGCGCCTTCGAAGTCCTGCTCGGGGTAGAGCGGGCCGAGCACGTCGTCGGTGCGGACGCGCCGGTAAAAGGCCGCAACCATTGCTGCCAAGCCATCTGCCCCGACCTCACGGGCGACGATTTCCTCCATCGATTCCACGCCCGCGTCATGGCACCGCCCCCTGCCCGGCGCAAGCCCCACTGAGTGCCACATTTCTCCAATAGGCGTTCAAACGCACAATATCCACTAGCGCCCCGGGCAGTCCTGCCTACTGTCCACGCCGTGCCCGCGAAGAAGTCACAACTCTCCCGTCCGCAAGCCGCCATCCAGATTCGTGGGGCGCGCCAGCACAACCTGAAGGGCCTCGATTTGGACATCCCGCTCGGCCAACTCACCGTTGTCACCGGCCCGTCCGGATCCGGGAAATCCTCGCTCGCCTTCCACACCCTCTACGCCGAAGGCCAGCGTCGCTACGTCGAAACCTTCTCACCGTACGTCCGGCAGTTCTTCGACCGCATGGACAAGCCGGACGTCGATCACATCGACGGCATCCCGCCGGCCATCGCCATCGAGCAGAAGAACAACATCCGCACCACTCGCTCGACTGTCGGCACGCTGACCGAGATCAATGACTACCTGAAGCTGCTCTTCGCCCGCTCCGCCAAGGGCTACGACCCGGATACGGGTGAAGAGATCTTTCCGGACTCTCCCGAAAGCGCGACCGCCTGGGCTTTCGAAAACCTCGCCGGCCAGCAGGTGCTCGTCACCTTCCCCGTCGCGATTCCCGCAGACACCCAGAGCGAGGACCTGTTTCCTTTCTTGAGCCAGCAGGGCTACCTCCGCGTTCTGATCGGGGATGAAATCGTCCGCACGGACGACCCCGGGAACGCCAGTCTCCAGACCCGCACCATCAGCGTCATTCAAGACCGGGTCACCGTCGCGGATAGCGACCGCACGCGGCTGCTGGAGGCGCTGGAGCACGCCTTCACCCTCGGCAAAGGCCACGCGACCCTCTCTCTCGCCTCCAAGCCGCAAGCTTCGGCGAAAGGGTTCTCCGCGAGCTGGACCAACCCGGCCACCGGCAACTCGCTCCGTGCCCCCTCCCCCGCGCTCTTCTCCTTCAACAATCCTCTCGGCGCCTGTCCCAAGTGCCGCGGCTTCGGCCGGGTCATCGGGCTCGATCTCGACAAGTCCGTCCCCGACCCCTCGCTGACCATCCGGCAAGGCGTCATCAAGCCCTTCCAAGGTGAACGCGGCGAAGAGTGCCAGCGTGACCTGCTGCGCTGCTGCAAGGAGCGTCGCGTCGACATCGACACGCCATGGGAAGACATGGACGGGGAGACCCGCGAGTGGATCTACTACGGAGATCGTAAATCAAGCGGCTCCGAAGACCTTGAAGAACTCTGGCGCTCCGGCGGCTGGTATGGGGTGAAGGGCTTCTTCGACTGGTTGGAAACGAAGGCTTACAAGATGCACGTCCGCATCTTCCTGAGCCGCTACCGCTCCTACACCACCTGTGCCACCTGCCGCGGCAAGCGACTCCAGCCGGAAGCCCTCTGCTTCAAGATCGATGGCAAGACATTGCCCGACCTCTGGACGCTTCCTCTCACGGACCTTTCTTCGTGGTTCTCCACACTGATCACGGATCAGCGATCACTCGGTACTCAAGACGCTTCTCTGAAGCTGATCCTCACCGAGATCACATCGCGCCTGAAGTATCTCGATGAAGTCGGCCTCGGCTACCTCACGCTCGATCGTCCCGCCCGCACCTTGAGCGGTGGCGAAATCGAGCGCGTCAATCTCACGACCTGCCTCGGCGCCTCTCTAACAAACACCCTGTTCGTTCTCGACGAGCCCACCGTCGGGCTGCACCCGCGTGACATTCACCGGCTCGTCGGCGTGATGCACGGCCTGCGTGACAAGGGGAACACGCTTGTCGTCGTAGAGCACGAGGAAGCCGTGATGCGCGCGGCGGATCAGATCCTTGATATCGGCCCGGCCGCCGGCATTCACGGGGGCGAACTGGTGTATCAAGGCCCCGTTGGGGAGTTTCCCAGTGTTCAGTTTTCAGTTTCAAGGAAAGGCAAACAGCCTGCCAAACGCGAAGCGTCTTCCCTGAAAACTGAAAACTTCAAACTCGCAAACTCCATCGGCACTCTTCCTTGGCTCAACGGCGGCAAATCGATCGCCATTCCTTCCAAGCGCCGCAAGCCCGGCAAGGCTAAGCTCGAACTCCGCGGCGCGTCCCGCCACAATCTGAAGAAGCTCGACGCGGATCTCCCGCTCGGCCTCTTCGTCTGCCTCACCGGAGTTTCCGGCTCCGGCAAGTCGACCTTCGCCCACGACGTCCTCTACGCGAACCTCTGCCGCAAGTTGCGCAAGGAGGAAGCGGAGCTCGATCCCGCGCCGCTCAAGGAACTACGAGGCACGCAGTACTTGAAGGACGTGCTGCTCGTGGATCAGTCCCCGCTTGCCCGCACCCCGCGCTCGACGCCAGCGGTGCTTCTCGGCGCCTTTGATCCCATTCGCCAGCTTTTCGCGCTGACCGATGATGCGAAGTCGCGCGGCTTGCAGACCGGCTTTTTCTCCTTCAACTCTGGCGAAGGTCGTTGTGACCGCTGCGCCGGTGCCGGCAGCGAAAAGGTGGAGATGCAATTCCTCTCCGACCTGCACGTCACCTGCCCCGATTGCAACGGCCGCCGCTACAAGCCGTCCACGCTCGATCTCCACTACCTCGGCAAGTCGATCGCCGACATCCTCGATCTGAGCATCGAGGAAACGCTCGCATTCTACGGTGAGACCGAAGGGTTGCCGACGAACCACGCGAAGCGCCATGAGCAGATCGTGAAGCTGCTCAAGCCTCTTGCAGAAGTCGGCCTCGGCTATCTCAAGCTTGGCCAACCGCTGAACACGCTCTCCGGTGGTGAATCGCAGCGCCTCAAGCTTTGCCAGCTCTTGGCAGAGGCAACCGGGCGCGACGGCAGTTCCTCGAAGCTCCTGATTCTCGACGAGCCTACGACCGGCCTGCATTTCTCCGACATCGAGCGCCTGCTCGGCGTCTTCCAACGCTTGGTCGATGCCGGCCAGAGCTTGCTGGTCATCGAGCACAACCTCGACGTGATCAAGTGCGCCGACTGGATCCTCGACCTCGGCCCCGAAGCCGGATCCAACGGCGGCAAGCTCGTCGCCGAAGGGTCGCCCGAGCACATCGCCGCGCAATCGACCGAGACCGCCCGTTTCCTCAAGCCCATGCTTCAGGGTGAAGTGGCACGAATTGGGTCGCCGACCAAGGGAGTCGGAACTCCCGCCATCTCTCCATCGTCGAATACGATCTCCCTGCGCGGAGCTCGCGAGCACAACCTGAAGAACATCTCGATCGATATCCCGCGCGATAAGTTCGTCGTAGTCTCCGGCTTGAGCGGCTCGGGCAAGTCCACGCTCGCCTTCGACATCCTCTTCGCGGAAGGCCAACGCCGCTTTCTTGATTCGATGTCGGCTTATGCGCGGCAATTTGCCGAGCAGTTGGAGAAGCCTGAGCTCGACTCACTGGCTGGCCTTCCTCCGACCGTGGCGATCGAGCAGCGCGTCTCGCAGGGCGGTATGAAGTCGACCGTAGCCACGGTGACGGAGTTGTGGAATTTCATCCGCCTGCTCTACGCGAAGCTCGGCACGCGCTATTGCCCGGACTGCAACGTCCCGGTGGAAAAGCAGTCGCTGGCCGCGATCGAGCAGAGCATCCGCAACCTTCTCAAGAAGGGTGCCGTCTCGATCCTCGCCCCCGTCATCCGCGGACGAAAAGGCTACCACACCGAGGTAGCCGAGTGGGCGCTGAAACACGGATATACGAGACTCCTCGTGGACAAGCAGTTCCGTGACGCCGAAGGCTTCACTCGCTTGGAACGCTTCAAGGAACACGACATCGACGTCGTCGTGACCGAAGTGCCTAAGGCAGGCGGCAAGGATTCCGCCCTTTCCGAACTTCCAGCTACGATTTCCAAGGCCCTTGATATTGGCAAGGGCGTGCTGAAGCTCTTCACGCCGGACAAGAAGTTCATCCTTCTTTCGTCGGAGGCGAGCTGTCCGAGCTGCCACAAATCCTTCGAGGAACTGGATCCGCGGCTCTTTTCCTTCAACTCGCCGCACGGCTGGTGCACCCAGTGCCGCGGCCACGGGGTGGTGCCGAAGCATCGCTTCCACCTTGATACCTCGCGCTACGAATCCGTGCTCGAGGCGGAGATGGATGCCGATCGCAAGATCGAACGAATGGAAGACGAGGAACTCGTCGAGTGCCCGACCTGTCACGGTGCCCGCCTCAATGATGAAGCGCGTGCCGTGCGCCTGCAAGGCACACCACTTGCCGACCTCGCGAGGTTGGCGGTCGATCATGCGACCGGACATTTCGAGAAGCTCACCATCCGTGGCGACCGCGACCAGCTCATCGCCCGCGATATCCTGCCGGAGATCCGACAACGGCTCTCGTTCTTGCAAGAGGTGGGCCTTGGCTATCTCCAGCTCGATCGCTCGGCCAAGACGCTCAGTGGTGGCGAGAGCCAGCGCATTCGCCTGGCGGCCCAGCTCGGATCCAACCTGCGCGGCGTGCTCTACGTTCTCGACGAGCCGACCATCGGTCTCCATCCGCGCGACAATGCGGCGCTGTTAGAGACGCTGGTCGCGCTGCGCGACCGCGGCAACAGCCTCATCGTCGTCGAGCATGATGAAGACACCATCGCCCGCGCTGACCATCTCATCGATCTCGGCCCGGGTGCGGGACGTCTCGGGGGTGAAGTGGTGTATCAAGGAGCGCCGCCCCAAGTGCCCGGCGGCCTCAATGGGAAGGGCAGCAAGAAGAAGTCAGCCGAAGCTGATCACGCGGCGATGATGATTTCGCCTACCTATCGCGCGCTTTCCAATCCCATCGTCCATCCGATGCGCGGCGCACGTCGCGCGGTGAAGAAGGACCATCCCTTCGCCACCGTCAGCGACTGCCGGGTGAACAACCTCAAGAACATCGAGGCAGCTGTTCCGCTCGGACGCCTGACCGTTCTAACAGGCATCTCCGGCTCCGGGAAATCCACGTTGATGCATTCCTGTCTCGCGGTGGCCGCGACTTTGGCGGGGGGCAAGAGCAAGAAAGCCAAGAATGCTCCCTTCACCAAGGCCACCGGCTTCGAGAAGCTGCAGTCGGTCTACGAAGTGGATCAGTCGCCGATCGGCAAGACCTCACGCTCGTGTCCGGCAACCTATGTGAAGGTCTTTGACGATATCCGGAAACTCTTCGCCCAGCTTCCTGACTCGCGCGTCCGCGGCTATGAAGCATCCCGCTTCTCCTTCAATACCGGCGACGGCCGCTGCGCGGTCTGCGAGGGCAATGGCCGCGTGAAGCTGGAGATGGACTTCCTGCCCAGCACCTGGGTGCCATGCGAGGCCTGCAACGAAATGCGCTACAATCCCGCCACGCTCGAAGTCCGCTTCCGCGAAAAGAACATCGGCGAGGTGCTGCGGAAGACCATCGAACAGGCTGCCGAATTCTTCGAATCACAGCCGCGCATCGCCGCTCCTCTGAAATTGCTGGCCGATACCGGCCTTGGCTATCTCCAGCTCGGCCAGCCTTCGCCGACGCTTTCCGGTGGCGAGGCGCAGCGGATCAAGTTGGTCACTGAGCTCACCAAGGGCCGCGTCTCTGCAAAGAACCTCAAGACGCTCAACCGCACCAACCTCTACCTGATCGAGGAGCCGACGGTCGGTCTTCATCTGGAAGACGTGAAGCGCCTGATCGATGTCTTGCACCGCCTGGTTGACGAAGGCCACACGGTCGTCGTCATCGAGCACCACATGGCAGTCGCCGCGGAGGCCGACTGGATCCTCGATCTGGGCCCTGAAGCCGGCGACCACGGCGGCAAGATCATTGCCCAAGGCGCGCCGGAAACGGTGGCGAAGTCGAAGCAGTCCCGCACCGCGCCATTCCTGGCGGCGGCGCTGGCTGGAACCTTGCCAAGCCACGCCAAACGATGAATCTGGCATCGCACGCATGGGTCCCGATCTCACCTCGAAACGCTGGATCGTCGCGAAGGGCATTCTCTTCGCGCTGCTCGCCGCGTTATCGGGAGTGCTGATCGTCTTCGTCGAGTTTCCCGCACTTCATCGAGCGGTCCTGTTAGGCATCTGCCTGTGGGCGGCTTGCCGGTTCTACTACTTCCTGTTTCACGTGCTCCACGCCTACGTCGATCCCGCGCTGCCCAGCGCCGGGGTGATGGATCTGGCAAAGCACCTGATGAAAAAGCGGCGCGGCTAAAGCGGCAGCCTCTTCGAGAAACAAAAAGCCGCGCAAGGGCGAACCCTTGCGCGGCGTGAGTGAGTCAGGAGCGGATCAAGCGTCGTCCTTCTTGTCGCGGTCCTTCTTGTTCTGCCGTTGCTGCGGCTGGGCCTTCTGCTGCTGAGGTTGCACCTGGCGTTGCTGCGGCTTCGGCTGGGCCTGCTGTTGGCGCGGCTGGGCCTGGCGTTGCTGTGGCTTCGGTTGGGCCTGCTGTTGGCGCGGCTGGACTTGGCGTTGCTGTGGCTTTGGTTGGGCCTGCTGTTGGCGCGGTTGCACCTGACGCTGCTGGGGCTTCGGCTGGGCCTGCTGTTGCTGCGGTTGAGCTTGGCGACGAACCTGAGGCTTCGGCTGAGCCACCCTCTGGACGCTGGATTCCGGGCGACGTTGTGGAGCGACGCTGGCGCTATCCTTGTCCTTCCCCTGCTTCTTCTCGGGCTTCACCTGAGGTTGGCGGGGTTGGGCTTGGCGCTCAGGCTGGGCCTTCCGCTCGGGAACGACTTGGCGCTTCGGTTGGACCGGTTGCGGCTTCGGCTGAACCTGACGTTCGGGAGCTGCCTTCTCGCGTTGTGGCTTCGGCTGGACCTGACGCTCGGGCGCAGCCTTTTCACGCTCGGGCTTCGGCTGGACTTGGCGTTCTGGCTTGGCCTTTTCGCGTTCCGGCTTGGGCTGGACCTCACGCTCGGGCGTGGCTTTCTCGCGTTCCGGCTTCGGCTGAACCTGACGCTCAGGCTTGCCGTCGGTATCCTTACCGGGAACCCGGCGCTCGCGGTCATTTTGCGTGACCTTCGGTTCGTCAGTGCCATCGGCCTTACCTTTGCCTTTGCCTTGGCCGGCGGGGCCACGGTCAGGCTTCACGCTATCGCCTTCGGTTTGGCGTTGAACCATGTCGCGGCCCTCGCGGCCCTTGCCACGTCCCGCAGTGTTGTCATCTCCAGTGGCTGCGGCGGCAGCGGCGGCATCTTTGAGTGCCTTGTTGCCACGACCCTCAGGGCGCTTGGGCGGATTTTCCTTCGCAGCAAGCTGGCCTGCTTCACGGCTTACCACCGGCGAACGGCGGAGCTTTTCGCGGAAAGCGCCACCTTTCTTCACCTTCTCGCCTTCCCCCGCTTGGGCACTCCGATCCGCAATCGCGGCAACGGGCTTTGCCTCCATCTCGCGGCGCTGGCGGCTGAATTCCCGCATTTCCTGGCGCTGGGCCACGAGCTTCTCACGGCGATCCTTGTCCACCGGGCGGAATTGCTGCACGCGATCCGGATCCTTCACCAGGCTATCAAAGCTGCGGGCAAAGTTACGAGTGCGGCCGCCTTCCAATCGTTCGTCGCCGAGAGCGCGCATGGCAGCCCAGGTGTGCGGTGGACGGAAGCGATCATTGGTGCGGAAGAAGTTGTAGTTATCTTCGTAGCGGCGCTCCCAATCGCGGTCATGCCGGTGATCCCAGCGGTTGTAGGCCCAGATGGGGTCATAGCCGCGATGATGGCGGTGCCAGCTGAAGCCCGAGTAGAAGCCAAGATCGGCATAACGCGGAGCGTAGTAGTCGCCGAAGTAGTAGTGGCCGCAACGCGGACGAATGAACAGGTGGTCGGTGAACAAGTTCAGGCTGACCACAATACTAGGCGTGTAGTAGTAGCCCGGATCGCTCCACACGTGACGGCGGTAGTAGACCGGGGCGAACAACACCCCACGGCTCGCCACCGCGTAGTCCCAATAGCCATCGACGAAAACGTAACCGCGCGGGCTGTAGTTATAGCGGGCCGGCACCCAGGTCCAATTCGGGCGGAGTGGCAGCCAGTAACCGGGACGCCACACATAGCGGCTCTCGTTCCACATCCAGTTGCCGGGCACCCACGTCTGGTCGTCCGACGGAGCGGCGATGTTCGGGCCGCTGTCGATGCTCTTCGGTGGAGCGGCTTCTACATACTCGACCTCGTCGGTCGTGGTGTCGGCCCAATAGCCCGAGATCCACTGGAAGCTCGTGTCACCGAGATCGTTCCAATAGCCCGGAACCCATTGGCGGTCGGGCGGGATATTGCGCCAAATGCCGCTGATCCACAGGAAGTCATTCTTGTCATCATCCCACGCCCAATAGCCGGGGATCCACGTGACGTTGTCGCCGTCGGGTCGCTGGTCGGGCGGAAGCTCTTCAATCGCTGCCGGCGGCGCGGATTTGACGGTTAGCCCGGCCTCTGCCTCGTAGCTGACGGTCTCCGCAAATGCCTCGTGCACAGGGCCGCGGGTTAGCACTTCGACGTCCTCGTTCGCTTCGGCTTGTTCCGTCTGCGCAGATGCCGGCAAGGGCACCAGCAACGGTCCTGCCGCCGTAAAGGCGAGCAGGCTGCCGAGCATCGGAAAGTATTTTGGTTTCATTGGTGTCTCCTCCTCTAAGTAAGGGTTACTGGGGCAGACGTGCCGTCCCAGAAGCCTATTCATCGCATTTTTCCGGCCACTCCCGGTTTCCCGTCGGGAGCCATTGCCGGTCAGTGTTCTGCGGTGAATTGCGCTGCTGGAAAATAACTCTCCAGCGTGCAAAAGGGGCAAGACAAACATTGCCTGATGCAATGCGTCCGTGCCTCCCGGGTTGGGAATTACAGCTCGGGGACGCGCCGGATGCGGTAACCGGTCGGTGTCATCATCGTGTCCAACGAACTGAGGTAGGCCGGGATAAAGTTGCAGTAATTGCGCGAGGTGCCGTCTGGTACGAGATCCTGCCCACTCGCGGCACCCACCAGCGCGGGCTCGCCGCCGAAAAGGATGAAGACCGGACACCCGGAGTCGCCGCTTTCGTAATTGCAGGTCCCCCGTTTCCCGAAATCGAACCAAGCAAACCGCGTGGTGTCGAAGCCCGGGTCATTCTCCAGCGTCGTGAATCCCTGCAAGTGGGTCTTGGCCGCTTGGCCGGCTTGGCCGAAGACGATAATGGAGCGTCCACGATAGCGGGCTTCATTTGCGAGGACCAGCACTGGAAAGGGCTCGATGGCGGGATCAATCTCCTCGGCAAAGGTACCCAGCATCAGATCGGTCGGCTGCCCGGCGGCGTTTGGCACCGGCACCGCCGCGGCGACCGTGCCGAAAAAGTGGCGGCCGTCGGCAGCGATGAACTGGATCCGCCAACCAATCTCGGGCGGATGATGGCTGGCGCACAGGAAATGAAGCGGTGAAACAAGAGTCACGTGGCGCTCCGATGCCCCGGCATGATCCGGGAAACCGACTCCGCTGAATCGGGACACGGATGGCTTGAAAGCAGGATTGAGCAAAGCCTGGTCTCCAGTCCGGATGATCCAGTCGTTCACCCGTGGCTTGTAATTCCGGATCAGGAGAGCGCCGGACGTCGGGATGAGGGCGAGCGAAAGCATCGCCGCCATGGGAATGATCCGGCTTCGGGAGGGAAAAGCCACGCGCGGGTGATAGGCGGAAGGCAGACAATTGACGAGCCCAAGATGAGCGGAGTGGACGAGAGACCAGCCTTGCCCAATGCTCGCGTCGTGAAGGTCGAAAAAGTGAAGTACGTCCTGTGGGCCGCCGACTGGCAGCGTTGCCTGAATTTCTATCGCGAACTCTTCGGCGGGGTCGTCAGCTTCGAATCCGAGGTCTGGAGCGAAATCGTCGTCGCAGGCGCCACCCTCGGCATTCATGGCGGCGGGGAAGGCAAGCGCACGTGGACGGGACTCTCCTTCCAGCTCGATGACCTGCGCGAGGGTATTGCCCGGCTCACAGAGTGCGGCGGCACCTTGACCCGCGAGCCGGAGGATACGCCGGAAGATCCCCTCCATCTGGCGATGTGCGTCGATACCGAGGGGAACGAGTTCATGATGACCCAGCGGCGGCATTGAAGGAAATGGAGGGCACGGTGTAACCGCAGCCACGGGAATCGTCAGGAAAGGACGTGACTGAGAAAACTTGCCCCACCTGCCATCGTCCGCTGCCTCCGGACGCGCTGCTGTGTCCCGTCTGTGCGCTGCTCGGCGCGAGGAATCAAGCCGCACCTGCCGGCGTGCCGCCGTTGGAAGAAATCCGAGCCGCCTTTCCCGAGCTTGAGGTGCTCGAGTGCATCGGCCGCGGCGGCATGGGCATCGTCTACAAGGCCCGCCAGCCGCGTCTCGACCGTTTCGTCGCATTGAAGATCCTCGCCCCCGAGCTCAGCGTGGATCCCGACTTCGCCGAACGTTTCTCACGGGAAGCGCTGACTCTTGCGAAGCTAAGCCACCCTCACATCGTCGGCATCCACGACTACGGCCAGCGCGGTGAGTTCTGCTTCCTCCTCATGGAATACGTCGATGGCGTCAACCTGCGCCAAGCGATGCGAGCGGCGCGTTTTTTTCACGCCGGAGCAAGCGCTCGCCTTGATTCCCGATCTCTGCACTGCCCTTCAATTCGCGCACGACCACGGCGTGCTGCATCGGGACATCAAGCCGGAGAACATTCTCATCGATACCCGTGGCCGGGTGAGGATCGCCGACTTCGGCATCGCGCAGTTGCTCAGTGAAGGCCCGAGCCATCTCACGCTCACGGCCACTGGCTCGGCTCTGGGTTCCGCCGCCTATATGGCTCCCGAACAGATCGAGGCCAGCGGTGAGATCGACCATCGCGCGGACATTACAGCCTTGGCGTCGTTTTCTATGAAATGCTTACCGGCGGCTTGCCATTGGGACGCTTTCCATTGCCGAGCGAGAAGAGCACTGCTTCCGCGGGCATCGATGATGTGGTGATGCGCGCGTTGGAAAAGGAACGCGAACGACGCTACCAGAGCGCCGATGCCGTGCGTTCCGGGCTCAACGATGCGTCAAGCTACAAGCCCACCGCGGCACCCACTCGCCCGGAAGCTCCAGCGGATCAGCAGAAGCGAATCATCGCGTGGTCATTGGGTCTGTTAGGTGGAGGGCTTGTCGCCGCTTTGGTCGGTCTTGTCACCAGTCAGGTCATTCTCGGCTGCGGAGCCGTGGCCTTCATCTTCGGCATGTTCGGCTGCTGGTGGCTGCTGATCGGGATGAAATCCGGCCGCTATCAACCGGTGCAGCGCAAGCTGCTGCTGGGCGTGACCTTCTTCCCCACCCTGATCGGGATTTTGAGTGCTCGCCCGCTCAGAAGCTTCACGGGGATAGGCTATGCGGCTGAACCGTGGGCGCTGCTTTTGATTCTGATCCCGTTCGCGGTCGCGGTAATCCTCGGAAAGCTGCTTTGGAGACTTGTTAGCCTTCCGGCGACCGGCGAAACCCCGTCCGTCCTCCGCCACTTCAAGCGCGGGGCCCCCGTGGTTGGCACCGCCGCACTTCTTCTCAGCGTGGTCGCCGGCAAGCACCTCAATGAGCAAATCGGACTGCTTTCCAAGTATCGCAGCTTCTCCTTCCAACTCCGCGAGGCGGCGACCGGCGGGCTCCTTCGCGAAACGGATGCCGCCTTGGCAAGCACCGCAGCCCTCAAAGCCGCTGGCGAGAACGCCGGTTTCTACCGCATCGAGTTCTCACCGCATCGCCCTGATGCCATGAGCATCGATTTCAGCAGCGCCGGTCCGTGGTCGGCAGAGCGGGCCGAAAAGCATATCGAGTCCTTCGAGCAACGCTTCCGCGCGTTCTTGCCCGCCCGCATCGGCATCGAGCGCCGCGGCGAGGCAATCCATGCCAACGAGGTAAACAACCTGCACGGCAAGATGCAGCGAAACTTCACAATCGCGCTGACAGCCCTGATGGGCACCGGAACGCTTCTCATCATCTTTGCGGGACGACGAGCCTTCCCGATCAGCCTGACGCTTGGGACGGTCGCCGCCGTCATTCTCAACGCCCTCCCGGCTTGGCCGACCCCGTCCATCCTTCCGCCGGCGCTGGGAGACCAGTCGCCACTCCCCGAGCTTCCGCTTTATGACGAGGATTTCGGAGCACCGGCGGCGGCCTTGGACACCCTGATCAAGGCGGCGGCGCTGAAGAACGCCCCGACATTCCTGAACGCATTCCAGTCCGACGAACTGGACGCGGACCACCGCGCCCGCCTTCTCGAACTCATGCCATTCTTCGCCATCTGCACCCGAGACAAAGCACCGGAACCCGGAGATTCTCCCGACTCCTCGGTCAAATTCGATCTCACGTTCTGGAGCCAGCGATATCCGACCAGGCCACGCATGCATGAGGGATTCTCCCTGACCTTGATCAAGATGCATCGAGGTGAGTGGAAGGTCACCGGCATCGTCCGCCAGTTCGATTATCTGCGGGACCGTACCGCCCATCCCTGCTTCAAGTCTGAGTATTGACCGATGAATCCCGCCTCCTTCCACTCCACCCGCTGGACTCTCGTTCGTCGCGCGCAGGGCCGGGGCGAGGAGGCTCGGACGGCACTGTCCGAGCTGTGCACCATCTACTATGAGCCCGTACTTCAGTTCGCCCGCCGCTGGTGTGGCAATGAGGACCGGGCGAAGGACCTGGCCCATGGATTCTTCGAGGACCTGTTAGGCCGCGAGAGCCTGGGCGCGGCGGATCCGACGAAAGGCCGCTTCCGCAGCTACCTGCTGGCGGCGACCAAGCACTACCTCTCTCACCGGCGTGACAAGGAATCCGCGGCCAAGCGGGGCGGCGGAGTCGACCTCGTCACGCTTGATGACGCCGGGCACTGCGGGATTTCCACCGACTGGGAGGCGGAATTCGACCGCGCCTGGGCACTAGCACTGATCCGCCGCGCGCTCGACTCGCTGGAGGCGGAAAGCGAGGCGGTGGGAAAAAGTGAACATTTCCGCATCCTGCTGCCGTGGCTGGATGGCGGGCTTCAGGGCGATGCCGCGGAGGCCGCGACTGCCCTGCAGATTTCCCCGACGGCCCTGAAGGTGGCCATTCACCGGCTGCGTCAGAAATTCCGCCAAAAGATCCGCGACGAAATCGCTGCCACGGCAGATCCTGCCGAGATTGACGAGGAGTTTCGCCATCTGGTGGATGTCTGGGTGAGGTAGGCCCTCACCTTCCCCCTTGCCACCCCGCCCCGCATTCGCTGGCATGGTGTTCTGACCATGGTCTCGTTTTCTGAAACTGAAGGAAGTGCCCCGGCGGCGATCCGTCGCGTGCTGGTGCTCGGCGGCGGCAGTGCCGGTCTGATCTCGGCGCTCACGCTGAAGCGACTGATGCCGGCTTTGGAAGTCACGCTGGTGCGCAGCACTGAGATCGGCGTGATCGGCGTGGGAGAAGGAACCACCGCGGTCTTCCCCGCCCACCTCTTCAACACGCTCGGGATCTCCAAGGAGGAGTTTTATCAGGAGGCACAGCCGACTTGGAAACAAGGGATCCGCCTTTTGTGGGGACCGCGTGAGGAGTTCTTCTACGACTTCGAGTTCCAGTACGACCAGCAGTTCCCCGGCACGCGGAAGGCGACGGGCTTCTACACCGCGGGTGACTGCCGTGACCTGTCGCAGGCGTCGGCGCTGATGAACCATGGGAATGCCTTCACCACCGGGCCACTCAATCGCCCGGTGATCAAGGGCCAGTATGCCTTCCACATCGAGAATCACCGGCTGGTCTCCTGCCTCGAAGCAATCGCGGCACGCAGCGGCGTGACGATCGAGGACGACACGCTCGACCGCGTTGAAGTGGCCAATGGCGAGGTAGCGTCCCTCCATTTCAAGAACAGCGGGAATCGCACCGCCGACCTCTACATCGATGCCTCCGGCTTCGCGGCCGAACTGATCGGCAAGGCGCTCAATGAGCCCTTCAAGAGCTTCGCCGGCAGCCTTTTCTGCGACCGCGCGGTGATCGCGGGCTGGGAACGCACCGACGAGCCCATCCTGCCCTATACCACCGCCGAGACGATGGACAACGGCTGGTGCTGGCAGATCGAACACGAGAATTTCATCAACCGCGGCTACGTCTACGGCAGCGATTTCGTCTCCGACGAGGATGCGAAGGCCGAGCTGCTCGCCAAGAATCCGAAGATCACCGCGGAGCCGCGCGTCGTGAAATTCCGCAGCGGCCGCTATGAGCGTAACTGGGTCGGCAATGTGGTGGCCGTGGGTAATGCCTCCGGCTTCGTCGAGCCGCTGGAAGCCACCGCGCTCGCCCAGATCGTCTACGAGGCACGCTGGCTGGTGGAATCACTGCATCTCACCGGCGGCAGTCCGGACGAGGGGATGAAGGCCAGCTACAACCGCATCGTCGGCGTGGCTTGGGATGAGATCCGCGACTTCCTCGCCTTCCACTACAAGTTCAATACCCGCCTTTCCACGCCGTTCTGGACCCACTGCCGGAGCGCGACCAGCCTCGGCAACTATGAGGACCTCTACCGCCTCTATCGCGAGGTCGGGCCAAGCCCGACGCTGCTGGTCCACGCCATCCCGAACCGACCGAACGTCTATGGCGTGGAGGGCTTCATCGCCATGCTTGTGGGCATGCAGGTGCCCTTTCAACGGGTACACCTCGCCGCGCCGGAAGAGCACATGGCCTTCGACAAGCATCGCCAGAAACTCGCGACCGCCGCCAAGGGTGGCGTGTCCGTTCGCGAAGCGCTCGATGCCATCCGCAAGCCCGGCTGGCAGTGGACTTGAACCCATCCGATTTTCCCGATGAACCCTCTCCGTAATCTCGTAGTCGCCGGTTCCGGCACCGATGCATTGCTTGCAGCCGCCACGATCAAGCGTGCGCTGCCGAACTTGCCCGTGATCCTGGTGCGTGATCCGCAGGCAACTGCCAGTGATCCCGCCGGGGAAAGTACGGTGCCTTCCGTACTTCAGCACCTGGTAAATGCCGTCGGCCTGCAGGGGCCTGAAGTTCACTTGCAGGGACGTCCGGTGTGGACTCTCGGCTTCAAGTGCCTGTGGGGCGCGCGCGGTTCGTTTTTCCGTGCCTTCGATGCGCCGTTTGCCAGCGGCTTGTCTGGATTCCAGACGACGCCCGGTTTCCTCGCCGCGGAGAAGGGCCTCGATGCCTCCTCGCCCGGGGCCGCGCTGATGGCAGCCGGAAAGCTTTTCCCGCGCGACGGCGCGAACGCCTTCAAGCCGCTGGAGCACATCACCGGTCTCACCTTCAAGACCGAGTCTCTCAATGCCATGCTGCTGCGCGCCTGCCGCGTCGCCGGCGTGGTGATTCGCGATGGCAAGGTCACCGGCTTCACTCACAACCCCGATACACTGCAGCTCGAAGGCGGCGGCTCGATCACCGCCGATCTCTATCTCGATGCCACCGGCTGCGATGCGCAGGTTTCCACCTCTGCCGGCAATACGGCGTGGACCGGCTACGACCTGCCCTGCACTCGCGCGGCCACCGTGCTGCGCCGCCGCGGCAGCGAGCCGATCCGCCCCTTCACCACGCTCGAAACGCTCGACAGCGGCTGGCGCTGGCGCGTGGAACACGATGATTCGGTAGGTGTTGGCACCGCTTGGAATCCGGAGTTCACCAGCGACGATGAAGCCTGTGCC
>Ga0307406_10000378_pt1 | contig 25641 bp, 23 predicted proteins | sample 322Cmetagenome_3_FD_203706 | JGI IMG/M metagenome (GOLD analysis project Ga0307406, IMG submission 203706) | Maize rhizosphere microbial communities from greenhouse at UC Davis, California, United States - 322HYB-C-2 | ecosystem: Host-associated > Plants > Roots > Rhizosphere > Soil | place...
CGCGTGGTTGTCCTCGCTGCGCCGGACGCCGCCAGCGATGCGCCGCCCATGACCACGACGCCTCCGCACCCGTCGAGTGACGCGTCGCTCGCGCGCGGAGGCGTCGTCCTCGCGCTCGCCGCGAAGGATCGGATGCTCGGCGTGTTGACCGCCGCCGCGCCACCTAACGGTACGCTTCCGCAGTCGAGCATCGATGCGCTGCGACGCCTCGCGCCATCCGTCGCGCTCGCGATCGATGTGCAGCTGCTGGGAGAGGGCGAGCGAAATCGTCATGCGCGTGAGCGCATGCTCGCGACCGCGCTCGCGACGATGGATCAACCGGTGTTCGTGCTGTCACTCGACCGGCGGGTGCTCTACGCCAACGACGCCGCCGTGCGTGAATACGGGTACACGCTCGATGAGCTGACCACCATGACCGTCGACTCGCTCGTCACGTCCGCGGTGCCGATGCGCGCTGGCCACGATCTGTCGCGCACACCCGCGAATGTCGTGGTCGCCGAGCACGTCCATCGCCGCCGCGATGGGTCGCAGTTCCCGGCAACGGTCGCGCTCAGCTTCATCCGCCAGGACAATGGCGCGCCGATTGGTCAGGTGCTGAGCGTCCGCAACCTCACCGACGAGCGGCGCATCGCCGAGCAGCTGCGTCAGAGCGAAAAGCTCGCCGCGTTAGGCGAGCTCGTCGCCGGCGTCGCCCACGAGCTGAACAATCCGCTCGCCGGCATCTCCGCGTTCGCCCAGCTCCTGCTCGAGGAGGAGCTGAACGCCGACCAGCGTGAGTCCGCACGCCTCATCAAGCGCGAAGCGGACCGCGCGGTCGGTGTCATCCGCGATCTCCTCCTGTTCGCGCGCAAGGCGGGACCGAGCACGATGCCCCTCGACCTCAACGGGCTCGTGCAGCTCACCCTGCGCCTGCGCGCCTACAGCCTGCGGTCATCCGGCGTGCAGGTCGAGACACACCTCGATTCGAATCTGCCCGAGGTATCGGGCGACGATCAGAAGCTGCAGCAGGTTATTCTGAATCTGATCGTCAACGCTGAATACGCGATGCGCCGCAGTCCAACGAAGCGGCTCGTGATTCGCACCGCGCACGAAGGCGATGCCATCGTGACCGAGGTCTCCGACACCGGCGTCGGGATGTCGCAGGAAACGCTGCAGCGCGTGTTCGAGCCGTTCTTCACGACCAAGCCCCCCGGCGAGGGCACTGGGCTCGGCCTCAGCGTGAGCTACGGCATCGTCGAGGCCCACCACGGTACGATCAGCGTCGAGAGCACGGCTGGCCGCGGCACGACCTTCCGCATCACGCTCCCGATTTCGGAGACTCCCGACGCGTCGGGAGACCAGCCGGAATGATGCAGGTCACGCCAACTCGCGGTCTGACGAATCTCGTCATCGGAGACGGCGGGCCATGGCGTGTGCTGCTCGTGGACGATGAGGAGACCATCCGCCTGGCGCTCGCGAAGTTTCTCCGCTCGCGCGGCTACAATGTCGAGACCGCGGAGTCGGGCCTGGCCGCGCTCGAGCTGCTGCAGCGCGGCAAGTACGTCCTGATGCTGTGCGACGTGCGGATGCCAGGGTTCACTGGCGTCGACGTCGTCCCGCGCGCGCTCGCGATCGACGCGGATCTCGCCATTGTCATGCTCACCGCTGTGAACGACGCTCCGACGGCTGCCGAAGTATTGTCCGCGGGCGCGATGGACTACCTGATGAAGCCCATCGAGCTCGCGGACCTCCAGCTGGCCATCGAGCGAGCGCTTCACCGGCGTGGGCTGGCCATCGAGCGACGCAACGTCGAGCGCCTCATTCGCGAAGAGGTAGCGCTGAGAACCGAGGAGCTCGAGCGCGATAAGCTCGCTCTCCGCGCCCTGAGCATCGACATCGTGCAAGCCCTCGTGAACGCGCTCGAGGCGAAGGACGCGTACCTGCGTGGTCATTCCCAGCGCGTCGCACACCTCGCCGCGGCGATAGCGCAGGACATGGGGCTCGACGAAGACACCGTCGAGGAGATTCGTCTGGCGGGGCGGCTTCACGACGTCGGAAAGATCGGCACACGAGAATCGGTGCTCCACAAACCCGGACCACTGAGCACCGAAGAGTTCGACCACGTCCGCGACCACGTCCGAATCGGCGTCGACATACTCTCCCCCCTTCGCCACCTGGGCCGGACGGTCCTCTACGTTCACGACCACCACGAGCACTGGGACGGCTCCGGCTACCCACGCGGCCTCTCTGGTGAAGGCATCTCGCTCGGCGGGCGTATTCTCTGCGCTGCCGACGCGTTCGATGCGCTGACGTCCGCGCGCCCCTACCGCGGGGCGCTCGCGCCGGAGGCAACGGTTGATTTCCTGACCGCCCAAAGCGGCACGCTTCTGGACCCAAAGGTCCTCGAGGTCCTCGCCACCGTCGTTCGTCGCGGTCGCGCGCTAGCCTTCATCGACGGCGCCTGAGCTGTAGTTGGCCTCGGGCAAGAGGATCACTGGTCCGGGACGCGTCCCGGACCGGATGTGCCGTGTTTCCATCGATTTCCTCCCGTTCGCCGTATTAAGCAACATGTCGCTTCACCGCATTTTTCTTGTCGTGGCTGCTCTCGCCGCATCGGCGCAGGAGAGTCGTGCCCAGGCGCGCGACATTCGGTCCGCGCCTCCGTCGGACACGCTTCGACTGTCCATCGCGGAGGCGGTGACCCGTGCGGTGCGGCTGAGTGACGAAACCAAGCTTTCCGCTGCCCAGCTCGAGGTAACCGAAGCCCAAATCGTCACCGCTCGCGCCGCAGGCTTCCCGCAGCTCCGTCTCAACGGCGCGTACACGCAGGTCATAGAGAATGCGCGCGGGAACATCGTCGGGTCCGTGTTCCAACAGCCCTTTACGTACAGTACCAACGCGAACATTTCCCAGACGCTCTTCCAGGGAGGCCGCATCTTCGCGGGCACCCGTGCCGCCGGTGACGCACGCCAGGCAGCCCGATACGATCAGGCGGAAACGCGAGCCCGCGTATCGGTGGACGTGCAGCGCGCCTACTTCCAGGCACTTCTGAGCGACCGACTGTATGACATCCAGGTCCGGAACCTCGACCTTGCGGACGAGCGCCTCAAGCAGGTCGAGCGACTCGAGTCGGGTGGCCGCGCCGCCCGCTACGATGTCCTGCGCGCACGCGTCCAGCGCACGAATCTCGAGCCCCAGGTCATTCAGGCACGGAGTGACCGCGAGCTTACCATGCTCGAGGTCAAGCGCATTCTCAACTTGCCCGTCGACCAGCCGCTTGTACTGACGAGCGCGCTCGACCCCGATGCGCTTCAGCCCTTCATCGCCACCGTCGCCAACGACTCCTCCCGGGATCCCGTCCGTGCCTCCATTCGGTCGGCCGAGTCGATTGTCGAAGCTCGCGGAGAAGGCATTCGCGTGGCGCGCGCGGACATGCTGCCTACTGTGTCCGCGTTCTTTCAGACGGGGTATCTGGCGCTTCCGGCCAACAACGGGGTGCCGACATCTTGGGGTTCGGCGTCGAACGCGCTCTGCCCGTCAGGGTCGGCGCCCACCAGGATCTGCCAGAACAATGGGTGGTTCGCGGACCGGAATTTCGGTGTACAGATTTCGTGGCCGCTTTTCGATGGGCTCCGCGCAAAAGGGAACGTCGACCTCGCGCAGGCGCAGCGCCGGGTGGCTGAGATCCAATTGTCGCAGGCACGGGAGCAGGTTCAGGTAGAGCGGGCACAGGCTCGTGCCGAGTTCGCGCGCGCGAGCGCGGCCTACGAGGCGCAACGCGACAACGCCCGCGAGGCCGAGGAGGCTTATCGCCTCGCCGCGCTGCGGTTCGAGCGCGGCTTGGATACACAGCTCGACGCGTCGGCAGTGCAACTTCAGCTCCTCATTGCAAAAAGCAACGAGGCTCGTTCCGTCTTCGACTTGTACATCGCGGCCGCGGACCTCGCGCGCGCACGCGGGATTCCAATTCCGCTGCCGCCCACCCGCCCTGCCGCTGCCCCTTCTCGCTGACGTCCGTGCTCAAACAGTTTGTGTCGATCGCTCCGCTCCTGCGCTTCCCGGCCCTCCTTGGTGCGGCCAGCATCCTCATCGCGTCCGGCTGCTCGAAGGATCCGGGCGACGGGACGCCCGCGTCTGCCGCCGCTGCCACCACGAAGGGCAACCGTCCGGACGCTGCCCCGGAAGCGCCTGGCGGGCGCCGTGCTGCCTCTATCATCCTCGCCGCGAGCGACGTAAAGACCGTCGAGCGTGGGAGCATTGAAGCGGGTGTCGCCATCTCCGGCGACCTCAAGGCAATCGAGGAAGCGGTTGTCCGCGCCCGCCTGGAAGGAGACCTCGTCGGCGTTTACGCCCGCGAAGGCGACCACGTAAAGGAAGGCCAGCTCCTCGCGCACTTCGAGGACAGCGAGCAGGAGAGCAACCGCACGTCTGCCATCGCGGACCGCGAGGCGGCGCAGAGCGATCTGGAGACCGCCAAGTGGAACGCCGATCAGTCGGAGCAGCTGTTCAAGGCCGGTGCGATCGCCGAGCGGGATCTGCGGACCGCGCAGCAGACGTACGCTGCGGCTCGCGCGAGGTTGGCCGCCGCTGAGGCCCGCGTTAGGGCCACCACATCGCTGCTCACCGACACGCGAGCGCTCGCGCCGACCACCGGCGTCGTGGCGAAGCGCAACGTGGAGAACGGCGAACACGTGGCGCGCGGCGCCGACATGTTCACCGTCGTGCGCTCCGACGTCCTCGAGCTGGCCGCGTCCGTGCCCGCTCGTCAGGCCAGTGAGATTCGTGTCGGGCAGAAAGTGCACTTCGCCGCTGGCGGCCGCGACCTGGACGGCCGCGTGGCACGTATCAGCCCCACGATAGACCCCACGAACCGGTCCATCACGGTCTACGCACAGGTGCCTAACGCAACTGGGGAGCTGAAAGGCAACGCCTTCGCCACCGGCCGCATCGTGTCGCGCACCGTCGACGGCGCGATCGTCATCCCCGCGCAGGCGCTCCGGCAGGCACAGGGAACCGACAAGCCCTTTGTCTACCGCCTCGACGCCACCGATGCGCTCGAGCGCGCGCCCGTCAGCGTCGGCATCGTGGATGAAAGCCAGGCGATCGCGGAGATCACCGACGGCCTCAAACCCGGCGACCGCATTATCGTCGGCAACGTCGGCACGCTGGGTGCCGGGATGAAGGTGACGATTGCGGGCGGAGGTGAAGGGCCAAGTCCAAACGGGAACAGGGACCGGGGAACCGGGAACAAGAGAACTCCTCAACCACCAAATCCCTGACGAGCAGAAATAGCTCGGTTCCCTGTTCCCGGTTCCCAGTCCCCAGTTTCCGCCATGTTCCTCTCCGATATCTCGATCCGACGACCCGTGTTCGCGACCATGATGATGGTCACGCTCGTGGTGCTCGGCATCGTCGCCTACAAGCGCCTGTCGCTCGATGAGTACCCGGATATCACCTACCCGGTGATCATCGTCCAGACGAGCTATCCGGGAACGTCGCCCGAGGTCATGGAGCGCCAGATCTCGCGTCCCATCGAGCAGGCGGTGAACACGGTTCAGGGGATTTACGAGGTCAGCTCGACCTCGCTCGAAGGCATCTCGATCGTGCGCCTGCAGTTCAACCTCGGCGCCGACGTGAAGGGCGCGCAGCAGGACGTCCAGGCGAAGGTGTCGGGAATCCGACGGCAGCTGCCGCCTGATATCGACGAGCCGATCGTTAGGCACTTCGACCCGAACGACAGTCCGATCGTGACGGTCGCCGTCCAGAGCACGGAGCGCCCGCTCCGCGAGATCACGGACATGGCCGACGAGACCATCGTCACTCGCCTCCAGGCCGTGCCCGGCGTCGGCGCCGTCAATCGCACGGGCGGCAGTGAACGTGTCATTCGCGTGCAGCTCGACCCCGCAGCGCTCAGTTCGTACCGCGTGAGCCCGCAGGATGTCATGCAGGCCCTCCAGCGTGAAAACCAGGAAGTGCCGGCGGGACGCGTCGATTACGGCGACATGGAGCGTCTCGTCCGCGTCACTGGCCGAGTCATCGAGCCCCGCCAATTTGCGAACATCGTGGTCGCTGTTCGAAACAACGCGCCGATCCGTATCAGCGACCTCGGCACCGTCATCGACGGGGAAGCGGACAAGCGCACCGCCGCCGAAATCGATCGCAACCCGGCAGTTTCAATTGATGTCCTCAAGATTTCAGGTGCGAACACCGTCGATGTAGCGGACTCTGTGCGCGCGGCGGTAGCCGACCTCGCACGGCAACTCCCAAGCGACGTCACTCTGCGCATCACACGTGACGACTCGCGGCGCATCCGCGAGTCATTGGCTGACGTGCAGATGAGCCTCGTGCTCGGCGCCATCCTCACCATCGCGATTATCTACCTGTTCCTGAACTCCTGGCGCTCGACAGTCATCACCGGCCTCGCCCTGCCGATCTCCATCATCTCGGCATTCTTCATCATGTGGGTGATGGATTTCACTATCAACACGATGACGCTGCTCGCACTGTCGCTCGCGATCGGCCTGCTCATAGACGACGCCATCGTCGTCCGTGAGAACATCGTGCGCCACATGGAGATGGGAAAAGATCACTACACCGCGGCGCGAGACGGTACCTCCGAGATAGGGCTCGCGGTCTTCTCAACGACGCTCGCCGTCGTCGCCGTGTTCGTGCCCGTCGCATTCATGGGCGGCATCATCGGCAAGATCTTCTTCCAGTTCGGCGTCACGGTGGCGTTCGCCGTCCTCGTGTCACTGTTCGTGTCGTTCACGCTCGACCCGATGCTCTCAAGCGTATGGTACGATCCCGATGTGGAGCACAGCGTCAAGGCTGACGCGGCGCACAGTGCCGAGCATGTCCCTCGCCGCATCCGCTCGCCCACACGGCGCGTAGCTATCGCGTTCAATGGATGGTTCGAGCGAATGTCCGATCGATATCCAGGAATGCTCCGCTGGGCACTCAAGCATCGAGGAATCGTGATCGTCGCGGCTGGTGCCTCTGTTGCCGTGGCGTTGATCATCATTCCGCGACTCGGGTTTACCTGGATGCCCGATGCAAACGGCGACGACTTCTCGGTCGCCATTCGCACGCCTCCCGGCTCGACCCTCGAATATACGCTCGACAAGGGACGGCAGGTCGCAGACGCCCTGAAATCGGAACCTGATGTTGACTACACGCTCGTGACGGTTGGCGGCGGGTTCCGAGGAACGCCTAACCAAGGGTCGGTCAATGTTCAGCTCCGAAAATCCGACGATCGCGAGCGGACCATGACCGAGATTCAGTCGGACGTTCGCATGAAGCTCCGTGCCATCACCGGCGCCTCGACGTCGATCAATCAGACCCGAACCATCTTCGGCGGATTCGGCCAGCCCATCCGGGTGAACATTCAAGGCCCCGAGCAATCTCGCCTGAAGATCGCCGCCGGTCGAGTCTTCGAAGCGATGAAGCAAATCCCCGGTGTCACCGAACCAATATCGAGCGACCAGGGCGACATTCCGCAGCTCGACGTGACCGTCGATCGCCAGCAGGCGTGGGCCGCGGGACTTGGTATCAACGCCATTGGAACCACGCTGCAGCCGCTGTTCTCGGGCACGCGTGCCACGCGCTGGGAAGACCCGCAGGGATATCAGCACGACGTAATCGTCGTGTACCCCGACTCGCTTCGGAAAACGGCGGCGGATGTCGCGAACATCCCGATCGCGAGCGCGAACCTCGATCCGACCACCGGCCAACCGGGTATGGTTCCGCTGTCTCAGGTTGCCGAAGTGCGGAGCGGCGTGGGCCCGCAGCAGATCGAGCGTCGCCAGCTCGAGCGCCAGATCAACATCTCCTCGGGCGTGATCCCGGGCTATCCGTTGGGTGACGTCGCCAGCAAGGTCAAGGCAGCGATCGATTCGCTTAACCTACCACCCGGATACCACGCCGTCTTCACCGGTGACGTGCAGAACCTGAACGACACCAAGGGCTACGTGGCCGAAGCGCTCATTCTCGCGGTCATCTTCATCTACCTGATTCTCGCGTCGCTCTTCGGATCGTTCCTCCAGCCGCTCGCCATCATGCTCGCGCTGCCCCTGAGCTTCATCGGGGTTGCGATAGCCCTGCTCATCACCAAAGGCAACATGAACGTGATGTCCATGATCGGTATCATCATGCTCATGGGGCTCGTCACGAAGAACGGGATTCTGCTGGTCGATTTCACGAACCAGGAACGCGAGCACGGCGGCGAACGAGAGGCCGCGATTCTTCGAGCAGCGCGCACGCGCATCCGACCAATCATCATGACGACCTTCGCCATGGTGTTCGGTATGATTCCGCTCGCGCTCGCGATCGGCGCCGGCGCCGAACAGCGAGCGCCCATGGCGCGAGCCGTCATCGGCGGCCTGATCACATCCACGTTCCTCACGCTGTTCGTCGTGCCCGTGATGTACACGCTGCTCGACGACGCCGCCGCCTGGCTTCTCAGCCGCCGGCGATCACCACATCACGCACCGCCCTCGCGCGATCCAGCTGTCACGGACGCTGCGTTCGGGGACTGACGCTCGCGACGCGCCCTGTTATGTCGTGCCTCGCTTGACTCTGCGACCCGGCGATTGTACTAGGTGACGTGAAGGTGGGTGCTTTCGTCGCACCCGCACAACGAAAAGTGATGGGCATTTGACGTGCACCTTTTCCGCCCGGTTTTTTTTCCGTGGTTCAGACCGGACGGCTATCCCACAGGAGGCGGTCATGCCGCGCGGTGAAGAAATGGATCGCGAGTACAAGTTTTCCGACCGGGATGACGAATCGGACGACCTGGGCTACGGCGGCGGAAGCTCGTTCGATGACGACGACGACGAGGACGGCGGCTGGGTCCTGAACCAGCGCGACGAAAGCCTCTGGGACGACGCCGACGAGAGCGATGACCGCGACGAAGACGAGGAAACCGAGGCAGTTGGCGGGGACGAGGAGGAGGAGGAGGAGGCCGAGGTCTTTCCCCGTCCCGGTCGACCGGGCCGTCCGCGTAAGACGCCCGCGGAAAAGGTAGCGGCATCCACCAGCTCGGCAGCTTCGCCCGCTCCGGCAGCCGCTCCCGCTCCCGTCGCGCCGCCCTCGAAGCCGGCTGCATCCAAGGCGCCCGCCAAGGCCGCAACGAAGAGCGCACCCGCGAAGAAGGCGGCCAAGAAGGCCGCAAGCGGTAAGGGCGCGCGCTCTGCGGCGAAGGGCGGAGCCAAAAAGGTCGCCAAGGGCAGCGCAGCGAAAGGCGCGAAAAAGTCGGCCAGCAAGAAGGCCGCGGGCAAAAAGGCTCCGGCTCGCAAAGCGAGCGGCCGCGGCGGAAAGGCCAAGAAGAAGTAAGATCGAGGCAGCGCTCCACCGGCGCGCCAAGCGCCATTTTCGATCAGTCATGACCGCGGGGTGCTGCCGGCTCGGCCGGCGCTCCGCGGTTTCGTCTTCCGCCTAGTCGTTCGCCCTCACGTCGCACTTACGTTCCTACTCCGTCGGACCATGCTGTCCACCGACCTCACCGAGCACTCGTTGCTCGACGCGCTTCCCGTCAGCATCTACGCGCTGGACCTTGACGGCCATCTCACCAACGTGCGCCAGGCAGCACCGCGGTTCAGCGAAGACGGAGGAGCACTTACTGTCACGATTGGCGACACCAGCCGCGGGACGCCGATTTGGGATGCAACGCGCGGTGCCATGTCGCGCGACCAGATCGAGCACGGAATGCAACAGCTTCGAACCGGCCGAGCCCCGGTCGTTCGGTGGGAGCTGGAGCGCGGCCTGAAGGATGGCCACGTCGTTCTGGCGCAGATGACACCGCTGCATGACGACGCCCACGCCGTCACCGGGTTCGTGATCTGCACAGTCGATATCACCTCTCGGGACCACGCTCGAGAAGCCGTCGTCGATTCGGGCATCGCGCTCGCGCACGCCGTCGATGCCGACGAAGCGTACTACGAAGCCGCGCAACAACTCCGCCACGTGCTGCGCGCGGATGTCGTCATCGTTGCCGTGAGCGACGACCACGGTTCTTCCCCGCGTATCGTGTACGACGCTGGGTCCGAGAGTGATCGCCGATCGCTCGAGCAACGCTTCGCTCGCGCCTGGCAATCTGTTCTGGAGAACGGCGGTGTTGTCACCTCGCATGATGACTCGACCGTCGCCCTCACGTCCGCATTGCCCGGCGAATCCGGACCACTCGGCGTCATCTCGATCCTCACCGAAGACATCGACGCCCCCGAACAGATGGCCGACGCCCGCCGCTATCTGGCTGCCGTCGCGACACAACTCTCCGCAGCCATCGACCGCGCGCGGCATGTTGCGCACGCGGGTCGTCGTCACAGGAGCGGCGCGATCGGCGAAGTCGCCGCCGGCGTAGCGCAAGAGCTCCGTAACCCGATCTTTGGGATCTCATCCGCCGCGCAGCTCCTCCGCTTCCGGGCGCGAGAGGACCCGGTCATGGAGACCAACGTCGGACGCATTTTGCGCGAGGTCGAGCGACTCAATCGCATGGTCGGCACATTGGTCGAGCTCGGGCGGCCGATCGTCCTCAAATTGGCACTCACCGATCCGGATACGGTTTGGGACCACGTCCTCGAATCGGAGCGCGGTCGCCTCGAGAGCCGCGCAATCGCGATCCGGCGAACGAGGCCGGATAGGCCTGCGTCGATCGCCCTCGACGGCGAGCAGTTGGCCCAGGCCTTCAAGAGCATCCTGTCGAATGCCGTCGATGCCGCCCCTGTGGCCACCGACATTTTGCTCCAATCCACGCTCCTCCCAAACGGTGGGTGGCGGTGTCGCCTCACGAACGGCGGCGCGCCCATTCCGACGGAGATGCTGCCGCGCGTCTTCGAGCTGTTTCTGTCGACGAAGCCCGGAAGCTCCGGGGTGGGACTCGCACTCGCTCAGCGAATCGTCGAGGAGCATCAGGGAACGATCACGATCGAAAGCTCTGCGGAAAGCGGCACGACCGTGACGGTTAGCCTCTCGAATGCCACTCGTACCGCCACGCTGACGTGATTATGTTCGCATCATGGCTGAGTCACCGGTTGCCCTTCTCCGCGCACACGCCCGCCACGCCCCCTGGAACGCTCGCGGGCTCGCCGCCCACGTCACCGCACTAGTCGACGCTGCGGGCATGCGGCCCACGAACGCGTCTGCCCGAGCTGCCCCGAGCGCCCGGGCCGTTCGGTTCTACGTGTCCAACGGCCTGCTCGACCGCCCGGAAGGCACCGGCACCGCGGCGATCTACAACTATCGGCATCTGCTCCAGCTGCTCGCCATCAAAATTCGCCAGCGTGAAGGCCAAACTCTCGACGTCATTAAGCGCGAGATGCGCGAGACGACGGGAGACCTTCTCGAGCGCCGCATCGCCCAGTCCCTGGCGCCAGCCCTCGGCGCGCGCGCCGACGCCGCCGTCGCCCAGGACGATCAGGGCGCCGCCACCTGGCGCCGCGTCTTCGTGGCGGACGGAATAGAGATTCACGTCCGCGATGACTCCCCGGCATCGAGCGAAGACGGGATCGTCGCGATGCGCGAAGCCGTCCGGGCCGCTCTGGGCCGCGCCGAGATTCGCGGCTAACGTCGCCCCCACCATCGCGGTCAGAGCACGCGCTGCAACGTGTTCGCTCCCCACTCGAGGAGTTGTTCGAGCCACGACCGTTGGTTGAATTCGGCGAGCTTGATCTCCTTCGCGTACCGCAGGTCGTCCATGAACAGTGAGTCGAGTGTCGCACCCACGCGCTCGTCGAGCGCGACGAGATTCGACTCGTTGTTGAAGACCAGGGATCTGTTGTCGAAGTTGAGTGAGCCCACCGTCGACCACACGCCGTCGATCACGAACGTTTTCGCGTGCATCATCGCCGGCTGATATTCGTACACGCGCACGCCACCCCTGATCAGTTCGGGATATCGTGCTCGGCCAGCGTACAACGTGGTCTTGACGTCACTCCTGTCACCCGCCGTCAGCACACGGACGTCGACACCGCGCTTCGCCGCCCTAACGAGTAGGCCGCGAAAGTCGTCGTCAGGTACGAAGTACGAGTTCGAGATGTAGAGCGTGCGGCGGGCTCCGCTGATCGATAGCGCCAGAAACCGCTCGGCGGATGTACTGCCGGCTGTTGGAACGGAGTGAAACAGCGCCGCCTGCACGCGTCCCACTTCAGCAAACGCCTGCGGCGGGAAGAATAGATCGCCCGTGATGAGTTCACCGGCCGCCTCCGCCCATCCAGACGCAAAAGTGGCTTGAAGCTGAGCCACCGAGGGACCTTCGAAGCGCACGTTCGATTCACGCCACTCGTTTTCCGAGTGACCGTTTCCCATCCAGTAGTCAGCCAGCCCGAACCCACCTGTGTACCCGACGCGACCGTCCACCACCACGGCCCGGACGTGCGAGCGCGTGGCAGCTCTGTGCAGCGTGTACCAGTGAAGCGTGCGAAGCCACGCGACCTCCACGCCCACCTTCTTCAGGTTCTCGGCCCAATCACCGGCGAGACCCTGCGAGCCGAAGGCGTCGAGCAGCAGGAGCACTCTCACCTTCGCGCGGGCGCGCTCCGCGAGGTACTTCGCCATCGAGTCCGCCACCGCACCTGGCTTCGAGAAATACATCTGAACGGTCACTGTTTGCGTGGCCGAGTGAATGTCCGCCCAGAGCCGCGGGTACACTGCGCCGTTTGCGAGGACCTCGACCGTGTTGCCGTTCTCGATCTTCATCCCCGAGAACAGCTCCATGGTGCGAACGAATAGTGAGTCGCGAACGCCGGGCAGCTTCTCGTCGCCGACCGCGAGGACTTTTCGCACTGGAGTACCGCGCGTGACCGTCAAAAGCCCAATGAGCGCGAACGCGAGTACGGCCAACACACCAAGCACGGCGCCAAGCCGCTTGATAATCCGTTTCATGGAACCACCGTAGACGATCGACGATTGTACCTGACGCCAGATTGCAGCGCAGAGGCTGTTCCACTCGCAGTTGGCTTCGCATCACCGTCAACCCGACGCCGTTATGTCCGCACCGACTCGCACCGATCGTCCGCTCGACGGAAAAGTCGCGGTTCTCACCGGCGTCTCTCGTCCAGGGCAGGTGGGCGAAGTGGTTGCGCGGTCATTGGCCGAACGTGGCGCGTCTGTTGTGCTGATCGACCGAACCGGGGTAGACGCCGAGGCTCGTGCGGCGGAGCTTCGCGAGCGAGGGCTTCGAGCAACCGCAGCACGCGCTGACTTGACCGACAGGGCCCAGCTCGATGCCGTCGCGAGGACAGTCGAACGCGACTTCGGCGGGATCGATGCCCTGGTCAACATCGCGGGTGGGTTCAACATGTCGGGGAAGGTCGCCGACAGCGATCCGGACGCGTGGTCAAGGCAGTTGGACATCGGCCTCACGACCGCGTACCTGACCACGCGCGCCTTTCTTCCCCTGCTCCGAAAGCGTCACGGCGCCGTCGTCTTTTTCGCTTCCGCCGCCGCCCTGCCGGGTGGCCGGATCGCCGAAATGTCCGCCTACGCGGTCTCCAAAGCCGGCGTGATCACGCTTATGCGCTCGGTCGCTCAGGAGGAGCGCGACACGGGGGTCCGGTCGAACGCTCTTGCTCCGACTGCGATTCGGACGGCTGCGAACCTCGAGACCATGGGCTCGGCTCCGCGATACGTCGAACGTGAGGAAGTCGCCGACGCCGTCTACTTTCTGTGTTTTTCCAACGGCGCGCAGTCCATCACGGGTCAGGTCATCCAGCTCGGCTGACCCGCTGCTGCTTCCAATATCACGACAGCCGACCGACACCTGCGCAACGGAACACCGCCAGACCCTGCGTCGCATACTCATGACTCAGTACGCCGGGTGAAGCGCGAAAGAACAACGAATGTGAGGCTCGACCCTAGCTTCGCGGCACGCGTGACAGTACGCTACGCCGCATGAGCCTCGCCGCGCACCGGCGAACCGCCACGCGCACGATTGTGCTCGATCGATCGCTCGAGGCATTGCCGCTGTTCCGCTTGAGCGATTCGGCCGATGACTCGGCGGTCACATATGCTCCCGAATCGGGAGGACGCTGGCGCGTCCTGCCCACCCCCGGCGATCGCGTTCCCGGAACGTTCGACCAGGACGTGTACGTCGAGCTCCTGCGCCGTTACCACGAAGCGAACTGCCCCGAAGATGGCGCGCTGACATTCACGCTCCACGCATTCCTTCGCGCGATCGGCCGGCGCGTCGACGGCCGCACCTACGAACAGCTCCGGGGCGCACTCAGTCGACTCGAGCGCACCACTCTCGAATCGAGCGGCGTCTACTATGATGCAGCCGGCGCCACTCGCCTCGAAGGTCGTTTCACGATTCTCAGCTCGATCGCGATCGAACGTCGTCGAAACAGCGACCGCGAACAGCTCGCGCTGTTCCCGACTTTCTCAGCGTCCGAGCCCGGAGACGCGCGCGTCACGATCTCCACCGTGATCCGCGCGAACATTGCCGCAGGTCACATCGTGACGCTTTCCGCACCGCGGTATCTCAATCTGTCATCACCCGTCGCGCGTCGATTGTACAGATTGCTGGAGGTCGCGCGAGAAGACGGGACCGTGACGTGGCGAATCGCTCTCGATCAGCTCGCCGAACAGTTGCCGCTCGCTCAGCGTTATCCATCTCACCTGCAGCGCGTGTTGCAGCCGGCGCATCAGATGCTGCTTGCGGAAGGCCTGGCTCGCGATATTGCCTTTAAGCAGCATCGGCGCGAATGGTTCGTTGACTATGTATTGGCATCGCGTTTGGTGTAGGACGCGCGACGCACCCTACATTTCCCGAGTCGCTCCGCACCTGAGTTGCTACGCCCCGCTCCACTACAAAGAAACGGAGTTTCCATGGCAACGAAGCTCGACAAGACGATCAAGCGCGAGATCGAAATGGATGGTCAGGCCTACATGGTCACAATCTCGCCGGATGGCGTGAAGCTCACGCAGAAGGGGTTTCGCAAGGGGCGAGAGATGTCCTGGCGCGCGCTGTGGGCCAGTGGAAGTGAAGAAGGGGCGGGTGCAGGCGCCGCCGGAAACGGCCAGTGACGCACGCCGCTTGCGTACAGTCCGGTTGAGGGGCGCGGGAACTCCTCCTCCCACACCGCGTATCTAGTTTGTCTACACCCCGTTGAGCTGAGCAATTCAATGATCCGAAAACGCACCGCGCTCTTCGCGAGCCTCGTCGCCACCCCGCTGCTTGTGGGTGGGTTCGTTTTTCAGGAGCGTGCAACCGCTGACGGCGCTCGGCTCTTCGGCCAGGTGCTCGACCTCGTTACCTCACGCTTCGTAGACACCGTCGATACGGGAACGCTCTACGAAAAGGCCGCGCGCGGGCTCGTTGGCCAGTTGCAGGACCCGTACAGTGAGCTGATGTCTCCGTCGCAGCTCCGCTCCTTCAACAGCAACACGGGCGGACGCTACGGCGGCCTTGGCATGTCCATAGAGGAGCAGCAGGGCAAGGGGATTACGGTCGCCAAGGTCTTCCACAACACCCCGGCTGAACGTGCGGGTATTCGCGAAGGCGACGTGATCGTGCTGGTCGACACGGTCCCCACCCGCGGATGGACCTCGAAGAAGACAGCGGACGCGCTCACCGGCACTCCGGGCACGAAAGTCACTGTTGGGTTTGCGCGTCCAGGCGTTACGGCGCCCATCAAGATCGAGTTCACACGCGCGGTGATTCGGGTGCCAGCGGTGCCCTACGAGATCACCTTCGATGGAAAAGTCGGCTACATCCCGCTCGATCAATTCAACGAAAACGCCACCTCCGAACTCACCGAGAGCGTTCGGCGTCTGCAGAACGCGGGGGCACGAGGGATCGTTCTCGATCTGCGGAATAACCCCGGTGGCTTCCTCGATCAGGCGCTCTCTATCAGCAATCTCTTCCTCAAGCAGGGGCAGGAGATCGCGAGCGTACGCGGACGAAACACGGAACCGCAGATGTACTTCGCGCGTGAAAAGCCTGCCGCTCCCGATGTTCCGCTCGTCATTCTGACGAACCAGTACACAGCGTCCGCGTCGGAGATCGTCGCTGGCGCGCTGCAGGACCATGATCGCGCCGTCATCGTCGGCAACACGTCGTTCGGCAAGGGGCTCGTCCAGACGCTGTTCAATCTCGACGGCGGCTGGGCGCTCAAGATGACGACCGCGAAATGGTACACGCCGAGCGGACGCTCAATCCAGAAGGAGCGGAAGCTGACGCCGGACGGCCAGTTCGTCGAAGTGCATCCCGACTCGCTCGAGTCCGATTCCGCGCGAAAGGCGCGCCCCCAGTTCAAGTCCGACGCCGGACGCGTGGTCTACGGCGGTGGCGCCGTCACGCCTGATCTGCTCGTACAGGCGGATACACTTACGACCGCCGAGCAGGATTTCCGCAAGGCGATGGCGCCCAAGTCACAGGAGTACTACGTCGCTCTCTATGATCTCGGCTATGAGCTGAAGTCGCAGGTGAAGCCAGACTTCGCGATGAAGCCGGAATGGCGTGCCGATTTCCTCAATCGACTCGAGAAAGCCGGCGTGAAGGTCGATCGAAAGCAGTGGGACGCCGCCGCGTCGCTCGTCGATCGCGATATCGAGCTACGCGTCGCTCGCGCCGCGTTCGGCGACTCGACGGTTCGCCGCCGGACTCTCGATGACGATCCGCAGTTGAAGAAAGCCATCGAGATCGTCCAAAGGGGCACCTCCCAGAAGGATCTCTTTGCCCTCGTCGCTTCGAGGCCGCAGCGATAGCTTTCCGGCATGACGAGAAAGGCCTTCCGAGCCGCCACGACCCTCGTCGTGGCGGCTTTCGCGTCTGGGTGCCATTCCGCGCCAACGCCATCCTCTGCCGCGGTCGCCGAGACCGGCGGCGCGAGCGTCGTAGTTTCACCTGAGTCCGGCGAATCCCATTTGGTGAACATCCGCCGCCTCACCAACGGCGGCGAGAACGCCGAGGCGTATTTCAGCCGCGACGGTCAGTGGCTGACGTTCCAGTCGACGCGCGATGGTCGCACCTGCGATCAACAGTATGTAATGCGCATCGACGGCTCGGCCGTTCGCCGAATCTCGAACGGCGACGGAAAAACGACTTGCGGCTATTTCTTCGACGGCGACCGCCGCTTGTTCTTCGCGTCCACGCACGCGCACGGGGGCGCGTGCCCGCCGCGCCCCGATCCGTCGCAGGGCTACGTCTGGGGTCTCGACAAATTCGACATGTACACGATCGACCGGGACGGATCGGAACTCCGACGCCTAACGAACAACAACGTCTACACGGCGGAGGGAACACTCTCTCCAGACGGCAAGACGGTCGTGTTCACGTCCCTCAAGGACGGGGATCTCGACATCTACACGATGAACGTGGATGGGTCGAACGTCCGGCGCCTCACGACCGCGCCCGGGTACGATGGCGGTCCGTTCTTCTCACCCGATGGCAAGCGCATTGTGTACCGTGCCTACCACCCCACTGATTCGATCGAGCTCCGGACCTATCGCGATCTCTTGCGGCAGGAGACGGTGCGTCCGAACAAGATGGAGATCTGGGTGATGAACGCTGATGGATCCGACCAACGTCAGGTGACGAACCTCGGTGGGGCGAACTTCGCGCCGTTCTTCACTCCGGACGGCCGTCGCATCATTTTTTCCTCCAACTACAAGAATCCGCGCAGCCGAAACTTCGACCTCTATCTCGTGAACCCGGACGGCACGGGTCTCGAGCAGGTCACGACCAACCCTGACTTCGACGGCTTCCCCCAATTCAGCCCCGATGGGCATCTTTTGGTCTGGGCATCGAATCGGTTCGATGCGAAGCCCGGTGAAACGAACATCTTCGTCGCCGACTGGAAGAACTAGCGAACAGCAAAGGGAGTCAGCATGCTCGGCACGATCCTACTCGCGATTCTCGCCGCATTCGGCCTGAGTATCATCGCAGCCGGTGTAAAGATCATCGGTCAGGCCGAAGTCATGGTGATCGAGCGCTTGGGCCGGTTCCATCGCGTTGCTCGATCCGGCTTGAACCTTCTCATCCCGTTCATCGAGCGTCCACGCCCGATCGACGTCCGCTACATCGAGGCTGACGTGTCGGGCATGAAGCGCATCACCGCCGGCACGACGTCGCGTATCGACCTGCGCGAGCAGGTCCTGAACTTCCCGAGCCAGCCCGTCATCACGAAGGACAACGTCACGATCGATATCGACGCGGTGCTGTATTACCGCATCGCCGATCCGCAAAAAGCGACGTACGCCGTACAGAATCTTCCGTACGCCCTCGAGACCCTAACGAGGACCACGCTCCGAAACATTGTTGGCGAGATGGAGCTCGATCAGACGCTGGCAAGCCGCGACCAGATCAACAAGCGGATGCGTGAAGTGATCGAGGAGGCGTCCATCGGGTGGGGCGTGGACGTGACGCGCGTGGAGCTGCAGGCGATCGAGCCGCCGCGCGACATCCAGCAGTCAATGGAGCTGCAGATGCGTGCGGAGCGCGAGCGTCGTGCGGCCGTCACAAATGCCGAGGCGGGCAAGCGCGCCGCCATCCTCGAAGCCGAAGGCCTCCGTGAGTCGCAGGTGCGAAAGGCCGAGGGCGAGAAGGAAGCGGCGATCCTCCGCGCCGAGGGCCAGGCTGCGGCGCGGCTCGCGATGGCCCAGGCCGAGGCCGAGGCAATTCAGCGGATCACTGCCTCACTGCCGGAAGGACAGGCCGCAATGTACTTGCTCGGTCTGAAGTACCTCGAGGCGCTGCCCGCGGTTACCCAGGGGAAAGGGACCACGATCTTCCTGCCGGCCGAAGCCTCCGGCGTGATGGGCGCGCTCGGCGGGATGCGTGAGCTCCTGAAAGCGACCGCCGGTCAGGGTGGCGCGGTGGGCGGTCAGGCGACATACACGCCGGCTCCTCAACGCCCCGCATTCAAGTCGATCGCCGACGGAACTTCGGGGTCGAATATCGCCGGGTCGAGTCCGTCCGGATCATCCGACAATACCTAGGAGAAGGCGCGAATTGGCGAAGGCTATCACGCGCGAACGCGCCGAGCGAATAGCGCGTGCGCATGCCTGTGAGCATTGCCAGGAATACAGCTATAAGAAGCTGGTAGTGAAGCCATCCAGTCCCGCCAACAAGGCCGAGTTCAATGAACTCTGGCACGCGGTTAAGGTTTGCGGCGTGTGCGGCCTCCAACAGGAAATGGGCATCGACGCCGAGGGAGATATCGTTTACGTCGCGTGACGAGCGCGAAAAACCGGCGCCTTATGGCCAGGGGGTCTTCTTCGAGTACGGCCGGCCGAACATCGCGCTGAGCACCGCGTCCGGATCCTCGGTGCGCACCACGACGTCAATTCGCTCGCCGGTGATGATCGGACGGTCGAACGTGCGGTACCTGCGATAGCCGTGGCAGAAGCACAATGGACCGGGCCGCGATAGCCTGCCCAGCCAGATGTCCGGCAACCCGATCCACGCTGACACCCAGAAATTCGTCAGGGTCCGCGGCCACAAGTCGGCGTCGTCGATTGTGCCTCTCGGCATTGATCCGTGCTTTCCCCACTGCACGTCGATCGACACCGGCCCTCGGTTTCGCCAGTCGGCATGCAGGATCTTGCCATGCCAATAGGTCCAGACTTCGGATGGCGCCTTGTTCGAGTCGTACCCGACCCAAACGATCTCTTCGTCCGTCGGTTTGGTGAAGGGGATCCACGCGCCGTGGACGTCATCGCTCCATAGCAAGTAATAACCGATTATCGGCCGGTTTGGATGGAGGACAGCGACGATGCGTTCGACCTGGAACCATTCGTCGCGTTGGAGGTACAACACAGGCGCTAGTGCACGGGCCATCTGAGCATCCGGATCGCCACTGGAAAGCGCGTTAGCGACCACGACCGGTTGCGGAGGGACGTGAGCCCTCGGACCGCATCCAGCGAGCAACGTCGCGGCTGCGAGCGTTGCATTCGAAACGGTAGCCGCAAAGCGAAAATCCACTTGGATTTGCGTATTTAGATGGTTACTTTGTTGGGTAGGCGGTTACTCGCGTGGAGTGGGATGCTCTCGTGTGAGAGCTTCAGGCAGTTCATCATCGGGGAGGAAGCATGAGAAAGCCACGTCCGAACACGTACAACCCCGCGCAGGCTCTGCATCTCATTTCAAGCGATCGGAGTGGTCGCCCGCTCAGTTGTCCATCGTGTTCGGGGCCAATCGAGCGTGATCCCAATCATACACCGCCACCGCCGCGGTCACAGGTAACGCTCCGCTGTCGCAACTGCGGGCGGTTCGCGCGATACATCGCCGGCGCTGCCTAAAACGCTGTCGGCAAATCATTAAGCAGAGTTCGTCTCGCCTTACCGGTGCACATTTCTTGCGCCTCGGCACTGGTGATTCGCGTACATCTGTTTATTTTGGTGTACGGTTCTTCGTGGTAGTGGCCCGTCCCACTTTGGGCGGCCGGCAAGATCCGCGTCACAGTTAGCCCCAGTACGGGACGAGGAAAGGTTTCATGTCACGCATCAACGGCGTAGTGAAGTGGTTCAACGACGCGAAAGGCTTTGGCTTTATTTCGCGTGATGGCGGCCCCGATGTGTTTGTCCACTTCAGCGCAATCCAAGGGTCCGGATTCAAGTCGCTGGCTGAAGGCGATCGCGTCGAGTTCGAGATCGTTCAAGGCCAGAAGGGTCCACAGGCCGCCGACGTCGTGAAGACGGCCTGACCTCCTTCCCGACAAAGAAGAGCGCCCCGACGTGCAACGCCGGGGCGCTCTTCTTTTTTGGTTTTGTTTCCAGCTGGTCGCTCCGCGAGGTCACGGAGCCACGAACATCTCCAACTGGCGAAGGTCGCCGTTGCCGTTTACGGTCGCCGGATCGCTGCAGGCACCGAGCAGGTGCGCAGTCTGGTTGTAAAGGCGAAGCGTCTGCACCGGGGCGATCATCGCTCGCCCGCCACGACGCGCAATCAGCATGGCTTCCTCACGCACTTGGCGCGGCAACGCCCGCGCGAGCGGATGTTGAAGTAGCTCATCAATCCGCTGCGTGTTGCGCGCGAGTAGGGCGGTACAAAGCGAATCCAAAAACGCCAGCACAGAGACCCCGTCGTATTTGGTGTTATGTACACATTGTAACTAATACCATTGACGGTCAACCCAGTTCCCCGTAACAGGACGGCAAGGACAGGAATACGAAAAACCGCACCGGCCGGGACAGCGAGGCCAGTGCGGGATTGGGGGCGTGCGCGGATCGGGTGCGGTTAACCGGAGAGCAGGTCGAACCTCACGCCACGACGCTGGCTTCGACGCCGCCTTGGCGCATATCGAAACAGCTGCGCTGGACGTCCGCGACCTTCGCTGCGCCACTCATCGGTCGGCTCGACAAGCCAAGCTGCCTGCAAGGCCCGGCGGAAGCTTGCCTTGTGCAGCCGGCGCCCGAGCAAGAGCTCGTAGGTTTGTTGTAACTCGCTGAGCGTGAACGTCGCCGGCAGGAGACGAAACGCAATCGGCGCCTGGTCGAGCCGGACGCGGATGGCGTCGAGGGCCGCGTCGAGGACCGCGCGCTGCCGAGGCGTCAGCGCCGGAATATCCGACAGCGCGAACCACGCTCTGTCGTCGTCAGCAGGAATCGGCGCGCCCTGCGGAATCACTCCGACATACGCGACCGAAAGATCAGTCTCAGTCGGGTGGCGCCGGCCGTCACCAAATGCGCCGATCTGCTCGAGCCACGTCGGCTCGACCTGCGCTGCGTCGGTCGCGATCCGGCGCGCGGCGTCGATCATTGACTCGTCCGCTTGCGGCTCGTCGTGAGGTACCCACCAGCGCTCGCGCGTTCGCGTTTCGTCCGCACGAACGAGCAAGACCGCGAGCTGCTTACCCCGCGGCGTGAGGAGGACGACATCGACAGAGAACGTCGCACGCCGCTGACCTGGTCTCGCGGCGGTGGCCTGAGGGCGTTCGCGCATCACGCGCGAATTAGTCACGAAAGGAGACTAATGTCAAGGCCTCGCGAAAATTGTCACGACTCGACACCAACTGCGACGTGTCATCGCGCGCGCTTATTGTAGGTCCATCGCGAGACAGCGTCAACGTGCTGCGCACGAATCGCGCACGATCCAACGAGATGAAGCGGCATGCGCGACGCGCACGCCGTTACCACTGAATCGTTCCCTTCTTCGTCGTGTCCACGTCCTCGCCGGTGCCGCTCCTGAAAAGAAAGGCCGTCATGTTGTTCGTCAGGAACGCACGCGCTTGCGGGTCCATCACGTTCAGGCCGTAGTGATTGATCAGCATGGTTTGCTGCTTGATCCAATCGTTCCAGCACTGCTGACAGATCTCCTGGACGACACGCGTCCCGATCTGCCCGGGAAAGGGAGCACGGTCGAAGCCGCTGCGCGTCTGACCGCAGCGTGCGCATTTCACATCAGGCATGACAATCCGAAGTCGATTCGCACGAGGTGAGAGTTGCAGGCCGTTCCGTGGTGAGCGGCGATCGAGTTCATTCGAAACGTAAAGTGCCGGGCGGCTCGTACCCAGTGGTACCGAGCGCCCGGCACTCTTCTCCGAGTGCGATGTGCTCGAGTCGTTATGCGCGCGACGTTCCTCGCGCGTACTGCACTTTGGCCAACCCAAAGAGCGACAACAGTCTGATGTAGGCCCAACCGATGTCGAACTCGTACCACTTGGCCTTGAACTTCGCTGAGTGCGGATCGGCGTGATGGTTGTTATGCAGCTCCTCGCCGCCGAGCCAGATCGCGATGGGCGAGATGTTCCGGCTTTCGTCTTTCACCTCGAAGTTCCGATAGCCGAGCGCGTGGCCGACACCGTTGATGATCCCTGCTGCCCAGAATGGGATCCAGATCATCTGCACGCCCCACACGATCGGCCCGACGAGGAAACCGAACAGGTACAGATCCGCCGCGAGCATGACGATGATGCCGAGCCAGTTGAGTGGCGTGAGCAACGCACGCTCGATCCAATCGTTTGGCGTCCCCTTTCCGTACTTCTCGAGCACGCCGGGCTGACGTACCGCCGCTCGGTAGTAGAACGCGCCCTTGAGGACGATATTGCGAAGACCTTCGAGCAGCGGACTGTGCGGGTCACCCTCTCGATCGGCGAACGCGTGATGCTTGCGATGGCACGCCACCCATTCTTTGGTGACGATCGCCGTCGACAACCACAGCCAGATGCGCATCGGGAACGCTGCCAGGTAGTGCAACTTCACACTGCGGTGCGTCTGCGATCGGTGCAGAAAGAGCGTTACGCACACGTTGGTGATGTGCCCCGCCACCACGATGAACAGCAGCGGCTTCCACCACGCCGTGCCCCAACTTCCAAAATCTGGCATCGCCTAGGTTCTCCGTCCCGGTTACGATCGGCTCCGCAGGGATCAGCAGCACCCAACGAAGTGGCCCGGCGCTCGAAAAGCCGCCGGGCAACGAACTCTCAATGTACACAGCGCCTTTCTGAGTTGCCAACCAATCCGCGTATTGGTGAGAGACCACGCGCTGAAGGGCTTGCTCGGGGCCACATGGCCACGTACCGTCACCCTCAATGACGAGACGAGGCAACCCGTCTACCGGTAAGGATCAAGGCGCGAGCCCGCCTGGGACCGCTCGGTTTCAGCGACGGTTTGCCGATCGCTTCGCGGACGATTTCTTTCGGCCTTTTGCCGGCGAGCTCGCCGCCTCGTCGCTCGGCATCGGCACTTACCTGGGCGAATGCGACGACGCCGACGACGCCGGCTACGCCACGGCCATTCGTGCCGCGCTCGAGCACGGTATCAACGTGATCGATTCGTCGATCAACTACCGCTGCCAGAGATCCGAGCGGGTCGTGGGAAACACCCTCCGCGCCGCGATCGCCGACGGCGTGGTCAAGCGCGACGAAGTAATCATCTGCACAAAGGGCGGCTATGTCCCGCTCGATGGCGCTCCGCCTCAGACACGCGATGACTATCTCGAATACCTCCAACGCATGTTCGTCGATCCGGGCATTGTCGCACCGGAAGACGTCGTTGGCGGCGGCCACTCGCTGTCGCCGTCGTTCATCACACATCAGATCAAGGCGAGCCAGGCGAACCTCGGCGTGCGGACGCTCGACGTCTACTATCTCCACAATCCCGAGCAGCAGCTCGACTCGGTCCAACCGGCTCGGCTCCGCACCATACTTCGTCGCGCGTTCGTGCTTCTCGAGGAGCGAGTCGAAAGCGGAGACATCGGCTGCTATGGATGCGCCACATGGAACGGGTTCCGCGCGCCGCCCGACACGCGCGGACATCTCGATTTGAGCGAGATCGTTGGCATCGCGCGCGATGTCGGCGGCGATGACCACCATTTCCGCGTGGTTCAGCTTCCGATCAATCTCGCGATGTCAGAAGCGATTCGGCTGCCGACACAGCGGCTCGGTGGCCGGCGTGTGGTTCCCCTGCTCCACGCAACGGCGGAGTTGGGCATCTCGGTCGTCGCCAGTGCGAGCCTCATGCAATCGCGCCTTACCACCGAGCTGCCCGCGGCAGTGCGCGACTCGTTTCCTGCACTCGCGACCGATGCACAGCGAGCGCTCGCATTCGTACGTTCGCTGCCTGGCGTCACGTGCGCGCTGGTCGGGATGCGGACGCTCGCCCACATCGATGAGAACGTCGCGGCCGGCAAGCGGTAATCACGCACGCAGGTATCGACAGCGGCGCGAACCACAGCCACAGCAGGCGTGACGTGATCGGCGAGGGAGAGGCCTTTCACCGGTCGTCCCCGGATGGCGATCGCGGTGAGAAGGCCGATCTCCACTCGCCTGCGTGCTCACGATCTCGCATCGCGAAAATCACGCTGACCAGAAAGTTGGCGATTGTTGCGAATCACGCAATACGTCCCTCGACGCATTTCGCGGCAACTGGATTCGTTAGGGCAGCGAGGTCCACGCGCTGAGGCGATCCACGCCACGCGAATCTCGTGATCTGCCTCTCGCGCGTTGCTGGTCCAAGGCTCAACTTGTGAGCCCTGGCCTCCCAATACGGTACGATATGACGTGCGTGACTCGATACGCTGCCTTGCCCTCGATAGCAGTCATCGCGTGTAGCCTCGCGGCACCGCGCGTGACGGGGGCACAGCTCGTGAGCCCACGGCCCGCGTCCGTTGCCCTCACGGTGGTCGTACCGCCGCGCGCTCACTCGAATGTCGCGGCCGCATCTGAAGCCAGCGTGTCCCTCATCAGCGCAACGCCGACCACGATCGATCTCGAAACGACCATTGGTGCGGTGGATCGTTCGCCGACCCGACTTGAAGTGCGGCTGGGTGGCGTGTGGAACGCGGAGTCGACGGTCGTGTCGGTGAGAAACTCGCGTGGCGAGTTCGAGCGACTGTCGGGAGAAACCGGCGTCGTGGCGATCGACGCGATGCCGAGCATGGTCGGCTCGACTACTGCGCTCCGGTTTCGCGTAGAGTCGGCGCGACCGCGTCGTGCGTCGCTGCCAGCGATTCCGCTCGAGTACCGGCTGACGATGGGCCAGGGCGACGAATTCTCGGTGTGGAGCTTCTCGTCGCTGCTGCAGGTCGGCACGGAACGCTGATTACATCGACGACACGCGGGATCAATCGTTAGGCTGCGGTGGTCGGACTGACGCCGATCTTGAACCGGTCGTCCCGCGATCCGGAGGAACGCGGCGTACCACGATCCTGACCGGCGTGCTCTCCCGTTCGGCTCGTGGCGTCACCACTGCCGGCGCCGACACGACCTCGAACTGGCCAACGGCGAG
>Ga0307406_10000380_pt1 | contig 25613 bp, 24 predicted proteins | sample 322Cmetagenome_3_FD_203706 | JGI IMG/M metagenome (GOLD analysis project Ga0307406, IMG submission 203706) | Maize rhizosphere microbial communities from greenhouse at UC Davis, California, United States - 322HYB-C-2 | ecosystem: Host-associated > Plants > Roots > Rhizosphere > Soil | place...
CCAACCAGGGTGTTCGCCACCGGGGCTGTTTCGGTTTCGTCGAACGGTCGCTGGGTCCTCGTTGAGCTTCATGAGTATGGGTTTATTCGAGTAGATATGCAAACCTTACAATTCAGGCGAGTTGCGGCCCCCGGCGCCACATACGGAGTTGGGAACGACCCTGCGTTTGAGCTCGCCATTTCAGATGACGGAAGACACATTGCCGTAGTTGGATTTCGCGCGGGAATTTCTGTGTATGAGATTGACGAAACGTGCGGAGATATATTGGAAGTAATTTTCTCACCTCACTATATTCCTGTAAGTGAGGGGTGCAAACAGGCCAGTATCGATAGGTACGCATTGTTTCAAGGGTTTATCTCAGCGCACGAACCAAGATTTACACGTGATGCAGCCGGACTGGCACTCTACGTAGAAACGAACCACGGGGTTGAATATGCCTTCCTTGCTTCTGAGCCTACGGTGGGTTTTGAGGCTACTCGTTACCTCGCGCTTGGAGATTCTTTTGTAAGTGGCGAGGGGGAAATTGACGACACATTTTATTTACCCGAAACTAACACGTCAGTTAATCGTTGTCATGTAAGTAGTAGGGCATACCCATATCTAATAGGCGTAAGATGGGGCAAGGAAACAACGAATGCCGCGTGTTCGGGATCGCGCATTCAAGATGTAGTGGACGCATCAAAGAAGCAAACCGGCTCTCTTCCTGGATTTATCTCTATTGGGGTTGGCGGTAATGATGCAGATCTAATGGGTAAGTTAAAAACCTGCCTCGGTATCGGTACCTGTGAATGGGCCCTTCCCGATCGGAGGATTGCATCGCTTCAGGAAATAAGGGCGCTTCTGCCGCGGCTCATAGCAATGATCGATGAAATGAAGCGAACATTTGCCGGTACTACGGTTCTACTAATTGGGTATCCTACTGTGATTAATGAACGAGCCGATGCATCATGCCCGGCTCCACTCTCCGCGCTTCTTAATCAAACAGAGAGGGATTACGTAAGTGAAGCGGTGAAATATCTTAACAAGGTACTTCGAGAAGCAGCGAATTACACAGGGACATATTTCGTTGATGTAGAGAATGCTCTAGTGAGCGAGCGATTATGTGATGCCACGGAAGCAGCGATGAACGGTATTCGGTATGGAGATGACATTGCGCCTATTCCATTTCTGCAGACAATAAAACTTGTTGGAGCCGAATCGTTTCACCCAACACCTCGTGGCCATGAGCTCATTGCAGCGACAATTGCCCAAAAGGTGAGTAATTCGGGCGGGCTTCCTGATTGTGAATGTACGTTTAATGAGAAGCGTCTACTGCCCACTGAGTACTGGAGTGCGTATGTAGAGGCAAAGTGGCTCGATGTTCAGCAGGCACGAGGAGATTTCCTGAGAGCTAGCGCAACCGAGCCATTCGAAGTACTGCCTTTTTCTCTTCCAGCGGCAACATTCGCAAAGAACACCTCTGTTTCAATAGAAATTCATTCAACGCCACGTATTCTCGGAGAGTACCAGGCTGGTAATGACGGATCGCTTGAGGGCTCATTTACCATTCCCGATCTAATGCGCGGATATCACACCGTGCACGTATACGGTAAGAGCCCGTCTGGGCAAGCGCTAGACCTCTACCAGGTTCTTTATGTCGGAAGACCGGAGTTCTCTGGCGTAAGCAGTATTGAGGAGAAACGGTCTCTTGGTAGTCCGAGTAGTCGGACGAAAGCGAGATCGCTTACGGGTAATATCAAAACAAAGAACGCAATTCTAGGCAGCAAGCATCAAGCACCCTTGAAAAAAGAGTCGGCAAAGAGTGAGCCTATGCCGGAATCGCCCCTAAGCGCCGGGCTATTTATAGGGGGTGGTGTTATTTTGGTGGGTGTAACAATTGGCGCGATTCTAATGAAAATGAGGCCGAGGGTACCGGGAAGGGGCGGGTGATAGGTATAATGGCACATATGAGTATGCGAAAAATTGTAAAATCCCTTATTCCTAGAAAATTATTTAAAGCTATCGAGCCAACCGGTCACCTAATTGAATCTGCTATTGTTGCAACGAAATACGGGTTTCCTGGCCGAAAGCTACGCGTTATTGGCGTAACTGGCACGAATGGTAAAACCACCACCACTTTCTTCATTCAGCGTATGCTTCATGAGGCAGGCATAAAGGCGGCACTCACCAGTACCGTTGCCTACGGGGTTGGTAATGACATCAAGCGCCAGATGGAACATATGACAACTACTAAAGCGAGTGTTTTGCAGTCACGGCTTAAATCATTTGTGGCGCAGGGTGCAGAGTGGGTAGTCGTTGAGGCGTCGAGCCATGGGCTCGCGCAAAACCGTACCTGGGGGATTCCATTCGAAATTGCCGTGCTTACTAATTTGACGCATGATCACCTTGAATACCACGGAACATTCGAGAAGTACCGGGAGGCTAAGCGAAAGTTGTTCAAAATTGCGAATAAACACGGTCTTCGCTTTGGCGTGGTGAACGCAGATGACCCAAGTGCCGATATCTTTGCAGGTAGCGTAGCAAATTCAACAACATACGGTATTAAGGGGGGTGATATTCTTGCATCGAATATTCAGCTTACGAATGAAGGCTCAACATACACGGCAACAGTGGGTGAAGATAGCTACAATATTACCGTTAACATTCCGGGTGAGTTTAACGTAAGTAATAGTCTTGCAGCTATCGCTGTAGGGCGAAAAATTGGGCTCTCAAAAGAACAAATTGAAAAAGGTATTGCTGCACTTGAATCTGTTGAGGGACGTATGAATGCCATTAATGAAGGACAGAAGTTTAAGGTTCTCGTAGACTTTGCGAGTACGCCAGATGGCTTTGAGAAGTTTTTCTCAAGCGTTCGTCCACTTGTAAAAGGTAAGCTCGTCGCGGTGTTTGGCTCAGCGGGGCGCCGAGACGAAAGCAAGCGAGCCGAACAGGGACGTATCGCTGGTAAGTACGCCGATGTAATTATTGCAACGGAAGAAGATGACAGGGACGACGATGGTGCTAAGATTCTTCGTCAGATTGCCGAGGGAGCTACTGAACAGGGTAAGGTTGAAGGCTCAACACTCTTTCTTGTGCCAAACCGAGAAGAGGCAATTGGGTTCGCACTCACACAAGTTTCTGAAGCAGATGACATGGTCGTTCTACTTGGTAAAGGTCACGAAAAAACCATCGAGCGTGCCGATGGTGAATATCCTTGGAATGAATCTGATGCTGCGCGAGCTGCGCTTCAGGAACTGCTCAAGAAGGCATAAATTAATCGAGCGAAAGTGTAGTGCAGCGGATATAGCCGCCGCCCTTCGATAGCTCTTGGATGTGTGGCGTAAGTACTGTCAGGCCGCGCGCTTCAAGCTCTGACCTTAAGTGGGGAGCTCCGTCGCCCATAATAACCGTATTGCCAGTAGAGACGAGGTTACATGCGAACGCCTCCTCTGCTTCTTCTAATGAAACCTCAATCTTTTCGATTGTTGTCATTTGCTCAAGAATGGCGCGGCTGTCTTCTGTGAACGCAGCGGGACAGTAGGCGATAAGTCCGGGTGTATTGCCTTCCGGGTGACGAATGATAGAGAGCGCTAGGTCGATATCGTAAAAGAAGCTGTCTTCCCATCCTGAAATAGGATTAACAACGGGTGTGCCAGTCTCGTCGAGTTGTGGAATCGTCTGAAGTTGAATGCGTGTATAGCCAAGTGCATCGGCAGCAAATTCTTGTGCTGCCTCATCGCTTCTGTAGCCTTTACCGCAAAATAGATAGTCTCCGCAAGCAAGGGCGTCGCCTTGGCCGCTAAAGCGGAGGTCCTCGGGTACTTCAATGATTTCTTTGCCAAGGTCGCTTAGTACGCCCCTCGCGTATGCCTCTTCAGCCTTACGAACGTTTGGTAGACGCGCCGGAACTGCTTTGTTGCCACGAACAAGTGCCCAGTTCGCGGTGTAGACACCGTCTTGGCTATCTTTAGGAGATGAAGTAGAGATGACGGTGACGCCGGCTGTCTCGAGGGCTGCTTTAATTGCTTCATGCTCAGACTGAGCGACTGAGGTATCGGTGTGAGAATCGAAATAGTAAGGATTAATTGCTTGTTGCGCGCTAAAGTTGAGCGCGTCTGACATAAGGACGGTTCGATTAATTTTCATAAGCCTTAGTAATAATAATCTTTTGTACGATTGAAGTACAGGCGCCGATGGATGCGTTCGCCGAGTTTTTTCCATGCTTTATGGCGCGTAACCGAGAGAACGTAGTCATAGCACCCAATAAAATCAACAACGTTCTTACTAAACGATAGCTTGAAAAGGCCAACACCGTAGTGTGGGTGATCAGGATTACCAATCTCATCGGTTGGAGGCGAGCCGCAGAAGTCGTGCACCAGAGCACCCTGAGACTTTGCCCATTCAATAACGTGCCACTGCAGGAGGTGGCTTGCGCCGTATGCGGTGCGTTTGCGCACCGAGGCGCCGTCTTTATAGGTACTTTTACTTCCGAACACCATAGCGTAGGCTCCGGCTACAACCTTACCTTCAAAGTAAGCGAAGAATAATTGCCCATATCCGGCACTTTCAAATGTTTGCCAAAAGGTTTTGTAGTAATTATAACTACGAATTCCGAACTGGCCTTCGGCGGTTTCAGCGAGCAGCTGATACATCTTCTTAGCGTTCTTTTCTGTTACGGTAATTGCTTCAACGGTAACCCCGTCGCGTTCAGCGCGACGAATGGCGTGGCGGCCCTTTTGCGGAAGACCCATAAGAATATCGTCGAGTGGTGCCTCGAGGGCAATCGTAATGGTTGAGGGGTTAGGAATAATTGCTGCCGCTTTCTTAAGCCCGTGGCGTTCAAGTGTCGCCCCCGATGAACGATCAAGCTCAGATTCAATGCGAATCGCGAAGACACCGGCTTTGCGAGCGAGGGGTTTTAGTGCACTTAAAAGATCAAAAAGCTGCTTTGTAGATTGCACTCCCGGGCCTTTTGGAAGGTACCAAAGCTTACCAAGTGGAGGAGTCGCTTTCTCGAGCACTGTTACGGCAACCTTGCCAACCAGTACGTAGCGAGGTGTATATTTGGTGAGTTTCTTAATTTCGGAGTACTCAAAACTAGAAAAAACGTTTCCACCATCAGGGTTCTGCAGAATGAGTGAATCCCAGCGTGAGACTTCTTCAGCGGTAGCGTAGCGTGCGATCATTAGTACTATTGTACCTTATTCGCGAGTCCATATAGAGCCGCAGGTTGCCCGGCAACCTTGGCGGCAAGTTGATCGTGACGCGACCAATGGAAGAATTCGGTTGGGTTCACGACAAGACCAGTGTTCATGTTAAAGGCCGCTCCGGTCATAATATTATGGAATGCACGGCGGAAGTTACGAACCTGCGGTGGAATATCTTCCGAAGCTGCGGTGTGTTCGTAATGATCTGGCACGATTCGAGCGCCATTTTCACCGTCATTAAAGCCAAGTGGCACAATTGTCCCGGGCACGAAGCCCTTGTCTGATTGTTTATAGCGCAGCACGGCATCGAATGCTCCCACTTCATGAGGGGAAGGACCATCTTCGTCTTCCGATGGAATGGCAAAATGACCATTCACGATTGTTTCGATTTCTTCAGTAGTAATATCTGGCTGCTGCTCACGCAAATACTGCGGGTAGTCTTCTTCGCGTATGCGCTTTTGTACAGCACGGTCACGAATCCCTTCCTCGATATACAGCTCAACTTCTCCTCCAAAGTAAGCGGTAATTATAGGATTATCAAGGTTTTTATTTAGCGTTGCGAGTGTTTGTGCAATTGATTCACGGAGGTACACCTCCTTAGGAACACCCGGAATGCCTTCCTTTGTTACGGCATTAGGGCGCGAATAATACGACTGACCAGCGAGGCCGTACTCGGCAATATTAACCAACGGCTCATTCTCAAACTCTGGAGGAGACTTAATAGGGTGTTCACGGTATCCTTCTTTTCGCTTAAGCGCCGCTGCCATATCAGGAATAGGTCGAACCAGTCGGCCAAGCAGGGCCATTTCTGGGCTCTTGGCATTCTCGGCTTGCACGCGAAGCTTTACGAGGTCATCGTGCTTCTTGCCGATCTCATCAACAACACCCTGAGCGAGATTCATATCAAGCGTGCCATCTTCCCTTTGAACGATACGGTCATCTTTAAATGGACCAATCGCAACCACTTCTTTATCTGCGTAGAGCCCAAAGACTTGGTTACCAATAACTTCTTGATACGGTATCCAAGCATCGTGTGACTCAATAACGACTCTCCCTGGACCCTTCTCGATAAACGGAAGGGCAGCGTAAAACGTTTCATCAGTACTGGCGCGGCCTATAGATCGTCCGGTTTCCTCGTGGCGACGTTCACGGTCATAGCCTGCCTCGAGAATAATAATTTCAATTTCTTTACCGCCAATTTCTGCGCGAGTTTGTTTGTACTTTGTATCTGGTGTACCGGTGCCGTAGGTTGGGCGAAGTGACTTAATTGGCAGATCCTCAAGAGGAATGCCGGCTATGTCCTCAAAGGCGTGAAGCACTGCTTCGAATTCGGTATCGCCGGTCCGGTAGCCTTTTGCCGCTACCTTGTCTTTTTCTTCCGGAGGAATGGTACGCTCACCAGTTGCAATAATAATACGGTCGGTTTGAAGTGCACCGGACTCTATATTTCGAAGGGTATCACGGATACGCATATGGTTCGATAGCGCAGCTGCTGTAGGAATTACAACTACCTCTGCATCGATTGGATTCTCGGGAGAAAGAGTGCTTTCGCGCATTCCAAGGTGCTGGTCAAGTTCATTGGGAGATTTACCCGGTTCAAATGGCGCAAGGTAGCCACCCAATGTCTCGGCTGCGTGTATAACCGCTTGGCGGTAGGCCTTTTTTCTGGCTGCATATTCAGGGCTGTCATCGGCTTGGTCATCAAGCTTTTCTGCTTTATTTTCCTTATGAAACTCAACACCGCCTTTTCGAAGTCGAAGATCCGGCTTCGTCCACTGAGAATTGTAGGAATTCTCTGGGTAGACCTGGCTCTCAATTGGTAGGATGAACGTTAGGCCAGAAGCCTTCATGTTATAGAGGTTGTGGCGAGCCTGCATTAACTCAGAGTACGCAGGCTGAATACGTGCAAGTTCGGCGTCAATATACTGAATAACGCGCTCATACCCAATAGGGGGGAGCGTTTCTATGTCAGCGATAGCATCTTCGATGTTTGTTTCAAAATCAAAACTCATGCCCCTATTACAGCGCATGAGTAGTGATATAGCAACAAATTGTTAGGCTGCTGGTTGGTCTTTGCGAGAAAGGTAATCGATTTCCTTAATAATTTCAAGGAGTGCTTCGGCTTTTCGCTTCTCGTCGGCAATGTTCTGTGCAGCTGTGTGCGCAGGTGCAATAAGTGTGCTGTCATCGGTGCTGCGAATGAGCATAAGGTACGTGTCGAACTTCTCTTCAGCTGGAAGGTCAACTTTATCCATAAGAGGACGAAGTTCCTTTAATGCGTCAAGCTTGATGCCGTCGAGCTCTGATGATGACGTACTATCTGTACGGTCATTAGCAGGCGCGTCGGTTGCATCATCTACTGGATCTGCCACTGGAGGCAAGACAGGTGCTGGCGTTGCGGCTGCAGGGGTTTCTTCAAACTGCAGTGCAGCAGCTGGCTTAATCGGATCGTTCGGATCTTCAGGAAGAACGCCGGCCAAAGCTTTTGCGAGCTCTTGGTCGTCGCTAATTGGTTGTAGTGTATTTTCTTGCGGAGTAATATCCATCGCCCACCTCGAGTTAAAACATTTATGCTTACTTAAAAATACTGTATCATAGATAAAGATTGGTGGGAATACTTATGACAGATATATTGGACAACAGTAACGTAGTTGCGCAGCGAGATCCTGAGGGCGCATTGGGGATCATTGCGAGTCAATACGAACAGGCGCGTTTCGATGCGCACATTGTAAATCCTGATCATGACGATCGATCGATTGCATCGATTGTTGTCACGGGAATGGGCGGCTCAGCACTCGCTGCGCTTATCGTAAAAACGCTTCTATCGAAAGAGCTTTCTATTCCTTTTGATATTATTCGTGGCTACGACTTACCCGGCTATGTAAATGAAAACACGCTTGTTATTGCAAGTAGTTATTCAGGTAATACCGAAGAGACCCTCTCGGCTCTTTCGCAGGCAAAAGCGAAGGGCGCTCAAATTGGTATTTTGGCGTCCGGTGGTAAGTTGATTGAAGCAGCGGTCAGCGACGGCATCGCGCATGTTGTGCTTCCTTCGGGTGTGCAACCGCGTATGGCGATGATTTATAACCTGCGTGCACTGTTTGCTCTGCTTCAAAACTTCGGTACGGTTGAGAGCGTTTGGCTTGATGAACTCGCCGGCCTTGCAGACTGGCTTAAGGAAGAGACTGCGAAGTGGACTCCTGAAGTTGCGACTGAATATAACTATGCTAAGCAGCTTGCACTTGAAAGTATTGGTAAGACTCTCGTCTATTACGGCAGCCCACTCACTGCGTCACTTGCGTACAAATGGAAAATTAGCTGGAATGAAACCGCTAAGAACACAGCATTTTGGAACGAGTATCCTGAGTTCAACCACAACGAATTTATGGGATGGACGTCTCACCCGGTTGAAAAACCTTTTGGGGTCTTTGATATTAAAAGCCCATTTGATAAACCGCGCATTTTACAGCGCTTCGAGTTAAGTGATCGTCTTTTAAGTGGTAAGCGCCCACAAGCAAAAACCATTGAACTTAAAGGAGAAACACTGCTTGCTCAACTTCTGTGGGGTGCAATTCTCGCCGACTTTTCAAGCGCCTATGGAGCTATTCTGAATCAAGTTGATCCAACGCCCGTTGTATTGATTGAGCAGTTAAAGAAGGAATTGGCCGAGGACCCACGCTAAGTGTGTATTCGACAGCTTCTGCTGTTGCATTAAATACATCATCGAGTGAAGTGTACTCTGTAATTCCAATTAAATTGTGGTTTCTTTTGATGTAGCCACGACTATTTGCAGCACTCGCGTTGTAGTTCGGATCGACACCCACAATAAATGGGTAATCTGGCTGCCATACCATCGCACCCCATACTTCACTGTCTTCCTTTTCGGTTGTCTTGCCGTAGGCGCGTCCTTCAGGGTAGGGGATGGTTGGATCTTGGGCCGCGTACCACATGGCTATCGCGCCGTAGCGAAAGGCGAGGCGGCGAGCGAGTAATTCGTACGCAACTTGCCGCTCACTGGTTCGGGTGCGCACTTCGGGATTAGCAGATGCAAAGTTATCTTGATGATAGGCAAGTGCCCGCGGCGACGCAACCGCAATGTCAGGGAACGCTTCAAGCAAGCGGTGTGCAAACGGTGTTTGCCAGTCTGGCGCGCCTTGAACCGGACCTTCAAGGAATACCAAGGGAGTATCTTCGGGTAGTTTGATGGGTGCTGGTGATTCAAAAAACCTATCAGTCATATCGTTAGCTTAGCACTATTCGTATTGGCGAAGGGCTGAGATAGGGTCTTTCCGAGCGGCGCGAATAGCAGGGTAAATACCAAACAGGGTTCCAATAACGACGGATACAGTAAGGGCGATCACGGCAATTTGCCAGTTAATCGCAGGGTCAAAGGTAAGGAATGTGCTAATCGCGAAGGCGGTGATGTAGCCAACAAGATATCCGGCAATTCCACCACCAACACTCAGGGCGAGTGATTCTATGAGGAATTGGGCAACAATGTCATTATTTGATGCACCGAGTGCTTTTCGAATACCAATTTCTCGGGTTCGTTCGGCCACGCTAACGAGCATAATATTCATAATGCCCACACCACCAACAATAAGTGAAATAGCGGCGATGGCTACCGATACGCCGGCGATTGCCGTGAAGATACGGCTGGTCGGCTGAGCGATTTGTGTGCCGGAAAGAACCGCGAAGTCTACCTCGCCCATGTGCGTGCGAAGGAGTGATTTATTGATGTCGGTAATAACTTTGTTAAGATTCGCGACTGAATCGCTTTGAACGTTAATTTGCTGGATATGCGTTGCACCTTGGTTGAGTTCGCGCCCGCTCGACAGGTTAATAATAATGGAGCGGTCGAAGTCGACATTATTGTAGTTAATAGGGTCATTTGCGCGCTTTAAGATACCAATAACGGTGAAGGGCTCACCTTTAATACGAACGGTCTGGCCAATTGAGTGCTCGGTGCCGAAAATATCAACAGATAGCTGTGGGCCGATAATAGCGGTTGAAGGGTTAAGGTTGGGATCGAGGAATTGCCCATCCATAATTTGAAGTCCACTAACAGTTTGCAGCTCCGGAGTTGTCGCGATAATTGGGGTATTCGCCGGGCCTACGGAAGTACCAGCAACCGAACCATGGAGCACCATAAGGGGTGCGACAGCGGAAACATGCTCAACATCTTTAATTGCGGATATATCACTATTCGTAAGCGAGCTAACGGCAAACTGCTGGTCATTGGTGAGGGTTGAAATGTCTTCAAACGATTCATCACTGGCCGCACCCGGGCGAACGACGGCGATATTACCACCAAGTGCATCAACTTGAGAACCAACAATTTGACTGGCACCGGTGCTCAGCGCAAGGATTGTTGTTATACTTGCAACACCAATCGTAACTCCGAGCATCGTCAGGAAGCTGCGGAGGCGATTACTTTTAATTGACTGCCGAGCGTTATGAATATGGTTTAGGAAAAGGAGTCTCATGTGATCTTCTCCCGTTTCTGTTTCTTTCGTGCCGGCTTCCTTCTTGATGAACCGTTGCTAAGTGGTCGCTTCGCATTTTCATCTGGCGGAAGGGGTCGCTTAAGTGTGTCGGTGTCGATCTTCCCGTCGAGCATTGTAATAACGCGGCTAGCATAGGTAGTAAGATCGGGGTTGTGGGTCACCATAATGATTGTGTTGCCCTTCTTATGCAAGTCGGATAGCTCTTGCATGATAATGTGACTGGCTTGTGAGTCGAGGTTACCAGTTGGTTCGTCGGCGAGAATAATAGACGGTTCATTGACGAGCGCCCTTGCAATTGCAACCCGCTGCATTTGCCCACCGGAAAGTTGATTGGGCATATAGAACTCTCGTTCACCAAGGTGGAAGTCGTGGAGAATTTTGCTCGCTTTCTCTATTCGAGCAAGCTTTGTCATGCCCCTGTAAATAAGTGGAAGTGCAACGTTATCAATAACATTCAGACGAGAGATAAGATTAAAGCTTTGGAAGACAAAGCCGATTTGCTCACTGCGAATACGAGCTTGCCTCCTTTGGCTCAGTGAGCCAATAGATTTACCTTCAAGTTCATACTCACCTTCAATGGAACTATCGAGCAGTCCAAGGATATTAAGAAGAGTCGTTTTGCCACAGCCGCTCGGGCCCATAATGGCAATGAATTCACCCTTTTCAATTGTGAGATCGATACCGTTAATTGCGAAGTGTTCGGCATTGCCAACGCCAAACCGTTTGCGGAGATCTTTTAGGGCGATGACGGGTGGGGTTTTCGTTTTAGCCATTACCTATAGTATGAGAGGAAATTGACGGATAGGCAACACATGGTGTGAGGTGGAAATGACAATATCCAATTTTAATGGAGTATGGTATTGGTTCATCAGTAGTTTTTTCTTACAATACATAGGCGTACGGAGGAGTGGCCGAGTGGTTGAAGGCGCACGCTTGGAAAGCGTGTGTATGCAGCAATGTGTACCGTGAGTTCGAATCTCATCTCCTCCGCCAAGCTAAAGCAGCGGACTAATTATTGAATTGTATTAAATTACTTCAATGTAATTTGGGTTTTTCATAAATTCGGGAATAATCTCACCGTTTGCATCAACGGGATACGCACCAACAATTCCTTCAGGTGGAATTGCTCCGTCCGCGCCGCTTTCTGCATACCGCGGGTCAATACAATATATGTATTCGCCCGGGTTGTTCCGTGCTTTTTCCTTCATTTCTTCAGTAATTTCAGGTGGAGTCTTCATAGTCTTATAGTATCAAACATTAGCACCCAGTATTCCGTCAAAGAAGTTATGATTCTTGCCGACAATCGTAGTGGAGGCGTTCTGCTGGCATGAAATTATCTGAATACGCAGGTGCCGATGACTTAGCTGGGAGTAACTTCATCGTATCAATAAGTTCCGAGCTGCGTGAGTAGGCGAGTATGTAATTAGCGCGCGCTTGTTGCTGCCCGGTTTGTGTCTCCCATGAGCCGTTAGGTAAGAATGGGCGGTACACACTATCAATTGCGTTCACAAGTTCTTGGCAGCGCTCACGGGTGCCGACAATTGCGTTCATGAGTACGAGGCCATCTGGTTGCAGAAGCGCATTGATGCGTTCGCCGTACTCTTTCGTTAATAGCGAGAAGGGCACGTAGCTATCACCGTAGACGTCTACAAATATGACGTCGTACTTTTCTTTGCTTGTGTTCACGAAGCTACGCGCATCGTTAAAGATTAAATTCACATTTGGCTGTTCTTCATAGCTAAAATATTTTTTCGATATTTCTTCGAGTTCAGGGTCAATTTCAACTACATCGATGGTCGTATTTGGGAGTTTCTTGGCAAGTACTTCCGGGAGCGTAAAGGCACCGCCGCCAAGCACCAATACCCTTTCAGGGTTCTGTGATTCAATAATTTTTTCAGCGTAGCGGGTGTACCAAAAAACGAGCTCATCGCGCCCGTCTGTATACACCGCTGATTGCACACCACCTGGCCCGGTACGCAGCCCTACGATAGGTTCGCTATTGTAGCTCATGGTAGAAATTTCATAATGCGCCGAAGGTGTGTCGATTCTTGCGACCGTTGAAGACGGAGCAGGGGTAGGCAGAAGCCCCATAAGAATAATGACGACGCTCGCAACGACGCGCCGTACTAAGAACTTCTTTGGAACAAGCAGCCAACTAGAGAAAATAAGACACATAATAACGATGAGTAGCGTTTCCTTAGACCCGAGGTAGCCAAAGAACACGAAGCCGGTAATAAACGTTCCAATAATGCCACCAATAGAGTTCAGCGCACTCAGGTTAGCGACTGACTCGCCGGCGGTATCGAGTGTCTTAATATTAAGCTTTGCAAGATACGGGCTAATACAGCCCAGAATAAAACTCGTTGGTGCAAAGAGTAGTAAGGAAGCGATTACACCTTGAAGGCGCACATCATCAATGAACTGAGAAATCCAACTCAAGGTATTTGGGTGAGAGATAATCGTGACAACGACAAAAAGTGCAGCGAGCAGACACAGTACTGCAACGTCGATCGCTTGCTGGCGAGCATCTGCCATTTTACCACCGAGCCAGTATCCAAGGCTGAGGGCGGCAATGATGATACCAATGACACTTGTCCATACATATATAGAGCTACCGATTGTCGGTGCTAAAAGGCGCGCGGCAACAAGCTCGTAGGCCATAAGAGCAAAACCAGTGAGGAATGAGATAACGCCAAGTGTTGAAGGCTTTTTTATGTAGTTGCGGACCATGGTATTCAGTATAGTATAGTAATTTTATGAATGAAGCGGTAGTTCAAGGGAAATATCGACACTATAAAGGTAACGAGTACGAAGTACTTGGAATCGGTACTCATACAGAGACGGATGAAAAGCTCGTTATCTATAAGGCACTTTATGGTGAGGGTGCAATTTGGGTGAGACCCCTTGCTATGTTTCAAGAGACGGTAGAGGTGAATGGTAAGATTCAGGCTCGTTTCGAAAAAATAGCCTAACTATACGCTACATATAGCGTTGTCAAAAATAAACACAACGCTATTTATATTTTAACAGGGGTGATCATAAGCAGTATGCCGATGTGGTCAAAAAAACCCATGAAAATGCTTGAAAAACCATATGTGGGGGCATATAGTCATCACTAAGCACTACATGTTGTAGGGGCAATAAAAATACACAGTTTGCAAGGAGGACGTACACATCGCTCCAGTAGCGTTTTTCTTGCACCCTCGAAAATAGAGGGAGACACCTGGGGAGGTGTGAATATAAATAAGGAGCTAGGGGAATTAGGGGAAATGACAAATATTACAGTAGTCAAACGCGATGGAACACGAGAGCCGTTTGACGCCAACAAAATTAACTTAGCACTTGTCAAAGCCAGCGAGGGTTTGGAAGATCAAATCTCTAAGGTTGTCGAAGTTGCTTCGCAGCTACAGCTCACGCTATTTGATGGTATTACCAGCGAACAGCTTGATGAAGCAGTTATTCAAACTGCGCTTCAAAATGTGAAGGATGATCCAGACTACGACAAGATTGCAGCGCGCCTTTTACTTAAGAACTTATATAAGAACACGCTTGGTGATTATGACACCAAAGAACAGCTGAAGAAGCTGCACGAAAAAGCGTTCCCAGCATTTCTTAAAGAGAATGTTGAAAACGGTTTACTCGACAAGCGCCTCATTGATCCAAAATTCTTCGATCTTAAGAAGATTGCCGCCACACTTGAACCAGAACGCGACGAACTAATGCGTTTCCTCGGTGTTATTACCAACCGAAACCGTTACAGTCTTCGTAAGCTCAGTGGCGAATCAATTGAAGTGCCGCAGTTTACTGCAATGCGTATTGCAATGGGCCTCGCGATTCTTGAAAAAGATCCGACTGGAACTGCAATTGAATTTTACGAGTACATTAGTAATCTCGACGCCAACCCGGCCGGATCAACTCGTATTAATGCAGGTGGTTCATTCCCACAACTCTCAAACTGTTTCTTGTTCGACATTGAAGATGACATGGACGCGATTGCTCGTGCGGTTCGTGACACAATGTGGATTGCGAAGGGGACTGGTGGCATTGGTATCGGTATTACCAAGCTACGTGCAGCGGGGAGTCCAGTTCGCACTACCAACACAGAAAGTACTGGCCCGATTCCATTTATTAAGATGCTCGACTCTGCGCTTTTTGCGGTGAGTCGTAAGGGTAAGAAGCAGGGCGCGGCGGCTATCTTCATGGAGAACTGGCACCTTAACTTCCCACAATTCCTCGACCTCAAGCAAAACTCTGGTGACCCATACCTCCGTACTCGTCTTGCCGACACCGCAGTTGTTCTTAGTGACGAATTCATGCGTCGCGTTGAAAAGGACCAAGACTGGTACCTCTTCGACCCAGCTGAAACCGCTGACCTAATTGAACTCTACGGCGATGCATTTAGTAAGCGCTACAACGAATACGTAAAGCTTGCTGAAGCCGGAAAGCTTCGTGCATTCGATAAGATTTCTGCGAAGCAGCAGTACCGTCAAATCCTCATTCAACTTCAGGCAACCAGCCACCCATGGCTTACCTGGAAAGACACCATGAATGTGCGTGCGTTGAACAACAACACTGGCACTATTCACCACTCAAACCTCTGTACTGAAATTACGTTGCCGCAAGACAAAGACAACACGGCTGTTTGTAACCTCTCAAGCATCAACTTGTCTGTTCACCTGCGCGAAGACCAGACATGGGACTGGGACCGACTTGAGCGTGCCGTTCGTGTTTCAATTCGCCAACTTGATAACCTGGTTGACCTTACGAACACTCCAATTGAACAAGCGATGACTTCAAACATGGCAAACCGCGCAGTTGGCCTTGGCGTAATGGGCTTTGAAGACGTACTTGAAAAGCTTGGCTACAGCTACGAATCTCCAGAAGCTGCCGACCTTATGGACGAACTGCTTGAATTCATTAGCTACCACGCAGTTGATGCGAGTGCTGATCTTGCGAAAGAACGCGGCTCGTATCCAAAGTTCAAGGGAAGTGGTTGGAGCAAGGGAATGCTTCCAGTTGATACGCTCGACATTCTTGAGAAAGACCGCAAGGTGAAGGTGACCATTAGTCGCCAACACAAGCTCGACTGGGAAAAGCTTCGCGCCAAGGTAAAGAAGGGTATGCGTAACGCAACACTTATGGCGATTGCTCCAACAGCAAACAACGCCCACGTTTCTGGAACTACTCCTGGTATTGACCCTCAGTTTGCACAGATCTTTAGCCGCTCAACACTCAACGGTAAGTTCCTTGAAGTGAACCTCAACCTTGTTAAGGACCTCAAGCGCCTCGGTATTTGGGAGCAGGTGAAGGATGACATTCTTATTAACCAAGGTGACATTCAAGACATCGAGCTCATTCCAGATGAACTTAAGGCTGTTTACAAGACAAGCTTCCAAATTTCACCGTACGCATTCATTGAAGTCGCAGCTCGTGCCCAGAAGTGGGTCGACCAAGCGATTAGCCGTAACATGTACCTTGAAACTCGTGACATCGATGAGTACGAGAAGATTTACCTAGAGGCATGGCGCCGTGGCCTTAAGACAACATACTACCTGCACGTGAAGCCACGTCATCAGTCTGAACAAACGACTGTAAAGTCGAACAAGGCTGAGAAGATTCAGAAGCAAGATTCACGTAAGGTTGGCTTCGGGTTCGCCCGTTCAAAGTAGGGGACTCATATGACACTACACATGAAGACTACACCAAAGCGCATAGAAGAAGAGTTCGACACGGCTGACCGTACCGAGATTAACCGTATTATCAGTAATCTGCGTCAGACTTATTTAGAGAGGCATACCGAAGCCCAGCACCAAGTTCACCTCGCCCAGCGGCAGGTGAACCGTGCCGAGCACGAGATGCATCGTATCGAACGACATCTAGAGCGCATCGACGAATTTTGTAAGAAAAACAACGTTAACCTTGATGGATTCGAGGACTAAGGAGAAAATCATGGCAGACACATCAAACGATCACCCGGGCGGTATTCTTGGACAAGGACTCCGTGATGGACTCCAACTGAAACCGATCCGTTATCAATGGGCGTACGACCTTTACAACCAAGCGGTTGCAAACACGTGGTTTCCTAACGAAGTACAGCTTGGTCGCGACCTTTCTGACTTTGAAAAACTGACCGACGATGAAAAGCACGCACTTAAGACCGTAATTAGTTACCTGAACCCGAACGAACTCCTTATTAATAAGTCACTCGCATTCGGAATCTATCCGTATATTAACGCGGCTGAAGCGCACATCTACCTGTCAAAGCAGATGTGGGAAGAAGCAAACCACTTCATGACGTTTGAATACATTATTGAGACGTTTCCGTTTGACCGCGATGAAATTTATGCAGCTGGTTTCGGAAAGAAATCGCTTGCCGATAAGGCTGCGTTCCAAAATAAGCACTTGTATCCAATGCTTGAAGGACATGTTGACGTTACGACAACAGAAGGTAAGAAGGACTTTGTTCGTAGCCTTGTCGCCTACAACATCGTGCTTGAAGGTATCTGGTTCTACAGTGGCTTCATGGTAGGAATGAGCTTCCGCCAACGAAACCTACTTCGTAACATTGGTTCACTCCTTGACTGGATTACTCGCGATGAGAATCTGCACCTTACCTTCGGGATTAATCTTCTTCTTACGATCATGGATGAGAACCCTGACCTTCAAACTGCAGAGTTCGCTGAAGAAATTCGCGCTCTCATTCTTGAAGCTGTTGAGCTTGAGAAGGAATACAACAAGGATATGCTTCCAAAGGGTATCCTTGGGCTTAACGCCGACTACGTGAACCAATACGTAATGTATATGACCGACCGACGCCTTGAAGAGCTTGGCTTTGAACCCGAATATAACGTATCGAACCCAGCCAAGTGGATGGCGGCAGCTAACGACACGCTTGAGCTCGTGAACTTCTTTGAAAGCACGAACACCTCTTACGAGGTGAATGCGGGTAAGTAATATGAACGACGAGGCACGCACAATTCTTAACGAGAACCTTGTAGGAGCCGTGGCGACCATCAATGAAGATGGTTCGCCGTGGATCTCACCTGTACACATTTTTTCCGACGAGGAAGCGGTGTATTGGTTCTCGAACGAAGACCGTCAGCACTCGGAAAACGTTGCACGCGATCCTCGCGTTAGCCTGACGTTATTCTCGCCAGATGCTAGCCGCGGACCAAAAGGCGTCTATATTAATGGCACAGTCACGAAGCTTGATGTCGACGCTACAACGGAAGCAAAAAAACTTATAGAGGCGAAAATTGGCAAAATGATTCCAGTTTTTGAAAAAGCCACAGCGTATCGCCTTCCAATTGGTCAATTTAACAGTAGTAAATCCTCCGGAAACTGTTGGTATTTTTACACCTAAATATATCTAGACAGCCACCATATGTGGCGTATAATACTTAAACATAAGCACTACAAAATAAGAACAGGGGAACAAAAAATGAACGCAAGCGCAATCATCTCAGACGAAATGTCACTCGACGAAAAACTCGCCGCAATTGACGCCGCTATGGCTGATGCCGTTGCCAACGCACAACAAGTAACAGCAGGTGCTACTGCCGCACCACTCGACCCAGCCGACCTTACAATGTGTCTCGGTTGCCAATAATATCCCTTTCAACGTGAAAGGGTGTACACCGCCGCTATGGCGGTGTACTTATGTCTCAAATAAGTAAACGAAAAGTGAAAGATAGTATGGAATTAGTAGGAACGAACACACACCACGAAAAGAAAATTGCCGGACGCGAGGGGATAGCCTTAGAAATTTACGAGGGTATCACCGCAGCACTGCATAACCTCCTTGAAAATGAAGGGCTTAGCGAAGACCATTCAACGATTGTTGAACTTCGCGGTGAGCAAAAAATCGCGGAACGCGCCTTAGCGGTTTTCGACGATTCACAAGAACTTTTACGCGCAGCCTAGTGCTATACTGGATATAGTGAAAACATTACTCGTCATCTTCGGTATTACTGGTGATCTCAGCACTCGGAAATTGCTGCCGTCTCTTAGTGATATCGTAAACGATAAGCTTGAGCTCGATCTTCAAGTGCTTGGTGTCTCGCGCCGTGAACTCGATGCCGAGCAACTCGTGCGTGACGTAACGAGTAACGAAAAACTCGCCGGTATAACAAAGAGTATCACGATGGACGTAGCGAATCTTGCAGACTACCACCTTTTAAAAGATGCAGTTCGCGAGCATGGCGCTAATCAAACACTTATTTATCTATCGGTTCCTCCTGGAGCGGCCGCGCAAATTGTCGACTTCCTAGGAGAAGCGGGCCTTAACACTCCTGATATTAGAATTCTATTTGAAAAGCCGTTTGGCTTTGACCTCACATCGGCGGAAGATTTCATCGCCCGTACGGCTCGGTTCTTCGGTGAAGACCAAACGTATCGCATTGACCACTACATGGCCAAGGAGGTTGCTGCTGACCTCGTTGCACTGCGGCGTGATGCGGAAAATGCGCATCACCACTGGGGCGCCGATTCAGTTGAGAGTGTCACAATTGTTGCTTCGGAAAAAATTGGTATCGAAGGACGCGCGCAGTTCTACGAGCAAACCGGTGCGCTCCGTGATTTCGTTCAAGGGCACCTCATGCAGCTTTTGTCGCTCGTTCTTATGACAAGGCCAACTATCGATGAGGATCTTCCTGCTCAACGCCTGCGTGCGCTTCAGCAGGTGCACACTGCGAAACCAGAACGTAGCGTACGCGGGCAGTACGAAGGGTATCAGGAAGAGGCAGAAAATCCAGGGAGTAATGTTGAGACATTTGTTGCTCTTGAACTTGAAAGCAGTGACCCTAACTGGCACGGAGTGCCACTTCGACTTGTAACGGGAAAAGCGCTCGATGAAAAGCGTTCGTACATTGAAATTCAGCACCGTAGTGGTTGGTCGGATGTCTTTGAAGAGGGCACCGTAGCGCCGTCAGCACCAGAACGTAAACTCGACGCTTACGAACGCGTACTTTTGGGCGCAATTGCTGGCACGAAAGAATTATTTACGAGCAGCGGCGAAGTGCTTGAATCGTGGCGTATTCTGGCGCCCGTGCAGCACGCCTGGGGTATGGAAGCGGATCCAATTGCTTTATACAAACCCGGCGCGCACTACACGACCGTATTTAAGCGATAACACTACAGCTAGCGTAGTGACAATACTACAACGCTCTACCTATAGCGCCTGACCATAAAACGATGCTACAATAAAATCCCATGGAGGCGAAGGCTAATATGGGGAACAAACAAAAATTTATCTTTGTAACTGGAGGCGTACTTTCAGGCGTTGGAAAAGGCATTACTGCTGCAAGTATTGGTGCTATTTTGCAAGCTAAAGGACTCGAAGTCTCAATTCAAAAATGCGACCCGTATCTTAACGTAGATGCGGGTCTTTTGAATCCAAGGGAACACGGTGAGTGTTTTGTGACGAAGGATGGGGCAGAAACCGACCTCGACCTTGGGCACTACGAACGATTCTTAGACATTGAATTAACGCAGAAGAACGCAACGCTATCGGGTCGCTTATTGAGCCAGCTTATTGCCGATGAGCGCGCCGGTAAGTTCAACGGCCAAACAGTGCAACTCGTTCCGCACCTCACTGGTGCAATTAAGGGTGCAATTCAAGAAGCGGCTAATGGGTCTGATATTCATATTGTAGAGGTTGGCGGAACAGTAGGGGACTACGAAGGCCTCAGCTTCGTTGAAGCAATTCGTGACTTCGCTAGCCGTGTTGGGCGAGAAAACTGTTTTTACGTACATGTGGTGTACGTGCCGTTTATTCAAACGAGTAAAGAATTTAAATCAAAGCCTGCGCAGAATGCCCTGAACGACCTACGTGGTTTCGGTATTGTGCCGGACTGCGTGGTGGTTCGAACCGATGAACCGGCGCCTGGCGACATTGCGGCAAAAATCGCACGCTTTAGCGGAGTATCAGAAGATGCGGTTATTTTGCTTTCTAATGCAAATACCGTCTACGAAGTGCCACTTACTGTGTATGCAAGTGGAATAGGTCCAGTGCTCGAGCGCTTTACGGGTAATACAAAAGTGCCTGATCTTTCGAAGTGGCGTGCACTTGCTGAAGCGCAGGAAACTCGTTTCCCGAGGACTGTAAAAATTGGCATGGTAGCCAAATACCTCGATAATGAAGATACCTATATCTCGGTGCTCGAAGCCTTAAAGGCTGCTGCTTGGCACGAAGAAGTGAACCTGGATCTTAGGTGGATTGATGCTGAAGATGTATTAAATGATGACCTAAGTGGAGTTGATGGCGTGCTGGTTCCAGGCGGGTTCGGTAAGCGTGGTATTGAAGGGAAAATTCAGGCCGCAGCCTATGCACTTGAAACAAAGAAGCCATATCTTGGTCTTTGCCTTGGGCTGCAGGTTGCCGTCATTGCGGCTGCTCGTAAGGCTGGCCTCGAAAACGCTAATAGTACCGAATTTGATGAAGACACAAAGCAAGATGTTGTCTACATTATGGAAGGGCAGAAGGGCAAGGAATCAACTGGCGGAACACTACGTCTTGGAAACTACGAAGCACTGCTGAAGAAGGGCTCTGTTGTTGCAAGGGCGTACGGAGCGACCGATGTTATTGAGCGCCACCGTCACCGCTACGAAGTAAACCAAAAGTTTACTAAAGACATTGAAAAGGGCGGACTCGTTATTTCAGGTACCTCACCCGACGGTAAATTGGTTGAATATATTGAAGCAAAAGACCACCCGTACTTTGCCGGCACTCAGGCACACCCAGAATTTAAGAGTCGACCATCTCGACCACACCCACTCTTCGTAGGGCTCATTCAAGCTGCTAAGCAGTAGCTAGGCGTTGTCTTGTTGACGCGCTTCGTATGCGGCCTGTTCGGCACGTTCATCACGCGAAGAGGTATCGAATACTCGGGCAAGCGATTCAACTGCTGAAAACGCGAGGTCCTCGCTCACAAAGCGTGGGGGTATCGCATGGAAGAAGTAAGGGTTAGGGTGACCACTTGGGAACATGTCGGGCGGCGTGTCGCGATCGTGGTATTCCCAGAATGGAGGTTCAGCCGATAAGTTATCGGTGTAAAGGAACAAGTGCCCCTGGGTGCTGAAGTTAAAGTATCCGTCTTCGGCGAATAAACTTTTTCGGTTAATATCGAGGGCGACTACCTTTTGTTGGAAGTCACCAATAGGTTCAAATACAAGCCCTTGTGGAGTGAAGTAGCCGGCACGGGGGTCGTGAGTTGGGCGGCTTCCCATGCGAAGGTAGCGTTCAGGGTCAAAGCCATCTTGCACCGATGCTTTAACGGTTAACGACTCTTCAATACGGCATGAGTTGCGCTGATGCTCGGTCATTCCTTCGTAAGGATCGGCGTTCACGTCGTATTCAAGGAGGTGTCCGGCCAGTATTCCAAGCCAGTGAATTTGTTTGTCACGATATTCTTTTTCACCAGGACCACCCCTTTCGATACGGGCAGAGAGGCGCTCGTCGACGGCCATGGTAATTTCATATGCGAGTAGTTCACCGAGTTGACGAGATGCATTCTGGCTCAGTCCGCTGAAGCTATACTGCGCATACGGGGCTTCAAGCGAAAGAAGTGTACGCTGCGAAGGAAGGAGTGCCTCACTTGGAAGTACTTCGGGATTCCTACGATCTGCAGCATTCGACATAGTCGTATTCTAGGGGGCTATGCACTTTGCTGCAAGCATGGGCGATATCGCAATCACTAAGGTAATCTATTGAGGTGATGCTATAATGGCAACTAATGGAACAACAACTTACAACGATCATTAATGAACTTTATTCTATCGACGTTCAGCCGCAGATTTCACGTCCCGCTGCTGAATTTGGCGATTATGCAACGAACGTTGCGCTGCAGCTTGCGGGCAAGGTAGGGAAGAGCCCTCGAGAAGTAGCTGAAGATATTGCAGGTAAGCTACGCGAAACCGGTGCATTTTCTGATGTAACTATTGCAGGCCCCGGCTTTATTAATGTACGTGTTTCGGGCGCTTCAATTGCACGTCAGCTTGAAGACGCATGGTCTGACTGGTTCGGTGAGAACCAAGACGGTGCCGGTAAAACTGTTGTTGTTGAGTACCCAAGCCCAAATATGGCAAAACCATATAGTGTTGGGCACCTGCGGCCTGGAAACCAAGGATGGGCAGCGCGTCAACTTATGGAAGCCACCGGCTGGAATGTCGTTACCGATAATCACCTAGGAGATTACGGTGCACCGCTTGGCATCTGGATTACTGGTGTACGTACGCTTAGCAGCGACGAAGCAATTGAAAAAGACGGCGTCTACGAACTTGGCCGTGTATATATTGCAATGAAGAAGGCTTTGAAAGAAGAAGCGGAGCGCGGCGAAACAACGCTTGCCGACGAAGCGCAGAACTGGCTTCTAAAATACGAGGCAGGGGACCCTGAAGCGGTTGCGTATAGCCAGCGCTTTAACCGCATCTCACTCGATCACATTCATGAGGTGATGAACCGCCTAAAGATTTCAACCGACTACGAGCTCGGCGAGGCCTTCTTTGCGCCCAAGGGTAAAGAAGCAGTGCAAAAGCTTCTCGATAGTGGCGTTGCTGTGCAAAATGAAGACGGCTCAATTATTGTGCCACTTGATGATTTTGGCTTCGATGTACCACTTCTTGTTCAAAAAAGTAACGGTGCGGCGCTTTACGCAACGAGCGATCTTGCGACAATTCTTTACCGCGAGGAAACCATTCATCCCGACAAAGTTATTTATGCCGTGGGTGCTGAACAGCAATTCTATTTCTCGCAGCTTTTTGCAATGGCAAAAAAGCTTGGTATTACGACCGACCTCGTACACCTATGGTTCGGCACTATTGATCAATTGAATGAAGATGGAACGCGCGAAAAGATGAGTAGCCGTAAGGGTGTTGTGCTCATGGAAGAGCTCCTCGACCAAGCCGAAGAAAAGGCGCGAAGCGTTGTTGAAGGCAGGGATTTATCAGAGGAAGATATTAAGAAAATCGCCCTTGGTGCGATTAAGTACAGCGACTTTATTTCAGACCGTCGAACTAATATTTTGTTCGATTGGAACACGATCTTTGCACTTACCGGCGTGAGCGGACCATATGTTCAGTACGCCGCAGTTCGTGTGAATAAGATTCTACGTGACAACGGACAGGGGAGTGCTTTTGTTGAAGGCTATGACTATACGGCTGAAAAAGATTTGATTGCAAAACTTCTCGAATACCCAGAGGTAGTACGCCGCGCTGCGCACGAACTTGAACCGCACAAGGTTGCGAACTTCCTCTACGAACTTGCACGCGAGCTTAACCGTTACTACGAAGCGACTCCAGTCGCAACAGGTGACGTTGACGACAATACAAAAGAGGCACGCCTTGGCACGCTCGCTAAAGCTTCACATGTTTTCACGCACGGTTTGAATCTTCTTGGTATTGAAGTCCCATCACAGATGTAACTTTAGACTTGCGATCCTCAAGAGGGTGGGGGTATAATAAACCCACGATGACAGGATTAACGCACAATTCATGTATGCTACTTTGCCTCATGCTTGAGCCGTCCTCGACGTCGTAAATTTGCTTTGTAGCCAAAAGAACACGCCGAGGGACCAAAAGTCGACTCGGCGTCTTTTTATGGAAGCTAAAGCTGCACCACCGCGTTTGCCAAACCTGGCGAGCGCACCCACCCGCGGCCCATTTGGGCGCGCACCTTATCAGGAGGAAAGAACCATGATGTGTTCAACCACTCAAGAGGACATGCCCATGACGGCTGACACCGAGGCATCCGCCGAAGTGACGCCCCAGCTGATTGGATTCGAGGCCTTCGTCCTCTGGTTCATCGAACAGCAGGGCGGTCGCGTGTCGTACATCGACTACGAGAAGCCGAACAAGGACATGGGCGAGGAGAGTGACATCGCCGAGCGTTTCGGGCGCCCCAAGGAGGAGACCGACCAGCTCCTGGACGCCATCGCATTCCAGGACGACCACGGCTACCTTCTTCGTTCGCCCTTCCCGCTGCGGCCGGCCATCGTCGGCAACAAGGGAAAGCGTTACGGCACGCGACTTCGCGTCGTCGTCACCCTCGCCTAACCAGGCGAATGCCGAGTGGGGCTCGGGCCACAAGCCCTAGAGCCCCACTCGCCCCCCATCTTCCTCCTGATGATTTAATTTTGAAATGATATACTTGTTTGAAAGAGGTGGTTAACGTAAGGAGTTAAGAGTATGGCCGAGGCCAAAAAGAACACACAAGAAACATCGAAAATGAGCGCAAGTGAGCGCAAAAAACAAGCTGCTGAAAAGGCAAAGACTGCTGCAAATGCAAGCGTCGACCATGTACGGGGCCACTTTACCGGGTTCACCGACTTTATTCGTACGCAAGGTGTCATTGGCCTCGCTGTTGGTCTTGCGATTGGTGCAGCTGCCGGTGATACGGTGAAGAAGCTTGTTGAAGGGTTCATCAACCCAGTCGTTCAATTTATTGTTGGCGCAGACTCAACACTTGCAACCGCAACCTGGACCTTTCAGGCATTTGGTCGTGAAGCAACGTTCGCGTGGGGTGCTGCTGTCTCTTCTCTCATTACGCTTCTTGCAACCGCTCTCGTTATTTATTGGATCGTTTACATCTTTAAGCTCGACAAACTCGACAAGAAGAAGAGTTAATGGACAAAAAACTCGTTAACGCTAAACAGAAGAATATCCTCTGGGTTGATCTGGAGATGACCGGGCTTGACCCTATTGAGGATCGAATTCTTGAAGTTGGCGTAATTATTACCGACTGGAAGCTTAAAGAAATAGCAACATATGAGGCGGCGGTGTTGGTTGGGCCGCGCCTTGCTGAACGTCGTATGAAAAAAGGTCCCGCTGCTGAGTTTTGGAATAGTATTCCTGAAACCCGAGACGCGCTACTAGCGCAGAACAAAGAGAAGGGGCGATCGGCACGCACAGTTGAAAATGAACTTCA
>Ga0307406_10000381_pt1 | contig 25600 bp, 25 predicted proteins | sample 322Cmetagenome_3_FD_203706 | JGI IMG/M metagenome (GOLD analysis project Ga0307406, IMG submission 203706) | Maize rhizosphere microbial communities from greenhouse at UC Davis, California, United States - 322HYB-C-2 | ecosystem: Host-associated > Plants > Roots > Rhizosphere > Soil | place...
GCGCGAGCTCGAGTCCTCGGTGCGCAGCCAGCTGGCGCGAACGCGCAGGGATGCCGCTCTGGACGAGTGAAAAAAGGGGCCTACCCGATGGTCCCCTGCGCCCCCGGATCCGATCCGGATTCGCCATCCCGATCCCAGTAGCCGCCGCTCATCAGGCGCTCGCGCACCATCGCGCGAGCGCGATGCAGCCGGCTCTTCACGGCCTGCACGCTCAGCCCCAGGCTTGCCGCGACCTCGGGGGCGGTCAGTTCCTCGACATCGCGCAGGATCAGCGCGACGCGATAGGCCTCCGGCAGCGCGGCAATGGCCCGCGCGAGGTCGAGGCGCAGGTCCGTGGGAATCTGCGGTGCGGCCAGCTCCTGCGCCAACGGCGCTGAAGGGGGCGCCTTGGCGGCACTGCGCTTGAAGATCCGGTAACACTCGCGCTCGACGATGCGGAACAGCCAGGTGGCAAAGGCCGCCACGGTGCCGAGCGTTCCGATCTTGCGGTGCAACTGCCACAGCGCCACCTGCACCGCATCCTCGGCGTCTTCGCTGTTCGAACAAGTGCGGCGCGCGAATCGCCTGAGGTCGGGCTGGCAGGCGCGCAGCAACTGCGACAGCGCCCGTTCATCCCCGGCGCAGGCGGCCTCGATCAGCGCAGCGGACGCGCCGATCATCGGGCCGGACCCGCGGCCTTCCGGCCGAGCATCGCGCAGGCGGGACAGAACCCGACGATGGCCGTGGCCGCGAGCATTCCCGCGGCGCCGAACCCCAGCATGCGAAGCGCCCCGGCGGGCAAGAAGTAGAAGGCGCCGAGGGCGGCAAGGACGCCGAGGCACAGCCGAACTGCGCGCTCCCAGGACGGGACGTTGCGTTTGAGATGAAACATGGTGCGGGCTCCAGTGAATGTTGACCCTTGCATGGAGGCCACTTCAGGGCCCAAAGGATTCGGCGCGGGAAAGAATTCCGCAGGACTTTGTCTATGGCCCGGCCGTGTCCCCCGCCTGGTCCTTGCCGCGCAAGGCGCCGCGCGTCTCCAGCATGCGCCGCGTCTTCTCCAGTTCGCTCTGCAGCAGCTCGGCGTCCGGCAGCACGGTGCGGTAGTTCGCGGCCATGATCTTGCTCGGCAGTCCCTCGAGCGCATAGCGCGCCAGCGCCTGGCCCTTGTCGGCGCAAAGGATCAGGCCGACCGGCGGGTTTTCGTCGGGCATGGCCCAGTGCTCCCTGGCGTAGTTGCAATACATGTGCATCTGCCCCACGTCCGCATGCGTCAGGCCGCCAAGCTTCAGGTCGATGATGACGAGGCAGCGCAGCCGCCGATGGAAGAACAGCAGGTCCACGCGGTACCAGGTCTGGTCGATGCGCAGCCTGCGCTGCCGCCCGACGAAGCTGAAGTCGCCGCCGAGTTCGAGCAGGAAGTCTTCCAGCCGATGGATCAGGGCCGCCTCCAGGTCGGACTCGGAGTACTCGTCCCTGAGATCGAGGAACTCCAGCACGTAGGGGTCCTTGATCGCGTCGTCGGGCGTCACCGCATCCTGCGGCTTCCGGACCGCGCCCTTCGCCAGCATCGCGGCCTTGTTCCTCGAGAGCGCGGTGCGCTCGTAGAACTGGCTGCCGATCTGGCGGTCGAGCTGGCGCACGCTCCATCCGCCGCGCAGCGCCTCGGCTTCATAGAAGCGGCGTGCATTGCCGTCCTTGACCGACAGCAGCCGAACGTAGGCAGACCAGGGCAGCGTGAACATCCGCGCGAGGTCTTCCAGCGGCCATGATCCGCGAGCGGCGGCGGGATCGACACCGGCGAGCAAGGGCCCATCGGACGCCGGCGCCGCATATCCGGGCGACGGCAGTGCAGGAGATTCGCCAGACACCGTCTGGCGAATCGGCCAGGTCAGGAAGAACGAGCGCATCTGCTGCAGGTTCTGGCGGCTGAACCCTCGGCCGAACCGGCTCGTCAGATCGAGCGAGAGCCGTTCGATCAGCTGCTCGCCGTAGCCCGCCCGCCGCCGGCCCTTCTGCTCGGCTTGCACGATCCGCCGCCCGATCTCCCAGTAGCTCGCCGTCATCCATGCGTTGACGCTGCGTGCGGCGGCACGCCGCGCGGCATCGAGCAGCTCGACGATGCCGCCCCGGAAATCGGCGTAGCCGCCGAGCGGGCCGGCGGCCCTTGCCTTGCCGGGCGGAGGAATGGCTTTGCTCATGATTGGTGTTGTGCGCTGCATATCCTAACTGCAGGCATTCGCCGCCCTTCCCCCTCGATCGCCAGGGAAGCATCTTGACTTTGATGATACGAATGTAAATACTTCTCATTATTGTTAATGGAAAAATGCTTATGGCCGATCATCTGTACGGGCGCCAGCGCGGCGTGAAATCGAAGTTGGCAGTCGCCGTGCAAATGGCGTTCGCGGCCGGTGCGGCGTGGTACGCAGGCGCCGCGCTGGCGCAGACGGCGGAGGCAAGGCCGGCGAACGAAGCTGCTCCGGCCGCAACACCGACGCTGCCGCTGGTCACGGCCACCGAGCAGAGCGATTCGATCGATGCGCCGCCACCTGCGATCCGCGGAGGCCAGGTCGGCCGCGGCGCGCGCATGGGCATCCTCGGCAACGCCTCGGTCATGGAAACGCCCTTCAGCGTGACCAGCTATACCGCCCAGACGATCGAGAACGACCAGGCGCGCTCGGTGGCCGACGTCCTGTCGGCGGACCCGTCGGTGCGCATGGGCAGCGCGCGATCCAACCTCAACGAGGACATCACGATCCGCGGGTTCAGCGTGCCCAGCAGCGACTTTGCGCTGAACGGCGTGTTCGGCGTGACGCCGTACTGGCGCGCACCGCTGGAGGCCGTGGAGCGGGTCGAGATCATCAAGGGCCCGTCCGCGTCCCTGTTCGGCATGACGCCCGGCGGCAGCGTGGGCGGCGTGGTCAACCTCGTACCCAAGCGCGCGGAAAGCGAGCCGATCACGCGCTTCACCGGCAGTGCCTCGTCCGACTCGGTGTTCGGCGGCCATGTCGACATTGGCCGGCGCTTCGGGCCGGACGGATCGTTCGGCGTGCGCATCAACGCGATGCAGCGGGAGGGCGACACGGCCATCAAGGGACAGTCCACGCGCGAGAGCCTGGGCGCCGTTGCGCTGGACTACCGGGGCCGCGCACTGCGCGCTTCGCTGGACCTGCTGGCGCAGAAGGAGCGCATCGACAACGTCGTGCGCCAATTCCAGGCGGGCCCGACGCTCACCGCCGTGCCGCGCGCGCCAGACAACACCCATCCCTATCCGGGCCTGGGCTGGTCCGACGGGCGCAACGGCTCGGCGGTGCTCAAGGCCGAATACGACCTGAGCGACAACCTCACGGCCTACGCCAGCTACGGACAGCGCAAGCTGAACTGGGGCGCGGTCGCCTCCAATCCGGTCATCATGGACACCGCCGGCAACTACTCGTTCTTCGGCGGATGGCAGCGCATGTCCGTCGAAAGCAAGTCGCTGGACGCGGGCCTGCGCGGCCGGTTCTCGACCGGCCCCGTGAAGCATGAGGCGGCGTTGAGCTTCTCGCGCCTCGAGCAGGAACAGACGCTGGGCTTCTACACCGGCTACCCGGGCGGCAGTTCCAACCTGTATGCCGGATTGCTGTTCCCCACGCCGTCCACGGCCGGCATCAGCAACCCGCTGCGCCCGTACCTCGACACCAAGCTGACCAGCCTGGCGCTGGCCGACACGCTGTCGTTCATGGACGACCGGCTGCGCGTGACCCTGGGCCTGCGCCGCCAGCAGGTGGCCGGGCAGGACTACGACTTTTCCACCGGCCAGGCGAGCGGCGGCTACTACGACGAGAGTGCCACCACGCCGGTGGCCGGCGTGGTCTACAAGATCCAGCCGAGGATCTCGCTCTATGCGAGCTACATCGAGGGCCTGTCGCGCGGGGAGGTCGCGCCGATCAGCGCGGCGATCAGCAATCCGGGCGCGGTCATGCCGCCGTACAAGTCCAAGCAAAAGGAGATCGGCGTCAAGTTCGACCTCGACGGCGGCATGGTGGCGGCCGTCAGCCTGTTCGAGCTGACCAAGCCCAGCGCCGGCATCTCGGGCTCGACCTTCGGCGTCTTCGGCGAACAGCGCAACCGGGGCGTCGAAGCCACCCTGGCCGGCGAGCTGGCGCACGGCGTGCGCATTCTGGGTGGCGTCACCTACATGGACGGCGTCATCACCAAGGCGGCCACGAGCGCATTGGAAGGCAAGAAGGCGATCGGCGTGCCGGACTGGCAGTTGAACCTGGGGGCGGAATGGGACATGCCGTTCCTTCCCGGACTGACGCTCACGGGCCGCATGATCCACACCGGCAAGACGGCCGTCGATCCTGCCAACACCCTGCACATCCCCAGCTGGAATCGCTTCGATGCCGGCGCGCGCTACGCGACGCGGCTCGGCGGCAAGCCCGTGACCTTCCGCATGAACGTGGAGAACCTGTTCGACAAGGACTACTGGGGCACATCGACGGCGGGCTACCTGTTCGTCGGTTCGCCGCGCACGCTGAGCCTCTCGGCCAGCATCGACTTCTGAGACCCGGCCGGCGGCGCGTCACATGCCGCCGGTGCGGGTCGGTACTTTCCTACTCCCCGGCTGCCGTCTCACAAGCGCAAGGGAAAAATTCAAACTCTTTTTATCGGCGATGGATGACGCCCTGCAGTTCCCGACGCAGCACGCTGCGCGACATGGACAAGTTCTTCGCATCCTTCGCCAATGCCACGGCGCACGCTGCCGGAAGTCCGATCGCATTTCTGATCTGTGTCGCGCTGGTCATCGCCTGGGCGGTGTCGGGGCCCTTCTTCCAGTTTTCGGAGAACTGGCAGCTGACCATCAACACCGGCACCACCATCGTCACCTTCCTGATGGTGTTCCTGATCCAGAACACGCAAAACCGCGATGGCGCTGCACTTCAGACCAAGCTCGACGAGCTGATCCGGTCATCCAACGCCGCCGACGAATTCATGGGCATCGAGAAGCTCACGGACAAGGAACTGGCCGAGTTGCACGAGAAATGCGAAGCGGCCGCCAAGAGGAGCCATGCGGCGCTCGACCGGACGCGCAACGAGCGTGTGCGCCGCGGCCACGAAGGCGCAACCCAGGAAGCTGCGCAAACGGAAAGCCAGGCGTGAAGCAATCCATCTGGAAAAACTGTATGGCTATGGCTGGGTCACGCTCGCGGCGGCGGCGCCGCCGCGCCTCAGGAGCCGATGACCTGCAGATCGCCGCTCGCGCCGAGCAGCTGGCGCACCTGCTGTGCGAGCGAACCGAAGATTCTCCGTCCCGCGAGGCCGGGCTCGCTGCGGCCGAGGACAATGCGGTCGCAGCCGAAGTCGCGGGCCGCGGACACGATGCTCTCGGCACTGCGCCCGATCACCACGGTGCTGGTGCAGGACACCCCGGCCAGCGCGAGCAGGTTGCGCGCAGGCTGCAGCTCCTCGGCACCCGCGCTGTGCTGCAGCTCGCGCAGCTCGTGCGCATCGAAGAACATCGCGACGTGGCCGGAAATCACGGGTTGCACCCGCAAGAGCCGCACGGCCGCCGGCTCCTGCCGGCAGATGCGCACGACCTGCTCGATGGCCGAGCGCGTGCGGGCCGGCTCGGTCGGGTCGATGGGGACCAGAATGCGTCCTCTCACGCCGACACCTTCAGGCCGACTGGTTGGCGGGTTCCGGCTGTTGTTGGCGGCTGGTCAGCCACTTGCCGATCAACACGACGGAGATGGCACCGACCGCGGGGACCACGTTGTGCCAGGCGTGATGGCTGCCGGCCCAGCCGGCGATGGACGGATCGGACATCGCCATTTCGCCGGCCACCCAGCCGAGCAGGCCGGCGCCGAGCGTGATGATGATCGGGAAGCGGTCCATCAGCTTGAGGATCAGGGTGCTGCCGAAGATGATCAGCGGAATGCTGATCACGAGGCCGAACACCAGCAGCGGAACATTGCCCTTGGCCGCGGCTGCGACACCCACGACGTTGTCCAGGCTCATGACCAGGTCGGCGACCACGATGGTCTTGATGGCCGCGGCCAGGCTCGAGTGGCCTTCCAGGTTCTCCTCGCCGTCGTCGCCCTTGAGCAGGCCGACGCCGATCCAGAACAGCAGCGCGGCACCCACCAGCTTGAGATAGGGCAGCGTCAGCAGGTAGACCGCAAAGAAAGTCAGCACCACGCGCAGCACGATGGCGCCCATGCTGCCGAACAGGATCGCCTTCTTCTGCTGCGCGGGCGGCAGCGAGCGCGAAGCCATCGCGATGACGACGGCGTTGTCGCCGCTCAGGACGATGTTGATCAGGATGATCTGCGACAGGGCAATCCAGAAATCCGGATGGGCCAAAAACGACATGGGGGTTGTCTCCTCGAAGTGGGCGCGGAACCACGGCGGTTCCGGCGTGTTCGAGGCTACGGACCTGCGCTGTCACCTTTCTGCCGGCCGGCTGTCAGCCACTTGACCGCCAGCTGTCAGCCAGCTGACAGAGCCGGCCGATGAGGGTGCGGCTCAGGCCTGGCGCAACGGGAAGAAGACGCTGAAGGTGTTGCCCACCCCGTCGATGTCTTCCTCCAGCGTGATGCGCGCGCCGTGCAGCGTGGCGATCTCGCTGACGATCGCCAGGCCCAGGCCGCTGCCGTCTTCCTGCGTGCCGAGCAGGCGGTGGAAGCGCTCGAAGATGCGCGCGCGCTCCTCCACCGGCACGCTGGGGCCGTCGTCGCTGATGGCCAGGCGGCACTGGCCACCGTCGCTCCCACCCACCTGCACGGTCACGCGGCCGCCCGGCTGGCTGTAGCGCACCGCGTTGTCGATCAGGTTGTTGATGAGCTCGCGCAGCCGGTCGCGGTCGGCGTTGATCACCAGCGGATGCTCGGCGCCTTCGAAGCCCAGGTCGATGTCGCGCTTGAGGGCCTGCGGCACCCAGTCCATGCTGACCTCCAGCGCGTAGGCGTTCAGGTCGAGCGGCTGCAGCTGCATGGCGTCGAGCGCGCCGGGCTCGTTGCGCGCGAGCGAAAGCAGCTGGCGCACCAGCCGCGAGAGCCGGTCGGCGCTGATGTAGAGCTGCGCGAGCGAATGGCGCACGCGCTCGGCATCGTTCTCCCGCAGTGCCAGTTCGATCTGGGCCTTCAGGCCGCTCACGGGCGTCTTCAGCTGGTGCGCGGCGTCGGCCACGAAGCGGCTCTGGAAATCGAAGGTGCGCCCGAGCCGCGCCATCAGCTCGTTGACCTCGTCCACCAGCGGCCGCACCTCGCCCGGCACGTCGTGGGTGTCGATCGGGCTCAGGTCCAGGTGCGAGCGGTCCGACACCGCGCGCCGCAGCCGCTGCAGCGGCTCGAGCCCGCGCGAGATGCCGAACCAGACCACCGCCGTGGCCATCACGATCAGCAGCAACTGCGGCACCACCACGTTGGCCACCATCTCCCAGGCCAGGCGCGTGCGCTTGTGCAGGGTTTCGGCGACCTGCACCAGGACCTTCGGCGCCCCGGGGTTGCCGCCGATGGGCATCCAGGCCACCAGCATCCGAACCGGCTCGCCGCGCACCGTGTCGCGGTAGAAGCGCGGCCCGGCGGGGTCGCCCCCGCGCTGCTGCTGCGGCGGCGGCATTTCCGCATCGCCTCCCAACGCCTTGCCGTCTTCGCTGGCGACGCGGTAGAAGAGCAGGTCGTCCTGATCGAGCAGCAGGATGTTGCCCGCGGCCTCGGACAGGTCGAGCCGCGGCTGCATGCCGTCGAGCTTCACGTGCAGCACGATCTCGCGCCCGATCTCGTACAGCGCACGGTCATAGGCGAGATTGGAGAAACGCAGCGAGTTCCAGTAGGCGGCACCCGTGTCCAGCACCAGCAGCACGGCAAGCGGACCGAGCAGCCAGGCCAGCAGCTTGCGCTGCAGCCTGGGCTCAGGTTTGCGCATCGCCGCGGTCCATCAGGTAGCCCATGCCGCGCACGGTGCGGATCTCGCACCCGAGCGGTTCGAGCTTCTTGCGCAGCCGGTAGACGTTGACCTCGATCGCGTTGTCGCCGACCTCGTCGCCCCAGCCGTAGAGATGGTTGACCATCTGCTCCTTGCCCACCACCCGCCCCTCGCGCATCATCAGCAGCTCCAGCACGGCGAGCTCGCGCGGCGACAAGTCGAGCGGCTTCTTGTCGTAGTACACGCGGCGGCCCACGGTGTCGAAGCGCAGCAGGCCGTGCTCGAGATAGGGCGTGGAGTTGGTACTGCGGCGCAGCAGCGCCCGCACACGCGCTTCGAGCTCCGGCAGGTCGAAGGGCTTGGCCAGGTAGTCGTCGGCGCCCAGGTCGAGCCCGCGCACGCGGTCCTGGAGCGTATCGAAGGCGGTCAGCATCAGCACCGGCATGGTGGACTTGCGATCGCGCAGCCGTCGCAGCACGTCCAGGCCGCTGAGCTTGGGCAGGCCGATGTCCAGGATCGCGAGGTCGTAGATGCCGAGGGCGAGCGCATGGTCGGCCTCTTCGCCGGTGGAGACGATGTCCACCGCGTGGGCGGACTGCACCAGTGCGCGCGAGAGCGCGTCGGCCAGCACCTTGTCGTCCTCTACCAGCAGTATCCGCATTGATTCTCGCCCCGGCCGTATGCAGCCGAATATGCTAACCGCAATGCCCGGGCGAGACCGATGGCGCCAACTCAGGAGCAGCTGTAGCTCGCGGCCAGGTTGGGGTCGCCCGAGGTGTAGTTCGCCTTCAGCGGATGGAGGCACAGCGGCCGCGACTTCACCGCCGGAAAGCTGGCACTGGCCGTCGTCGCGACTTCCACGCGCACCGGCGGCTCGATGCCTTTTTCGACCCATGCAGTGAGCAGTTCGTAGAGCTGCGCGTTGGTCGGCAGCGGCGGATTCGCATTGGCGTTGGAGGTGCCGTTGCTGAAGCCGTGGCCCATGCCGGGAACGAGGTAGAGCCGGTAGAAACTCTGCGTGGCCGCGACGCCGCCCATCTGCGCGGCGACGCGGGTGTAGTAGTTGATCGTGCCTTGCGGCGGGATCAAGGTGTCGGCGAGCCCGTGGTAGGAGATCAGCTTGCCCTTGCGATCGCGAAAGGCGCTCAGGTCCGCGCTGTCGGTGTTGATGTTGGCGAACGCGCTTTGCAGTGCCACGCCGCGGTCCCACGCGTTGGCGAGCTGCGGATAGGTCAGCGATTTCCAGCCGTCGGCGCCATTGCCCGTGGCGTTGAGGAAGCTGGGCGTCGCGATCGTCGGATCCTGCAGCTCGAGCGCGACCATGTCGCTGGAGATGGGGAACGGCGCGGCACCGGCCAGGCCCATGAGGCTGGCGCCGCGCGCCAATCCGTACCACTTCTGCGCAGGCGCGGTGGCGGCCGCGAAGCCGTTGTCGGCCGCCGGGTCCGGCACGGAGCCGTCGGCCGTCTGGCCGTACCAGAACTTGTTGAACGCGAGGGCCTGGGCGGGCGTCACGCAGCCCGCGGTGGCATTGGTGCCGCCATCGGCGGTGCAGATCACGGCCGCATCGGTGGTGGGGTCGTAGCGGCATGAGGCCGGGTCCGGCACGTAGCCGAGGTGGACGCCGCCAACCATGTCGCAGGCGTTGATCGCAGCATTCGAGACGCTCGCGTGCTGGGCCGCCGTGATCGCAACGCCGCCCAGGTCGCGCTGCACCACGATCTGCGGATAGAGCTCGGTGGTGATGAACTTGGTCCAGTTGTTGGCGGGCGCGCCGGCCAGGATGCCGTCGAAGTCGGCGGGGTTGGCCTGGGCCTCCTTCAGGCCCTGCCGCCCTCCCGTCGAGAATCCGTTCCAGTAGGCGTATTTCGCGTCTTCGCCGTAGTACGCCTTGGCCAGCGCCTTCGTCTTGACCGCCATCTCGTGGATGCCGCGCTCCGAGAAGTCCTTCCACAGCACCGTGTTGATGGTGCCGTCGGGGTTCATCGCAAAGGAGCCGTTGCCCGTGATGGCATGGCCGGTGTCGGTGGTGGCGGAAACCGCACCCTCCACGCCCGCGGTGTCGCTGGGCGACCCCGCACTGCCGGAGTTCGGCGTGATGCCGGTGAGGGTGCCATGCGTGCCGCCCGCCCAGCCGCCGCCGCCCTTCACGTGGATGCGCTTGTTCCAGCGGGCCGGCGCGGGCAGCCAGATCTCGATGCCGATGCCCGCCGAGGTGGAAGGGGCGCCGGCGACACCGGGGTTGCCGGGGCCGACATTGAGCTTGACGAAGCACAGGTCGTTCTGCGCCACCGGCGTGCTCGGCGATGCGGTGCCTGTGAGCAGCAACGCGTCCCCCTTCTTGAAGGCCTTGACCATCAGGACCGTGGTCGAGGTGTCGGGCGCGAAGCGGGTCTTCATGCTGTCGTCGCACGCGAGCTTCTGCACCGGCGGCGTGCCCGTGTCCGGAGGAATGCCGACGATGGGAAAGCCGCGGGTGCCGCCGCTGCCTCCACAGGCAGCGAGGAGTGCTGCAATGCAACAGCAGGCGGCAGCGCTGGAAGCGCCTGATCTTGTGATGGCCATCGTGGTCTCCAGACAGGAATCAAACTGCAGATGAAGATTCATCAGTCCGCCTTGGCATGCGCCAAGGCTGCACGATGTTGCATCTTTCGGACGTTTGACACGCTGGGGGAAACCACACGAAGTGAAAAGCGGAGGATTCGAGCTTGCGCGAGCCGCTCGAGATCGAGCGGCGGGGCGCATCTCAGTGCATGTGCCGGCCGGCGACGGCGGCCCTGTACCGGGCGGGATCAGGACTGCCCCGGGGCCTCCAGGAGCTGATCGGCGAGGCGTTCGATATCGCCGCGCATGGCCAATCGTTCCAGCCAGCCTGCCGGAATCGCAGGGGCGCCGTAGTGGGCGCCTGCCAGCTGCCCGCAGATTGCGGCGGTCGTGTCGGCATCGTCTCCCAGGTTTGCCGCCGCCAGCACGGCGTCCTCGAACGAGCCGGTGCCGGCAAAGCACCAAAGGGCGGCTTCCAGCGCGTCGACGCAATATCCCGATCCCTTGATGGCCTCGCGCGGCTTGCCCGCGTAGCCGCCCAGCGCGATGGCCGCGACCTTGCCGGACAGGGGTTCGGGAACGGCTGTCGCAAGAATGCTCTCCTTGCTTGCACCCATCAGGGCCGCCCGCAGTTGCAGCGCGAACAGCCGGGAACAATCGATGGCTTCCCGGGCGCCGTGCGTCGTTCGCGTGCTTTCGCCGGCAAACCGAAAGGTTTCGGCTGCGCTGGCACGGAAGTACATCGGGATGGGCGCAAGCCGCATCAGCGCACCGTTGCCGGCCGTTTGCGGATCGAGATCGCCAGCGAACGGATCGCGGGTCAGGAGGTAGCGATCCAGCGCCCTTGCCACCGTGAGGCCAATGTCGAAGCACTGGCCGTTGCTGCTCAGGTAGCCGACGCTGCGCCAGTTGCAGTATCGGTTCATCTGGTCGACGGGATCGAAGCCGCGCCGCCAGACGAGACTGGTCGCCAGGCACAGCGCCATGGACGTGTCGTCCGTCCATTCGCCCGGCTTCAGCCTGAAAGGGCCGCCGCCGGCCATCGCCGTGACGGGTTCGAAAGTTCCGCGCGGCATGAACTCGACGGTCGTGCCGACCGCATCGCCGCAGGCAAGCCCCAGAAGGCAGCCGCGGTAGCGCTCTCGATCATTCATGCGGCGCCGCCTTCCGCGGCATCCGCCGTCAACCCGAAGAAGAAATCGAGGATGTGGAAGTGGTCGTCATGGAACTGGTCCTCCATGCCGGCCAGCTGATCGATGGGCACCCACCGGGCGTCCGCGGCATCGTCGCCGGCGGTCAGCTCGGGCGGGCGGCGCGGGCCCAGGTCGAACCGGTGCGCATGGGTGATGACGCGGCCGCGCTGGCTGCGGTCGGGGTGGTCGAACACCTGCACCGCCTTGAAGGCGGCTTCGATGTCGCTGTCCAGCAGCCGCAGGCCGGTTTCCTCGGCCAGCTCGCGCAGGGCCGACTGCCACACGGTCTCGCGCGGCTCGATGAAGCCGCCCGGCAGCGCGAACAGGCCCTGGCCGGGCGAACGGCCGCGCCGGATCAGCAGCACCTGGCGCCCGCATTGGACGACCGCATCGACCGTGACGAAGACCGGCGGGTACGGCGAGCCGGACCACAGCGCCTTCTCGCGGCGCAGGCTCTCCCACTCCTGCGCGAGCACGGCATAGGGCGGCAGGCTGGCCCAGGCGCGCAGGAACTGCAGCGTGCTGTCCGGCGCCTGGCCGACGAGCGCTGCGAGGGCCGGCGCCAGGGAACCATCGCGGGCGGCCCCGAAGTAGGCATCGCGCAGCGCGCTCGCATGGATGTCGCCGCGGCGGCCGGCGTCGTCGAGCGCCCAGCCGGGGAAGTCGCGCAGGTAGCTGCTGGTCGCGTCCTTCAGGTGCCCCACCAGCACCACCGAGGGCTGGCCGGGATGCAGCCGGGCCACGCCCTTCTTCACCGCCGCAACCCATCGCGCAGGGTTGTAGTGGTCGCGCACGGGCAGGAACTTCAGCCGCTGGCGGTCCGCCTCCGGCAGCGCGACGCGGATCATCTCGGCGCGCTCCTCCCAGGTGAAGGGATTGCGCGGCGTGCGTGCCTGGAAGGCCGAGCCGAGCACCACCACGCACTCGGGCGCGGCGGCCAAGGCGCGGCGCAGCAGCGCCAGCTGGGCATTGTGGAAGATCTGGAAGCGCCCGATGTAGACGGCGACGTCGGGTGCCTTTTTCGTGCTTGTCATTTTTTCGTCCTCAGTTCCAGCGGGCGGCGATCGGCATCTGGCGGCCGGAGCCGAATGCCCGCGGCCTGACCCGAACGATGGGCGGCGACTGCCGCCGCTTGTACTCATTGCGCGCGACCATGCCGCGGATGCGCGCGACCAGCGCCTCGCCCTCGGCCGTGGCGCGCAGCCGGTCGACAAAGGCGCGCGCCTGCTCGTACTCGCCTCCCGCAAGCCGCTGGCCTTCGATCAGCAGCTTGAGGATTTCGTCCAGCACTTCATACGGCGGCAGGCTGTCGGCGTCCTTCTGGTCCGGCGCCAGCTCGGCGGAGGGTTCCTTGTCGAGGATGGCCTGCGGGATGAGTTCGCGTCCGGCCTGCGCGTTCAAGTGCCGCGACAGCGCGAACACCTCGGTCTTGTAGAGATCGCCGATCAGGCCCAGGCCGCCATTGGTGTCGCCATACAGCGTGCAGTAGCCGACCGAGATCTCGGACTTGTTGCCCGTGGTCAACAGCAGGTGGCCGAAGCTGTTGGAGTAGCCCATGAGGATCGTGCCGCGTACGCGCGCCTGCAAATTCTCGAGTGCCACGCCCTCGAGGCCTTGGCCGAAGGCCGTCTCGAAGCCTTGCTCGAACTGCGAGACGATGTCCGCGATGGCATGCGCCTTGAGCGGCACGCCCAGATTGCGGCACAGGCTTTCGGAATCGTCCACCGACCCCGCCGAGGAAAAGCGCGACGGCATCGTGATGGCGACGACGTTCTGCGCGCCCAGCGCCTCGACCGCCAGCGCGAGCGTCAGCGCCGAGTCGATGCCGCCGGACGAGCCGACCACCGCCTGCCGGAAGCCGCAGCGCCGCGCGTAGTCGCGCAGGCCCAGCACGATCTGCTGGCGATAGAACTCCAGCGTCGGCAGGCCTTGCGGCGGCACGCGCGGCGGCGCCTCGCCGGCCGGCGTGAGGAAGCGGCCGTCGTCGAAGCGCAAGGTGCCCACGTCCTGCGCGAAGCGGCGCGCCTCGTACACCACGCCGGCCTGCGGCTCGACCGCGAACGAGGCACCGTCGTACACCAGCTGGTCGTGCCCGCCCACCTGGTTGACGTAGAGGATGGGCAGCCTGTTGCGGCGGCTGGCCGCGCCGAAGATGCGGTGCCGCTGCTCGCGCTTGCCGGTGTTCGAGGGACTCGCGTTGATCGACACCACGAGGTCGGGCGCGGCATCGCGCATGCGGTCGAACGGATTGACGAGGTAGTCCTGGCCTTCGTCGTTCCAGCCGTCCTCGCAGATCAGGAACCCCACGCGCGTGTCGCGGATGCGCAGCACGCGCGCCACGTCGGGACCCGGCTCGAAGTGCCGGCGCTCGTCGAAGACGTTGTAGGTCGGCAGCAGCTGCTTGGCATATTCGAGCCGCACCTCGCCCGCGCAAATGACGCGCAGAACGTTGCGAAGCTTCTTGCCCGCGCCCTCGCGGCGCACCGGCAGCCCGACCGCCCAGTGCAGTGCCGGCATCTCGCGCGAGGCCGAGAGCAGCTGCCCGAACGCATGCTCCACGCGGTCCATGAAGCCCTCTTCCTCCAGCAGGTCGGCCGGGTAGTAGGCGGTGAGCGACAGCTCGGAGAAGACCACCAGGTCGGCCTGCTCGGCCGAGGCCCGGCGCGCGGCCTCGATCATCCGCGCGGCGTTGCCGGCCAGGTCGCCGATGGTGGGGTTGAGCTGGGCGACGGTGATGCGGAGCATGGCCTCACCCCTCGATCTGGAAGACCTGGCGCAGGTAGGCCAGGAAGGTCTGGTCTTCGCACAGCGTCTTGCCCGGGCTGTCCGACAGCTTGGCCACGGGCTGGCCGTTGCAGCCCGTGAGCTTCATCACGATGTTCAGCGGCGTGAGGCCGACATCGTTGCTCAGGTGGGTGCCGATGCCGAAGCCGGTCTGCGTGCGGTCGGCGAAGGTGCGGTACAGCCGGATGGCCGCTGGCAGGTCGAGCCCGTCGGAGAACACCAGCCGCTTGGTGTGCGCATCGATGCGCAGCCGGGCGTAGTGCGCCAGCGCCTTCTCGCCCCAGACGACCGGATCGCCCGAGTCGTGCCGAAGGCCGTCGAACAGCTTGGCAAAGTACAGGTCGAAGTCGGCCAGGAAGGCATCCATGCCGACCACGTCGGTCAGCGCCACGCCCAGGTCGCCGCGGTATTCCTGCACCCAGCCTTCCAGCGCGGCGTTCTGGAAGTCGCGCAGCCGCACGCCGAGCGCCTGGTAGGTCTGCAGGTACTCGTGCGCCATGGTGCCGATGGGCACCAGCTCCAGCTCCTTGGCCAGCAGCACGTTGGAAGTGCCCTTGAAGTACATCGGCACCTCGCGCCTGAGCGTGCCGACCACTTCGCGCTGCCACTCGCGGGAGAAGCGGCGGCGCACGCCGAAATCGAAGAATTCGAAAGGATGCCGGGCCGCGGGCTCCTTCGCGAAGCCGCGCAGCAGCTCGATCTTGGCCTGCAGGCGCCGGCGGCCCTCGGCCAGCGCGGCCTTCGCATCGAAGCGGCGGAAGTACAGCTCGTTGACGATGGCGAGCACGAAGATCTCGAACGCCATCGTGTGCACCTGCGGGCCGACCGCACGGATGCGCAGCGCATCGCCCTCGGCCGCGGCGGTGATGAATTCGCGCTGGAAGCTGAAGATGCGCAGGAAGTCGACGAAATCGCTCTTGATGTAGCGCAGGCCGCGCAGATAGGCGAGTTCGCCGGGAGCGAAGCGCAGCGTGCACAGGTGGTCGAGCTGCGCGTTGACGTCCGCCAGCAGCTCGGCCAGCGGGTAGGCCGGCTGGTTGCGGCACACGAAGCTGTACTCGGCCTGGGTCTGCGGATGGCTGTGCAGCATGGCCTGCCACATCGTGAACTTGTACAGGTCGGTATCCAGCAGACTGTGGATGATCGGTTGCATGGTGTGCTCCTTGGGCAGGTTCGCGTCAGGCGTTGGCCGCCAGCAGTGCGAGCACTTCGGCGCTGGTGCGAAGCTGCACGCCGCGTGCGGCCATGTCGTCCAGGAAGGCCTGGTGCTGCGCCTCGAAGCCGGTCACCGGGCTCATGCAGTCGGTGACCAGCACCAGCTTGGCGGGCCTGCCCGACGGCAGGTTGCCGGCGATGTGTTCGGTGGTGGCCCTCACGCAATGGCTGCTGGCTTCACCGGCGATCACGATCAGGTCGGCGCGGTCGAGCGAGGCGACCAGCCGCATGTTCAGCGCGGTACCGGGATCGTCGGCGTCCGGCACTTCGGCCTGGATGGCGCTGTAGTGCTCGGTCCAGGGATTGCTGCCCTTGGCAACCTTTTCCACCAGGCCGGCCTGTTCGTCTTCCCAGGCGTTGTAGGCAGCCTTGACGGCGGCATGCACGTTGTGGCCCCAGCTGCCGATCTCGCAGTGCACCGGCCACACCATCAGCGTGTAGCGGCCCCTGCGCTCGAGCTCGTCGAGGTAGGCCAGCGCGCGCGGCAGGGCCGCGGCGTCGCGGGGCCGGTAGTCGCCGGCGCGAACCTGCGCCGCCGTGATCGGGGTGAAGGGCGCGACGGCGCCGCCGCCGCGCGCCTGCCAGAACGTGGGGTGCGCGATGTCGAACCTGTGGTGCGAATCCAGCGTGACCGTGATGCCGGCGATGCCGCCCGCCCCTTCGCGGATGAGGCCGGCCAGCCTCAGCATGTCGGCGTGGGCACCGGCCACCGGCAGCGCCGGCTGCAGCGGTGCGCCCGTGGCGGCGTCGGTCCCGAGCCAGCCGGCCGGCAGGTCGCAGAAGTCGTTCTGCGGATCGATCACGAGGAGATGGATGTTCTGCTTCATGGCGGCGTCCTCTTGTTAGTTGTACTGTACAACTATTGTTGGTTGCACTGTACAACCATGAAAGAAAAAGTCAAGCGTCCGGCGCCTCGGCGTCCCGCGGGCTGAAGGTGCGCGGAAACAGGGCGGCCTGCGAGCGGTCGCGCAGCCGGTAGCCCATGGCCGGCCGGCCGGAGGCGCCCTCCACCGTGCCGGCCTCCTCCATGAAGCCGCCATCGAGCATCCGCTTGCGGAAGGCGCTCTTGTCGACGGCGCGGCCGAGCACGACCTCGTAGGTGTGCTGCAGCTGCGGCAGCGTGAAGGGCTCGCTCAGGAGAAAGGCCGGAAGCGAGGTGTATTCCACCTTGCTGCACAGCCGCGAAATGGCGCTGGCCAGGATCTCCGCATGGTCGAACGCCAGGCGCTTGCGGCCCGCGGCCATGGCGTTCATCCATTCGACCTGCGGGGCATTCACGCCTTTTTCGAGCACCAGGTCCCGGGCCGGCATCAGCGCAAAGAAGGCATGCGTGGCCGACCAGCCGCGCGGATCGCGGTGCGCGCCGCCCCAGCTGCCCAGCTGCTCGAGATACGGCGCCGCGACGCCGGTCTTCTCGCGCAGCTTGCGCAGCGCGCAGTCGTGCAGGCTGGCGTCCTTGTCGACATCGATGAACCCTCCGGGAAGCGCCCAGCGCCCCGGAAAGGGATCGTCGGGGCCGCTGGGGCGACGTACCAGCATGACCTTCAGCGCATCTTCCAGCACGGTGAAGATGACCACGTCGACGGTGGCCAGCGGCCTGGGAAAGTTCAGGCCGGCCTGCTTTTGGGGGGATGGCTTCAAGGCGCGCGCTCCTCTTGATGGGGGTTGTACAGAACAACTCCGAAGGGAGGAATATAGCGATCGCCGAAGAACCGGCGTGCGCGGCCGGCCGGCCTCTATTTCATTCTTGCCAACGCCCGGTCGCAGCCAGCCTTGAGATGGAACAAGGCATTCGTCAGGTCCAACGACGGGTTCCTGACCCGCAAGGCCTCCACCGCTGCCTGAACGTCGGCCTCGAAGCGCTCGATGAACTCGGGCGAGTCGTTCTCTGGCAGTCCCGCCATATAGGCGCAGTGCGCGGGATGGCGATGGAAGGCGCTCACAGCCGGAGGATCGGCTTGCTTCGATGCCGGGGAAACATCCGCGAGCGTGGCAAGAGGAAGGAAGGCGCAAGCCACGATCAGCGGTTTCAGTGTCATCGGGCGATCCTAGGTCTGTGGCAGTATTTAGAACATCACATACGCTAAATACGCACGATCAGGAATCTGAATAATGGATCTCAAACTGCTCAGCATCTTCGACGAGGTCTACAAGACCCGCAGCGTCTCGCGCGCCGGCGATCACCTCGGCATGCCGCAGTCGTCCATCAGCATCGCACTGGCACGGCTGCGGCGGCACTTCGGCGATCCGCTCTTTGTTCGCACATCCGACGGCATGCAGCCGACCCCGCACGCCACTTCGCTGGTCGCGCCGGTCCGGCAGGCGCTGGAGCTGCTGCGTGCCGTGACGCGGCAGCAGGCGATCTTCGATCCAGCGAAGGCGCAGCGCTCTTTTCGCGTGTGCATGACCGGCATCACCCACCTTGTGCTGCTGCCCCGGCTCATGAACCGCCTGAGCGAGGTCGCCCCGTCGATCCGGGTCGAGATCACGCACATCTCGGCCCGGACGCCCAAGATGCTGGAATCCGGGGATGCGGACCTGGCCGTGGGCTTCATGCCGGAACTGGAGGCGGGCTTCTACCAGCAGAAATTGTTCGAGCAACGCTTCGTATGCGTGGTACGCAAGGACCATCCCCGGATTCATTCCCGCCTTACGCGAGGCATGTTCAAGCGAGAGAAGCATGTGGTGGTGTCGGCGGCAGGAGCCGGCAACGAGCTGGTCGAGCGCGAACTCGACCGGCTTGGCGTGCACCGGAACGTCAGCCTGCACCTTCCCGATTTCCTGGGCATCGGGGCACTGGTGGCGCAGACGGAGTTGATGATCACGGTGCCCGAGCGCGTGGCCGAAACCTTGCTGCGGATCGCCGAAGTGAAGGTGTTCAAGCCGCCCTTCGCGCTGCCGGGCTTCGCCATCAAGCAGCATTGGCACGAGCGGTATCAGCAGGACCCCTCCAACAAGTGGCTGAGGTCGGTCATTGCCGATCTCTTCCTGGAGCGTTAGCGCGGGAGCAAGGCCTGCAGCGCCCAGGCGAAGCCCGGCATCGGTCGACGCAGCCAGGCCGTTCGGCGCAGAAGAGCAGGTACGGAAGGCGAATCCCTACAGCTCGAGCCGCTCCCAGGGCTTGTAGGCCCACTCGTATTTTTCGCAGGCATAGGACACCAGGATGCCGACCGCTTCCTCGGCGCTGACCGGCTCGGTCCCGCGGTAATGCGCCCCGGGGGTGACCAGCTGATGCTCCAGATGAAAGCCCTCGGCGTCGGCGAACACCTGCATGTAGGTTCCGCCGCGCCGTTCAATGATTGCGAACGCCGACGGGTTGCCCTGCAGCAACGGAATCCAGTGGCGGATGTTGGCTTCGTTCGCCGGCTCCGCCACGCCGAACTCGGGGCAATCCAGCATGGGCTCCTGGTATTCCGCGCCGATGTCGAAGAGAAGGTGCTCCTGCGCAGTGGACGCACCGCCCCTGAATACGGCGATCAGGAAGCAGTCGCGGATATCGAGGGGCACATGGACCAGCAGTGCATCGTGCGCCTGCGAGCGGCGGGCAAAGACCTGCGCCATTGCCGGAGCCGTCCATGCTTTCAATTGCAGGGCTCCGCGAAGGCTGTGCGCCAGCGCCACGGCGCTTTGCTTGAGCGCATCGCTTCCGGCGTGATCCTCGGTGCCGCCGTGGAGCAGATCGATGTACTCGTGGAGCTGCATGAGCCTCGAGGAAGGCGGTTTCGGTTTGCGAGAGAAGAAGAACACGGGATGCAGTTCCTGTCACTGTTTGAGCGATGCCCGGCGGGCCAGCCATGGCTTGACGATGGCATACCACGCGCATAGCGGCCAGAGCACCACAGCCGAAGCCGCGGCGAGAAGCAGCATGTCGATCAGGAGCTCGGCGCCTGGCACGTAGCAATCCGGCGAGGCGGGGCACCCGATTGCGCGGCGGTAGCTTTCGCGGAAACGGTATTGCACAACCGGTATGGCCGCTGCCGCTGCCCACCACAGCAAGCGCAGAATGCTGCGCAGCAGTTTCAGCCATCGCATGGCAAGTGCTCCTGATCCGCAGGGGCCGCATTCGTCGCCAGCGCACGATCCTTCGTCGAAGGCATCGATTTTCTCTTCACTGCAGCCACCGCAGATTGGCCCAGAACCTGTCACCAAACCGAGCGGCGCAGAAACCGCAGGCGGCGACGGTCAGCACCACGAGCACGCATGCGCCGAAAGTGCTCAGCGGCCACAGCCTGACGCACATGCCCAGGCCGACCACAAGGCCCAGCAGGGCCCCGCATGCGAATCGGATCTTCAGTTCGAAGGCATCGGCCCTTCTCCCGGCGAACGTGGACTGGGGTTCGATTTTCATGCGCTGCAGCTCCTCTGCCTGGACGACGGCTCCTGCCCGCATTCTGCCCTTTGCCCTGACGAGGGCCCCGGGCGGGAGCGGCGCCCATGGCTACGCGGTCTCTTTTCCCGCTTGCGCGAGCAGGTCGGGATTGCCGTTGCGGTCCAGCCTGTCGCACCGATCGCTGGAGATGCCGCTGCCGACCTTGCGCACGAACCACTTGCCCGACGCCACGATCTCCTCGTAGTCCGACGTGTGGAACCAGCGCGACAGCGAAGGATCGATCAGGTGCAGGTTCGCCGCGTCCCAGACGCCGCTGCCGCTGACGGGCTCCACGGTGTGCTGCAGCGGGGAATTCGCGAGCAGGGTATGAAAGTAGATTTCGTCGGGCGCCTTGGAGAACCGAAGAAAACGCTTCACGGACGTTTCATGCGGATACGACACGAGGTAGCGCACCGCTTCAGGGGTCAGCGCCCACCATTGGGAACCGAAGTGCCACTGGGGAAAGAGCGGGAACGAACGGCGCCCGAGCTTGCCGACGAATTGCAGAAGACCGCGCGACAGCCGTACGAGGGTGTATTTCCGTCCATCCACCGGAAGGTCCTGGTAGAACCAGAAGTGGCGAACCCGCTGATGCAGCTTGCGCGTGCTTGCGAGCGGAATCAGCTTGATGAAGTTCGTGTCCGCATGCAGCTGCGAAAAGGCGCGGAACTCCTCCAGTGGGCGCAACGGATAGCAGTTGCCGGAGAGCAGCATGAAATGGCTCACCTGCGACACCTCGCATTCCGCGAGCGCGGTGCGCATGAGCCTCAGGGTGGCATCGACCTGGGAGATGGCGCCCCAGCGCACATCGACGCGGTCCTTCACGTAATTGACGCGTGGGTCCTCGATCCGGAACGCGGACAAGTCGGCCTTGGCATCGACGTGGACGATGCAGCGGCCGACCGAAACCAGCCGCCGCAGCAAGCGCTTGGCCTGCTGTGGATCCGCATGAACAAGCAACAGGAATACCGGGCTCATGTCACGATGGCAGTCGCGTCTCATCGGCTGCTGCGTGCCTGGCGAAGGGTTCTGGAAAATGCTTTCAAGGCCGCAGTGGCCCAGATCGTACGACAGGCACGCGCGATTGCCCCATGGGGTGGGGTACCCAGGTGGGCGGCCCCCTTCGAAGGCGGCCGCGGGTACTCTCCTTGCTCGCAAGGAAAAGCCGGCGTCATGCCCCCCGCGCGCAGTGCCACCTTCATGCCATTCCTGCGCCATGTGGCCAAATCCCGATCCATGCGCAACGGGGCTCGACCTCGGGCGCATCCAGGAAACAATGCCCTTGCCGGAACTCAAGATGAAACTGCCGACAGAAGTCGAAGGACGCCAGCAGCTGGCCGACGAAATCCACGCGCGCCCCTTCGAGCCGCTTTCTACGCCGGGTGCCGCGTTGGCCATTGCCACGCTGCGCGAAGGCCCGGACGACGATGCGCTTTGCATCGCGCATCTGGCGCGGCTGGGCGGCGAGGCCTCCGGAGCGGGTGCGGCCACGCAGTGCCAGGTACGCTGCGGCGCGTTGCGCGTGCGCTGGGAGCGCCACACGGAATTCCACACCTTCACCGTGTTCACCGATCTTGCCGAGCTCGCCATGGACCACGCCTTCGACACCGGCTGGCTCGACGCCCTGCCGCAGGATTGGCTGGCCTCGCTGCCCGGCCGCATGATTTCCGCAACGCAGTTGGCCGTGCTCCCCTGCCCCGGCGAACCGCCTCATGCGCGCGTGGTGGCGCCGCTCTTCGGCAGCGACCTGCTGGTGGGCAACCGGGTGGCCGAAGGCGCAGCCACCGTGGTGTCGGACCTTCGCACCAAGGCCGGCGTGACGCGCTTCCTGGTGTTCGACCACGCCATGAACCGGCGGCGCGCGGGCCGCACGGTCCAGCGCCTGATCGAAGTCGACACCTACCGGATGATGGCCCTGCGGAGCTTGCCGCTGGCCTCGCGCCGCATGGGCCAGCTCGCGGCGGAAGAAACCCAGCTCGCGTCGCTGATGGCCCGCTTCCACGATGCGACGGACAGCGACGAAGTGCTGCTGCACGAACTCGTCACGCTCGCGGCCCAGGTCGAGCATGCCATGGCCGAGAACAGCGCGCGCTTTGCCGCCACCCGCGCCTACAGCGGCATCGTGAACCAGCGGCTGCTCGATCTGCGCGAGATTCTGGTGCCGGGCCTGCAGCCGCTGTCGGAATTCCTGGAGCGCCGGTTTCGTCCGGCGATGGACAGCTGCGCCGCCACGGCGGCGCGGCAGGCCCAGTTGTCCGAGCGGATCGCCCGGGCCGCGCAGCTGCTGCAGACGCGCTCCGAAGTCGAACGCGAACGCCAGAACCAGGCGCTGCTCAGCTCCCTCGACCGGCGCCAGGGCCTGCAGTTGCGCCTGCAGGAGACCGTCGAGGGTCTGTCGGTGATCGCCATGACCTACTACGGCGTCGGCCTCAGCAACTACCTGCTCAAGCCCTTGGCCAAGGCCATGGGCTGGCACGAAACCGCGGTGACGCTGGTGGCCGTGCCGGTGATCGCACTGCTCGTCCTGCTCAACGTGCGCCGGTTGCGCCGGCATCTGCACCGGTCGACGGACAGCCAGGTGTGAAGCTCCAATAGGTTGTATCCGGCGTTCATCCGGATTGGGTTTGAGAGACTGGAAGTCGCCAAACGCCCAATCCACTCGGGACGCCCAACCGGATGAACACCCATAAGCATGCCCGGCATACCTTTGCCCGCCGAATCGAGATGGTCAAACAGACAACTCTGGAAGGCCTGGATGCCGTGCGAGCCGCAGCCGTGCACGGCGTCACCGCGCCCACGGCCAGGTTGGGCTTGATCAGTTCGTCTCTTCGCTCTCCATCATGGCAGCTACAGCGGTGTTTGCGCTTGACATGTACTGCGACTCGCGATGTCGCCCCAAGCTCACTCGTAGTCCGCGCGCTTGGCCCTGGAGATCTGTTTGGCATGCACCCGCTGGCGATCGCAGATGCCCAGAACCACTTCCTTGAAGCGCTGCGCGACAGCGGCCGGGACATCTTGCTGGAGGCTGTCTGCCACCAGCGCGTCCATCGCGGCCAGCACCTTGCCAGCGAGTGTGTCGAGTTCGTTAGCCACCAGACGGAACGGCAATTTGCACTGGTATGCGAAGCGGCCCCACTCGTAGGGGCTCAGCTCGTGCTCCGAGAACGCGTCGCCGTACGCCATCGCGTACGCGCCTCCGAAGCCGGCATCGAGAGCTTCCATGCAGACAAGGTCGTACGCCGGTGCGAGCCGGAGACCGCGCTCATCGCAGAAGAACGACACGTTCTTGCCATGGGCATCCGTATTGCCGATCAGCACCTGGAAGATCGCCCAGCGCAGCAAGCCGAGCCGGTCTACCGCCGGCAGCGGGCTCTGGTCGACCAGCGAAAAGAGTTTTGGAAAGCTCACACCCTCGCGGAGGTGGGCGACTTCCGCGCCATCGCCGTAGGCGCGCTCGTACTTCATAGCCACCGACAGGCCCAGGGCCTGGCAGCCGTCGACGATATGCAGGCGCCGGACACCATCCGGTGCCTCGACACGGTCGAACCGGCGCACCAACAGAACCGGTTCCGGCACGTGTACCAGCCGCGTCGGCGCCACTTCGAGCCCGACGCGTCGCGCAAGCTGCATGCACATGTGCTCATTCGCCGGCAGGCTGGCCAGCTGTGGCCGCACCGGCACCGGTTTCACGATTTCGGTAGAGGCCAGCCGACCGCCCTCGACCAAGTACCACCGGCCTTCCCGCTCGTAGACCGCGATCTTGTCCTGGTACCCTGCGATGGACAGGCGCACCTTGCCATCCCAGACAGAAAAAGGGAGGTTCCCACGCTCGCGAATTCGTTCGGAGAGCTGGGCGGGCGTGATCTCGCGGAGCTGATCGGCGCCAGCGGCGGCGGGCGCGGCCGCCGTGTCATCCGTGAGCGTGACGCGCAATGCGCCCGCGGTTTCTTTGCCGAGGGCGATCAGCAGGCCCACCAGATTCGAACGCGTGGTGCCCGCCGACTGCGCGGCGTGGTCTAGTGCCTCGCCTTCGGGCAACAGGTTTTCGAAAAATTGCCGGACCTGCGCACTGTGCTGTTCGGCGGTTTCGCCGGCCGGCCGTTGCAGTGGAAGCTGCGGGCTCAATGGAAAGCGACCTGCGGCATTCCTCCAGCCGGCCGCGTAGTCGAAGCTGAACTGGTTGGCCTTCGGGTCGTGTCCCAGGACGCCGACAAGGTCGTGACCTACCCAGACATCCAAGGTCACCATCTTCGGCTCACCTGCCGGGCGACACGCCGTCCTGCATGCCCTCAACGCCCGGCTGCAAGCTGGCCAGGGCGCGGCGTACGCCCTCCCGTTGCCCACCGGGGACGGCCAGGATGGACACGCCGAACTCCCGGGCAGCGCGCAGGGCGGTGTCCAGGCTGACGCTGCTCTTGGCAGTCTCAAGGTTGGTAAGGGTCTGCCGCGCGACCCCAAGCAGCAGCGCGGCGTCGGCCAGTGTCATGTTGGCGGCGCGACGTGCCGCACGGATCGATGCGCCGAACGCTTTGCTGTCCGACACGACCAGGTCCGGGGGCGGAGGGATGAACTTGACGCGTTTCATAAAAGACTAGATTTCTAGATTTTATGACAGCAGACCGGCAACGGATGGAGAAATGTCTAGAAAACTAGTCCCAATGGCTCAGAAGGATCCCCTGGACCCGTCATGCCTAGAATTCTAGTCAAATTGGCACCTTAGCAGACGGAGTCCGTCGTGCTTGAGCAGGCCCGCATTGACGCAGCCTTCAAGCGCCCGCCGCATGTCCAACATGCGTGGCGACGTTTCAGGACAAACAGGTTCGACTGCTCAATGTGGGATGCAGACCGGAATGCTCGGTGTCGTCACCGCGCCGTTTCCCATATGTGGATCCAGTGCATCCACTGCACGTCACAGATGCGATCCACCAACGGCATGATTCGCGGGAGGTCTTCCCAACGCCCGTTCGCGAAGCGCGCCGCATCGTCGGCACATTCGATCCTGACGAACATCAGGCACTGGATCAGATCGGGCGTGGCACGATGGTCGCTGGCCTAGATCATCTGAAAACGCTTCCAGCTGCCAAGACCGGTGCACACGGACGTCCCCGGGTATTTGGATTTTTTCTCAGGTTTCCGATTTATCCATCAGCGTGTTCGAAGGCAGCGTTTCATCGAGCAGCTTGCGCGCCGTCTCCACGCCCGCCACGGGCAGCAGCTTCGGATCGAGCAGGCCCACCTGCACCAGCACGCTGGCCTGGTCCCAGTAGATGTGCTCGTGGTAGAGCTTGTTGCCGCGGAACTTGACCACCGCCAGCAGCGGAATCTCCACGCGCCGGCCGGTCGGCGCCACGCCCGGCAACATCCACGGGATCTCGGTGGTGTGGGTGAAGCTGAAGAGCAGTTCGTCCACCACCTGCGTGGCGCCCACCGTGCGCGAGATCGACACGAGCGTGGTGTCGGGCGGATTGCTGTTGACGAAGTGGTGGCTGTAGAAGCTGTGCAGCGCCTGGTAGCCCACGCCGCCGGTCATGGTGGGAATGTGGTTGACATACGGCTCGGCCACCATGGTGGACATGGTGTCGTCGACGTTGCGCGTGCCGAACTC
>Ga0307406_10000383_pt1 | contig 25525 bp, 25 predicted proteins | sample 322Cmetagenome_3_FD_203706 | JGI IMG/M metagenome (GOLD analysis project Ga0307406, IMG submission 203706) | Maize rhizosphere microbial communities from greenhouse at UC Davis, California, United States - 322HYB-C-2 | ecosystem: Host-associated > Plants > Roots > Rhizosphere > Soil | place...
ATCTTCGGGTACGACGTGCCCGGGTGGGCTCGATGGGTGGCGCCGGTCCTGGGCACCGTCATGTACACATGGGGCGGATGGCCTTTCCTCACCGGGGCGATCAGTGAGATCCGTTCCCGCCGACCCGGCATGATGCTCCTGATCGGCCTGGCCATCACGGTGGCGTTCGTCGCGTCGTGGGGGGCGTCGTTGGGCGTCCTCCATCACGAGCTGGAGTTCTGGTGGGAGCTGGGTCTGCTGATCGTGATCATGCTCCTCGGTCACTGGATCGAGATGCGATCGCTGGCGCAGACCCGCTCCGCCCTCGACACGCTCGCGGCGCTCCTACCCGATGAGGCGGAGCGGGTCGAGGGCGAAGAACTCGTCACCGTGGCGCCGGGGGACCTGCGCGTGGGGGACGTGGTCGTCGTCCGGCCCGGCGGGAGCATCCCCGCGGACGGTCGCATCGTCGATGGACGCGCGCATCTGGACGAGTCGATGATCACCGGCGAGTCGCGCACGGTGGCCCGCGGCGTGGGGGATCGGGTGACCGCCGGCACCGTGGCGACCGACTCAGGCGTGCGTGTCGAGGTGACCGCCACGGGCGACCAGACGACGCTCGCCGGCATTCAGCGACTGGTCGCCGATGCCCAGAACTCCTCCAGCCGCGCGCAGCGCATCGCCGATCGCGCCGCTGCGCTCCTGTTCTGGTTCGCACTGGCCGCGGCCGCACTCACCGCCATCGTCTGGAGCGTCCTCGGGTGGCCCGATGAAGCGGTGATCCGCACGATCACCGTCCTGGTCATCGCGTGCCCGCACGCGCTGGGCCTCGCCATCCCGCTCGTCGTGTCGATCGCGACCGAGCGCGCGGCTCGAGGCGGCGTGCTGGTGAAGGACAGGCTGGCGCTGGAGAGCATGCGCACGGTCGACACGGTGCTCTTCGACAAGACCGGCACGCTGACCACCGGCGAGCCGACCGTGGTCGCGGTGCGATCCTCCGGCGAGCTCGATGCCGACGCCGTGCTCGCGCTGGCGGCCGCCGCCGAGCGGGACAGCGAGCATCCCCTCGCGAAGGCGATCGTGCGTGCGGCTGAGCGCAAGGGAACCGACCTGCCGACGGCGACCGGGTTCTCCTCGTCGCCGGCGGTCGGTGTCACCGCGACCGTGGACGGGGCAGAGATCCGTGTGGGCGGCCCTCGGCTGCTCGACGAGGTCGGCGGACGAGAGGTCGACGAGGCGGACGGCTGGCGCCAGGACGGCGCCATCATCCTGCACGTCATCCGGGATGGAGTGGTCATCGGGGGCCTCGCGCTCGCCGACGAGGTGCGCCCGGAATCGCGCGACGCCGTGGAGGCCCTTCACCGGCTCGGCGTACAGGTCGTGATGATCACCGGCGACGCGCACGCCGTCGCCCATGCCGTCGGCCAGGAGCTCGGCATCGACCGCATCTTCGCCGAGGTCCGCCCGGAGGAGAAGTCCGCCGCGGTCGCCGAACTGCAGCGGGAGGGCCGCAGAGTGGCGATGGTCGGCGACGGGGTGAACGACGCACCGGCGCTCGCGAAGGCGGACGTCGGAATCGCCATCGGCGCGGGCACCGACGTCGCGATCGCCTCTGCCGGCGTCATTCTGGCCAGTTCCGACCCGCGATCGGTCCTGTCTGTCATCCAGCTCTCACGCGCCGCTTACCGCAAGATGCAGCAGAACCTGTGGTGGGCGGCCGGCTACAACCTGATCTCGGTCCCGCTCGCCGCGGGCGTGCTCGCGCCCATCGGGTTCGTCCTCCCGATGTCGGTGGGGGCGATCCTGATGTCGCTGTCCACCGTCGTGGTCGCGCTGAACGCTCAGCTGCTGCGTCGCATCGATCTCACCCCGGAAGCCGGCACACGCGCCGTGCTCGACTCGTGAGCACCGCCACATGATCACGGCACACACGGCTCGAACCGCCCCGACCGCCGGGGCGGAGCTATGGCGCTGGGTGCTCATCCTGCTGGTCGTCACAGGGTTCGCGGCGATGCACACCACGCCGGCGGCGGCCGCCGATCACCCTCACCACGACGTCCAGGTCGTGACGATCCACGACTGCCCGGGATGCGTCGATGACGCGCCGGTCCCGCACGCCGAAATGGGGGCGGCCTGCGGGATGACGGTGCTTCCCCCGCTCGGCTCGCCCCTCCCGCCCGTGGCCTGCGCGTGGGGCACACCCTCGGTCGGCGCACCGCTTCTGCGGGCCATCGCACCGCGGGCGTCCGCGACTCCCGCGGCGCCCGACCTCGTCGAGCTCTCCATCAGTCGGACGTGAGTCTCCGGGGGCGCCCCGCCGCCCCGGCCCACTCACACCCATCGATCGACCAATGGAGACTCAACATGCGTACTTCGCGCACCCTTCTGACCACCTCTTCCGCACTGGCCGCGCTCCTGCTCCTCGCCGGCTGCGCGAACACCGACACCCCTGCGGCCGACGCCGCACACAACGACGCGGACGTCATGTTCGCGGCCATGATGATCCCGCACCACGAGCAGGCCATCGAGATGAGCGACCTCGTCCTGAATGCGGGCGAGATCGACCCGGCGGTCGCGACCCTCGCCCAGCAGATCAAGGACGCGCAGGGCCCCGAGATCGAGACGCTCCGCGGCTGGCTGGAGGAGTGGGGCGCAGCTCCCGCCGGTGACGTCATGGAAGGGATGGACCACGGCGACGGGATGATGTCGGACGCAGACATGGACGCACTGGAAGCGGCCGGCGATGACGTGGTCACCCGGCTGTACCTGGAGCAGATGATCGTCCACCACGAGGGCGCGATCGACATGGCGGAGGCCGAGCTCACCGAGGGACGGTTCCCCGCCGCGCTCGAGATGGCTCGGACGATCATCGACACGCAGACGGGGGAGATCGCGACCATGCGCGACCTCCTCGATCCGCTGGCGAGCTACGGACTCGGAGGGCTCACAATCAAGGAGGCGATCGACCAGCTCGAGAGCACGCCGCTCGAGGGGCGATCGACCGCGCTGATCGCCTCGGTCCGCCCGCACGAGGTCCTCTTCACCGGCGCCGACGGCGATGAGCGGTCCGTTCCGCTGGGGGAGGAGTTCTACCTCTCCTTCGCGCCGTACGTCGACCAGACGCACGAGTGCTACTTCCACAGCCTGACGACGTGCAGGGGCGAGCTCAGGAACACGGAGATGACCGTCACCCTCACGAGCGCCGACGGGACAGTGATCGTGGAAGACGCCCTGACGAGCAACGACAACGGCTTCATCGGTCTCTGGCTGCCGCGGAACGCGGAGGGGACCTTGAGCGTCGAGTACGACGGGATGTCCGTCGTGACCGACGTGTCCACGGGCGATGACGACCCGACCTGTCTGACCGACCTGCGGCTGTCCTAAACGGTGAGCAGCCACTGACCGGCTTCGCGTCGTGAGTGTCGCTGCACGGCGTATCCGCGCGACGTGCAGCGCCACTCACCCCGGCGCCCAGGGGAGCGCGGCCGAGGGTTCCGGCAGCCGCGCGCGTTCAGTGACGGGGAATGACGACGCCGGCGACGAGCGCTTCGATGACCAGGAAGACGCAGTTCCCTCGACGCTCCGCCCGCGCTGTCAGTCGCTAGCAGCTAGCTGATCGAGGATCTGCTGGAAGGTGCTTTCCCCCCGAGGCCAGTCACCCCACTCGACGTCGTACTGGTGAGCGACGCCACTCACGTGGTTGCCGTCCGCGCCTTCGAGAATGAAGCCCTGGGGCACCGGAGCCAGGAGCCGTTCGGCGCTGGTCGCACCTTGGTCGACGACCTTGCAGCTGTACTTCTCGGCCTCGCTCGTGGACGGTGCATTCCCCGCCGCGACGATGACACGTGTTCCTACCGGGGCAGCCGCCTCCATCTCCTCCGCCGAGCGGTCTAGATAGGAGTTGCCCTTCTCGGGAGGCACCTCATTACCTTCCGCGTCTACGGTGACCCCGCCAGCCCAGATCTCGACGAAAACGGAGGCGGGAGCGCCGGTACCTGCGAGGATCGTGTCGGTAGCGATCTCCACGACTACCCGCTTACGGAGTTTGTCCCCGCATTGAATCCGGCGTCCCTCCGCCCAGGAGGCGATGCGGCCCGTGACTGCCGTCTCGGAAGTCTTCACAACTCCGAGCATCGACCTCTGGATGTCGTAGTCGTACTCGGCGTCGCCACGCAACGTCTCCCCATCGACATCGCTCGCCGCGGTGGCACGTTCATTCTGGACTCCGGGCGCGGCGCACCCGCCCATAGCGATTGTGAGTGCGAGCGCGCCTCCGACGGCGAGGTACTTGCTGTTGCGCAATGCTGCCTCCTAGATCGGCACGGGAGTGCCGGCGAAGTGCGGATTGATGTATCTGGAGGGTGGGGGTTTCTGGGAAGCAGTAGCCACCAATATCAAGGTGTCTCGATGCCCGACTTCGTCTCGAACCGGGGGAGTTGCCACGTTGACCGTGATTGCCGAAACGAGAAACGCACCCTTTAATCTGACATAATGTGCATTATCGGCGATGCCGCTGCGTCCGCTGAGGAACGGCACCCGTACGCCACCCCTGCGACGGCTCTGCGGGCGTATCAGCGCGCGGTGGACTCCATGGGCTCTCAGAGCGCCGATGACGTGCGGGTGCAGCGTCATATGCGCAAGCTGTCCCGTTCGCTCGCTCACCGGGGCGTGCAGCACGTCCGCAACGAGCATGGTCAACCGGTGTTGCCGCCTGAGCGCATCCGACGTGTGAAGTACAGCAAGACGGACCCGCTGACCGGAGAGATTCGCACCGTGAAGCGCTACCGGGTCGGCTACTACCACGGCGGCGCCGGGTTCATCCTCGTGAACGATGGCCGAGTGTCCGGTCGGGATATCCAGCGGGTGCTGGACTCGCAGTCCAACTGGACGGTGGCTGCGTGAAAAAAGTGCGCGGGATCCTGCGCACACTTCTGCTGGCGCTACGGTTGCTTGACCGGCTTCGCTGATCTGGCACTGTCATAACGATGTACAGGATTATCAGGTTCAATCAGTGTGGCTGCTGGGTCCAGGTTCGGCTTGTGTTCGGGGTCGTCAAGGGCTGCGGGCTGCCCAACGAAGAAGGCCACTCCTCCAAGGGAATGGCCTCTCCGTGTCAGTTCGACGCCGCGGGATGACATTCGTATGCAACTACGAATCGGTCACCGCTCGCAGATTCTCTCGTTCGCGCCTACTTCTCGACCGTGACGCTGCCCGGCTGCGGCCCGCCACTGGCGTAGCGGTATGCGAGCGCAAAGTCTCTTACGACGGATGCCAGCACGCCCACGTGCCCGGTCTTGCCCGTCAGAGCCGATACCTGCCGCGTGATCTCCTTCATCAGCGCCTCTTGCGCCTCTCCCCGAGCTTCCATTACTCCTCCATCCTGGACGCGATCCTCGCGACCTCACTCCTATGAGTACGCCCCACTCGTGACACTGGCCGCCACGACACGCGAATCACCAAAGGTGGGATCTACGTTCGAATGTCAGGCGAGGTGCCTGCGGGCGGCTACGAGTTGCCGGATGACGAAGTCGAGCTTGTCGCAGGCGGCTGAGGTGTCGCCCCTCTCGGCGAGGCGCTGCGCCTCCGCGAGTTCGCCGCGTGCGATCGCTATCTGTCCTTGCGCGATCATCGCCAGTGTGATCATCGGTTGATCCTCTCCGTCAGTCGGCTTTGCCCGAATGGCTCGCCATTCGGCGCATCAGCCGCTCAGTAAGCGGACCTTGTGTCGCCGGCGGGAGCTCTAGGCTCGAGGAATGCTGGATGTGCTCACGGGATTCGTCGTCGTGGGCGTCGCGATCCTCGTGGGATGGATCCTCGGCCGCATCGATTTACTGGGCCCGCACGCACGACACGTGCTCGGACGGCTCGTCTTCTTCGTGCTGTCGCCATTCCTGCTGTTCGTCGTGCTGGCCCAGTCCGACGTGCACACACTCTTCTCGGCACTGCTCCCGGTCTCCGCCATCGCGGCGATCGCCATCTTCGCCGTCTATGGGCTCATCGCACGGCTCTGGTGGCGCCGAAGCGTCGGCGAGACACTCATCGGGACGCTGTCGGCGGGACAAGTCAACTCGAACAACATCGGCATCCCGCTCTCGCTGTACCTGCTCGGCAGCGCCGCGTACCCGGCCCCGGTGATCCTCCTGCAGCTCATCGTGTTCACGCCCGTGTCGATGGCGATCTTCGAGGCGATCTCCACCGGTCAGCGCCGGGTGCTCCCGATCCTCCGCCGCACCGTCACCAACCCGCTCGTGGTCGGGTCGGTGCTGGGCGTGCTGGTCTCCGTCTCGGGCGTCGAGCTGCCCCCCGTCGTCCTCGAGCCGGCGATCCTCCTCGCCAACGCCTGCGTGCCGGTGATGCTCATCTCCTACGGCATCTCTCTCCACGGTCAGCGGGTCCTCGGTGCACGCGGGCGTCGGCGCGACGTCCTCGTCGCGACCGCCCTGAAGCTGTTCGCGATGCCTCTGATCGCCTGGGCCCTCGCGGCGTTCGCGTTCCAGCTCTCGCCGACCGAGGTGCTGGTCGTCACCGTTCTCGCCGCACTGCCGACCGCGCAGAACGTCTTCAACTACGCGCAGCGGTTCGATATCGGCGAGACCATCGCCCGCGACACCGTGTTCCTCACCACCGTCGGGTGCGTGCCGGTGCTGCTCGCGATCACCCTGCTCCTCTCCCCCGCATGACGGCATGTGAAACCGGTTCCGCGCGCGTCCACCCGCAGGAGACCGAACGGTACTATCCTGGCGCTGTTCCACTCAGGGAACTCCCAGAAAGGGGCACTCACACCATGTCCACCGACATCCCCGTCGAGAAGGCGGCAGTCAACGGCGTCCGCACCGCGCTCGGCCTGAGCGGCGTCCTGCTGCTCATCCTCGGCATCCTCGTCCTCGTCTGGCCCGGCAAGACCGCCGTGGTCGTCACCGCCATCTTCGCGATCTATGCGATCGCCGTGGGCCTCGTCTACGCCGGCCTCGGCATCTTCTCCAAGACCAAGGGCGGATGGTCGCGCATCGGCCACATCGTCCTCGGCGTGCTGTTCGTCATCGCGGGCATCGTGGCCTTCTCGAACCTCACCGTCACCGCGCTCTGGTTCGCGACCTTCGTCGGCATCCTCGTCGGCGTCACGTGGATCATGGAGGGCATCGTCTCGCTCTCGACGCTCGGCGACGCGGCGTCGAAGGGCTGGACGATCTTCTTCGCCGCCGTGAGCATCCTCGCGGGCATCACGCTGCTCTTCTCGCCGTTGTGGGGCGCGATCGTCCTGTGGTTGATCCTCGGCATCTCCGCCGTGGTCCTGGGCATCCTCCAGATCGTCCGCGCGTTCACGTTCGGGAAGCGCTAGCCACGACCTGCCGTCACAGCGAAAGCCCCGGGGTACTCCCCCGGGGCTTTCGTCATGCGCTGCTCATGCGCTCGGTGTCAGGATGCCGGCAGGTGCCGCTGCCACCAGTCGAGCACGGCCGCGAATCGCTCGAGGCGGTGGCGCGGCTGACCCGAACGAGTCAACTCGTGGTCCTCGCCCGGGAAGACGAGCATCTCGGCCGCGGTCCCCTGACGCTTGAGCGCCGTGTAGTAGCGGGTCGCCTGCTCCAACGGGCACCGGAAGTCGAGCTCCGAGTGCATGACCAGCGTGGGCGTGGAAACGCGGGAGACGACCGCCATGGGACTCTGTGCCGCGATCGCATCCGCGTCCACTCCGACGTACTCGTCGCCGAAGAACGAGCCGATGTCACTCGTGCCCTGGAACGTCGCGGGGTCGAGGAAGCCGCGCTCGACGATCGCACCGGCGAACCGATGGTCGTGCGCGATGACCCAGGCGGTGAGGTAGCCGCCGTAGGAGCCTCCCATGATGCCCACACGTGCCCCGTCGAGACGCGCGTCCTCGGCGACGGCGGCATCGAGGAAGTCGATGACGTCGTGGAAGTCGACCGTCCCCATCCGTCCGCGGATGCTCCGACCGTGGGCGCGTCCGTAGCCGGCGCTCCCCCGCGGGTTGGAATAGACCACGGCGTAGCCGGCATCGACGAGCACCTGCGTCTCGTCGAAGGCATGTATGCCGTACGAGGCATAGGGGCCGCCGTGGATCTGCAGGATCACCGGGAACGGACCCTCGCCATCGGGAGCTGCGATCCACCCGTGTACTGGATACCCGTCTCGACCGGGGAATTCACGCTCGACTGGGCGGGTCACGCCCACCGCACGCAGCGTCGCCCCGAAGTCGGTGACGGGTCCCTCGCCGACGACGACCAGCTCGCCGAACGAGTCCGGTGCGGCGACGGCGGCGACGATCCGCTCGCCGGCGCCATCGTCGATGCGAGCGGCGGCATGACCGACGACCTCCACGTCGCCGTCCAGGACCTTCGTGACGTCACCCGAGCGTGTGACCCTCAGGAGTTCGACGCGGCCGCGGGTGCGGTTCTGCACGAGGAAGTCGTCGCCAAGCGCCGACACATGCGATCCCACCTCGCCGAGATCGATCGAATCGGGATCGGTGAGACGCCGCGGGACGCCGTCCTCGATCAGCCAGAGCGCGTCGCCCGGCGCGATGAAGTCGACGCCGCCCGGGCCCATGTCGGCCGCGATCACGGCGATGGATCCGTCGGGCGCGACGACGACGTCGTCGAACGCCAGGTTGTGGTCGATGCCGAGCACCTCGCGCTCTCCCGCGCCGTCAACCCTGACCGCCACGAGACGACCCCGCAGGTCGCGGCGATCGCTCTCGATCCGGTCGGGAACAGTGAGGATCTCGCTGCCGTCGCCGGTGAACACCGCCCCCTGGTACGAGGCGTCGCCCGTCGTGAGCTGCGAGGCCGTCGCTGCGACCAGCTGCTTCTCGGGCGCTTCCTCGTCGTCCGAGCGCACCGCGGGGGCGGGATCGTAGAACGGTTCGGCGTCGACGGCCGGCGCGTCGATCACGAAGACGTGTGCCGGGCGATCGGCGAGGTAGCCGAGCCCGTTCGCATGCCAGCGCACGCCCGTGATGCGACGGGGCGACTCCGCCGAGGGCTCCAGGCCCTCGACGCTGCCGTAGCGCCCCGGCTCGGGCACCCGAGCGGTGAAAGCGAAGCGGGAGCCGTCGGGCGACCACGCGAACGTCGTCACGCCGGCGGGCGCATCCGTGGCCTGCGCCGGCTCTCCCCCGCTCGCAGGCACCACATGGATCTGCGCCTTCCCCTTCGCGTCGGCACGGAGGAAGGCGACGACCTTCCCGTCGGGCGACAGCTGCGGACCCGAATCGGCGACGCCTCGCGTCAGCCGTCTCGGCGATCCGCCGGGAAGCTCGACGCGCCACAGCTGACCGACGTTGCGGTTGGCGGCGAGGTCTGGTCGCGACGTCGCGAACACCGCGAACGAACCGTCCGGGGCCAGGGCGGGGCGGCCGACCGTGACCAGGGTATCGATGTCGTGGGCGCGCACGTCACTTCCCGCCGAACGAGCTCACATCGCCGATGAGCCGGGTGTTGTCGGCGGGAATCGGCTCGACCGCGGCGAGGGCGACCTCGGCGGCGAACTCGGACACGTTGTAGAGCTTGCCGGCCGACTCGCGCCGCGACTCGATGGCGCCCGGGTTGGCGCGCTCGAGAAGCGTGGCGGTGATGGTTCCCTCGATCATGTCTCCCGACACCACCACGAAGCCGATGCCCTGTTCCGTCAGGCCCGGGATCCGCTCGCGCAGGGCGTCCTCACCGGCGCGCTTGGACTGCGCGACGACCTCGTACTCGGGCATGGTCGGCGTCGTGCGGATGAAGTGGGCCTGATGGCTCGTGACGAAGACGACGCGGGAGCCGTCGCCCAGCAGCGGCAGCGCCGCCTCGAGGACGCCGACCTGGGCGTCGCGGTTGAGGGTCATGGCATAGTCCTCGGCCATGCCGCCCTCCATCCCTCCGGAGGCGTTGAGCACGAGGATGTCGAGCGAGCCGAAGCGCTCCTGCACCGCGGCGAACATCTCCCGCACCGAGTCGGCGTCGGTGAGGTCGGCACCGACGACGAGCACCTCGACGCCGAGCTCGCGCAGTTCGGAGGCCAGCTTCTCGGCACGGGGGGCCTTGTTGCGGAAGTTGATGACGACGTTCGCGCCCGCCTGCGCGAAATAGCGCACGGTGTCGGCGCCGATGCCCCGCGAGGAACCGGTCACGAGGGCGGTGCGGCCGGCCAGAGCGCCGGCGGGGATGGGGTGAGACATGCCCCCGAGCCTATCAATCGACCCCCTCCGCAACGGGGTGTTAGGGTTCGAGGAAGCGCCCCACGGAAGGAGCCCGGCCGTGCTGCCCGATCTCACGGACTACCTCTGGATCGTCTGGCTCGTCCTGGCCTTGATCTTCGTCATCATCGAGCTGCTGACTCTCGAGTTCACCTTCCTCATGCTGGGGGCGGGAACGCTCATCGGCGGCCTCGGGGTCAACCTCATCGGCGGCCCCTGGTGGGCCCAGGTGCTGGCCGCCGCCGCCATCTCCGCGCTGCTGCTGTTCACCATCCGCCCGCTCCTCTTGCGGGCGCTGCACCGCGGCAGCGTGCTGCAGCCGACCAATGTCGACGCGCTCTACGGCCTCGGCGGACGCGTGATGGCGCCGTTCATCGAGGGCGCCGGATCGGTCAAGCTCGACAACGGCGAGACGTGGACGGCACGCCTGGTGGGACCCGACCCGGGGCTGGACGCGGGATCGCGGGTGGTGGTGACGGCCGTGCGCGGAGCGACCGTCGAGGTCGCGCCCCCGCCGCAGCCCGCCCCGTCCGACTGACCTCCCCACGACACCGACACCGACACCGACACCGAGCAAAGGAGCCCTCGATGCCCGACATCGGCGCATTCATCGGACAGATCTTCATCATCGTCCTGCTGGTGGTCGTCGCGATCTTCGTGATCGTGGTGCTCTTCCGGTCCATCCGGATCATCCCGCAGGCCTACGCGGGCATCGTCGAGCGGCTCGGGCGCTATCAGCGCACCCTGTCCCCCGGCCTGAACCTCCTCGTGCCCTTCATCGACCGCCTGCGACCCCTGGTCGACATGCGCGAGCAGGTCGTGTCCTTTCCGCCGCAGCCGGTGATCACCGAGGACAACCTCGTGGTCTCCATCGACACGGTCGTGTACTTCCAGGTGACCGACGCGCGCGCCGCCACCTACGAGATCGCCAACTACCTCGGCGCCGTCGAGCAGCTGACCACGACCACGCTGCGCAACGTCGTCGGCGGACTGAACCTCGAAGAGGCGCTGACCAGTCGCGACGAGATCAACGGCCAGCTGCGCGTCGTGCTCGACGAGGCCACCGGCAAGTGGGGTCTGCGCGTGTCGCGCGTCGAGCTGAAGGCGATCGACCCGCCCCACTCGATCCAGGACTCGATGGAGAAGCAGATGCGCGCCGAGCGCGAGCGCCGGGCGACGATCCTCACCGCCGAGGGTTCCAAGCAGTCCCAGATCCTCGAGGCCGAAGGCCGCCGGCAGGCCGACATCCTGCGCGCCGAGGGAGAGAAGCAGGCCGCCGTGCTGCGGGCCCAGGGTGAGGCCGAGGCCATCCAGATGGTGTTCCATGCCATCCACGTCGGCCAGCCGGACGAGAAGCTCCTCGCCTACCAGTACTTGCAGACGCTCCCGAAGATCGCTGAGAGCCCGTCGAGCAAGCTCTGGGTGATCCCGAGCGAGCTCACCGAGGCCCTGAAGGGCATCGGCGACGCCTTCGGCGGGCGCGCGACCGCCCCGTCGCCGCGCACCGAGGCACCCCGCTCGGCGGGCCCCGCCGGAGCCGCCGCGGACGAGGCCGCCGCCGCCGCCCGCGAGGCTGCTTCCGCCGCGGACGACATCGCGACCGAGGCGCGCAACTCCACACCCACCGGCGGCGGCCTCCCGGCGGTGGAGTCCTGATCAGCGCGCGAACGCACCCGTGGTTCGCGGCGTCCGACGTCCCTCGTGTCCTGGCGCATCGCGGCTTCGTCCCACCGGCCGCCGAGGGCGTCGCCGAGAACACCGCGGCGGCGTTCGCGGCGGCCCACGCTCTGGGCACCGTGTATGCGGAGTCCGACTGCCATCTCACCGCGGACGGCCACGTCGTGCTGTTCCACGACGATGATCTCGCGCGCGTGGCGGGCGATCCCCGGCCGATCGCGGCGATCACCCTCGCGGAGCTGGAACAGGTGATGGAGACCCGTGGGGGGCTGCTGAGTCTTCCCTCCGCCCTGGATGCCTTTCCCACTCTGCTCTTCAATCTCGACGTCAAAGCGCCCGCCGCCGCGGAACCGGTGGGCCGCGCGATCGCGCGAGAGGCGGATCGCGTGCTGCTCACGAGCTTCTCCGACCGCCGCAGAGGCGAGGCGCTGGCCGCCGCGCGGGCGGCGGGCGGTGACCCGGCGACCTCGGCGGGCCGCAGCACGATCGCCCGCGTCCTCGCGGCGGTGGCGTCGCGCTCCCCCCTGCTCGTGCGGCGCGCACTGGCGGGAATCGATGCGCTGCAGGTGCCCGAGCGGCACGGTCGTCTGCGCATCGTCACACCCCGCTTCGTCGACGCCGTCCACGGCGCGGGCGCGGAAGTGCACGTGTGGACGGTGAACGCCGCCGACGACATGACACGACTGCTGGATCTCGGGGTGGACGGACTGGTCACCGACCGGGCCGACATCGCTCACCACGTGGTCTCCGCGCGCGCATAACCCGACGAGGCGTCCGCGGGCCGGGGAGAGCCTGGGCATCGCCTGTGAAAGCCGCCGCGCACCCGTCCGTTCGGATGATGCGCACAGGTGAGGACGTTATACCTGACGAAGACGAGAGGACCACACAATGGCAGATCGCAGCCTGCGCGGCATGCGGATCGGCGCATCCAGCCTACAGAGCGAGGATGGCGTCGTTTTCCACGAGCGCGCGAACTTCACCTACGTGTGCACGCAGTGCTCACGAGAGACCGTCATGACCTTCGCGGCGGACGCGGAGGCTCCCGAGGCCTGGGAGTGCCGCACCTGCGGAGGCGAGGCCGTGCTCCGTGTCGGCGACACCGTCGTGGAGATCGACCACTCCGGCGACAAGGTCGCCCGCACTCACTGGGACATGCTCTTGGAGCGCCGCACGATCCCCGAGCTCGAGGAGCTGCTCGAGGAGCGCCTCGCTCTGGTCCGTGCGCGCCGCGGCGGTTCGGACGGGACCACCCGCCTCACCGCGTGACGCTCTGAGTCAGCCCCGCTGACCATCGACGACGCCGGCTCCTGCGGGGGCCGGCGTCGTCGTGCGCCGCCGTACCCGCGCGAGCACGCCCACGAGCAGCAGGGCGATCAGGCTGCCCCCTCCCAGGGCCGCCTGCACCGCGCCGCCGAGAAGCACCGCGGGCGTCAGCCCGCTGCGCAGCGGCACGTCGGTCAGCAGCGCGCCCGCCGTCCCCGCCGGCAGGGCGTCGATCGTCGACCCGTCGGGCGCGATCACCTGACTGGTGCCCACGGTGGAGAGGTTGACCACCGATCGCCCCGTCTCGATCGCGCGCATGCGGGCGAAGGCGAGCTGCTGGAGGTTCTCGTCGGTGTCGCGGAAGTCGGCGTTGTTCGTCTGGAACATGTAGACCTCCGCGCCGTCGCGGGCGCCGTCCCAGATGACGTCGTCGTAGATGACGTCGAAGCAGATGGCGAGGCCGACACCGACACCGTCGACGTCGAGGAACGGCGCGTTCGTGCCGGGGGTGTACTCGCGCTGGATGAGCCCCACCAGGTCCGGCGCCAGCATCTCGTAGAACCAGCGATCGGGGACGTACTCCCCCATCGGCACCGGGTTGCTCTTGTCGTGGAAGGCGACCGGGTTCTCCGCCCCCGCCCGCCAGAGCATCGACGTGTTGAACGTGTTCTCACCGCGCTGCGTGGCCGCGTTGACGATGAGTGGCGCGTCGAACGACGCGGACAGGCCATCGAGCACCCGCGCCACCGACTCGTTCGCGGTCGGGTCGGCATCGATCCCACCCTCCGGCCACAGCAGCACATCCAGGTCCTCGCCGGCCAGCTCCGCGGTGGCGTCCAGTTGCGACTGCAGCACGGCGTACGGCTCACGCTCGTCGAAGTAGCCGGCCGGACCGTTGCCCTGGACCGCACCCACACGCATCGTGCCGGCGTCCGCTGTCGCGAACTGCGGAGTCACCAGGAGGAGCACGGCGACCGCGAGCACCGGGACGAGTCGGACAGGCACCCGCCAGGCGCGCAGCCGGACGACCTCGATCGCCGCCGCCGTCGTGAAGACCATCAGGAACGTGAGTCCCGTCACACCCGTCCACGACGCCATGTGGGCGAGCGGGCTCTCGGCCTGGCTCATCCCCAGCCTCCCCCAGGGGAAGCCCGTGTACGGCCAGCTCCCGAGCCACAGCTCCCGCGCCGACCAGATGCCCGCGACGAGCGCCGGCAGGGCCGCCAGACGCCCCCACGGGCCGGGCGCGATGCGGGGCAGCCAGCGATAGGCCAGCGCGAGCGCGACGGCCCCGACGGCGCTGAGCACGGTCTCGACCCCCGCCAGGGCGAACCAGGGCACCGGACCGAGATACCGGGTGATCCAGACGATGTGCACGAGGTAGAAGCTCGCCGCGAACGCAGCACCCACGGCGACCGCTCCCCAGGCCGAGCGCCCGATCAGCGAGACGAGGGATGCCGCGACGCCGACGAACGCCAGCGGCCACCAGCCGATGTCCGGGAAGGCGAGGTCCAGCACGACGCCGCCGCCGATCGCGACGAGCGTCGCGCTCCACAGCGGCAGGAGGGGGCGGGCGGTGTCGGGCGCGGGAGAAGCCACGGAACGAGCCTAAGCGAGGCTCAGACCGTCGAGTACGCGACGATGCCGCGCCGGACGGCATCGAGCGCCTTCCGCGCCGTGGTGGCCACCGGCGGTTCCGCGACCATCGAGAGCTGGTCGAGCAGGTCGATCGTCTGCTTGGTCCAGCGCACGAAGTCCCCCGCGGCGAGATCCGCCTCGACGAGCACGCGATCGAGGGCGACGCCGCGCGCCCACGAGTGCATCGCCTGCGCGAGGCCGGCAGACGGCGGCTCCGAGCCGGGCAGCCGGTGGTCGCGCTCCAGGTCGTCCAGCACGGCCCAGAGCTCCTGCGTGTCGCTCAGTGCGGCACGGAAGGCCCCGCGGGGCAGCGCGCGGTCGCCGGTGTCGTCGCGGCGGGGCTCGTACACGAGGCAGCAGGCGAGAGCGGCCAGGGACGCCGCATCCAGCCCGGTCCACAGCCCGCGCCGGAGCGACTCGGCCACCAGCAGGTCGCGCTCGCCGTAGATCCGCCGCATCGTCGCGCCCGCGTCGGTGAGTCGGGTGGTGCCGTCGGCGTCGAGTGCCACGTAGTCCAGGGCGGCGAGGACGTCGACCACACGGTCGAAGATCCGCGCCACGGTGCCCGTACGCGCCTCGATCTGGTGGCGGAGCTTGTCGACCTGACGGCTCAGCTTCCCGTACCGCTCGCCCCAGCGCGCGTGCTTCTCCCGATCGGGACACGAGTGACACGGGTGGCGCTGCAGCCTGCGACGGAGCGACTGGATCTGGTTCTGGCGCTGCTGCCGTGTCTTGGCCGGCGCCGTCCGATCGGCACGGTTGAGCTTCTCGATGTCGCTCAGCTCTCGCCGCATCTGCGCGTACTCGGCGAAGTCGCCGCGATCGCACGCCATGGCCTTCGTGTAGCCCGCGAGCGACTCCTCGGCGTCTTTGACCTGACGGGCGAGTCCGACGACGGATCTGTCGGCCTGGAACTGCGCGAACGACGACTCGAGGATCTCGCGCGCCCGCGGCCGCCCGAACTGGTCGATGAGGTTCACGGCCATGTTGTAGGTGGGGCGGAAGCTGGAGTTGAGCGGATAGGTGCGCCGTGACGCCAGCGCTGCCACCGCCTGCGGATCGAGGCCCTCGGTCCACTGGATGACGGCGTGACCCTCGACGTCGATGCCGCGGCGCCCCGCGCGCCCGGTGAGCTGGGTGTACTCCCCCGCGGTGATCGCGACGCGGGCCTCGCCGTTGAACTTTTCGAGCTTCTCCAGCACGACGGTGCGGGCGGGCATGTTGATCCCGAGCGCCAGCGTCTCGGTCGCGAACACGGCCTTCACGAGCTTGCGCTGGAAGAGCTCCTCGACGATCTCCTTGAACGCCGGCAGAAGTCCGGCGTGATGGGCGGCGACACCGCGCTCGAGGTTCTCGCGCCACTCCCAGAACCCCAGGACGGCGAGGTCCTCGTCCTGCATGGTGCGCGTGCGCTCGTCCACGATCTGGCGGATCTCGTCGCGCTCCTCCCGGGTGGTGAGCCGCACCCCGGAGCGGCGCACCTGCTGGACGGCGCCGTCGCATCCCGCGCGGCTGAAGATGAAGAAGATCGCCGGCAGGAGGTTCGCCCGGCCGAGGAGCTCGACGACGTCGGGCCGGTCGAGGCGCTCGATGCGCTGGACGTTGGCGGAGCGGACAGGGCGGCGTCCGCCCTTGTGCGGCCGACGATGTCCCGCTTCGTAGCCGCCCGAGGACCGGAACTCCTGCGCTCGGCGGTTGTTGTCGAAGGTCGATCCCTTCACGGAGCGGATCCGCATGAGCTCCTGATTGACCTGCGCCGTGGCAATACCGGCACGATCGTCGAACAGCGGCAGCAGATCGCCGCGGACGAGCACGTGCTGCTCGAGCGGCACCGGACGCGTCTCGGACACGATCACCTCGGTGTCGCCGCGGACCGTGTCGAGCCAGTCGCCGAACTCCTCGGCGTTGGACACCGTCGCCGAGAGGGAGACCAGCCGCACCTGCGGCGGGAGATGGATGATGACCTCTTCCCACACCGCGCCGCGGAACCGGTCGGCGAGATAGTGGACCTCGTCCATGACGACGTAGCGCAGGCCCCGCAGCGCCGCCGAGTCGGCGTAGAGCATGTTGCGGAGCACCTCGGTGGTCATGACGACGATGCGCGCGGAGCCGTTGATGTTCGTGTCGCCGGTGAGGAGTCCCACCTCGCTCTCGCCGTAGACGTCCTGCAGTTCGCGGAACTTCTGATTGGACAGCGCCTTCATCGGCGTGGTGTAGAACGCCTTCTCGCCCGGCTCCTGCATGGCCAGGTGCACGGCGAACTCGCCGACGATCGTCTTCCCGGCCCCGGTGGGAGCGGCGACCAGGACGCTGCGTCCGGCCTCGAGCGCGTGGCATCCGGCGATCTGGAACGGGTCCAGGTCGAACCTCTGCGCATCGGCGAAGGCGGTCGTCAGCGGATGGCTGCGCGCCGCCTCGGCGCGGGCGAACCGCCCGGCGGGATTTGTCACTGCAGCCCGTCCCGCACCGCGCGCTTGGCGCGGCGGCGATCGAACAGCATGGAGAGGCCGGCCGCCGCGAAGAACAGCACGATGAGGATGCCGGCGAGCAGCAGCATGCTGACGACGTCGGCGGCGGGGGTGGCGAGACCGGCGAACACGACGGCCACGATCACCGCGACCCGCCATCCCTTGATGATCCCCCGCCCGGTCATGACGCCCGCGAGATTCAGCGCCACCAGGAAGACGGGAACGACGAAGGAGACGCCCACCACCAGCAGCAGCTTGAAGACGAAGTCGTAGTAGTACTTGCTGTCGAACCAGTTCGCGGCGCCCTCGGGGGTGAAGGTGGCCATGATCTCCACGATGTGGGGCATCACCCACCAGCCCACATAGACCCCCGCGAAGAAGAGCGGGATGGCGGCGGACACGAAGCCGACGGTGTAGCGGATCTCCTTGCGCGTGAGGCCCGGCATGAGGAAGGCCCACACCTGCCAGATCCACACCGGCGCCGACAGCAGGAAGCCCACCGCGAACGCGATGCGCAGGCGCATGTCGAACGGTCCCGTGACGGTCTGGTACATGAGACCGACCTTGTCCTCCATGCCGCGCTGCTCGGCGACCATGCGGATCGGCTCCGTCATCGCCCAGATGATGAAGTCGGTCAGGAAGAACGCCACGATCCCCGCCACCACGAGGGCGATGAGGGCGATGATGAAGCGTCTGCGGAGCTCGGTGAGATGCGCGGCGAGGGACATGCGCCGGTCACGGCGCGGCGCATCGTCGGCGGCGGCCTCCCGCTGGACCGTGGCCACGTGCGGCTACGGCTTGGGTGCGTCCGCGCTGCCCGTGCCCGCGGCCGGGTCGGCGGGCGCCGGCGTGGTCGCCTCCCCCGCGGGGACGTCGGCGACGGTGGACGCGGTCGTCGCGTCGTCGGCCTTCATGGCCTTCATCTCGCCGCGGAAGATCCGCGCGGACTGACCCATGCTCTTGGCCAGCGCGGGGAGCTTGGCGGCGCCGAACAGCAGCAGGATGACGATGAGCAGGATCCACAGGTGCGGACCAGCGAACAGGTTGGACATGGCATCCCCTCGTCAGAGCTTGTGGGAAAGTCTAACCCGGCGCATCCCGCGTGACGCTCACCGGTACTGGTCGAGTCCCGCCTCCGCCCAGGCCGCGACCGCGCGCCGGGCGCTCTCCGGCCCCTGCACCTCGACATCCCCGGCGTGACGGGCGGCGACGCGCTTGAGGCTGCGTTCGTCCGCGACCCGGATCTGTGCCGTCCTCACCTCACCCGAGCCGGTGACCGTCGAGCGGTCGAGGTAGTCCGCCAGCAGCGGCACCACGGCGGCGCGGATGCGGAGATCGGCCACGGCGTCCGTCTCGCTCGGTTCGAAGAGGTCGGGAACGTGCTCGCCGCTGTGGGCGATGGGGATGTCGGTGGGCCGCACGTCGGAGACGCGGTCGAGATGGAACGTGCGCATCGCCTGGCGGAGGTGGCACCAGCCCTGCAGGTACCACTGCCCCGAGGCGATATGCACCTTGACGGGATCCACGGTGCGGGTGGTCACCGGGGCGTCCGGCGCCTTGTAGGTGAACGAGACGGCGACGCCGTCCCGCAGAGCGGCAGCGACGGCCACCCGCACGTCGTCGACCGCCTCGGGAGCCACGATCACCTCGGCCGGGACCCCGGACGCACCGCGCGCGAGCTTCGCGAGAAGGCCCTGCACGAGTCCGCTGTCCCCCACGCCCGGAAGGGTCGCCGCCAGCTGGAGGCCGGCCAGGAGCGCCGCGGCCTCGCGGGCCGTCAGCCGCGGCGTGCGCTCCAGGCCCACCGTGTTGGTGATCGAGATCACGCCGTGCTCGTCGAGGAGATCCCAGTCGATGTCGAACAGATCGTTCGCCATCTGCCAGAACCCGCCGTCGCCGGGGAGGCCGATGACGGTGAGCTTCTCGACCATGCCGCGCATCTGCGCCTCGGACACGTCGAACTCGTCTGCGGCCTCTGCCAGCGACACCTCGCCCTTGCCGATGAGGTAGGGCACGAGCTGCAGGATGAGTGCGGCGCGGTCGGTGGCGAGAAGCGGCTTGTCGCTCATCGCGGCCCTCCGTCGGTGTGGGCGGCCAGCGTGCGTTCGAGACGGCGGATGACCTGCTCGCGCAGCTCGTCCGGTTGGACGACGCGGACCTCCGGTCCGTACGAGGCGAGCTCGTCGGCGAAGACGTGCACGTCGACGTACGGCACCCGGATGCCCTGCTCGGCATCGCTGGCACGCCGGCTCAGCCGCAGCGCCGCCTCCGTGCCCGGAGCGACCTCGAGGAGGGCCTGCTGCCGCGCCGCGACGGCGTGCAGACCGCTCAGCGCCTTGTCGCCGGCGCCGTCGCGCAGTGACGGGTCGAAGCCGCGCTTGGTCACCTGCACGGACGAGGCGATCCGCGACAGGAGGAAGGTGCGCTCGGCGTCCTGGTCGCGGTCGAAGCCGTAGACGTGCCACCGTCCCTCGTACTCGAGAAGCGCCAGGGGGCGCACGCGGCGGCGACCCGGGGTGTCGTCACCGGCCTTGAGATAGTCGAACTCCACCTCGCGCGCCTGCTCGATCGCGCGCTGGAGCGGTGCGAAGGCGGGCTCGCGGAGGTTGATCCGCGGCGAGTAGCCGATGATCGGCGCATCGACCTCGTTGCCGAGGGCGCGGATCTTGCGCAGCCCGCTGCGCGCCTGCGAGGACATCGAGCTCTCGCTCCACACTCCCCCGGCGAGGTTCAGCACGGCCAACTCCGCCGGGGTGAAGTCGATGTCGACGGGCAGCTCGTACTCGCTGGTCGGGACGCGGTAGCGCGCTTCGCGCAGGTCGTCCGGATCGGCGAAGTCGCCGATCGTCTCGATCGGGACCCCCAGTCCCCGGAGGTTCTCCTTATCGCGCTCGAACATCTTCTCGAGGGCGTCCTTGCCCGCACCGGCCTCGCTCTGCTCGCGATAGCCGGACACCGAGGTGAGGATCGTGTCCTTCGTCAGCCCCTGATCGGTCGCCAGGAGCGCCACGACGAGGTTGACGAGCCGCTCCTCGGGGGCGATGCGCGTCGATTCGGTGGCCACGCGACTCATCCTAGGACGGCCGCGGCGGTGCTCGGCGTCGCCTACTCCGTCGGCGCGGGCGCGTCGACGCCCAGGACGTCGATCACGAACACGAGGGTGGAGTCGCCGGGGATGGAGCCGGTGCCCTCGCTGCCGTAGCCGAGGTCCGGCGGGATCACGACGAGGAGCTGCGACCCGACGGTGGCGCCCTCGAGGGCCTGTGCGAAGCCGGGGACCACCCCGTCGAGCGTGACGGCGGCGGAGGCGCCGTTCTCCCAGGTCGAGTCGAACACTTCGCGATCTGCCCACGTCACACCGGTGTAGTGGATGCGGATGCTGTCGTCGGCGGTGACCGCGGGACCGTCGCCCCGCTTGAGCACCTCGACGGCGAGTTCGGCCGGCGGCGCCGCGTCGGGCACGATGATGCCCGGGGCCCCGGAGGGCGCGAGGACGACCGACGGCATGCCGGGGCGGTCGTTGTACTGGGGGGCGCCGTCGGCTGCAGCGAGGTAGACCTTCTGGAGGTCGAGCACGACCGCGAGCGACTGGCCCTCGGTGAGACCCATGCTCGAGGCCGCCTCCTCCGAGACCTGATCGAACGGGATCGCACCGACCACGCGGGAGCCCTCGGTCGCGCAGCGCATCATGTCCGCGAGGCCGGCATAGTGCTCGACCCACCCGGACAGCGGCCGCACGTCGGTGCCGGAGGAGATCAGCGTCTCCCCGGAGGCGCCGTTGGCGATCGCAACGGAGAACACGACGTCCTGGGCGTCGGAGGTGACCGCGGGACCCTCGCCGACGGTGACGTCCTCGAAGGACGTGTCGTCGACGAAGACCGGATCCTTCAGCGTGAGCGCGGGCGAGCCCTGCGCTCCCGAGACGCCGATGAGGTCGAGCGCCGGAGACGCGGCGTCGGGACGCTCGCAGGTGGCGGGGGCCGCCGCCGACGAGCAGCCCACGAGGGCCAGGGCGGTCAGGCCGATGACGGCGAGAGAGGCAGGGATCCGGCGCAGCACCGGATCAGTCTACGGCGTCCCCGGCATCGCCCTCGGACGCACGGCGGGCGCCGTCCACGGCACGCTGGGCCTCGCGGACCCGCTTGCGCAGGTTCTTGTCGGTGATCTGACGGTCTCCGACCGCGCCCGGGGTCCACGCCTCGACGTCGGCGTCGGCGTAGCTCGGCTTCTTGAGTGCGCGCTTGCGCACGTCCGGCGGCACCGCTCCCGGCGCGAGCCGGCGCGCGGTGATGAGGAAGCCGGTGTGGGCGACCATGCGGTGGTCGGGGCGCACCGCGAGACCCTCGACGTGCCAGCCGCGCACCATCGTCTCGGTCGCCTCGGGCTCGGTGAACAGGCCGGTGCCGCGCAGGTACTCGGCAACGCGGCTGAGCTGGGTCGCCGTCGCGATGTAGCAGAGCACGACGCCGCCGGGGGTGAGGGCGTCGGCGACCGCGTCGATGCACTCCCAAGGGGCGAGCATGTCCAGGATCACCCGATCGACCGTCCCCGGCTCCACGGCGGCGGGCAGCTCCTCGACGAGGTCGCCGACGACGACGCGCCACGTGTCGGGATAGTGGCCGAGGAAGGTCTCCACGTTCGCCTCGGCGACCTGCGAGAACTCCTCGCGCCGCTCGAAGGACACGAGGCGCCCCTCGGATCCGATCGCGCGCAGCAGCCAGAGCGAGAGCGCGCCGGATCCGACGCCGGCCTCCACGACGGTGGCGCCGGGGAAGATGTCCGCCGCGGCCAGGATCTGAGCGGCGTCCTTCGGATACACGATGGCGGCACCGCGCGGCATCGACATCACGAAATCGCGCAGCAGCGGGCGCAGCGCGAGGTACTCGTGTCCGCCGCTGTTGACGACGACCGAGCCGTCCGGCTGACCCGCCACGTCCTCGTGCTTGAGCACCCCGTGATGGGTGTGGAGCTCGCCTCCCTCGCGCAGGGTGACGGTGTGGAGGCGCCCCTTGGGTCCGGTCAGCTGAACGCGGTCGCCGTAGCGGAACGGTCCGCTCGGTCGCAGGTCGGTGTTCACGCGGGGGTCTCCTGGCGGTGGGCGGCGTGGAAGGCGGCGAGGTCGGCGGCGGTGCGCCCGTCGAGGGTGGGCCACAGCTCGTGGGCGCCGACGCCCACGAGCGAGACGACGTTCGGGACGCCGATCGACGCGATCCCCGCGGCGAGCGAGGAGCGCAGGCCGTTGGGCGAGTCCTCGATGGCGACGACGTCGGCGGGGCGCACACCGAGCGCTTCGCACGCCTGCAGGTACGGGTCGGGGTGCGGCTTCGGGCGATCGACGTCGTCTCCGGCGATGACGAGGTCGAAGGCGTCGAACTCGATCAGATCGACGATCTCGACCGCCATCCTGCGCATCGACATCGTGACGAGCGCCGTGGGGATCCCCGCGGCGCGCAGACTCTGCAGCAGCTCCTTCGCGCCCGGCCGGAAGGGAACGCCCTCGGTGCGCAGCTGGGTCATCACCTCGGCGGTGAGATAGTCGATGATCTCGGCGACCGGCATGCGGACGCCCGCGTCCTGGAGGATGCGGCCCGCGTCCTCCAGCCCCATGCCCACCATCTGCAGCGACTGCTCATGGGTCCAGGTCCCGCCGAACCGCTCGACGAGCGGCGACTCGGCTGCGATCCAGTAGGGCTCGGTGTCGACGAGGGTGCCGTCCATGTCCCAGAGGACCGCGGCGGGAAGGACGGACGTCATCGTTCCATCGTATCGAGGGCCTGTACGTATCGATGGCCGGGGGTATCGAGGCCGGGGTATCGAGGCCCGGGTTATCGAGGCCCGGGTTATCGAGGCCCGGGGTTGTCGAGGCCTAGGGCGCGCCGTGCCGGTGCCCGTCCTGCGGGCGTATCGTGGGGGGACGCCTCACGGACGGAAGGAGCGGGGTGGACGGTCTGGGTCAGCGCGTACTCGTCATCGCCTTCGACGGCTGGAACGACGCGGGCGAGGCGGCCTCAGCCGCCGTCGCGCACCTGCGCACCACCGCGGACTACGAGTCGGTCTACGCGGTCGATCCCGAGCTCTACTTCGACTACCAGTACACCCGTCCGCACGTCCGGCTGGCCGCCGACGGCTCCCGCGAGCTCGTCTGGCCCGACGCGACGCTCTGGCGGCCCCCGCACGGCGCGGAAGGACCGCGGCTGTGGCTGCTCACCGGCGTCGAACCTGCCCGCGCCTGGCAGGCGTTCGCGGCAGAGCTCGTCGACGCGGCTCTCAGCGAGGACATCACCGGCATCGTCGCTCTCGGATCGATGATGTCCGACGTCCCGCACACCCGCCCGATCTCGGTCTTCTCGGGCAGCGACAACGAGCAGCTGCGCACCACGCTCTCGCTCGACCGCCCCACCTACGAGGGCCCCGTCGGCATCCTGAGCGTCCTGAGCGCGGCCGCCGAGGAGGCGGGGATCCCCACCGTGGCGCTGTGGGCGAGCGTTCCCCACTACGTCGCCGGGCACACGCCCTCGCCGAAGGCGACCCTGGCCCTCCTCGATCGGCTCGCCGACCTGTCGGGGGCGGCGCTGGACCGCGGTCAGCTGCCCGCCGAGGCGCTCGCCTGGGAGGCCTCCATCGACGCGGCAGCAGCCGACGACGAGGAGATGACCGAGTACATCCACCAGCTCGAGGCGACGCGCGACACGTGGGACTCCCCCGAGGCGTCGGGAGACGCCATCGCACAGGAGTTCGAGAAGTACCTGCGCCGCGGCGGCGAAGGGCCGCACAAGCCTGGCCGCGACGACCCGCGACGCTGACGCCCGTCGCGGAGCTCAGTACGCCTGCAGCACCCCGGTCGCCAGCAGGATCAGCAGCACCACGCCGAGCGCGAGACGGTACAGCACGAACGGCAGGAAGCTGCCGCGGCTGAGGTAGCGCATGAGGAAGGCGATGACGGCCAGGCCGACCCCGAAGGCGACCACCGTGGCGACACCGGTCTCGAGCATGGTGAACACCTGGGCGCCGGGCTCCCGGATGGCGTGGTAGAGCTCGTAGAGACCGCTGCCGAAGACTGCCGGCACCGCCAGCAGGAACGCCACTTCGGCCGCCGCGGGACGGGTGTAGCCGAGCGCCAGCCCCATGGTGGTGGTCGCGCCCGAGCGCGAGACGCCCGGCACCAGCGCGAGCGCCTGCGCGAGCCCCAGCGACAGCCCGTGCGGATAGGTCAGGTCCTTCTCGGTGCGGGTGCGGGAGCCGAGCGCGTCGGCGGCGCCGAGGAGCAGGCCGAAGACGATCAGCACGATCGCGACCAGCCAGAGGTTCCGGAACGTGTCGCGGATGACGTCCTGGAACAGGAAGCCGAGCACGCCGATGGGCAGGGTGCCGATGATGACGATCCAGCCCATGCGCGCGTCCGGGTCGTTGCGGGGCACGCGCCCGGTCAGCGAGCGGAACCACTGCGCGATGATCCGCATGATGCGGCCCCAGAAGTACACCAGCACCGCGATCTCGGTGCCGATCTGGGTGATGGCGGTGAAGGTCGCACCGGGGTCTTGCGCCGCCGGCAGGATCTCGCCGACGATCCGCAGATGCGCGCTCGAGGAGATCGGCAGGAACTCGGTCAGTCCCTGGACGATGCCCAGGATGATCGCGTCGAAGAAGGAGCCCATGGAAGCCTCTCAGTAGGTGCGGATCAGGTCGGTGAGCACCTGCTGGCCGAACGTCAGCGCATCCAGCGGAACGCGCTCGTCCACCCCGTGGAACATACCGGTGAAGTCGAGGTCCCGCGGCAGGCGCAGCGGCGCGAAGCCGTACCCGGTGATGCCGAGCTCCGCGAGGGCCTTGTTGTCCGTGCCGCCGCCCATGAGGTACGGGATGACGGGCACGCCCGGGTCGTGGCGCTCGAGGGCGCCGACCATCGCCTCCACCAGCGGGCCGGCGAACGGCGTCTCCAGGCCGATGTCGCGGTGGGAGACGTCGATGACGATGTCGTCGCCCACGATCCGCTGGATCTCCGCGAGCACCTCGTCCTCCCGGCCGGGCAGGGTCCGCACGTCGATGGTGGCGACCGCGGCGTCGGGGATGACGTTGTGCTTGTATCCCGCGGTCAGGCCCGTCGGGTTGGTGGTCGTCCGCAGGGTGGAGCGCAGGAAGCCTTCGGCGGGGCCGGTGTGCGCGGCCACCGCGTCCGGGTCGGACGGATCGGCGCCGCAGAGGGCGGCGAGCCCCGCCACCGTCTGCCGGGTGGTGTCGGTGAGGGCGATCGGCCAGGAGGTGCGGCCGAGCGCCGCGACCGCTTCGGCGAGGCGCGTGACGG
>Ga0307406_10000384_pt1 | contig 25497 bp, 21 predicted proteins | sample 322Cmetagenome_3_FD_203706 | JGI IMG/M metagenome (GOLD analysis project Ga0307406, IMG submission 203706) | Maize rhizosphere microbial communities from greenhouse at UC Davis, California, United States - 322HYB-C-2 | ecosystem: Host-associated > Plants > Roots > Rhizosphere > Soil | place...
AACCTCGAAGCAGGTCTATCCCATCGAGGAGGCGGACCGGAGCACCCTGACCGCGATCTTCCTGAAGCCCTTCAAGAGCCTCTCCGGCTATCGCTTCCATCACCATTCGTCGCTCGATCAGCACGAGCTGAACTCCTGCGCCAAGGCGATCTTCGAGGATCCGGAGAAGCTGCTCGAGAAGGGCTGCGACATCGCCAAGCGACTTTACACGAAGTCGAACCACCCGAACATCAAGTCGGGCGACCTGTGCATCGCGTGGATCGACGACCTCGAGGTGGATGGCAATCCCGTCACCGGCCTGTGCATCTTGAAGTCCGAGAGCGTGGTGCCGTTCCTCAGCATCTCGACTCGTGACGGTGACCTCCAGCTTCACACCGAGCACGGCATCAATCCGGAGAAGATCGACAAGGGCTGCCTGATTCTCAACCACCACCCGAACAAGGGCTTTCTGGTCCTCACCTTCGATCGCACCGGCTCCGACTCGCGCTTCTGGGTGCGGGATTTCCTCGGCGTGGTTGCCGTGACCGACAGCCCTTTCCTGACCAACAAGTTCACCGACATGGCTGTCGCCTTCGCGAAGCAGGAGGAGAAGGCCAAGAAGGAGGCGAAAAAGGAGAGCGCGAACGAAGACGCGCCAGCGGTCGACGACACCCCGCCGTGGGAAGCAACCACCACCGCCAACGATGCGTTGGCCTATTTCCAAGAGAAGGAACAGTTCAGCCTCCAGGAATTCGAGGAGGAAGTACTACGGACGCCGGAGGCCGTGGAGAAGTTCCGCGAGCACAAGGCGAAGGTCGAGGAAGAGCAGGGCCAGCGCTTCGATGACAAGTTCGAGATTTCCAAAAAGGATGTCAGCAAGGCCAAGAAGCGCATCGGCACCGTGGTCAAGCTCGATACGGGCGTGGAGATCCACGTGAAGCCGACCTTCGCCGATCAATCCGAGCCCGTGATGGAGCGCGGCTTTGACGAGGAGAAGGGGAAGAAATTCATCAAGGTGTTCTTCAACGAGGAGCTGGGGCGCTGATCGCCGGAGTTGCAGGAAGTTCCTCCTTCCAGTCGAGCTTGAGTTTGAGGAGTGGAGATAGCACCCAGCGTGTCACGGGACCATCCTTGGGATACCAGCCCCGGTTGAAAACGACGGGCAAAACTCGGTCTTCAGGGGATATTGTCGGCCGAGGAGTTGCTTCGCTTTCTTTGTAGAGCTGGTGAGGATCGACATTCCAGTTCACGTCCCAGAATTGCCTCACAATCACGGTCGAGCGCATCGGCAAGAGCGGATCTTTGTGATAGGGTTCAATATCGTCCCATGAAGTAGGCCAGCGGCCGTCGTTTTGCTCCATGTTGCGGAAGATGGCGAAGCTGATGTTGTGGCCGCCGTATTCTCCATACATCGGAAGAACCAGCATCGTCAGCACTGCCAGCAAGAGGCTGCCGATCACCAATCTCACCTTTGTCTTCCTCGCCATCTTTGAAGGAGAGAATACAATAAACTGCTCTTTACGTCGAGCAGGCGATCTAGTCGGACGGTTAGTGTCCTCCAACGAAAAAGCCAGCCGCTGATGGCGGCTGGCTTTTTCTAAAGATTGGCGGTGTTCCGTGGAGGACGCGTTTATCGTCTTCCGCGAGGTCCGCGGCGGCGACGCCCGGCCCAGGCTGGTGCTGGACCTGCAGCTTCGCTTTGAACTGCGACGCGTTCTCCTTGCGACGAACGGCCGCTGCCTTGGGAGCGGCCACCGCCTTGCGAACGACCTCCGCCTCCTTGGGATGACCTGCGTTGACCACCGCCCGAGGACGATCCCTGGGCGACGCTGCCGCGGGCACCGCGCTGAAAGCGTTCGACCAACGACTCGGCGTGCCAGTGGTGGTCGTCCCAGCGTGGGACAGCCATGCGGATGACCTTTTCGATCTCGCGCAGGTAGTCGAACTCCTCTTCCGAGCAGAACGACACCGATTTGCCTTCAGCTCCCGCGCGGCCGGTGCGGCCGATGCGGTGGACGTAGGCCTCGGGCTCGTTCGGGAGGTCATAGTTGACCACCAGTCCCACGTCCTTCACGTCCACGCCACGAGCGGCGACGTCGGTGGCGACGAGCACCGGAGTGAGTCCCTTGCGGAACCGCTCAAGTGCCTTCTCGCGCTGGGCCTGTGACTTGTTGCCGTGGATCGCGTCGGCTTCGAAGCCGGCGGCCGTGAGGCCTTTCGCGAGCTTGTTGGCGCCATGCTTGGTGCGGCTGAAAACGATCGTCAGCTTGGATTCGCCGGCTTCCGCCTGCTCCTTCAAGAGGACTTCTAACAAGAACCGCTTGTGCTCCTTTTGGATGAACGCGACCTTTTGTTCGATGCGTTCGGCGGTCGTGGTCTGTGGTGCGATGCTGACCTTGGCTGGATTCTTGAGAATGGTCTCGGCGAGTTGCACGATGTTCGGTGCCAGCGTCGCGGAGAAGAACAGCGACTGGCGTTGCTGGGGAATCATCGAAACGATCTTCTTCACGTCGCGGAGGAAGCCCATGTCGAGCATGCGGTCCACTTCATCGAGCACGAAGAATTCGACGCCCGAGAGATCGACGTGCCTCTGCTCGATCAGGTCGAGCAGTCGGCCCGGCGTGGCGACGAGAACATCGACGCCGCTGCGCATGGCAGCAACCTGCGGGTTCTGGCCGACGCCGCCGTAGATCATCGTCTGACGGAAACGGACGTGCTTGCCGTAGGTGCTGAAGCTCTTCGCCACCTGCACCGCGAGTTCGCGGGTGGGAGCGAGGACCAGCGTGCGGGCGCTCTTTGGCTTCAAGGCACGCGGGTTTTCATGCAGCGCATTGAGGATTGGCAGCGCGAAACCAGCGGTCTTTCCAGTGCCGGTCTGGGCGCAACCGAGGAGGTCGCGGCCTTCTAACAGCAATGGAATGGCCTGTGCCTGGATCGGCGAAGGAACGGTGTATTCAAGTTCGCGCAATGCGCGTTGGAGGGGCGCGGCCAATGGCAGCGCCTCGAACGTGGTCGGGGTCATGTAGTATGGGGCCTGCTCGCGCGGATTCCCGGCGGCTGGCGGATTCTCGATGAGCATTCAGGTAATCCCCGAACCATCTCTCATCGATGAAGACCGGAAAAGGGTGGGAACCGTCGAATGGCTCCCGTCGGCAAAAAGCTGTCGACGGGCGGAGACTAGCGGAGAATTGCGGCTTGGCAAGCTCCGGCTTCCAAAAGCGCCCCACCCCTACATTTCAGCGTTTCCCGTCCTCGACCGCTTTCTTCCATTCTTCGCCCAACTCCTGGAGCGTCTTGTCGGTCCAGTCCTTCCACAGCTTCTCCTCGTATTTCCCTTCGCGGGCGGCTTCGTTGAGCTTCTGGAGCAGGGCCTTGTCCTTCTTCTCGACGACCCAATCGAGGAAGTTCGCGGTGATCCGGTAGCTGGCGTCATACTTCGCCTGATTCACATCACGGACGTGGGCGCCTTGGCTTTTCGGCTCGTAGAGAAACCAGCGGATGTAGTCGCAGATGCCTTCGGTGATCCAGCCCGGCGTATCCTTGGGATTGCGATTGGTTTGACTGGCGCGCCAGTAGTTCTGCACCACGTGGCCCATCTCGTGGATGGTGCAGCCCTTGGCCTCATTCTTGAGCTGGTCGGCATACCATGGCGCGCTCATGGAGATCTTGTTTCCCGCGGCGTAGGCCGGTGTGCCGCCCATGTCATCGCGATACTCGAAGGTCACCTGGTCCGGTGCGCGGTAGCCGTTGCTGGGCAACATTGCCACGAGTTTGGGATACCACTCCTCGATCACCGGCAGGAGTTCCTTCTCGCTCCACTCGGTCAGATTGGGAGCCTTGGTGCTGTCGATGATGTAGCGGAACTTGCTGTCCTTGGACTTGTAGCTCCTCACGATTTTCTCCAGCGGCTTGATTCGCTGGACTTCCGATTGCGTGGCATCGAGCACATCGATCTCACTGAAGAATGTATTGGCGAACGAATCCCCGGAAGTGCGCGAGACGTCGAAGAGCAGGTAGCGATAGCTGCCGAGAGGACGGCGGTTCTTGTTGGAAACCTCGGCGGCATGCTGTCCTGCACCGTCGCCGGTTTTCGGGCGGGTATCGACTTCGGCCAGAGGCACCCAGCCGCAGGTCTTCGGATCGGTGCCTTTTTTGGGGACGGCGTCGAAGTTCTTCGCTCTCCCGTCGGCGCCATAGAGCTTGTAGAGTTGCGGTCCGCGGCCTTTGTTGTGCCATGAGTAGGTGGCGATGCTTCTTACGGAGGTGACGCTACCGAGATCGACGCCGATCCGTCCGCCATCGCTGCCGTTGGCGAAGAAGAAATTGGAGGCTGGCTGATCTTCACCCGTCGGGATCTTGCCGTCATTGAGCACGGCGAGATCGGCGCTCACGCCGTCCTTCTGGCCATCGATGATCGAAAAAGTCGCCTTGGAGGCGGCGTCATCGAGGGCGGGCGGAAGCACCGGGTCGAGCTCGAATCCGGCATTGGAGGGGCCGAAGCCCTTGGTCACCTCGGCGGCGGCAAATAGGGCGGGGGAGGCCGCGAATAGGGCGGCACAGGTGAGAATAGCGGGCTTCACGGATTACTTACGACCGCAAACGCCGAAAGTTTAGTCGCCTCGTGCGGGCGGACGCACTTTTCAGCCCTCTGTTAACTTCTGCAGCGCCAACACTGTCCGCCAATTCCGGGTGGTAGCCCGCACTTTCAAGGCCTTTTCGAACCAGGCGTTGTTGAGCTTGGTCCGACCGTAGCCATGCGGGCAGTGGAGCAGAACTACGCCTTTGAAGGGGACAGCGCGCTCGCCCTCCGCCGCGGGGAGTTTGAGGTCGTCGAAGGTGGCCTTCGACACGGAATCGAAGAGAAAGGTCGCGTGAAAGTGAGTCTCCTCGCCGCCGGACTTCGGCCAGAGCGGGTTGTCGTTTGCGACGGCGTCCAATTGCTCGGGCGTCAGAACCAGCACCGACACTTGATGGCCGAAGTCGCGGGAAATCGCGGCCTCGATTTCCCCGGCCAGTTTCGTTGTGGAGGATTTCTTTTTCGTTTGGAAAACGACGTTGCCGCTTTGCAAGTAGGTCTTCACCTCGGCAAAACCGAGCTCGGCGAAGGTCTCCTTCAGCTTGGCCATCGGCACTCGATTTTTGCCCGAGACATTGATGCCGCGGAGCAGGGCAATGTAGGTGTTCACGGCGATTGCAGGTTGGCGAGATAGCTGATGCCGAAGAGCACCACTAGCAAGAGCAGGAACACCAAGGCGAATTTCGATCCCGTCGTCTTGTAAACCCGCCGCAGTCGTGGCAGTATTGGCGTTGTTTGGAAAAGGCGCTGCGGATCAGGAGGAAGATCCAGCCGAAGAGGAGGAACGCGAGGATGCTCGGTTTGCTGCGCAATGCCTGCTCATCGGAGGTGTTGGTGCTGCCACATTTCTCGCAACGGTGTCCCACCTTTACCTCGGCGATGGTGTCGTCGCCGCGATTCCCGGTTGGTGGGGAGGGAGGAGTGGATGGCGGGAGGTAGGGATTCACAGGATGCCTTTGGATAGTCGTGTTTTCCGTTTCCTGGCAAGCTGCAGCCATCATTCGGCTCATTGACGGATCTGTCGCTAGGGAAGGTGCCGAGCGCACTTCGATTCAAGGAGCTCTACCAGTGCCGGATCCATGAAGTCGAAGTCGTCGGGAATGCCGAGCACGACGACTTTCTTGCCTTTGAGATAGGATCCGTAGTCGCGATTAAGCCGGGTGCGATGGATCCCTTCCATGACGAGAATGAGATCCGCCCACTCGATCTGCTCCGGACTCAGGATGACTTCTGCATCAGGACTCAAGCCAGCCGAATCCGTTTCCACGCCGGGGCGAGAGAAAATGGCTTCGGCGGTCGGGCTGCGGAGACGGTTGCGTGAGCAGAGGAACAGGAGTCGTTTGGGCGTTGGATTCACGGAAGGGGCTGTCGCAGCGTGCTCTTCCCGAGGCGGCTTGCAAGAGATGTGAACTTGGGATTGTCCTTCACCCTTTCGCGAGGGCAGGCCAAGTTCCGGCCCATGGCCACGCTCACCGAAGCCTTTACTGACCTCCCTACCTCCCGTGGTTCGATGCGGGTGCACACCTTCACCCCGACCGGTGAGGGGAAGCATCCCGCGGTGATCTTTTTCTCGGAAATCTTCCAAGTGACCGGCCCGATCCGCCGGATGGCCGCAGCTTTGGCGGGCGAGGGGTATCTGGTGGCGGTGCCGGAGGTGTATCACGAATTTGAAGAACTCGGCTGCGTGCTCGCCTACGATCAAGCCGGCTCCGACCGTGGCAACGAGTTGAAATACACCAAGGAACTCGCGTCTTACGACGAGGACGTGGATGTACTGGTGAAGTGGCTCCAAGGTCACGAATCGTGCACGGGGAGAATCGCCAGCCACGGTGTCTGCCTCGGTGGTCACCTGTCGCTGCGCGCCGGGTTTCACGAAGGCATTTCGGCGGTGGCCTGCTTCTATCCGACTGATGTTCATTCGGCCACGCTCGGCGCGGGGAAGAATGACGACACGCTGAAGCGGATCAGTGAGTTGGACGCGCAGATGCTGTTCGTATGGGGGCGCCAGGACCCCCACATCCCGCAGGCGGGACGGGAATTGATCCATGCGCGCCTCGAAGAAGCCGGCCGCGCCTTCGAGTGGCACGAGTTCAATGCCGCCCACGCCTTCCTCCGTGACGAGGGCCCGCGTTACAATCCGGCCTTGGCGCGGGTGTGCATGGCGATCCTGCTCCGGTTCCTCGGGGAGTGCTTGGGATGACTGGATTGAGCCTTCCTATCAGGAATTTGGCCGGAGCTGCGTGGATACCCGCAAAAATTGCGGCTGAGGTTTTTATTGCGGCGATTGAAATCCGGGGTCTATCGTCGCGGCCCGCCGTCGCGTCCTTCTTGCAGGGTGCCGGATTGACACGCTCGGCGGCTTTTTTGAGCCATGAATCCGGACAGAGCGACGCTGAATTTCCTGAATAGCTTCCCCGAGGAAGCGCGCAAGCGCGGTGAGCGCCTCCAGAAAGACGGCGCGGTTACCCAGATCTTCGGCAATCACCTTTTCATCCAGGGCCGCGTCGAGGACGAGACCGGCGTCTTCCGCACCAGCCTGCGCCTGCAAGGGAACCGCTGGTTCGGCTCCTGTACCGCCGAGGACGAAGTGATCGCCGCCGCGTGTCAGTACGCGACGATGATGGAGCGGATGCATCGCGGCGAGGATCTTCCCGAATCGCCCAATGAATTCGACGACACCCCGGTGCTCGATATCATCGAGGAGAAGCTGGGCCGTGAGCTGGACGACAAGGAAGCCGACTTCGTTTCCAAGATCGAGAAGCGCTACCGCCGCTACGTGATTGAAGGTGAGCTGCACGACCACGACATGGTCCGCATCACGCCGCGCTGGGAAATCACCACCTACGAGCCGCTCGAACTGTGGCCGATGCCACCGGGCGATATCCTCGAGTTCTGGAACTACCTCGCCTACGCCTTCTACAAGAAGAAGCTCCCTTACCCGGAGTTCATGAACGTGATCACCGATCTGGCGCACGTTCAGAAGAAGATGGCGGATTGGGAGCAGGAGCGCGAAGTCGCTTCCTGGTATGATCGCATCGAGCAGGTCAACGAGCGCCCGCCGCAAGACCCGCCGGTGGAAGTAGGCTTCCGTCTTGTGGCCACGATCAACGAGGCCCGCCTCGAGGTGAAGGAAGGTGCGAACGGCCTGTGGACGCAGATCCGCGAGAAGAACGACATCGAGCGTCTCGTTCAGATGCACCATCAGGCGGCGCTCCGCATGGACGCGCCCAGCCAGGTGCTGTGGGAACACTTCCTCTCTTACTACCGCGACCAGAACGAAATCACCTTCGACTTCGATCAGGAAGAAGCCTGCCGCTTCATGAACCGCGTGTTCCGCCAGCCAGCCCTCAAGGGCTATCTGGTGAACTTGGACGAGCGCGAGTTCAAGGTGGTGACCGATGCCCTGAAGTGGGTCTGCGAGGACGATCCATACGATCCAAATAGCTTCGCGCTGCAACTCGTCACCGCCGGCGGTGAGAACGTCTCGCACTCGGTGCGCATGCTGCCGGGCCGCAAGGAGTTCTATCAATCCGACGAAACCGTGTTCCCCGGCCCGCCACGCTGGCTGGAGGAGACGGAAGTGATGCCGCGCTATCTCATTCCGAAGCGCGTGATCGACTCGCTGGAAGGCGTCGAGTTCCTCCGCAAGATTGGTGCCTCGCTGCCGGAGTCGCTGAAGAAGCGCGTGGTGGATCTCGAGCTGAAGCCGAAGTTCGAGCTCAAGCTCGTCGCCGGACTCACCGCCGCGGAAACCGAGCATTTGGTCATCGACGTGACCGCGATCGAGTCGAAGGAGCGCCGCACCGAGCGCCTGACCAAGGAAGGTTGGGAGCTGGTCGAACAGCAGCCACTCAAGGGCAAGCAGCTCCTGCGCTTCGCCCGTGAGGAGCTCTATCCGGTTCCGGGCATCCTCGATGAAATGGGCCTCACTTACGATGAGAAGCTCCTTTCCTTCAAATCCCGCATCACCAAGCAGTTCCCGGAAAAGTTCGCCGAATGGATCAAGGCGATGCCGGAATCCGTGGAGCTCGATATCGATCTGCGCCTGAAGTCGATCCTTTCCGATCCGGTTACTGCCGCAGTCCGCTTCGAGGTCATCAATCAGGAGATCGACTGGTTCGACCTTCGCATCGTCATCGATGTGGAAGGTGTGAATCTTTCCAAGGCGCAGATCCGCCAGCTCGTCGCTGCTCGCGGCGGCTATGTCCGCATGGAAGACGGTTCGTGGATGCGGCTTGAGATCAAGCTCGATGCCGACCAGCGCGAAGCCGTCACTCGCCTCGGTCTCGATCCCTTCGACCTTTCCGGCGAGACGCACCGCATGCACGCACTGCAGCTCGCCGACCCGAAGGCTGCCGATGTCTTCGATCCGAAGGCATGGAAGCGCATCAAGGATCGCGCTGGCGACATCCAGATCGAAGTCACGCCTGACGTGCCGGACAAGCTGAACGCGACCCTGCGTCCGTATCAGGTCGATGGTTTCCGTTTCCTCGCCTACCTTTCGACCAATGGTTTCGGCGGCATTCTCGCCGACGACATGGGTCTTGGTAAGACGATCCAGTCCCTGACCTACGTGCTGTGGCTGATCGAAGAGGCGGAGAAGAACAAGGAGATGCACCGCCCGGTGCTCGTTGTTTGCCCCAAGTCCGTCTTGGACGTGTGGGCGAGCGAGGCTCAGAAGTTCGCTCCCGGTGTCCGCGTGAAGGTGTTGCGCAATCGCGAGGACCTCGACGTAAAGGACACGCAGGAGAACATCGACATGCTGGTGCTGAACTACGCCCAGCTCCGCGTCTGCGGTGACCTGCTCAACGAGATCAAGTGGCTCACCACGATCCTCGACGAAGGCCAGCAGATCAAGAACCCGGATTCGAAGGCCGCCAAGTGCGCCCGCGAGCTGGATTCCGCGAACCGCCTGGTCCTCACCGGTACGCCGATCGAGAACCGACTGCTGGACATGTGGTCGCTGATGGCCTTCGCCATGCCCGGCGTGCTGGGTAGCCGCGCCTACTTCAAGAAGCGCTTCGACAAGCGGAAGGACCCACTTTCGCAGAATCGCCTGGCCGCCCGCCTGCGTCCGTTCCTGCTCCGCCGCACCAAGCTGCAGGTGGCCCAGGACCTGCCGCCGAGGACGGAAGAGGAAGTCTACTCCAAGATGGAGAACATCCAGCAGGAGCTCTACAAGGCGGAGCTCAAGCGTATCCAGAAGGCCCTGCTCGGCCTCGACTCGGATGAGGCGGTGAAGAAAAACTCCTTCGCGATTCTTCAGGGCCTGATGCGTCTGCGCCAGATCTGCTGTCACCCGGGCCTGATCGATCCGAAGTATCTCAAGGAAGAGTCCGCCAAGATGGAATCGCTCTTCTACCTCTTGGACCAGCTCCACGAGGAAGGACACAAGGTGCTCGTCTTCTCGCAGTTCGTTTCGATGCTCGACCTGATCAAGGCTCGTCTCGAACTGGAAGCCCGTCCATTCCACTACCTCACTGGTCAGACCAAGGACCGCAAGGGCGAGATCGAACGCTTCCAGACGACCAAGGATCCGTCCGTCTTCATGCTCTCGCTGAAGGCCGGTGGTGCCGGTCTGAACCTGACCTCGGCCTCCTACGTCATCCTCTACGATCCATGGTGGAACCCGGCGGTGGAAAACCAGGCCATCGACCGAACCCACCGTATCGGCCAGAAGAACAAGGTCATCGCGTATCGCCTGCTCACCCGCGACACCGTGGAAGAGAAGATCCGCATCCTGCAGCACCAGAAGACCCAGCTCGTGACGAACGTGCTCGGCGACGAAGGCTTCGCCTCGAACCTGGGACTGGAAGACCTGCAGTTCATCCTCAACCACGGCGGTGAGGACGAGGAGAACGGCTGATCCCAGCGAAATACAGATTCACGCGAAGGGCGGACCGCAAGGTCCGCCCTTTTTTCGTTACGCGGGCCCTTCAGCTCTTCTTCAGGACCCCCACGAAGGTCCGCATCGTCACATCGGCCTTTCCCGATCTCCTCGCGAAGTGATGAGTGATCGACGGGCGCTCCTTCAGGGGAATTGCCCGGACTCCGCTGCCTGCCACTTTCGCGAGCGCAGAGGGCAGGATGGCGATGCCGGATCCCGCCGCGACCATCACCGCCACCGCTTGCGCACGCGGTGATTCGAGGATCACCCGTGGACGGAAGCCAGCATCGCCGCACAGACGACGGACCAGATTCGAGAAGGAGGGGGCTGCCCCATGGTCCACCGCCACGAACGGCTCTCCGGCCAGTTCCGCGAACGCGATGCGACTCCGTGCTGCCAGCGGATGATCCTCCGGAACGAAGCACTGGAGGGCTTCCCGGAACCACGGGATCACCTCGATCCCGCCTTGATCGCGCGGTTCCTCGATGCCCACGAAGCCGCCGTCCAGCTTGCCTTCCATGATGGCCTTCAGTTGGTCATTCGGCGGCACATCCTGCAGCAGGATCTGCACTCCCGGTGCGGCGGCCCGGAACCGGCGGAGCACGGACAGCACGCCATCGCTCATCACCGCGCTCACGAAGCCGATCCGGAGGCGGGATATCTCTCCGGCGGCGGTGCGCTTGGCGGCTTCGCTCGCTCGCGAAAGCTTCCCGGGGATCGTTCGCGTTTCCTCGTAGAAGCGATCGCCTGCTGCGGTGAGCGAGACACCACGGGTTCCCCGGATGAATAGGTCTGCCCCCACCTTCTCCTCCAGCACCCGGATGTGCCGGGAGAGGGGAGGCTGGGCGAGATTCAGCCTCCTCGCCGCGCGGGTGAACGACAGTTCCTCCGCCACCGCCAAGAAGCACTCCAGTTCTCGAAACGAGCAGTCCATACCGAATTGGTATCATAGAGCGACGAACACAGTCATTCCAATATGGATGCGGAAACGGCGACCGTTGCGTCATGGCGATCAGCGACACTATCAAGAAGGGGGCCATCCGCGCTCCGCACCGCAGCCTCCTGCGCGCCACCGGGGCGATCCAGTCCGAGGACGATTGGAACAAGCCATTCATCGCGGTGGCGAATTCGTTCGTTCAGATCATCCCGGGTCACGCTCATTTGGACGTGGTCGGCCGGAAGGTAAGGGAGGCGATCCGGACGGCTGGTGGAGTGCCTTTCGAGTTCAATTGCATCGGCGTGGATGACGGGATTGCGATGGGCCACGGTGGGATGCGCTACTCGCTGGCCTCACGCGAGATCATCGCGGATAGCATCGAGATCATGCTCCGTGCGCACTGCTTCGACGGCGTGGTGTGCATTCCGAATTGCGACAAGATCGTGCCTGGCATGATGATGGGTGCGGCACGGGTGAATATCCCGGCGGTCTTTGTGTCGGGTGGGCCGATGCGTTCCGGCAAGAATCCGCTCAATGGGGAGTCTCTCGATCTCGCCTCGGTGTTTGAGGCCGTGGGCCAGTTGTCCACGCAGTCGATCACGGAAGAACAACTCGACGCCATCGAGCGGAATGCTTGCCCGACCTGTGGTTCGTGCTCCGGCATGTTCACCGCGAACTCGATGAACTGCCTCTGCGAGGCGCTGGGACTCGCGCTACCCGGCAATGGTTCCATCCTCGCAACGGACCCCGCGCGTGATGCTCTTTTCGAGCGGGCGGGCCGGACGATCGTGCGACTCGTCCGCGACGACGTGCGACCGTCTGATGTGCTCACGCGCGAGGCGTTCCGGAATGCCATCGCACTCGACATGGCGATGGGCGGTTCTTCGAATACCATCCTCCACACGCTCGCCGTGGCGACGGAAGCGGGCGTGCCACTTGGCATGCGGGACTTCGATGAGATGGCTGGCCAGGTGCCGCATCTGTGCAAGGTGGCTCCATCAGGAAAGCACTACATGGAGGACATCGATCGCGCTGGCGGGATCTTCGCGATCCTCAAGACGCTGGCGGATTTGCCGGGCATTCTCCACGCCGATGCTCTAACCGTGAGCGGCCTTACGATTGGCGAGACGCTCTCGGTTGCGGAGGTGAAGGATGCCGGCGTCATCCATCCGCTCGACCGAGCCTATTCCTCCTGCGGCGGGCTGGCGGTGTTGCACGGAAACATCGCGCCTAACGGCTGCGTCGTGAAGTCTGCCGGAGTGAGCCCGACGATGATGAAGTTCACCGGCCCCGCGGTAATCTTCGAATCCGGTGAAGATGCCACCACCGGGATCCTCACCGGCCAAGTGAAGGCAGGCGATGTGGTGGTGATTCGCTACGAGGGGCCGAAGGGTGGTCCGGGCATGCCGGAGATGCTGGCTCCGACCTCCGCCATCGTGGGGCGGGGGCTTTCCGAATGCGTGGCCCTGATCACTGATGGCCGTTTCTCCGGTGCCACTCGTGGCGGAGCGATCGGCCATGTCTCACCGGAAGCCGCCGCAGGTGGTCCGATTGCCTTGGTGGAAGCCGGCGACCTCATCGAGATCGATATCCCGAACCGCAGCCTGCAACTGCTCGTCTCGGACGAGATACTCGAGCAACGGCGTCTCCGCTGGCAGCGACCGGAGCCCAAGTCACGCACCGGCTACCTCGCCCGCTACGCGGCCCTCGTTGGCGGGGCGGATCAAGGTGCGGTGGTGTCCGTGTAGCTCAGCAGGACTTTTTGAAAACCGCCCGCTGCGTTGCCTCCGGTCCGGGGAGCTGATTGCGATAGAAGGTGAAGGAATTCACGGCCGACAGCTCTCCATCGTTCTTGGTCGCGGAGCCCACCCATGCCCCTTCCGGGAGGCTCCCGACCTTGCGCTTCGCAAAGTCCATGTGCGAGAGGCCGAAGTCCGGCGCGCCATATCCGGTGGAGATAAACGCGGCCGGTGGACAAGCTAGGGGTTTCAAGCGGGAGGTCCTTTTCAAGCCTCGTGACTTCTGCTGTAGAAACGGCATGTACATCGCCGATCCCCAAAAGCTTCCGTCGGGCGTTTTCCTCTACATCTTGCGACCTATCCGGCTTGCGATGCTCACCGAAGGTCCTACGGCTGAGGAGCAGGCATTGGCCGGAGCCCACTGGCAGTATTCGATCGATCTGCTGAAGCGCGGGGTTTTGGTCTTCGGCGGACGGACGATGGTGCGGGATAGCAGCAGCTTCGCCCAGGTTGTGGTCCGCGCGGCTTCCATGGAAGAAGCCCGCGCGATCGTGGAGCGGGACCCTGCTGTCGCTGGTGGTGTGTTCCATGCAGAACTGTTTCCTTTCCAGCCGATGCTGATGGGCGAGTGGCCAAAGGAAGCCGCGACCGTGGCGTCGGGTGGGGCATCGTATGATTGAGATCCTCTGCGGAGGATCGCGGTTCAGAACGTTCTTGCTGCGCAACCGAATGGCGACGGCCGGGTTGATTCGTTCATCATGAGGTCGATTGTCGCGTGGGTGTTAGGCTTCGTTGCTGTGGCGGGGTTTGCCTTTGCCGACGGCTACGATCCATTGGCGGTGCCCAAGGTGGAGATCGTCTCGAAGACCTTCCAGGTGAAGGATGGCGCGCGCGATAGAACGCTGCCGATCCGCGTCTATCTTCCTCCGACTGACAAGTCGGTGCCGGTGATTCTCTTCTCCCATGGGCTCGGCGGTTCGCGGGACAACAATCCCTACCTCGGCAATCACTGGGCGATGCGGGGCTACGCGGTCGTCTTCGTCCAGCATCCCGGCAGCGATGAGAGCGTGTGGAAGGAGGCTCCGGGGTTGGAAAAGATGACCGCATTGAAGCAGGCCGCATCCATCGAGAACTACCTGGCTCGCGCCAAGGAAGTTCCCGTGGTCATTGATACGCTGGCCCGCTGGAATGTAGAACAGGGGCACGCTCTGGCTGGGCGGCTTGATCTGGAGCATCTCGGCATGTCGGGACATTCGTTCGGTGCCCAGACTACGCAGGCCTTGGCAGGGCAGGGGGATCGTCCGCGGTTGTCACTGGTCGAGCCCCGGATTGATGCCGCCGTGATGATGAGCCCGTCACCGCCGAGGGTAGGCGATCCGGCGAAGGCCTTCGCCAACATCAAGATTCCCTGCCTGCTGATGACCGGGACGCGCGATGACAGCCCAATCGGCAACACCACCCCGGAAGATCGTTTGAAGGTCTTTCCGTATCTCCAACAGGTCCCTGCGTGGCAGGTGGTCTTCGATCAAGCGACCCACATGGACTTTGGCCAGAGACCGAAGGTTGGCGATTCATCCCGGTACCATCAGGCTATCTTGGCTCTCACGACCGCATTCTGGGATGCGGAATTGAAAGCCAGTCCGGAGGCCAAGGCATGGCTCAATGGAAAGGAAGCTCGCTCGGTGCTCGTTGCAGCGGATCGCTGGGAGAGCAATGCGAAGGCGAAAGAGTGAGGGGGCCCGCCATAGCGTCTAACGTTGGTAGAACCGCTACGTTTTTAACGTATAATCCTGCCGTGAAGAAGTTCATCGCCCTGCTTTTCGCCCTGCTCTCGGGGTTCTATGTGTTCTTTGCTTCGTGGATTCCGGACCCACTGCCGTTCCTCGACGAGGCGACTGCCTTGGTGATTTTCGTGAAGTCGATGAGCGTGCTGGGCTTTGATTTGACGAGATTTGTCCCGTTTTTGGGAAAGAAATCCAAGCCAGCCGGTAAAACCAGTGGACCGGTTGTTGATGTTTGAGATTTCCCGATTTCCTGCGCAATAGCCGGCCGCGACCCGACGTAGAGCACTCGCCCGCCCATGACCGATACTGAAGCAGACGCCCCGAGACGTTCTTTCACCGGCCCAATCTTCCTGACCCTCTGCGGGTTATTGGTGATCGCCGCCCTCGCGTCCGTACCTTTTTTGGCGGGTGAGCCGCCGAAAGATGGACTGCCGGACTTGGCGAAATTCATCGGGCGCTTCCACCCGGTCTTCCTGCACCTGCCGATCGGCATGCTGCTGCTGGTGCTAGTCTTGGAAATCGGTCACTTCATTCCGCGCAATCGCGCCGGCTACTCGACCCGTATGGCGATGTTTTTCGCTGCGGCATCGGCGGTGGTCGCGACGATTCTTGGACTGCTGCTTTACTATGGTGTCGGTACCTATCGCGACGAGGTGGCCGAGCGCCACCTCTATGGCGGCATTATCTTCTCCTGCGGCATGGTCGCCGCCTTCATCGTCAAGGTCTGGGTCGATCTCGCGGCGGGCAAGGGAACCTGGCTTTACTGGATCCTGTTGCTGGGAAGCACCGGGGTGATGGGATTGGCCGCCCACGACGGTGGCTCGTTGACCCATGGCGAGGACTATCTGACGACTTACGCTCCCAATTCCGTCCGAAAGGTGATCGGCCTGCCGGAGAAAGTGGAGAAGGAGAAGAAAAGCAAGGGCGCGCCTTCAGGCGAGAAGACCGAGTTGGCTGCTGCTCCCGGCGATGGTGAAAAGCCCACCGCTCCCAAGGCTGCCGCAGTGGATACCTCCGGCGATCCGGTGGTTTACGCCGGCATTATCGCCCCGATCCTCGAGCAGAAGTGCTACGGTTGCCACAGCGCCGACCAGAAGGTGAAGGGCAAGTACCGCATGGAGGAGTATGATCTCCTCGTGAAGGGCGGCTCGGAAGGCGACGGAATCGTTCATGGCAAATCTGCCGAGAGCAACGTCGTCGTCCGCCTCGAACTGCCGATGGACGAGGACGAGCACATGCCGCCGTCCGACAAGAAGGATCTCCAACTGGGCGCGCATGAAGTCACGCTCATCAAGTGGTGGATCGATAGCGGTGCCTCAAAGGATGCGAAGCTTTCCGAGCTGAAGCCATCCGACGAGATCAAGTCGGCGATCGCGAAGCTGGTGCCGCCCGAAGTGCTGGCGCAGCAGAAGGCCGCTGCCGAGCAAGAGGTGAAGAAGGCCGCCGAAAAGCGCGACTCGGTGAAGGCCGATGTCGAGCGACTGCGCAAGGAATTCCCGGCTGCGCTCAATTTCGAGTCCCAAGCCTCCAGCGGTCTCGTCTTCACCGCCGTCAGCATGCGCAAGGAGTTCGGCGATGCCGATCTGGCCAAGCTTCAGCCGGTGATGCCGGCGATGGTGTCGCTCGACCTTTCCTCCAGCACGGTGACCGACAGCAGCGCGAAGATCATTGCCAATGCCGCTGAACTGAAGTCGCTGCGCCTTTCCGAGACCGCGGTCACGGATGCGTCTCTCGAGTCGGTGGCGAAACTGCCCAAGCTCGAGTCGCTCAACCTCTACGGCACCCAGGTGACGAACGATGGTATCCTCAAGCTCGGTGAGCTGAAGAACCTCAAGAAGCTCTACCTGTGGCAGACCAAGGTCGATGCAGCCGGCGTGCAGGCCTTCAAGTCGAAGGTGCCGGGCTGCGAGGTGGTGATGGGACTGTAAGCGGCCATCCATGGAAGGTTGCCTGTGGGGAGGATGACATCGCTCGACAAGCGGAGATGGCTTGTTGTATCTCCGGCGAGCGATGAACGATCCTCTCCAGTTTGATCATGCGGAACTTGCCAGCCCGTCTGCATGTGGCGGCTGCAAGTCAGCACTCGGTCCATCCTATTTCCAAGCGGCGGGCCAGATGCTGTGCGGCAATTGTGCCGAAGGATTCCGCAACGCTATGGCGGGAACCGGCTCCCGAGCCGGCCGGTTGACAAAAGCGACCTTACTGGGATTGCTGGCCGGAGCCGTCGGCGCAGCCATTTACTTCGGGGTGCGTGCCCTAACTGGCTACGAGGTGGGACTGGTCGCAATCGTTGTAGGAGTTCTCGTTGGTCGAGCGGTGCGTCGCGGGTCGGGGAATCGTGGTGGGCTCGGCTATCAGTTCCTTGCGGCGGGCATCACTTACTTCGCCATCGCTACCACCTTCCTGCCGATGGCACTCAACGAGATCGCTGAAGCATCGCCATCCGGGCAGACCGAAGCAGTGTCCGGAACGACCGAAGGTGTCGCTACCGATGGAAATGCCGCGAAAGCGCCCGCTGCGGAAACCGAAGCCGCGCCCGCTAAAACCGATGAAGCTGTTGCTGCCGTGGACGAAGAGTTTTCTCCGATCCTCGCCATCATCGCCTTGGTGGGGCTCACTCTGGCCTTGCCGATCCTGGTGGCCTTTAGCGGTGGTGTCATTTCGCTGCTCATCATCGGCTTCGGCGTCTGGGAGGCGTGGCGCGTGAACAAGCGCATCGCGATCGATATCACCGGACCGCACGAATTGACCACCCAGCCTCCGTCACTGCCTCCCGCTCATGGTTGAGCCCGCCGGAGCCACGGCGATCCGCTGCGGCGGTTGCACGAGTGAGGTTGCGACCGGGCTTCTCGCATGTCCTGGCTGTGGCGCGCTTGTTCATGCGGCGGAGCTGAAAAGCCTGGCGGCTGAAGCCGGGGTGGCAGCGACGCCCTTGGATGCGCTCACGCGCTGGCGGCGTGCGTTGGAGTTGCTGCCGGCGAATACGAAGCAGCACGCTGCCGTGCTGGAGCGTATCGAATCGCTTACCCGCGAGGTCGATCAAGGACCTGCCGAGGTGAAACCAGCGGAGCCTTCCAAGACGGCCGGAAAGAAAGGCCTCGCCGCTGTGCTGATCGCCATCGTTGCCGTGCTATTGAAGTTCAAGTCGCTGCTCTTCCTCTTGCTGACCAAGGGCAAGCTGCTCCTGCTCGGGCTCACGAAGGGCAGCACCTTCTTTTCGATGTTCGCCACCTTCGGCGTCTATCTGACGATGTGGGGCTGGAAGTTTGCGGCGGGCCTGGTCATCTCGATTTACGTCCATGAAATGGGGCACGTCTGGATGCTGCGGAGGTTCGGCATCTCGGCTGGCGCGCCGATGTTCATTCCCGGGCTCGGTGCCTTCGTCCGGCTCAAGCAGCAGCTTCCAACGGCGCGTGAAGATGCACGGGTGGGATTGGCCGGGCCCTTATGGGGTTTCGCCGCGGCGCTGGTTTGCTGGTTGGTCGCGATCGGGTTCCATTCACCTCTCTTCGCCGCATTGGCCAAGGTGGGAGCGTGGATCAATCTCTTCAACCTGATCCCGGTTTGGCAGCTCGATGGCTCGCGGGCCTTCCGCGCGCTGACTCGCATGCACCGCTGGATTGCCGTCGCGGGAGTGGCGGCTTCCTTCGCATTCTCGCGTGAGCCATGGCTGCTGCTGATCCTCGCGGTCGGTGCTTTCCGGGCCTTCGAAAAGGACGCTCCGGAGGAACCCGACTCCCAAGCGCTGGGCGAGTATCTGTTCCTGACCGTGGCGCTTTCCGCGCTGACGATGATCCCGGCGAATGTGTGATCGTTCAGCCGAGCAAGGCTGCCAGTTCATCCTCACCGATCACCTTCACTCCGATCTTTTCCGCCTTGTCGCGCTTTGAGCCGCCGCCTTCGCCTGCGAGCAGGTAGTCGGTCTTGGCTGACACCGAGCCGGAAACCTTGGCGCCTTTCGATTCAAGAAACTCCTTCATCTCATCACGATCTTTCGAGAGCGTGCCGGTGATGACGAAGGTCTTGCCGGTCAGAGGCAGGGAAGAAAGGTCAGCCTCGGCGGGCTTCGGAGCGTAGTTGCCCGAAGCCGGATGAATGCCCAGTTCCTCCATTTTCTCGATCACATGCTTGCCCGCTTCGGACGCGAAGAAGGAGGTCACGCTTTCCGCAACCACGGTGCCCGCATCCGGAGAGAGGCGGTAGGAGGCAAGTTCTTTCGCGCCTTCGTCAATCTTCGCCTTGAGTTCGTCGTGTTGCTTCTGGCGTGCCTGCTTTTCCTCATCATTGGCAGGCGGAAGCTCCTTGTTCTTGGGTGAGACGGCTTTTCGCTCCGCTTCCCATCGCGAGATATTGGCGACTCTTTGCAGGATCGGACTGGAGGAGACTGCGATAAGGTCGGGGTGCAGACGGGAAAGTTCCTTCGCTGCTGATTCACCGACCTGACGGATGCCCATGGCAAAGAGCCAGCGATCGAGCGGCTTCTCCTTCGCACGCTCCAGTGCCTCGATGACCTTGGTGGCGTTCTTTTCGCCGAAGCGCCGAGGCTCTTCGTCAGTGCCGAGATTGAGGTTCGCGAGTTGGTCAGACTGCAAGGCGAACAAGTCGAGCGGTGTGCGGCAGAGGCCGCGATTGACCAAGGCATCCGCGACTGTTTCGCCCACGCCTTCGATATCGAGCGCCTTCCGAGAAGAGAACTGCCGGATCTTCGATCTGGCTTGGGCGGGGCATTCAAAGTTCGAGCAGCGCCATGCGACGAAGCCTTCTTCCTTCGCCACCGGGCCGCCGCAGGACGGGCATTTTCCGTCGATGTGCTCCAGCAGGGAGAACTGCTTCGAATCGGCAGGTCGCTTCTCGATCACGACTCGCACCACCGCCGGGATGATCTCGCCGGCCTTCTCGATGACCACGGTGTCGCCGAGGCGGATGTCCTTCCGCTGGATCTCTTCTTCATTGTGCAGAGTCGCACGCGAAACGGTGGTGCCGGAAACGAAGACCGGCTCCAGCTCCGCCACAGGTGTTAGAACGCCGGTGCGCCCCACTTGCACGGTGATGTTCTTGAGCAAGGTCTCCTTTTGCTCCGGCAGGAATTTGTAGGCAGCTGCCCAGCGCGGTGCGCGTGAGGTGTAGCCAAGCTTCTCCCGTTCGGCGCGGGAAAGGACCTTCACTACCGCGCCATCCGTGCCGTAGCCGAGGTCGTGGCGCTCGATATCGATTCGACGAACCGCGTCTAACAGATCGTCCAGCGTCTCGGCGACCCGGATGGGATGATTGCGCGGGATGCCGGTGACATCGAGCAGGGCATGGAACTCCTGCTCGGTGGCGAGCTCCGGTCCGTCGTAGGCACCGAGCCCGTGGGCCAGGAACGCGAGCGGACGATTCGCCACCATCTTGGGATCGAGCTGCTTCAGCGTTCCAGCGGTGGCATTGCGCGGATTGACGAAAGTGGGCAGTCCCGCCTCGTCGCGCTCTGCATTCATCGCGGCGAAGGCCTCGTTGGGCATGAAGATCTCGCCGCGCACTTCGAGCAGGGCGGGGAACCTGTCAGCCAGCGTCAAGGGCACCGCGCGAATGGTCCGCACATTGTTGGTGATGTCATCGCCGGTGGTGCCATCGCCGCGGGTGGCTGCGTAGGAGAGCTGGCCATCCCGATAGACCAGCGACACCGCCACGCCATCGATCTTCGGTTCCACGGTTACCGAGACATGTTCGCGGCCGAGGTTTTTCTGAAGCCGTCGATAGAAGTCGATCAGCTCGGTCTCAGCGACAAAGTCCGCCGGTGGTTCATCCGGTGGCTTGAGCTCGAAGACGTCATCGATGCTGAGCATCGGCACGAGGTGGCGGACCTGCTGGAAGCTATCGAGCGGAGCTCCGCCGACGCGCCGGGTAGGGGAGTTCTCGTCGTCGAATTCCGGGTGTTTGGCTTCCAGCGCCTCAAGCTCACGGAACAGCTTGTCGTATTCGGCATCGGAGATCTCCGGCGCGGCATCGAGATAGTAGAGCCGGTTGTGGCGCTCGAGTTCGGTGCGCAGTTTGCGGATGCGGGCTTCCGGGGTGGGCTGGTCGAAGAGGTCGTCCATGGACGGCGACAAGCTCACTCGATCTTGCCTGCCCGGGAAAGCGGGAAGATGATCCGATGAGGACGATGTGTGACGGCATCGGCAGGAAAGGGGCCGAAGTAGCGGCTATCGAGACTGTTATCGTGGTTGTCTCCAAGTGTGAAAATCTGGCCCTGGGGAATCACCAGTGGATACTTTGGAGCAGGCATTCCCGGCGGCACCGAGTTCGGTTTTGGGCCACGGGGAACTTTTCCGTTCCGGTCTCGAAGAGGCTGCCCGTTCACGTGCAACCGGCCATCGATCTGATCGACCGTGTCACCTCCGATCGCGGCCACTCGCTGGAGGAATTTTCCGCCGCCTTTCGGATTCGCCATTGAGGAGTCGAAGATCACCAGTTGTCCCTTCGCGACTTTCTCGGCGGGGCTGAAGAGACGGGTGGCCGTTACGTAGTCGCCAGGATTGATCGTGGGCGACATGCCACTGGTGGGAATGTGATAGACCTTCGCGGTGCCGGTCAGCAGCAGGGCGAATACGATGCCGGCCACCGAGAGGATAAATGGCAGCGCGAATTTCCTGATATTCACGATTGGATGCTGACGATCCCGGCCATTTGGCTCAAGCGGGAAGGCTTCGTTTATTTCGGCCCTGGCCCGGCGACCAGGTCATCGAGCGGAAGATCGCCGAGCGCCCAATCGTCGGAAAGCACGCGGGTGATCTCGAATTGACGGCGGTCGCCGCTGCCAGAATGCCGGATCATGAGGGTCATCCGCTGGAGGCCGCCTTGGGCGCTGCGCTCGGCCCGGTTCATGGTACTGACGAGGGCGGCATGCTGTGGAGTTCCCCGTGCCGCGTAGCCGAAGATCAGGGTCTGGTGGTCGGGCGAAGGCATCGCGAAGCACGCCCACGACCGCTCATCCTGATAGGTGCCGTTGTAGTAATTGTCCGGGATGACTTGGACGCGAACCGTGGCTTCGCCCGCGGTGCCTTCGAGAATCTTTTTCCAAGACGGATGGACATAACGCGCGAAGCCGTCGAAATCGACGCGCCATTGCTTGTTGGCGTCCGGAGAAAGGAAGGCGATGCGGTTGCCGCCGTTGGCGAAGGTGACGAGCACGCTTTCCAATCGCGCCGAGCGGCTGTCGATCGGACGCAGGTAGCGGACGGAGCGAATCTTGCCGTCTTCGGCTTCCAGCGAGGCCAGTTGGGCGACGATCTGATCGGGACGCAGGCTGCTGCCGCGGATCAGTGGGTCGAGATCTCGCGGGCTACGGGCGGCCAGGAAGGCCGTGACGGTCTTCTCCATTTCCGCTGGCTCGGGAGCCGGCAGGCTGCTGGCTCCCGTCGGGCTGCCGAATTGGATGGTCTTTGGTTCCTTGGACCCACCCACGCCACCGAACCACCACAGGATGGCGGCCGCGGAGGTGGCACCTACGAACATGCAGGTGCAGCCGAAGAAAAAGATCGCGGCGGCAGTGACATAGCGGATGGGCAGGCGGTCGTCCGCATTCTTGACCATGCGGTGGACCTGCCCCATCGAGGGTGCCGCGCCGATGCCGGTCTCGCGGGCGTTCTTCCGCGTGGGCTTTTGGAAGCCCAAGCCGCTCTTCATTCGCGACAAGGACCAGGGGCGGAAGCTCCCCGCCGTGCCCTTGGTTTTTACCTTCTGGTGGCCGAGGCCGTCGCGAGGGGGCTTGTTGCTACTCATGGGGAGGGAGAGGCGGGCTAGCGCGGATACACCGTGATCCGATAGGGATCATAGCGATCATCCGGGCGGAAGAGCCAGCCCGGATTCCGGTTCACCAGCTCGTAGCCGGTGAGCATGAATTCGGGCAGGAATTGGTTGCTGTTCGGGTCGTAGGCCTCCTTGCCCGTGAAGTAGCCATTGAGGCGATACTCGAAATTCTGGTCGTAGCCGTAACGCTGGCCGTCCGGTCCATTCTCGGGCAGGCGGTCCGGCTGGCGCTTCTTGTCCTCGCGGATGATGACGAGCTTGGCCTTGTCCCAGCTCTGGCGCGGACGTTTCACATAGCCCCAGAAGCGTGTCTTTTGCACGTAGTAGCGGCGTCCGTAGAAGAAATCACCGCTCGATTCGCTGGCGATCGACGCCTTGCGCTCTTCGACGGTCGGGCCGCCCATATTGCCGCTGCCCATGGTTCCGCCGCATTGGCAAAGCACCACCGTACCTAGAACCATCAATGCGCGCGAAGTCCAACTCATGGGCCGGGAGGCTAGGGAGGCCGTGGCGGTCACCGCAAGCGCCAATCCCGCCGCCCGAGTGCAGGAACCCGGCCCGAAAACCGCTTGCAAATCCTTTGTTCGCTGGCTACCTCCGGCGCCCCCCCGGGAGAGCGAACGTCTCCACACGAATCGAAGCGCATGAAGTTGGCCAACCTGCTCACTCCCGAAAGAATCATCCTCGAGATGACCTCAGGGGAGCATTGGCCTGCCATCGTGGAGCTGATCGATCACCTCGTCTCTTGCTCGACACTGCCGGGCGAGATGCGGGAAGAGATCCTCACCGCGCTGAAGATCCGCGAGGAACAGGTCAGCACCGGCGTCGGCCACGGGGTCGCTATCCCGCACGCCTTCTCGGAGAAACTCGATAAGGTCATCACCATTTTCGGCCGATCCAATGCCGGCATCGATTTCGAGTCGCTGGACGGCAAGCCGGTCCACTTCGTGATCCTATTCCTGGTTCCGAAGAAGGACTATCACCTGCACCTGCAGACGCTGGCAGCGATCGCCAAGATGTTCACGAACGCCGAGATCCGACGACGACTTGGCGAAGCCGGTTGCCATCAGGAGATCCTCGACATCTTCGCTGGCAAGCCGCCGAAGGCCGCCGGCCTGGCTTGAGGAAAAGAACCGCCAAGGCACCAAGTCCGCCAAGGATTTCCGGGGGAACGATCCGATTCCCACCTGCGAGCCGGTGAAGTCCAGTATTCCAGTATGGATAGGATACTGGACTTACTGGACTCGTTGGAACCGCTCCATCGAGCCATCTTTCGCTATCCGTTGATCAACTTCTTCACTCTGCACTTGGCGTCCTTGGCGTCTTGGCGGTGAATCCCATCCCTCTTTCCCATGACCCTGATCCAGGACCTCGAATCCCGCTTGTCCGCCGCCTTCCAGCAGGTGCTCGGTGAAACCGTCGTCGTGACCGTAGTGGCGGCCGCCGACCTGCGTTTCGGCGACTACCAGAGCAATGCCGCCATGGCACAGGCCAAGCAGCGCAAGACCAACCCACGCGCGCTGGCCCAGCAGGTGATCGATGCCCTTGATCTCGGAGACCTCGGCACCGCGGACATCGCCGGTCCGGGATTCATCAATTTCAAGATCAGCCCCGCGACCTTTGCCGCCCGCGCCCAAGCCCAGCTTGCGGATGCCCGTCTCGGGGTGCCGGATATCGGCGCAGGTCGCACCGTGGTCGTCGACTTCTCGGCGCCGAATGTCGCCAAGCCGATGCACGTCGGCCACATTCGCTCGACCATCATTGGCGACTCGCTGGCGCGCATCTCCCGTTTCCTCGGCTTCAAAGTCATCACCGATAACCACATCGGCGACTGGGGCACGCAGTTCGGCATGATCCTCCACGGCTGGAAGACCTTGCTCAATGAGGAGGCCCTCGCCGCTGACCCCATCGCGGAACTGCTGCGCATCTATCGTGACGTCAATGCCACCAAGGAGCAGCCCGGCGTGCTTGATACCTGCAAGGCCGAGCTCGTGAAGCTCCAGGCCGGCGATCTCGAGAACCTTGCGATCTGGCAGCGCTGTATCGATGTCTCGAAGGCAGGCCTGCAAAAGATCTACGACCGCCTCGACATCCATTTCGACCACTGGCTCGGCGAGAGTCATTTCAATGATCGTCTTTCGAGCCTCGTCGACGAGTTCCTCGAAAAGGGCCTCGCGCGCGTCAGCGATGGCGCCGTCTGCATCTTCTCCGATGAGACGAAGGCTCCGGAGGGCGACCCCTTCAAGGTTCATCGTGAGGACGGTTGGACCGACAATCCATCTATCATCCGCAAGGCCGATGGTGGCTTCCTCTACGCCACCACTGACCTCGCCACGCTCGAGTATCGTGTCGACCAGTGGCAGGCGGATGAGATTTGGTATGTCGTGGGCGTTCCGCAGCAGCTCCATTTCCGCCAGATCTTCGATGCGGCGCATCGGTGGGGGAAGAAGGGCGAATTCCGCCACATCGCCTTCGGCTCCATCCTCGGCGAAGACCGAAAGCTGATGCGCACCCGCTCCGGCGAAAACGTCGGCCTCATCGAAGTGCTTGGCGAAGCGGTCGAGCGTGCCGCCGCTGCGATCGCTGAAAAGAACCCGGATCTCACCGGTGACGAGGCGAAAGAAGTCGCTGAAATCGTCGGCATTGGTGCCGTGAAGTTCGCGGAACTCTCGCAGAACCGTCTCACCGACTACGTCTTCGCATGGGATCGCATGCTTGCCCTGCAAGGCGACACCGCGCCGTATCTCCAATACAGCCACGTCCGCATCCGCTCGATCTTCCGCAAGCTTGAGGGCCCCTTCGATCCA
>Ga0307406_10000385_pt1 | contig 25476 bp, 27 predicted proteins | sample 322Cmetagenome_3_FD_203706 | JGI IMG/M metagenome (GOLD analysis project Ga0307406, IMG submission 203706) | Maize rhizosphere microbial communities from greenhouse at UC Davis, California, United States - 322HYB-C-2 | ecosystem: Host-associated > Plants > Roots > Rhizosphere > Soil | place...
CGCACCCTTCGCAACAAGATGAGATCGTTACACAGCCGCGCGTTACTAGTGCGGCCGCCCTTTTGTTCGGTAGGCCTGGCCGTGCAAGCGCCAGAAGCTAAGAACGCTTGAATCCGTACCACCGCAAACTGCAAGACGATCGCAAGACCCAACCCAAACTTCTGGCGCTTGCATGGCCAGGCCTACCGAACGACGCCAGAAGCGAGCCCACTCAGTGCGCGTGATCTCCGCGGTAGAACTCGTAAAGCAGCCCAGTCAAGGTAAAAAACCCGAATCCGAAACCGATGATCATCAACCACCATCCGTACACAGGAGCCAGCACGACTGGTACGAAGGTCAGCGAGAGGAACAGCGGCCACTTGCTGGATGGCGGAAAGAATCCCAGTTCCCCGGCGCCCTCGGCGACCTCGCCATCTTTCCTGTCCTCTGGTCGGGGCTCCATCCGTCGTGCCACGAGCAGCAGATAGGCCCAGATCATGAACACCAGGAAGAATGTCAAGATCAACGCAACCACACCAGTGATCTCCGGGGCGCCTGTAATGGGATCGATGGTGACCAGCCAGTAAATCGGTGTGACGATGAGGAAGAAGATCGTCAGGGACCCGAAGATCCAGGCTTCGAGCTTCACCGCTGATCGTCCTCAGCCTCGGGCGAGTGGCCGTGGTGTGTGGACTCATACTGAGCCGCTAGATCTGCGGTGTCGCCGCGTACCCGGTGCCTGAGTTCTCCCAGACGGCCAGTGTCTTCACCCGCGTCCACCGAGGTCTCGTCGAACTCCTCCTCATCGAGGCCGTACTCCAGGATTGCAACCTCTGGATGGTGCAAGTCAAAGGCCGGCGATTCGGAGCGGATCTTGGGCAGCTGAGTGAAATTGTGACGCGGCGGCGGGCAGGTCGTCGCCCACTCAAGCGAGCGGCCCCAGCCCCATGGATCGTCGGTGTTGACCTTCGGGTTCTTCCGGCTCTTCCAGACGTTGTAGAAGAACACCAGCGTCGAGCCGCCGAGCAGGAACGCACCGACCGTTGAGATCTGGTTGCCAAGGGTGAAGCCGTCGCTCACCAGATAGTCGGCATACCGCCGCGGCATGCCTTCGACGCCCAACCAGTGCTGAATCAAGAATGTGGTGTGGAATCCGATGAACAGCAGCCAGAAGTGGATCTTGCCCAGCGTCTCGTCCAGCATCCTGCCGGTTAGTTTCGGCCACCAGAAGTAGTAACCGGCGAACATCGCGAAGACCACCGTGCCGAACACCACGTAATGGAAGTGAGCGACCACGAAATAGGTGTCTGAAACTGCGAAGTCCAGCGGAGGGCTGGCCAGAATGATGCCGGTCAGGCCACCAAACAAGAAGGTGGTCAGAAAGCCAACGGCCCAAAGCATGGGCGTTCGCATGGCGATACTGCCGCCCCACATGGTGCCGATCCAGTTGAAGAACTTTACGCCGGTCGGTATAGCAATCAGGAAGGTCATAAAGGAGAAGAACGGTAGGTTGATCGCGCCGGTCACAAACATGTGGTGTGCCCACACGGCGACTGAAAGGGCTGCTATCAGCAGCGTCGCGCCGACCAGGCCGACGTAGCCGAAAATCGGCTTCCGGCTGAACACCGGCAAAACCTCGGTGATGATGCCGAAGAACGGCAAGGCGATGATGTAAACCTCGGGATGCCCAAAGAACCAGAAAAGGTGTTGCCACAGGATCGGCCCGCCGTTGGCCGCGTCGAAGATATGTGCTCCGAGGACGCGATCGGCCTCAAGAACCAAAAGTGCAGCAGCGAGGATCGGGAAGACGACAAGCACCATCCACGACGTCACCAAGATGTTCCAGGTGAAGATCGGCATCCGGAACATCGTCATGCCCGGTGCCCGCATGCAGAGGATGGTGGTTGTGAAGTTGACGGCGCCGAGGATGGTGCCAAGACCGGCCATGTAGAGGCCCATGATCCATAAGTCACCGCCAACCCCAGGCGTGTTGACCTCACTATTAAGCGGCGCGTACGCGAACCAGCCGAAGCTCGCGGCGCCTGACGGGGAGAGGAAACCAGCGGAAGCAATCAGACCGCCAAAAAGGTAGAACCAGTAAGCGATCATGTTGAGGCGCGGGAATGCCACATCAGGCGCGCCGATCTGCAGCGGCATGATGGCGTTGGCGAAGCCGGCGAACAGCGGCGTCGCGAACAACAACAACATGATCGTGCCATGCATCGTGAAGAACTGGTTGAAGGTCTCGTACGACAGGTACTGCATGCCGGGGAATGCCAGCTCGGCGCGCATGGCCATAGCAAGAATGCCGCCGAAGACGAAGAAGACCATCGACGTAACGAAGTAAAGGTTGCCGATCACTTTGTGATCGGTGGTGACCATCCACTTCCAGGCGATCGTGCCCAGCTGACGCTTGGGTGTCGCTATCTCGGCGGCGGTGGCCGTACGCTGCAGCGTCGTCATCGCGTGCCCTCCTCAGAACCTTTTGCGGGAGAATTGGCTTCAACCGGACCCTTGGCTTCGCCGATCTGTCCCTTGGCCACCAGCGACTTCAGATAGTTGTTGTACTCGGCTTCACTCACAATGTGCACATTGAAAAGCATTGCCGAGTGGTAAGTGCCGCACAATTCCGCACACTTGCCGGGCCATACGCCCTCGGTCGTCGGAGTTGTCTGAAGACTGTTGTGGCGACCAGGGATGACGTCCAACTTCTCATAGAACGATGGCACCCAGAACGAATGGATCACATCCGGCGAGGAAAGATTGAACTGCACTAACTTGTTGACTGGGAGATACAGATCTGGGGTTTTGTTGATTGTGCCGGCTTCCCAGACATCTTGGCCGACGGCTGGATTATCTGCGGCCTTGTAGTTGAACGTCCATGACCACTTCTGGCCCACAACGTCGATAGTGACATCAGGGTTGGGCTTCTTGTCCGTAACCGCGTTCTGCGCCAGAACCGTGTAGTAAAAGAGCACACCAATGATGATGAACGGCGCGATGGTGTAAAAGATCTCCATCGGAAGGTTGTAGCGGTTCTGCCGAGGCATCTTGGCGTGTTTGGTCTTGTATCGGTTCGAGGCCCACAGGATGAGCCCCCAGACAATGAAACCGACTGCGAAGGCAGCGATCCACGAGCCGATCCAGAGATTCAAGATGTGCTCGCCTCGTTCGCCGCCGGCTGGCGGTGGGAAGCCCAACCGCTTGATCTGATCAACCAACGCTTGATCTGAGCAGCTGGTGAGAAACAGCAGGCTAAGTAGTGACAGTCCCAGGAGCGCAGCGCGAACACGGCTTCTCGATCCGCCGCGGGCCGGTGGCAGTGTCACGTTCTCCGGAGCGGGCTGTTCAGTCCTGCCACCCACGTTGCGCCTTTCGTCAAATCGGTACACATCGTCCGAATCGTGCCCGCCCCGCAGCCAGGGCGGCCACCCTTCTTTTGTGTTCACCCTAACGTAGGAAGACCCTCCGATCACCGTGTGGGGCATGCGTTTTTAGCGGTTCGCGCAGCGGTTCATGAGGGGGGTTTATGAGGACCCTCTGCCCTTGTCCCGCGCAATTTCACCGATGGTGCATAGCGCGTTAGGTTCGAGCCATGGCGCAGTCTGACGTCGAGGTCTATTTGGACGCTTCATCGGGCGAGCCGCTGCTTCCAATCGCACGACAGGCCTGGCTGGATGCACAGCAGGCTGGTTGGGGTGATCCCGCCCGGCTCCACCGTCCCGGACGACTCGCCGCGCAGGCGCTAGACCAGTCCCGCGAGGTCGTCGCCGCCGCCGTGGGAGCCCGTCCGGATGAGGTCGTTTTCACCTCTTCAGCAGCACACGCAAACTATGCCGCAGTGGCCGGCCTCGCACTAGGTCGCCGGCGCGTCGGCTCCCGGATCGTCACAACGGCAATTGATCACTCCTCAGTGCTAGCAACTGCCGCTATGGCCGGCGCGCATACGAGCGTCGAAGTTGATCATGAAGGTCGGGTTGACCTGCATCGGTGGGCTGCCGCCGTCGGGAGTCCCGGCACGGCAGCGGCATGTATCCAGGCGGCCAATCACGAGGTCGGAACATTGCAGCCGTACGTCGAGGCTTCGCAGATTTGCCAGCGGGCCGAAGTGCCGTTGGTCTTGGACGCCACAACCGCGTTGGGTCGTATCGGTCTGGCCGATGACAGCGGATGGTCGCTGCTGACCGGCTGGGCGGGCGCTTTCGGCGGTCCGGCATCAGTCGGAATCCTGGTGATCAAGAAAGGTGCTCGCTGGCGTGCGCCGTACCCGACCGATGACTATCAGAATGGCCGCTGGCCGGGCGTACCGGACGTACCGGCAATTTATGCCGCCGCGGTCGCTTTGGATTGGTGGCTGCAGTTCGGGCGTGGGGTATCGGAACGTCAGCGCAATCTCATCGACTGGCTACGCGCCGGAATCCTGCAACGCATATCCGATGTCGACGTTGCTGGAGATCCGATCCGCCGGGTGCCGCACCTATTGACGTTCTCGGTGCTTTACGTCGACGGCGAGACGCTCACCTTGGAGTTGGACAAGGCGGGTTTCGCGGTGGCGAGCGGGTCGGCGTGCAGCGCCAGCAGCGAGCATCCCTCCCACGTGCTGGCCGCCATGGGGGCGTTGACCCACGGAAACGTCAGAATCGGGCTGACCTCGACGACGACAGCTGCAGAGATCAATCGATTCCTCGAAATGCTGCCTTCGATGGTGGCCGAAATCCGCGCAACAGTTGGCACATCGTGACAGAGGCAATGTCCCCGTTCGAAGCTTTGTCGTTGGATTGCCGTGGCATGAAATGTCCGCGCCCGATCATCGAAATAGCACGCCGCATCGGCGAAGTCCGCATCGGTGCATTGATCGAGTTGCTCGCCGATGACCCCGCAGCCGGCCCGGATCTTGCTGCCTGGTGCCGCATGCGCGGGCAGCGGCTCATCGTCTCTAATCCACCGCGCTTCCTGGTACGCCGCGAGTCCTGACAGCAAAAACTCCCTGCCACGTCGGCAGGGAGTTAGTGGGTTAGATCAGTGGAAGCTGTCGCCGCAGGCGCATGAGCCGGTGGCATTGGGGTTGTCAATGGTGAAGCCCTGCTTCTGAATGGTGTCGACGAAATCGATCGTCGCACCCATCAGGTAAGGCGCGCTCATTCGATCGGTGACGACATCTACCCCGCCAAAAACCTTGACAACGTCGCCTTCGAAGCTGCGATCGTCGAAGAACAGCTGATACCGCAAACCGGAGCAGCCGCCCGGCTGCACAGCCACGCGCAGCGCGAGATCCTCGCGGCCTTCGGTCTGCAGGAGCGACTTAACCTTGGCCGCCGCTACGTCGGTCAAGATAATGCCGTCCGTTACGGGAGGGCTGTCGAAGGTCTGTTCGGTTGCCGTCATGGATGTCATTCTAAGGGGGCTCACCGAACTGTCCAAGCCGATGGGACGTGTGCCGCGTCACCAAGTCCAGGATCGCGCGACCCGACGAGCGGTCGCCGTAAGCTCGTCGATGCTGACATCGCCGCGCGGATCATCGCGTACGGACTCCCGGACGGCGTACGCCGCCTCGATGCCCATGGTGCGCATTTCCCGCGACCCGACGACCACCTCACCGGCGATCACAATGCACGGACTCAATGCGCCTGCAGCAGCGTCCGCCGCTGCGGTCACGACACCTCCACCGCGGCTCGCGAAGTCATAAACCGAGCAGCCTGTTACGACCAGATCCACGCTCTGCAGACCCTTTTGAGCTTTGGGCGAGGAAAACGCGATGGCGGGTCCGGCGGTGAGACGGCCGCCAAGGGCCAGTACGGCAAACCCAAGACCACCGCAGGCTCCTGCCCCTGGCGCATCTACCTGGGTGACGGCGGCCAGCTGAGCAAAGGTCTGCAGCGTCCTATCGGTGCTCAGCATCAACTCTGGTTCCACGCTCGCTTCCCGCCCAGCGCGCGAGGTGATGCCGCGTAAACCGAGGAGCGGTCGATCAAGCTGCGCCACGGGTACCACACCAACCAGCTCGGTCTTAGCGAGCAGCGCGCGCACTGGCGCAAGATCAAGATGGCGTAGTCCGCTGAGCCCTGCAACGCCCCGATCGAGCGGTCGATCGGCGACGGCACCGAGCGCGGCGAGCATCCCGGCACCGGCGTCGTGGACCAGAAGCCCAGCTAGGTCGACCAGGACCTGCTGTGGATCGTCGGCCAGCGCCGCGGCTATGGCATCACCGACCGGGCGGGACGACTCCTCGTACGGAATACCAGTACCGCTGTCCGATCCAACAACCTGAACGAGTGCGATGCCCGTTTCATCGCCGGTCGTCACGATGCCGGCATCGGTTACGCGGGTTGAGAGCTCGATACCGGCCAGGTCCGCGTACGCCGTCGTAAAGCCGGCGCCGGCGTCTCCAATGGGCAAGATCGACACCTCAGCCGCCGATTCCCAACCGGAGGCGATGACCTCACCAGCCTGCAGTGAAGACATCGCGCCAATCGAATCGGTTGCGACCAGGATCCGCATCGACGGCCTACCTTCTCCGGCATCCGGAACGTATGTGCACTTGTGCGCATAGACGACCCTAATCGGGCTGAATCTGGGGCCGTTTGGGCACTTGTGCGGAAACGACCCAAGAGGGCAGTGAGCATTGCGAGCGCTCAGCGGTGTCCGGCACGATATGGCGAGGAGTCGGACGCCCAACGCGTACTGGGTACATTTGTTGGGTGGTCAGCAGCCCTTCATCGACCGTGCTTAAGTCCGGGACCCCGCTCTCGTTGTTCGTTCTCGGGCGGGGATCAGACCCGCGCTCGGAGCGGGGCGTGGAATGTCCTGGTGACCTGCCGCCTGCATCCGACCCCGCTCTCGTAGAGCGAGCCCGGCGAGCCAAGGCCGCTCTCGCAGATCGGCTCTTCATCTTGGGGCACCACTACCAGCGTGACGAGGTCATCCAGTTCGCAGACGTCACGGGAGACTCGTTCAAGCTCGCCCGAGACGCTGCCGGCCGTCCGGATGCAGAGTTCATCGTCTTCTGTGGTGTGCACTTCATGGCTGAGTCGGCCGATATCTTGACTTCGGCCGACCAGAAGGTGATCCTGCCCGATCTGGCGGCGGGATGCTCGATGGCTGACATGGCGCGCCTGGCCCAGGTGGAGGACGCCTGGGATGTACTAGCCGACGCCGGAGTCGCCGACATCACTGTGCCGGTGACATACATGAATTCCTCAGCCGACATCAAGGCGTTCTGCGGCAAGCACGACGGCGTCGTCTGTACGTCGTCGAACGCGAAATCGGTGCTCCAATGGGGTCTCAAGCGCGGCGAAAAGGTGCTGTTCCTGCCAGATCAACATCTGGGCCGCAACACCGCGGTACTGCAGATGGGCATGAGCCTCGACGACTGCGTGGTCTATGACCCCCGGCAATACAACGGTGGCCTTACGACGGCGGAGCTGCAGGCCGCCACCATGATCTTGTGGAAAGGCCATTGCTCGGTGCATGGCCGATTTACCCCTCAAGCCGTCGATGATGTCCGGGCGCGGATCCCCGGTGTCAATGTGCTGGTGCATCCCGAGTGCCAACACGAGGTCGTCTTGAAGTCGGATCTGATCGGTTCGACGGAGTTCATCATCAAGACCATTCAGCAGGCCGAGGCCGGATCAAAGTGGGCTATTGGCACCGAGCTCAACCTGGTCAAGCGCCTGGCGCATGGTCATCCCGAACTGGAGATCGTCTTTCTGGAACAGCACGTCTGCTATTGCGCCACGATGAACCGGATCGACCTCCCGCACCTGGTGTGGGCGTTGGAGAACCTCGCCCAAGGCCATGTGGTCAACCAGATCACCGTTGATCCGGAGACCGAGCACTACGCCAAGCTGGCGCTGCAACGGATGCTTGACCTGCCCGGTGAGACCGCACGCGACTAGCTGATCCGCCTGCCGGTTAGCTTGTATAGCGAAGAAACTGCTGGACAATTGCACTTCTGAATCGATTCAGCCGCGCAATATTCCAGCAGTTTTCTGGTACATCGATGACTTGCGAGCTCGGGGACGGTCTGACTCGTTATGTCTGGATTCACGACTTTGCTTAAAGATCTTGTCCTCGTCGAATCGCCGCGCTGGCATGAAGATCGACTTGTCTTCTCCGACTGGGGCGCCGGTGAAGTGTTGGCCGTAGGCCTGGACGGCACCCGGGAGTTGATCACCCGGATCGACGCGATCCCGTTCTGCCTTGATCGATTGCCCAACGGACGGTTGCTGATCGTCGCCGGCGACCAGCTGTTAGTCCGCAACTTCGACGGCACATTGCACACGTACGCCGAACTAGGAGCGCTCTCACCCAAACCGTGGAACGACATCGTGACCGACGGCCGGGGCAACACGTACGTGAACAACATCGGCTTCGACTTCCCCGATGGTGAATTCGCCCCAGGACTCATCGCGCTCGTCGAACCAGACGGGACGGCGCGCCAGGTTGCCGACGGCTTGGCGTTTCCCAACGGCATGGCCGTCACCGCAGACAACTCAACCTTGATCGTCGCGGAGTCCTATGGCGGTATGCTCACCGCGTACGACATCGCGCCAGATGGTGATCTTGCCAACCGCCGGGTATGGGCCGATCTTCAAGGTGCCGCACCGGACGGCATCTGTATCGATGCCGAGGGCGCTGTGTGGTTTGCCGAGGTGCCGGGTCACCGCTGCGTTCGGGTACGCGAAGGCGCCGAGATCTTGCAAACGATCACCTCAGAGCTCGGCTGCTTCGCCTGCATGCTGGGTGGCCCGAAAGGCACGACGCTCTTCGTCGCGGCGGCTGCCTGGCCGGATGCGATGACGCCCGGTTCGCGTACGGGTCAGATCCTTACGGCGGAGGTTTCAGTGCCCCACGCAGGCTGGCCGTCCTAGGGCGCGCTGACGCCCGGGATGAGGCCCTCTTCGGATTCACTGAGCAGTTGCTGCACTTCCTCGAGGGTCGAGTCAGCCGCTGGCAAGATCAAATCCGAGTCTTCCAATTCCTCATCCGGCACCCGGGTTCCGGTGGTGCGGATCCGGTCCAGCAAGGTGTGAAGAGCCCTGGTCAACTGATCTTGATCACCGGATGCGACGGCCTGCTCAACCGCATCATCGAGGGAATTGAGTCCCCGCACTGCCTCATCGGACAGGCGCCACTGACCCTCGTTGAGGATCCGAACAATCATCGGAGGTCACCTTGCGGTTGCGCGGGTGGCGCTTCTTGACTCTGGGCCGGCGGCGCCTGGTACTCCTGCGCCTGCTGTGCGCCGAGGCTTGGCGGTTCTGCAGCCTGTGCCGGCGGCTGTTGAGCCTGCGGTGGGCCTTGCTGGCCCTCGATGGCTTGCGGAGCGGCCGAAGGACCGGCCGCCAGCGCCGCCTTCATCCGAGCTAGCTCGTTTTCCACGTCGGAGGTGGAGGCCAGCTGCTCCAGCTCGAGTGTGATGTCGTCCTTGGCCGTTCCGGTGGGATCGTCCAGAGCACCACTGGCCAGTAGCTCATCGATGGCACCGGCACGGGCCTGCATCTGCGCTGTTTTGTCCTCGGCCCGCTGAATCGCTAAGCCGACGTCGCCCATCTCCTCACCGATGCCAGAGAACGCTTCGTTGATACGGGTCTGCGCCTCGGCAGCGGAGTAGGTGGCCTTGATCGTCTCCTTCTTGGTACGGAAGGCGTCCACCTTCGCCTGCAAGCGCTGGCTGGCGCGAGTGAGCTTCTCCTCCTCCCCTTGCAGCTGTGCATGCTGAACTTGGAGATCACTCAACTGTTGCTGGAGTCCGGACCTCCGCGTCAGAGCTTCCCGAGCCAGATCTTCTCGACCGACCTCGAGTGCTTTTTGGGCCTGATTGGTCAGCTTGTCGGCCTGCGTGTTCAGCTGATTGGCCTGCAGCTCGATCCGCTTACGGCTGGTCGCCACGTCGGCGACACCGCGGCGTACCTTCTGTAGGAGCTCGAGTTGCCGCTGGTAGGAGTAGTCGAGGGTTTGGCGCGGATCCTCGAGTTTGTCCAAGGCCTTGTCGGTCTTGGCACGAAAGATCATCGAGATCCGCTGAAAAATGCCGGCCATGAGATGTCTGCTGGTCCTTCCAGGCTCCGGTTCCGCGCGGCGGGAGCCGCTGACAGGCTTCCACCGTATCTCTGCAGGGAAGCCGCGACACAGTGAGGGATACGGGTAGTTTCGTCTTTGGGGTGATCCCCTGAGACAATCCAGGGCCAGATCAGCCAAACCCCTGCTCGCCCAGCAGAAAAGGCAGCAGAGCACGAGATCAACGAGAGGGACCCGTGGCACTGTTTCGCCGCAACAGCCAGGCCGCCGAGTCGGAGTCGCCGGCGCCGCCAATCGATCAAGCTGCTACTGGCAAGAAGGACCGTCCTACGCCTACTCGCAAGGAAGCCGAGGCAGCACGCCGCCAGCGTCTGACGACAACGCTTAGCAAGAAGGAAGCCCGTCGAGCCGAGCGGATGAAGGCGGTCAGCGCCCGTGAGGCGGTACCGGAAAAAGTATTGATGCGTGACTACATTGACGCCCGTTTCAACATTGGCGAGTTCTTGCTGCCCTCTGTGGTGGTGATCTTGGCCGTCACCATTCTCGGCAGCTATTGGTCTACGGTGACCTTGATCGCCACGCTGGCGATGTACCTGTTCATCTTCGCGGTCTTTGTTGACGGGTATCTCATGTGGCGGGGGTTCAAGAAGGTGCTGGCTGCTCGGCTGCCGAAGGCTTCACCGAAGGGTCTGCTGATGTACGGGATGACTCGCAGCACCCAGATCCGGCGGTTTCGCTCACCTGCTCCCCGTATTAAGCGCGGCGAGGCGTACTGAGGCGCACATCGAACCGGGCATACGTCTCTGAGGTAATGCGATGAGTTGGCACTGGGTACCTGATCGCAAGCCCGCGGCCGGCCGATCCAATCCGGATCTGCCATCGATCAACCGCACGTTCCAGACCCAAGGTGAGGCGGAGACCTGGCTCGGTGAGTTCTATCCGAGTTTGCTGGCTGCCGGCGTACGCGCTGTCAGTCTCTATGAGGCTGACCGGCTTGTGTACGGGCCTATGTCGTTGGAGCCCGACGTCTAGGAAATGTGGCGTGCTCCGCCCGCTAAGGTCTGCTGGTGCCGATCCCTGAGTACGTCGCCGCTATCCGACGTGTGTACGGACAAGGCAGATTGCTGCTGCCCGGCGTCTCAGCGGTTGTCCATCGTGCCGATCTCGAGCCGGGTCGTCAGCATCTGCTGCTGACGCGACGAAGCGACACTGGCCGATGGAGTCTGCCGGCGGGGATCGTGGAACCCTTCGAGCAGCCGGCCGCTGCGATGCTTCGGGAGCTGCTCGAGGAGACTCGGATCACGGCAGAGGTCGAACGGCTCGCGCTGCTTCGGACAGACCCCGACGTGGTGTATCCGAATGGAGACACCTGCCAGTTCATCGCGATGTGCTTCCGATGCCGCTATGTATCTGGAGAGGCGCAGGTGGGTGACGAGGAGTCCACCGACGTTGCCTGGTTTCCAGCCGATGAGCTACCAGAGGAGCTCACTGACATCCAAAGACGCCGCATTAGGTGCGCTCTCGAAGATCGAGCCGACTGCGTTTTCGATCTCTAGTCCCGGCCTTGATATCAGGCCGCGACGACGTTGGATTGCCTCACCCGCCGAGCTCGCTGTGTCCAATTGCTCGCTCCGCTCGCTGCGATGTTGGCCGGCGAGCGGCGCGAACATCGCAGGCGCGGATCGCGCCTTCGAGCGCGCCTATTTCGTCGTCGCTCTCAGACGAGAAGCGTGTCCCCTCACTCCTCCTCAGCATGGCGCGTCGCGCGATCGGTTTTGGATTGCCTCGCTCGCCAAGCTCGCTTGGCGGGACCGCGCCTTGGTTCCCGCTTCGCGTACCCCTGGTGTCACGAAGGGCGGCTTGGCGATCACGAAAGATTCCTGACGGCTCCTGATGTCTACCTTCACCACATCATCGTCGTTGAGGCCGACCTCGATCAGTGCCAGCGCGATGCCGATCTTGAGCGTCGGCGAGAAAGTGCCGGAAGTAACGACGCCGACCTCGTGACCATCAGGGCCGCGCACGATCATTCCTGGTCGCGGAATCCCTCGGCCGGTCGCTCGCAGACCTCGTAGCAACCGCTTCGGACCCGTCTGCTTCTCCGCACGCAGCGCATCGGCTCCAAAGAACGATCCCTTCTTCCAGCCCACTGCCCAACCGAGGCGCGCCTGGATGGGAGTGATGGTTGGGGAGATGTCTTGGCCATGTAGCGGATAGCCCATCTCGGTGCGCAACGTATCCCGCGCGCCTAGACCTGCGGGTTGCAATCCATACGGCTCGCCGGCCGTGAGCACGGCGTCCCACAGTGCGGTGGCGGCGTTACTGGGAACAACGAGCTCATAACCGCGCTCCCCCGTGTAGCCAGTCCGGCAGACAGTCACCGGAGTGTCGTCGTACCAGGCACTGACAAACGTCATGTAGTCGTGACCAGCTGGCATGCCGGTGGCCGTCAGCACCTCGTCGGACAGCGTTCCCTGGACTGCCAGCACAGCGAAATCGCGATGCTGATTGCTCACCCTGACACCGGTGGGCGCGGCGTCGGCAAGCAGCGCAACGACTCGTTCGCAATTCGCCGCATTGGGGATCAGAAAGACCTCGTCCGGAGCCTTGAGGTAGGCGATCATGTCATCGACCACCCCACCGTCGGAATTACAGAGCAAGGTGTACTGAGCCCGTCCTGGACTGATCTTGCCGAGGTCGGCCGTTACACACCGGTTCACGAAGTCGACGGCACCCGGACCGGCGACCGTGGCCTTGCCAAGGTGGCTGACATCAAAGATGCCAACGGAGTTGCGGACCGCCGCGTGCTCTGCCAACACTCCGGCACCGGCGTACTCCAAGGGCATCGACCAGCCGCCGAAGGCCGCAAACTTGGCGCCCAAGGCGACATGTCGCTCATGCAGCGGGGACTTCAGCAACTCGCCGGCTTCGCCGTACTCGGCCACCCAAGACTCCATTTCTTCAAGATGCTCCAGTTAGTACCGAGTTACGCCTCACGACGTGGGGCTAACCTGTTCAAGCCTCATTTGATCACGCCAACAACCCGAAGGATGTTGCCATCGTGCCCACTCAGATGCTGCCCACGCTCGCAATCGCCAAGTCGGTGCCGCGCAATGTTGATGTGCTTGTGGTTGGTCTGGGCGACGGAGGCATCCGGGAAGTACCCGACGCGATTGCTCGCGCGTTCACAAAACGCTTCGGCGTGTCGGTAAGCGAGATGGCGGCCTCCCTCGGTGCTAAGTCGAGCGCCGACATGAGCCAGACCCTTCCGGCGGCAGGCGATGGACCACGCATCGTTGTCGTTGGGTTGGGGTCCGATCAACCCAGTCCGGAGGACTTGCGCCGTGCGGCTGGAGCGGCCGTACGCCACGCTGCCTCACTTGCTGATAACGACAACCTCACGGTGGCGGTGTCGTTGGGCACCGCCGATTCTGATGGGCTCACCGCTGTTGCGGAGGGTGCGCTGCTGGGGAGCTATCAGTATCAGCCGATCAGCGCCGCTCCCAGTAACGGCGGCCGCATCGCAGCCGTCACCGTGGTCCACACGAGTGCGGCGAAAGACGCTGCCATCACATCTGCCGCACAGATCGCCGTACAAGCGGTGGTGACGGTGCGTGAGTGGGTGAACCTTCCGGCGAACCTGCTCTATCCGGAGTCCTTTGCAGAGCAGGTGCGGACCTTGGTACGCGACAGCAAGACCGCGGTGGACGTGCTGAATGAGACCGCGTTGAGCCGCGGCGGTTATGGCGGCCTGATTGCAGTGGGTGGCGGATCGTCCCGGCCACCACGGTTAGTACGTCTCAGCTATAGCCCAAGAGGAGCGAGCTTCCATCTCGCTCTGGTGGGCAAGGGCATCACCTTTGACACCGGCGGGCTGAACCTGAAGCCGGCCGAGGGAATGTACACCATGAAATGCGACATGGCTGGCGCGGCGGCCGTGTTCGCCGCAGCGCACGCTATTGCGGAGCTTGGGCTCAAGGTCAAAGTCACGGCGTACGGCGCTCTGGCCGAGAACATGCCATCAGGTAGCGCCTATCGGCCATCAGACGTGTTGACGATCTACGGCGGCAAGACCGTCGAGAACGGCAACTCCGATGCCGAAGGGCGGCTTGTCATGGCCGACGCGCTCGCTCGCGCGAACGAGGATCACCCCGATCTTGTCGTCGACGTCGCCACCCTTACCGGCGCCTGTGTGGTCGCGCTCGGGGAGCGTACCGCTGGCCTTATGGCCTCAGACGACAAGACAGCCGATCTGGTACTCGATGCCGCTAAGGCTGCGGGCGAGGATGTCTGGCAGCTTCCAATACCCAGTGAGATTCGCAGCAAGCTCGATTCCAAGGTCGCCGACCTGCGCTCGACCGCCGGAGATCGGTGGGCCGGCGCTTTGGTTGCGGCAGCGTTCCTTCGGGAGTTTGTTGCGGATGGAACCCCATGGGCGCATATCGACATTGCGGGGCCGGCGTTCTTCGATGGCAAGCCCTACGGCTATGTCGCCCCTGGTGGGACTGGCGTCGGGGTTCGCACGCTCATCGCACTCGCTCGTCAGCTGGCAAGCTGACATAAGCCGAGGAGGGTCAAGACGAGACCTGACTCGGCTAGCTGCGAGCGGAGCAATCAAACCGGATCGCGCCCCGCCGTGCTGAGGAGAAGCGAGGAGACGTGCTTTTCGTCCCCGAGCGACGACGAAGTAGGCGGACCTGACGGCGCGATCCGCGCGGAGCGAGCGCAGCGAGCGGAGCAATCAAACCGGATCGCGCCCCGCCGTGCTGAGGAGAAGCGAGGAGACATGCTTTTCGTCCCCGAGCGACGACGAAGTAGGCGGACCTGACGGCGCGATCCGCGCGGAGCGAGCGCAGCGAGCGGAGCAATCAAACACAGCCGTGCTGACAGCTGCCCCGGTGCTGAGTCACTCATCCCACCGACTCGGCACCTCTGTCAGCACGGCTGAAGGTGTGAGACGCCAGCCGCCAAGCGGTTGGCATGGGGTTGTGTCAGGTAACCCCCACGTCGCCGACGTTTCACACGTTTGCGGTCCCGGAGCCGACCAGTTGAATTGGTGCTTTCGCTAGGTCAGACGTTCTTGCACCGTTGCAGGTTCAACGCAGGTCGGGATGCTTCTTGTTGCGACTGTTGTAGTCCCTCATCCGCTGCGGATAGCCCACCACGGCCGCGTCGTACCCAGGAATCTGTAGCGACTCAGCGAATGCATGCGCCCATTCAGGTGACGGTACGACTCGCCGGGTCCATTCACCGTCGAACGCGACGAGCAACAGCGTCGTCTGAGTTACTGCGGTTTGGGGCTCCACAAAGGCCTCGACCCCGCGTCGGGTGCGCGCAAACTGAGTGAGATGCGACGTGACGGCGTCATCGATGGTGCGACTCTGCGACGCATAGCGGCCCTTTTTCTTGACTCGCGTCGCCGTCCGTCGGAACCAACTCATGCGCCAATTATGGCCGCTACCTTTCAGAATCGAGGCCCTTCGCGGCCTGAGAGGATGGCGCCATGGCAGCTTTTTACGGCACCGCCGCAGCGACAGACACTCACAGCGGGGAGCCGTTTGATCTCGTTGTGCTCGGTGCTGGTAGCGGCGGCTATGCCTGCGCGTTGCGCGCAGCCCAGCTGGGATTCTCAGTCGGGCTGGTGGAAAAGGACAAGGTCGGCGGCACCTGTCTCCACCGAGGCTGTATCCCCACCAAGGCGATGTTGCACGCTGCCGAGGTCGCGGAGTCGGTACGCAACGGCAGCCAATTCGGCATTCATGCCGCCATCGACAAGATCGATCTGGCCGGCGTGGTCTCATTTGCCGACAGTGTCGTAGATCGCATTTACAAGGGTCTGTCCGGACTCATCAATTCCCGCGGAATCACCATCATTCCCGGTGCAGGTCGGCTGAGGCTGCGCGATGGACGGCCAGCCGTTGCCGTCGATGATCAGACATATAGGGCTCGCAATCTGGTGTTGGCCACAGGGTCCTCTGCTCGTTCGCTATCAGGCTTGGACATCGATGGTGTGAAGATCCTCACCAGCGAGCAGGCCCTTCGGCTCGATCGCCTTCCCCGCTCAGCGATCGTCCTTGGCGGCGGAGTGATTGGTGTGGAATTCGCGTCAGCGTGGCAGTCATTCGGAGTTGACGTCGCAATCGTCGAGGCGCTTCCGCGTCTGGTTTCGGCCGAGGATGCAAGCATTTCCGCTGCTCTGGAGCGTGCCTTCAGGAAGCGCAAGATCAAATTGCTCACGAACGCCGCGATGGCGACGTGTCAAGCAACCGACGTCGGCGTACGACTGGAATTTGAAGACGGTCGGGTGCTGGAGGCAGAAGTGTTGTTGGTTGCCGTCGGCCGCGGGCCTCAAACCGACCTTGGCTTTCAGGAGGTAGGTATCGATCTCGAGGATGGCTTCGTACGTGTCAACGAGCGACTGGAGACGTCGGTTTCTGATGTGTATGCGCTTGGTGATGTCGTACGTGGCCCGCAGCTCGCGCATCGCGGCTTCGCCCAGGGCATCTTCGTCGCCGAGGAGATTGCCTATCGCAGGAGTCTCCTGCAGCCGGCACCCGTACCGATCGTCGATGAGGGGATCCCGCGGATCACCTACTGTGACCCGGAGATCGTGTCGGTCGGAGTTACTGAGGACCTAGCCCGGAGGCGTTTCGATGGTGTGGAAACGTTCACCTACGACCTTGCCGGCAACGGCAAATCACAGATCCTCAAGACTCGGGGATTCGTCAAACTGGTGCGCCAACCAAACGGTCCCGTTGTCGGTGTCCACATGATCGGTGCCAGGGTGAGCGAGCTTGCCGCTGAAGCGCAGCTGATCACCAACTGGGATGCATTCCCAGCGGATGTCGCTGGCTTGATCCATGCCCACCCCACTCAGAGCGAGGCCCTCGGTGAAGCCCATCTCGCGCTCGCCGGAAAGCCGCTGCATTCGCACGGGTGAGAGCCGAGATCACCTCTCTCCGGATCTCAACTTTCCGACCAATCGCGAGGTTGATGTCGAAAATCCGACCAATGCGGAGTTTTCAGATTTCGAGATCTCAAAGGGATCTGTCAGCAAGCAATGTGCTGGCGCCGCCGCGACCTGCTGAGGCTAGGCTGTGGCCCACCGGCACCGAAGAGGCCCGACCGCGATCTGGCGAACCACCAGGGAGCGACGTCAGGACCGACCGAGTACCAGCACCAAAAAGGAGTCCTCAGCAGCCATGTCGACCTCCGTAACCCTGCCAGCACTAGGTGAGAGCGTCACCGAAGGAACCGTCAGTCGCTGGCTCAAGCAGGTGGGTGACACTGTTCAAGCCGACGAGCCGCTGCTCGAGGTGTCGACGGACAAGGTCGACACCGAGATTCCCTCGCCAGCCTCCGGAGTGCTGCTGGAGATCAAGGCGCAGGAGGATGAAACCGTCGAGATCGGCGCGGTACTGGCGGTGATCGGTGAGGCGAATGAGGCCGACGGCGGAGCAGCGCCAGCAACTGAGCCCCCCACAGAGCAGCCAGCCGAAACCGCGCGGGAGGATGCAGCGCCCGCGCCGGCCGAAGAAGCAGCTCAGCCGCAGGCCGAAGAGCCGGCTGACGAAGAGCCCCAGGCTGGGCCTGAGGATGCTGCTCCGGCGCAGGAGCCAGCAGGGACCGCCGACGCCGAAGCTCAGCCCGTCGCGGCGGCGCCCAGCGGCGCTAAAGACGGCTCTGATGGCGCCACCCAAGTCAAGCTGCCGGAGCTTGGCGAGAGCGTTACCGAGGGAACCGTAAGCCGTTGGCTCAAGCAGGTAGGTGAATCCGTCCAGGCCGATGAACCGCTGTTAGAGGTCTCGACCGACAAGGTCGACACCGAAATTCCGTCTCCGGCGTCGGGCACATTGCTCGAGATTCGTGTGCAAGAAGACGAGACCGTCGGCGTTGGAGCAGTCCTAGCGGTGGTCGGCGAGGCGGGAGCTGCAGCGGCCGCACCCGAGGCAGCGCCCCCACAAGAACACGAAGCAAGGCCAGAGCCAGAGCCCCAGCAGCAACCTGAAGCCCCACCAGAACCGGAACCAGCCCCCGAACCGGCACCGCAGGCCGAACGCGAACCCGCGCCTGAGCAACAGCCCAAGCCGCAACCCGAACCCGAGGTTGCAGCGCCGACGCCGAAGGAACAGGCACAACCAGAACAGCGGGCTCCTGCGGGCGATTCACGTACGGCGACACCGGCCGCGAACGACTCTGATACCACCTACGTAACGCCGCTGGTGCGGAAGCTCGCCAGGGAGCATGGCGTCGACCTCGGGTCGCTTAATGGCACCGGTGTCGGTGGCCGCATCCGCAAGCAGGACGTACTGGCTGCTGCCGAGGCTGCGAAGCAAGCAGCTGCGGCGCCGGCGTCAGAAGTTCCGGCGGAGCAGGAGGCACCCGCTGCAGCACCCGCGGCCGAGGTCAGCAGCCTGCGTGGCACCACGGAGAAGATGTCCCGGCTACGCCAGACAATCGCCAAGCGGATGGTGGAATCGCTTCACGTGGCTGCCCAGCTAACTGCCACGGTCGAGGTTGATCTGACAGCCATCTCGCAGATCCGCGCCAAGGTCAAAGACGATTTCAAGAATCGTGAGGGCGCAACGCTCTCCTACCTTCCATTCATCGCGAAGGCCGCCGTCGAGGCTCTGAAGCTCTATCCAAAACTCAACGCCACGATCGACACCGAAGAGCGCACCATCACTTATCCGGACGCCGAGCATCTCGGCATTGCTGTGCAGACCGACAGAGGACTGCTGGTTCCGGTGATCAAGGACGCCGGTGATCTGAGCATCTCAGGCCTGGCCAAGCGGATCGCGGATCTGGCGGCCCGTACGCGGCAGAGCAAAGTCACGCCAGATGAGCTGATCGGCGGCACGTTCACCATCACCAATTACGGCTCCGCCGGCACCCTGATGGACACCCCGATCATCAATCAGCCGCAAGCGGCGATTCTTGGCACCGGTGCGCTGGTTAAGCGACCCGTCGTGATCTCCGATGGGCGGCTAGGCGAGGTCATCGCGATTCGGGACATGATGTACCTGTCACTGTCCTACGATCACCGGCTGATCGACGGCGCGGAGGCGGCCCAATTCCTCAGCACGCTCAAGGCGCGGCTCGAGGAAGGCGACTTCGGCGCCGAGTTTGGCCTCTGAGGACTCAAGACACATGAGAGTCGTTGTCGTTGGTGCCACGGGGAACGTCGGTACGAGTGTCATCGAGGCACTCGCAGCAGATCCAGCGGTTACCGAGATTGTCGGATTGGCTCGGCGGACTCCATCGTCTTGGCAGCCGGCCAAGACCCGGTTCGAAGCCGCCGACGTCCGGTCGTCGCAGTTCGTGCAGCATCTCGAGGGCGCGGATGCCGTCGTGCTGCTTTCCTGGGCGTTCCAGCCCACTCACCGCCCACTGGTGACGTGGGATGTCAACGTACTCGGCAGCATGAACGTTCTGCAGGCGGCAGCGGACGCCGGAGTTGTGAGCGTCGTCTACGCCTCGTCGCTCGCCGCCTACTCGCCAGGACCAGGTCAACACGTGGACGAAAGCTGGCCAACACACAGCATGCCGACGGCGGCCTACGGCCGGGAGAAGGCCTACCTGGAGCGTTATCTCGACGCTTACGAGTTGCGTAACCCAGGGATTCGAGTCGTACGGATGCGCACGAGTTTCATCTTTAAACGGTCCTCAGCGACCGAACAGCGGCGCATCTTTGCCGGCCCGTTGGTTCCGCGGGCGCTCTTGCGACCCGGACGTTTGCCAGTCGTGCCCTTCCCTGCCCGACTGCGGTTCCAAGCCATGCACGGCGACGACGCCGGCGAGGCGTACCGGCTGGTGTTGCTCAGCGATGCCCGCGGTGCCTATAACGTGGCCGCGGATCCGATCATCGACAAAGAAGTCTTCGGCAAGCTGCTGGAAGCCAGGGCTATCCAGGTGCCGAGCCAGGCCGTCGCAGCAGCAATGGCAGGTGCATGGCGGATGCGACTCATCCCTTCCGACGAGTCGCTGCTCAAGATGTTCGTGTCGTTGCCGACACTTGACAGCAGCCGTATCCGCACTGAGCTGGGCTGGCAGCCGCAACATTCTGGAGTCGATGCGTTGCGTGAGGTGATGCACGCGATGGCCGAAGGTGCGGGCGGTCCAACGCCGCCGCTGCACCCAGCTGGCTCCGGCCGCCGTACGCCTTAGACTCGGCGCCATGGAGTTCCTCGATCTCGGACTGGGTCGCGAGCATCGCGACTACTCCGAAACATGGGAGCTGCAACGTGCTATCCATGGCGAGGTGTCAAGAGGCGCCCGGCCAAACACGGTGCTGTTGCTGGAGCACGCGAGTGTTTACACCGCGGGGAAGCGGACCGAGTCGCAGGAGCGCCCTCTCGATGGCACGCCGGTGATCGATGTCGACCGCGGGGGCAAGATCACCTGGCACGGACCGGGCCAGCTGGTGGGCTACCCGATCGTCCGTCTCCCGGAGGCCGCCCTCGTCGTCGACTACGTACGGCGACTCGAGGAGGCCTTGATCGCCATGCTGGCCAAATTCGGTCTGAACACTGGTCGGATCCGTGGTCGGTCAGGGGTTTGGCTCGCTGCGGATGATCACCAGCTCGAGCGCAAGATCGCCGCGATCGGCGTTCGGGTTGCGGCGGGTACGACGATGCACGGCTTTGCGCTGAACGTCGATCCTGATCTCTCGGCGTTCGACCAGATCATCCCCTGTGGATTGACCGGTGTCGGGGTGACCTCGATGGCTGCCGAGCTAGGCACCCGCATCATGATCACCGATGTCGCACAAGCGCTCATTCCGCACCTGGGGCATTACCTGGCGTTTGAGGATTACGTGCAGTCCCCCGACATCGGATCGGCACCAGACCCAACGCTTTCTAGGGTTAGGGTCGGTGCCGTCTGACCCATTGACGCCGACCTCGGGGATTGGACGTCGGGTCGCCGTCGCGCCGCCAACCGTCGACTACGCCATCGAGGCGTACCGCTTGAAGAAGCTGTACCGCACCCGAAGGGGCAAACAAGCCGCAGTGGACGGGCTTGACCTGCGCGTACCGATAGGTGGTGTGCACGGCTTCCTCGGTCCCAACGGATCTGGAAAGACGACGACCATCCGAATGCTGCTGGGCCTGATCGCCGCCGACGCTGGTCACATCCGGATCTTCGACCACGAGGTGCCGCTGGCCATCGATCAGATCATCGACCGGGTGGGCGCCATCGTCGAGCAGCCCAAGTTCTTCCCCCCATTCTCTGGACAGAAGAATCTTGAGCTGCTGGCCCGCGCGATCGGGGCGCGGCGCCGACGCGTTGACGGAGTACTCAAGGAAGTGGGATTGGGCCGGCGCCGTCACGACAAGTTCGGTAGTTACTCACTTGGCATGAAGCAACGCCTTGCGATAGCCGCAGCGTTGCTGAAGGATCCGGACTTGTTGATCTTCGACGAACCGACAAACGGCCTCGATCCAGCGGGTATTCACGAGATTCGCACCATGATGCGGACGCTGGCCGGACGCGGAAAGACTGTGCTCGTCTCCAGCCACATTCTCAGCGAGGTGCAGCAGATCGCCGACACTGTGAGCATCATCGGTCGTGGCCGGTTGCTCGCAGAAGGCCGGGTGAGCGACATCCTCGCCGCGAGCGGACAGCTGTCGGCACGGGTCGGTGTTTCCGATCATTTACGTGCCACCGAGGTGCTCATGGCATCGGGCTTTACGGTCGAGCCGCTAGCTAGCGGGCTTCTCAAGGTCACCCTCGCCAACCACCGGCTCGATCTTGCCGTAATTACTCGGCTGCTGGCCGCGCAGGGCCTCTACGTCTCTGAGCTGACCCCTAATCACCCTGACCTCGAATCTGTCTTCCTCAATATGACCGCCGCGGATCACCTAGGAGCCCGGCAAGATCGGCGCCGGCGACCACGCCAGCGCCGAGTGCAGGATCGCGAGCGTGAGCTGCATCAGTGGAGCGCCCGGCCATGATGCGACTTGTGTTGGCAGAGGCCCACAGGCTGCTAAGCCGGCGGTTCACCCGCCTCGCTCTCATCGCGCTGCTCCTGGGACTCGCTGGCTTTCAGCTAGTCGTCAACGACGCGCTTTCACCCTTGACCGGCGCACGGCTCGCGGCTGCTCAGCGCGCGTACGAGGAGTCTCATACGGACTGGGTAGACAGCCACAGGAATTACGAGCAGGAGTGTCGCGACAGTGGCGGCACCTCAGAGGAGTGCACCTTTCCCGAACCCACGCTGGCCGAATACAGGGTGGAACCAACTCCGTTCAAGGAAGTCGCCCCGACGGCGCTGGAGCTGTCGACGGCCCTGGTGGCGCTCATCGCTTTCATGATTGCCGCGAGCTTCATCGGCGCCGAGTACAGCTCGGGCTCAATCACCAATTGGCTAACCTTCATCCCGCGGCGCGGCCATGTCTTCTGGTCGAAGCTGCTCACCCTGATTGGGTTCACTGCGCTGCTCGGCGCGTTGAGTAGCGCGATCACGTTGGCAGCGGCACTTGTGCTTGCCCGCCTGTACGGTTCCCACGTCGAGTCACTGCGAGAACTGGCCGAAATGGGAGCGCGTGGCGTGCTGGCCGTCATCGGGCTGGCGGTGCTCGGCTTCTGTATTGGGCTGGTGACCCGGCACACAGCTGGCCCCATTGGAATCCTGCTTGGGTACGGCGTGGTCTGGATTCTCCGAATGGGCATCCTTGGCGAGCAAGCATGGACCCAACGCATGACACGGTGGACCCCCGACGGGAATCTTGCGGCGATTGTCGATCACGGGTTCACCTACTCGGTGCCAGCTGAGACGGTGACGGCCGAGGGGGTGAACATCGACTACATCGAGCACACGATAAGCCTCACCCACGGGATCGCCTACTGGTCAATCCTGCTCATACTTGTCGTCCTCGGCTCATTGTTGATCTTCCACCGCCGCGACGTGGTGTGAGCGTGCGCCCTCGGAGTGATAGCGCACAGCTGAACGCGCCTCGCACAGGCTACGCTGACAAAGTGACCATCGCCCCCGAGGGCCGCAAGCTGCTGCGACTGGAAGTTCGCAACGCCAGCACCCCGATTGAGAAGAAGCCGTCGTGGATCAGGACCACGGCGCGGATGGGGCCGGAGTATCGCGAGCTACACGACCTGGTGAAAAACCAAGGCTTGCACACCGTCTGCCAAGAAGCGGGCTGCCCGAACATCTTCGAATGCTGGGAGGACCGCGAAGCCACGTTCCTCATCGGCGGCGATGTATGCACTCGACGCTGCGATTTCTGCCAGATCGACACCGGCAAGCCTGCCGCGTTCGACGTCAACGAGCCGGATCGCGTCGCGCAGTCGGTACAGCAGATGGGCCTTCGCTACGCGACGGTCACCGGTGTCTGTCGCGATGATCTTCCCGATGAGGGCGCCTGGCTGTATGCCGAGACCATACGCAAGATTCATGAGCTCAATCCCGACACCGGCGTCGAGATGCTGGCACCGGACTTCTCCGGCAACCTGAAGTACTTGGCTCAACTATTCGAGACCGAGCCAGAGGTCTTTGCACACAACGTGGAGACCGTGCCAAGGATCTTCAAGCGGATCCGGCCGGGTTTCCGGTACGAGCGATCGCTCGATGTGCTGCGCGCATCACGAGCAGCCGGTCTGGTCACCAAGTCCAATCTGATCCTTGGCATGGGCGAGACCCGTGCCGAGATCAGCGATGCGCTACAGGACTTGTACGACGCTGGCGTCGAAATCGTCACGATCACGCAATACCTGCGGCCCTCGCCACGCCATCATCCGGTTGAGCGGTGGGTGAAACCTGAGGAGTTCGTAGAGCTCGCGGACGAGGCCACCGCACTTGGTTTCGCTGGTGTCATGAGCGGACCCCTCGTACGCTCCTCCTATCGTGCTGGCCGGCTTTACCGTCAGGCACTGCAGAACCGCGAAGCTTTGTCGCAACAGGCTTCAGCGGTCTAGCCGGCGGCGAAGGTGGATTGAGACCCGAAAGTGAGTAGTAATGGCTGATGTAGCGGCCAGAAACGCTAAAGGCGGCGCCAAGGACCCAAAGGCTGCAGCGAAGGACACCAAAGCTCAGGCCAGGGCCGCCAAGAAGGCTGAAAAAGCGCGCAAGAAGGCAAGCAACGACCCGAAGGACATGGGCCGGATTCGGCAGATAATTCGGGCGTACCAGGTGACTCATGAACACGACCGAGCCCTTCCCTACATCCTGCTCGGCGCCTTCTTGCTGCCAATCGTGCTTGGCGTGATCATTGGAGTGCTATGGGGTCATGCATTCAACCTGATCTTCGGCGGCGTCATGGTCGGGCTGCTGGCCGCAATGTTCATGCTGGTTCGCCGGGCAAAACGAGCTACCTATAAGCGGTACGCCGGAAAGACAGGGTCAGCCGAGGTGGCGCTGCAGATGCTGCCAAAGAAGTGGGTCTCCACGCCGGGCATTGCGGCGAATCGCAACCGCGATGTCGTGCATCGCACTCTTGGCCCCGGTGGACTGGTGCTCATTGGTGAAGGCGAATCTGGTCGGGTTCGGCAACTCCTGGCCAGCGAGGTGAAGAAGCACGAGAGGGTCGCGTACGGAATATCCGTGACAACGATCGTCATGGGCGACAGAGAAGGCCAAGTGCCGCTGGACAAGCTCGCCGATCACATCCGCAAACTGCCCAAGGTGCTACAGCCCTACCAGATCACCGACATCAAACAGCGGCTACGAGCCCTTGACGCGCTCCGTCCACCGGTGCCGATTCCTAAGGGTCCAATGCCGACCAACCCGCGGCAGGTGAAGGGCGTCCGCCAGGCGATGCGCGGACGCTGAATGCTCTCAGCTCGCATGAATTGATCGAATCCGGATCGCGCGCGCCGATGTCTGGACGAGCGAGCGAGCAGCCAGCCCCGGCTAGCAGTCGGCACTTCGCAATAAGTCTGGCTGTGAGCGAGTAGAGGAAGCCACCGGCTCCCAAAGCCCGATCCGCGCCTGCGATGTTCGCGCCGCCGATCTGCAGGAGGAGCCGACGGAACGAGTCGAGAACAGAACCGATCCTCGAACACAATCGTTTCGTCGGATTCGACGAAGACGGCGGCTTCCCGGCGAACATCGCAGCGGAGCGAGCCATTAGACAGAGTGAGCGCAGCGAGCGGAGCAACCAAATGGTTAATCTGATCAACGCCGAAGGCGTCACAATGAGCTACGGCACACGGGCGCTGCTCGATGGCGTGAGTCTTGGCTTGGATCACGGCGAGGTCGTTGGCGTGGTCGGCCGCAATGGAGCCGGAAAGACCACCCTGCTGCGGATTCTGGCCGGGACGCTGACCCCAGACAGTGGCCGAGTAACCCACACGGGCCAGCTGTCGATCGGTTTTCTTCAGCAAGGTGACGAGATCGCCGCTGATCCATCTGTACGCGATCTCATCGTCGGCGGCGCACCGGACCACGTCTGGGCTGCCAACCCTGGTACGCGAGCCATCGTCTGGCACTTGCTGGCCGATGTCGATCTTGATACGCCAATCGGC
>Ga0307406_10000387_pt1 | contig 25468 bp, 30 predicted proteins | sample 322Cmetagenome_3_FD_203706 | JGI IMG/M metagenome (GOLD analysis project Ga0307406, IMG submission 203706) | Maize rhizosphere microbial communities from greenhouse at UC Davis, California, United States - 322HYB-C-2 | ecosystem: Host-associated > Plants > Roots > Rhizosphere > Soil | place...
CACCGAGACGGAAGTGCCGCCCACCCCTGCCGGCGGGCGGCACTTCTGTCTTCACACGATGCTCGTTCAGGCCGCGTCGCGCGACTGCACGTAGACGACCGTGAGCGTGATGCTCTCCCGGTGGAGACCGGCGGCGCGCAGCACGGCATCGACCGCTTCGTATGCGGCCAGCAGGACGACGGCCGCTGACGCGGTGACGTCGACGCCGAGCGACGCTTCGACGGCGACGCCCTCCTCCCCCGCGACCACCGAGATGATCGGTGGGCTGTCGTCGCCGACGCCGAGCGCGACGGCTCCTGCGCGGAGCAGATTCGAGACCAGCGACCCGGACCGATAGACGTTCCGGACGCCCGGCGTCGCACGCACGGCGTATTCGATCTCCTGCGCGAGCTCGGTGCGGGCCTCCGGCGACATCGCTGCTGCTCCGTTCACGATGAGACCTCCTGGATGTCCCGGATCGCGATGTCGATCGCGACGATGTCGAGCTCTGTGTGAAGGCGCAGTCGCCTGTCGACCTCCGCGCGGAGACGATCCGCGAGAAGCGGGATCGGCTCGCCGGGGAAGACGTTCGCCTCGATCTCGACCCGGATGGGCGTCCCCGGCGTCGTGACGTCACCGTCCAGGCGACAGCGCCCGAGGAGCAGCCCGGGAACCGCGTTCTCCGCCGATCGGATGAGGCCGCGCACCGCGCCCTCCGTGATCGCGAGATCGACGTTCGGCTCCGGCGAGGCGAAGGGGATCCTCCTGCCCGCACGGGCATCGATCGCGATGCCCGCGAGGATGCGGTCGACCCAGCCCGGCTCGACCTCGGGAGATGCCGCGGCATCCGCGTCGATCAGTTCGCCGCTCAGCCCGTGGAGCCTCTCGAGTGCGTCGAGGGCCAGCTGACAGCCCGGCGACTCCTCGATCGAGCGGTCCAGCGGCTGCCGGCCGGCGTCGAGGTACTCCGTGAGCTCCTCGATGGTGTGCCCGTCCAGATCGGTCGGCTCCAGTCCGAGTCGTCGGCCGTCGGGGGCGTCATGGTCGTCGCTCATCGCCACTCCTCCATCCGTACGATCATGTATTTCCTCGCGCGGGCCAGCAGGCCTCGCGCGGTCGAAGCGGGTATGCCGAGCTCCTCGGCGATCTCGTCGTACGAGTAGCCGCCCATCTCGCGGAGTACCCAGCACTCGCGCTGCGCATCGGGGAGCTCGCGCAGCGCAGCCCCGAGTGCCGCGATCCCGGCCCGCGCCTGGACCACCTCATCCGGTGACGTGTGGGAGGGGGCGGGACGGTCGAAGGCGTCGATGTCGGCGACGGGGCGGAGCGACCGGATACGGTCGACGGCCTTGCGGCTGACGATCCTCATCAGCCAGCTCTTGACCTTGGACGGATCCTCGAGCTCCGAGAAGCGCTGCCACGCGGTGACGAACGCCTCCTGGACCACGTCGTCCACATCGGCCGAGGCGTTCAGCATCCGTCGGGTGTATGCGCGCATCATCGGCGTGTACCTCCGCACGAGTACAGCGAACGACTCGACGTCGCCGTCCATGGCGCGTCCGGCCACGATGCGGTCGTCGGCGTGCTCGAGCGCATTCCGGAAGCGTTCGTCTGCCATCTGCTCACCTTCTCGTCCTGATCCCCTAGGAGATTCGGAACGGATGCGCCATCGGATCGGATCATCTCTCATCCGGCGCCGCATCGTCGCCCGTCGCGATGTGCACGTCGTCGACGGTGACGTTGACCTCGGTGACCTCCTTGCCGACGAAGTCGACCATCGCGCGATGGATCGCAGCGCGCACGTCATCGGCGACCTTCTGCAGCGAGACCGGATACTCGGCGACGATGGTGACGTCGACGGCGACCTGGGTCTCGCCGACCTCGACACTGATCCCCTGCGTGAGGTCGCTCGTTTTGAGCGCATCGCGGATCGCGCCGACCATGCGGGCGGCTCCTCCGCCGAGGGCGTACACACCGCTCACCTCGCGCGCGGCGATGCCGGCGATCTTCGCGACGACGGCATCCTCGATCGTGGTCGTGCCGGGCGCGACGGCCTCGCGAGGCGCGACGGCCGGGGTCCCGGCCTGAGCGGCATTCGTCACATTCGCCATGGTGAGCTCCTTCTTACGTCTCTCGCATCCGCGCAGGGTGCGGGTCGCAGGTCAGCGACACTACTAGGACGGATGCCGGGCGCCGATCGTCACAGATCCGTCCGACATTTCTCTGTGAAGGGTGCCGACCGAGCTCACAGTGCACTCCAAGCTTCGGAGTGCAAACTTGCACTCTATGGAGCAAGGTGCAGATTCTTTGAGGGAACAGCGCAAGCGCGAGACCTCGCGCGCGCTGACGAAGGTCGCCAGGCGACTCACGGCGGATCAGGGCTTCGCCGGCTTCACGGTCGAGGAGCTCTGCGCCGAGGTCGGGGTGTCGCGCCGCACGTTCTTCAACTACTTCGAGAGCAAGGAGAACGCGGTCTTCGGCTTCGCCACCGCCGACTCCCGGCAGGAGGCCCTCGAGGAGGCGTTCGTCTCCGAGCGCGGCGAGCTGTTGGACGACTTCGTCGGTCTCACGATCCACCGCTTCGGACTCTTCAACCCTCTCGAGGATGCCGACGAGCTCTTCGCGGTCATCGAGCAGGAGCCGCGGCTGCTGAAGGCCGCCTTCGAGCAGATCGCGAAGAACGAACGCCGCGACATGGAGCTGATCGTGCGCCGCATGGGCGATGTCGCCGATGCCGACCTGCGCGCCGAGGTGATGGTGCACTCCGTCGGCGCCCTCGTGCGCCTGTCGATGGACCAGCTCCTGCACCACCATTCGACCGATTCCTTCGAGACGCTCATCACCCGACGTCTCGAGCTCGCCCGCGCGCTCTACGCTCCGTCACAGAAAGCCGACTGAATGTCCGCCACCGCCACCCCTACCAGGGATGCGCCCTTCCTGCTCACGAAGCGCCGCATCTGGATCATCTTCAGCGCGCTCATCGCCGGGATGCTGCTCTCCAGCCTCGACCAGACGATCGTGTCGACCGCGATGCCGACGATCGTCGGACAGCTCGGGGGCGTCGACCACCAGGTCTGGATCACCACCGCCTACCTGCTGGCGACCACGATCGTGATGCCGATCTACGGCAAGTTCGGCGACGTCCTGGGCAGACGGAACCTGTTCCTCGTCGCGATCGCGCTGTTCACGCTGGCATCCGTCGGCTGCGCCTTCGCCACCGACTTCTGGATGTTCGTCGTGTTCCGCGCCCTCCAGGGTCTCGGAGGCGGCGGTCTGATGATCCTGTCGCAGGCGATCATCGCCGACATCGTCCCCGCGAACGAGCGCGGCAAGTACATGGGCCCGCTCGGCGCCGTGTTCGGCCTGTCGGCCGTCGCCGGCCCCCTCCTCGGCGGGTTCTTCGTCGACCACATGACCTGGCAGTGGGCGTTCTACATCAACATCCCGGTCGGGATCGCGGCGTTCATCATCGCGCTCGTGGCGCTCAAGCTCCCGAGCAAGAAGGCCGAGAAGCCGATCGACATCTTCGGAGTGATCTTCCTCTCGATCGCCACGACGTGCCTGATCTTCTTCACCGACTTCGGCGGTGACGCCGAGTTCGGCTGGGATTCGCTCGCCACGTGGGCCTGGGGCGCCGGGCTGCTCGCCGCGGCCACCGCGTTCGTGATCACGGAGTCCCGGGTGCAGGATCCGATCATCCCGCTGAGCCTGTTCCGGAACCCGATCTTCGTCAACGCGACGGCGATCGGCCTGGTACTCGGCATCGGGATGTTCGCCGCCATCGGGTTCGTGCCCACGTTCCTGCAGATGTCGTCCGGCACGTCGGCCGCGGCATCCGGCCTGCTGATGATCCCGATGATGGTGGGACTCATCGGAACGTCGATCTTCTCCGGCATCGCGATCTCGAAGACCGGGAGGTACCGGATCTACCCGATCGTCGGCACGATCCTCACGGGTATCGCGATGGTCTCGATGACCACTCTCTCGGCGACGACACCGATCTGGCTGATCTGCGCCTTCCTGTTCGTGTTCGGCGCAGGCCTCGGACTGATCATGCAGGTGGTTGTCCTGGTGGTGCAGAACGCCGTGCCTGCGAGCGAGATCGGCACCGCGACCAGCACGAACAACTACTTCCGCGAGGTGGGCGCCTCGCTCGGCACGGCCGTGTTCGGAACGATCTTCACGACGCGCCTGACCGAGAACCTGCTCGGCGTGTTCGCCGACGCGGGCGCATCACCGGATGCCGCGTCGCAGGCCGCGTCGACGATCGACCCGTCCACGCTGAGCTCGCTGCCCGACGAGGTGCGCGACGGCATCGTCACCGCGTACGCCGACGCCCTGGCCCCGGTGTTCTGGTTCCTCGTGCCGTTCATCGTGCTGGCGCTGGTGCTGTCGCTGTTCCTCAAGCAGATCCCGCTCTCCGACCAGGCCGGACTCGTCGCACGCGGCGAGGCCATCAGCGGCGAGGAGGCGGAGCGGCTGGAGGCCGAGCTCCGCGGCACCGGGCGGACGTATTCCGGACGGACGGATGCCGCGGCGGTGGCCGCGGGAGACGATCCGACGGGGCCGGTGGGCGACGCCGAGACGACGCCCACCCGCCGCTGACGCACGATCAGGGGAGGTCGGCGACGTCCACCTCCTCGTCGTCCTCCGACGCCTCCTCCTCGACCGGAGAGGAGGCGTCGGGGTCGTGATCGTTCGTGACGAAGTCCGGGTCGACGCCGACGGCGTCGACTTCGGGCCGGTCGTCGGGAGTGCTCTGCGGGTCTGACATGGTCGTCTCCGATCGGTCTTACGGATGGGAGCGCCAGTCTCGTCGGGCTCGGGCCGAGACCGGATCCCCTTGACATCCCGCGCGCGATCGGTCTGCCGCCCCGGCATCCGCTCGTGATCCTGTCAAGGGGCTACCCGTCTCCCTGTGCTCCCGCCATCCTGCAAGGGAGGACAGGCAGGAGAATGATGGAGCAGGAATCAGACCAGCGATTCGTGTTGACCCAGGTCAATGCGGAGGCCTGGGCGATCCACGACCTGCGTTACCCCGACGGAGATCACCGGCGCATCGTCTGCCGGATCTACGAGGACACACCGGCCGACGTCGAGGTGTTGTGGCTGCGCGATCTCCCGCTCGCCCCGCGCTATCCGTCGGTCGACGACGTGCTCGAGTCGGTGCGCCGCTTCCAGGATGCGTCGCGCGCCACACGCCCGATCCCGATCCCCCATCGTCCGCCGCCGTCGCTGCGACGCCGGGACCGAGGGTGATCGGGGGCTCCTAGGAGTTGCTCGACCCGGACGAGCGGTCGGGCAGATAGGGCTCGATGGCGGCCGCGAGCTTCGCGGGCGTCATCGACTGCAGCCAGATGCGTCCGGGGCCGTGGATCTCGGCGAGGAACAGCGAGTCACCGAAGAACTTGTTCTTGATGCCCTTGATCGAGGTGAACTGCAGATCCATGCTCGCGTCGAACATCGCGAGATGCCCCGGATGGATGAGCAGGGACTGCCCCGCCGCCAACGTGTACTCCGTGATCTCGCCGGCGAGCTGCACCCATGCGGTGCCGGAGCCGGTGAGCTTCTGGAACACGACTCCCGCGCCGCCGAAGATACCGGCACCGAGCTTCTTCTGCAGCCCCACCGAGACCTCGACGTCGCTCGTGCTCGCCGTGTATGACCCCGCCTGCACCATGAACTGATCGGCCGCGTCGATGTCGATCTGCCGGATCGTGCCCGGCAGCTGCGCCGCGAACGCGACGAGACCGCCCTGCGCCGGAGCGGTGTATTCGGTGAGGAACAGCTGCGCTCCACCCAGCACGCGCTTCAGACCGCTCATGAAGCCGCCCTGTCCCCCGGTGCCGTGCACGGTCGACGTGTCCAGAGCGAACCCCGCCGACATCCAGGCCACGTCCCCGCCCTCCGCCACGATCCTCTCGCCCGGGTCGAGGGTGACTTCGAGCACGGGCATGGTCGTTCCTGAGATGGATGACTTCATGCATCCGACGATAGAGGTGACGGCGACCGGTGCGCCAGCCTTCCTCGACCGGCGGTCAGTACTCCCATTCGGCGTGCGCGTAGTCCCCCAGGTCCGACGGCGGTCCGGTCGCCGGATCATCGTCGATCGCGATCAGGACCCGGCTCGTCCGCGAGATCAGCGCGCTGAGGCGCACGCCCTGCGAGATGAAGCCGACGAACGTGCCATCCGATCGTGCGGCGTCCTCGATCCGGCGCATCAGGTCGTCGAGGTCCTGCCCCGGACTGAGCAGGAAGTCATGACCGTCGATGTCGACGTGGGTATGAGTTGTTGCCGGTGCATCGCTCATGGGGCGAAGGTACGCTCGTTCCGCCGACTCGCTCAGGGGGTTGCGCTCGCGCCTCCGATGCGCACGACTGCGAGCTCACGGCCTCCGCGGGTGGTCGTCGACCTTCACGAGCGTGCGTCCGCGCAGCGTGTAGACGGCCCCGTCCTCGTCGACGTTGAGGTGCGGTCCGCTGTACCAGCCGCCGTTCATCGCCGACACGACGGTGGTGACCTCGAACGTCTTCGGATCGATGCGGAAGAGCGTGGTGTCGGAGACGCCGTAGATCACGCCCCGCGCCGCCTTCATCGCAACGAACCCAGGAGCGATCGACTTCAGATCGACGGTGTGGACGATCTGCCGGCGCGGGCGGTCGATCACGAACAGGGTGCCCCGCTGCGTGAGCGCGAAGAGGTATCGGCCGTGGCTCGCGAGAGCACCGATACCGTTCGCCTGCGCGGTCTCGATTCGCCAGAGTTCGCGATGGGCGATCGGATCCCACGCCACGTGAGCTTCGTGAGCGCCTTGGCGAACTGGATGAGGAGCGATCCGACACCGCCGGCCGCACCGATGACGCTGCGGCGCCTGGAGGCGCGCGCACTGCTGGTGCGCACGGTCTTCGCCGAAGTCCCGGTCCGCGTGGAATACTCCCTCACCGACCTCGGCGTCGACGCTGAGAAGCCGTTGCGTGCCCTCCGCGGCTGGGTCGAAGCCAACATCGAGCGCTTCCCGCCCGCCGACTGACACGGCTGCGTCTCGCAGCCTCGGGCCGATGCGGTTCTCACCCGTCGGTGGCGGTCGCACCGTGCACAACTCAGCCAGTCTCGCGCACCACCGGTCGGTTCGGGTCTCGTCGACCGGGTTCTGTGGAGTTCTTGCTGAATTGTGAACGGCCGGCCGCGGTCGCCCGGTCAGCGAATGCCTTACATTGGCCGGGTGAGTCTGGAGATCCGCGCCCTGACCGATGCCGACATCGAGCCGGTCATCGACCTCTGGCACGAGGTCGGCCTCACCCGCCCCTGGAACGATCCGCGAGCCGACATCCGCCGTGCCCGCGCAGTGTGGCCGGAGCTGCTGCTCGTCGCCGTGGATCAGGGGATGCTCGTCGGCGCTGTCATGGCGGGGTACGACGGGCACCGCGGCTGGCTCTACTACCTGGCGAGTGCGCCGGCCCGCCGAGGCGAAGGCATCGGCCGACGACTCGTGCACGAGGCGGAAGCACGACTCCTGGCGCTGGGCTGCCCGAAGGTGATGCTGATGGTCCGCGCGGGGAACGACGCGGTGCTCGCGTTCTACGACGGCCTCGACTACACGCGCGAGGCCACGTCGCTGACCGGCAAGCGGTTGATCCCGGACGACTGAGAGCGCGTTCGTCGCTCGAGCCCGAGGGGTGCTTCAGCTCACGGTGACTTCGTCTCGCGATACCTGCTTCTCGCGACGACTCGCAACGATGTCGCGCACACCGCTGACCACCAGGACCACGCCGAGCAGCACCATCACGCCGAACGTGACGAACTGCCACCACTCTCCCGCTGCCAACACGACGGACACGCTGAACATCAGCGCCGCGACACCGAGGAGAGATTTTCCCCAGGCGAGGCTGACGGACGTGGTCTCATCTGGCATAGGCATGCGGTGAGCCTAACCATCGCGGAGGAAGCCGTCGGGCAGAAACGACAAAACCCCCGGAAACCGGGGGTCTTGATCTGTAGCAGGAGCGGGGCTTGAACCCGCGACCTCACGATTAGGTCAGAAACGTTAGCAGCAGATAGTGCGGGGTTGCGCTAGTCACCTGTCCCCTACTCAATACTGTGCAGGGGTTGGCGGCAGTTATCGCTAGATAGCGGCAATTCTGCGGGGTTAACGCGGGGTTGCCGTCACATCTGGAGGAGTTGGCCGCCGCCGCCTGGCTTGTCCTTCTGCCTGCTCTGGAAGTCGATGTGAGTCACGTTGTTTCGCTTGGACTCTGGGGCGCCGAGGGCGTCAGGAGCGAGCGATCGAAGGATCGCAGGGGGTAGGCCTAGCTCGTCGACGATCCGGCCGTCAGCGAAGGGGCTGGGGCCGTACTTCATGTCGATGAGTTTGCGCATGAGCTTCGGGGCCTCGTGTGGGACCTCGACCGGCTCATTCTTGCGCCAACCTCGAGCGGAGATCTGACGGAACAGAGCCTGGGAGCGATCGGGCGAGATCAGTCCGAGCTGGCGGCCGCGCATGGCGAGCGCCTGCATGGACATGCCCCACTTTGCTTTGAGCTGCGCGAGGGCCTTGAGCGTCATGGTCTCGTCGAAGGCGCCGGCGATTGCGCGCTCGGGTGCGAGCAGGGCGCCGGCGAAGAGGTTGGCCTCGCGTTCCTTCACGTCGGGGTCGACCCAGGGACGGAAGGTGTGCAGCACCATGTGGCCGGCCTCGTGCGCGGCCGTGAAGCGGTCGCGGTCACCGGATGATCCCGGGAACAGGGACACGACTGCTGTTTCGCCGACACCCAGCCAGAACGACGCACCGAAGTGCTGGGACTTTCCCTCGCCATACAGCGGCTCATCCTCACCGGGCAGCACAAGCGGGCAGACCACGATGCCACGGCGTTCCATCGTGCGGACCAAGTGGTTGATGGGTGACGTGCTGTCGAGCGCCCACAGCGAACGTACCTCCTGGGCGATCTCCTCGATGCGGTCGACGGCGAGTTCGGCGTCGCTGTCCTCGACGACGGGCAGGGATGGGCGAGGGTACCGGGAGCCGTCGAGCAGCTGCTCGGAGATCCGGAACGCTTCCTTGAACAGCTGTCGAGCCTGCTCGGTGTCGCGGCTCTTCGCCGTCTTCATGCGTCGGAATTCGGGCGCTGCGCCTGGTCCGGACTGTGGCCGGAAGTCGAAGAAGCTGGAAGGCAGCCCGAGGGCTCGAGCGATGGTCTCGATCTGCTCGTGGGAGGCGGGGCGGTCTCCGCGTTCGAGCATGGAGATAAGCGGTTGCTGCAGGTGAGCTGCAGCAGCGAGATCCGCCTGTGTGACGTTCATGAGAACCCGTCCGTCGCGGATGCGCGTGCTGTCAGCCATTCTCGGCCTCGCCATCCTCCTCGTCCTCTGCTTCCTCGCCGAAGTAGTCCAGGTCCAGCTCTTCGTCGCGCGCTTCGAACTTCATGTCGGCGAAGGAGACACCGCGGTCGAGATAGACGTTGAGGTCGAGAGGCACGTGACGGTTGAGCCGCACGGATCCGAGAGTGTGCACGAGGCGCAGCTTGAACTCATCGCCGTTGCGCTCCCAGAGCAAGAGGAAGTTGTGAGCGTTGAACAGCGCGTCCGGATCGTCTGCAAGCAGCGAGTTGCTGTAGTAGCTCACGCGGGCGGGGTTTCGGCCCGTGGGAGGCACAACCTCGGGCGCCCAAGTGTGAAGCACTCGGATCGAGTGCAGTCCGTTTGCGAGCCGTACAGGGCAGTTCGGGGCGGAGTTCTTGACGAGGCGCCAGCCTCCCATCGAACCATCCTCGAGCTGCTCCAGCTCGTGATGCACCAGCGCCCGGGCGACGTGCGTGCGCGTGCTGCTGTACCTCTCGATGGACGCGAGAGGACCCTCTACGCCGAAGGCCGTGTCAAGCGCGGGGGCCGCCACGTCGAGGGCGTCGTAGACGGCGTCGCTGGCCGGCTGGACTGACTCCAGCAGCTGGGTGATCTGATCCGATGTGCTCACGGCTGTTATATTATCACGCGTTTCAGCACATGCCTAGTCTACTTGTACAGCGCCGGTTACACTGATCAGCGAATGGGGTGCCCTCCCCGCGTCAGTCCTGAAATAACGGACCGTCAGAACACGCGGGATAGAAGGAGCCCCATTCTCATGCCCGGGCTACGGCGAGCGCACAGCGGTGAGTGAGCGGACGCTGTGGATGACGGCGCCGAGGGTCGTGCTGGCGCCGATGGTCTCGCCAGGCGTCGCGGTGTTGACCAGGTAGACCAGTGCTCGCGTGGTGGCTTCCTGGCAGACGAGGGTGAGGTAGTCGAGGGAGTTGGTGCTTTCGTACGTGTCGGCGATGACCTTGAGCGCGGCCATGCGGTCGCCTGCGACGATGTGGGCGCCCAGGGTGCGCACCAGGTCGTCGAGTTCGCGATCGTCGACGGCGAAGAGGTCGCCTGAGGGTGTGCTGTAAGAGCCCATCAGTCGCCCACTCCCTCGTAGAGGCCGCTGACAGCGACCGCTCGTCTGACCTGCGTGTTGATCTCGCCGACGATCAGTTCCGGATCGATGCCGCAGATGTCGCCGAACGAGTACTGCGGAGCGGCGGCCGACTTCATCGCTGCTCCACCTGCGAAGGCGCGCGATGCGGGCGCCGGCTGGAAGGCGCCGATGCGCCGTCCGACCCCCTCCCACACGTTCAGCGAGTGATCGCGGAACGCGGGGGTTCTCGGTGATGTGCGCCTCCGACCAGCCGGCCTCTGCGAACCGGTGCACGCCGCCATTGACCGGGCTGTAGATCCCCGGCAACATGGCGCCAGTCGCGAACGAGGTGACCTTCTTCCCCTTGTCGAAGAGGTTGCCGGTGCCTGCGCGCCGGAGTCGATCGTCCGGCCGCCGATGTTCAGCGTTTCGAGCGTGACCCGCGTGTAGTAGTTGGGCCGGATCGATTCGAGACGCGCCTTGAGGTCGGCGAGCTTCGCCACCGCTTCCTCGGCCTCGACCCGATACTCTGTCTCCTTGTTCTCCGGCATGTTGAGCCATGCCTGGTACAGAGCGTCGATGCCGCCCTTGACCTCGGTGGCCGAGCCGAGCTGGGCGTCGGCCCAGATCGCGGCCTGAGTGGCGTCCATGCCCTTCGCGATGAGCATGTCCATGATCGCCACGCGGCTCTTGTCGTACTCGACCTGAGCCTCGGCGAGCGTGCCCCCGTTCTCGATAATCGACACCGCGGCATCCTTGTGCGCCTTCTCGACGTCGCGCACGGAGTCGCGCAGCCGCACGGAGGCGTCATTGGTGCCGTCCAGGGTCGCGCCCTCGATCGCGGCCGCGTCGTTCATCGCGTTGATAGCCGAGATCGCTTCGTCCTTCGCCTCCCCCAGGCTCATCGCGCTGTCGCCGATCCCGTGGAGGGCGTCGGCTGCGGAGTCGAAAGCGATGCGGGCATCCTCCGTCGCCTGCTGCGTCTCTGCGAGCGCTGCGTCGACCTTCGAGGTGGCGCCGGGGATCTCACCCATGGCGAACTTCAGGAGCAGAGCACTGTCGGAGGCGAGGTCTTGCCCGTCGGCTGCACCGATGATACCGGTGTACGGATCAGCGAGGCACTCGGGCTCGCCTGGTCAGACGTCGACCTCGCGGCCGGCACCGTGACCATTCGGGCGAACGCGGTTCGGGCGACCGGCCGCGGTGTCATCCGCCAGGAGCACACAAAGACGGACGCCGGCGCCCGTCGAATCACGCTGCCCGGCGCCCTCGTGGGCATCCTCGGCGATCGCCGAGTGAGGGGTGGCCCGAACACGCACGGTCTCGTGTTCCCGACGATGCTGGGGAACATCCGCGACCCGCGGAACACGGCACGGGACTGGGCGGCTGCCCGCGATCGACTGCAGCTGCCGGCGTACACGTTCCACAGCTTCCGGAAGACGGTCGCGACCGCTCTCGATCAGGCTGGCCTCTCCCCCAGAGATATCGCGGAGTACCTCGGCCACGCCGATCCGTCGCTGACGATGGGCGTCTACATGTCGAAGACCGTCGGCGGATCGAGGGCGGCGAGCGCCCTCGATGCCGTCATGGGTCGTTAGCGTCCGGCTCGCGTGTAGTCGGGCGCAACCCCGGGCGAGCTGCGGGGGACGTCCGTGGGATCGAGAGCGTTGCCGAATGCATGGACGAGCCAGATGCCGGCCTCGGGCCTCCATACAAGGGTGATCCACGCTGCGATCGCGACGGATGCCGTCTCCTGTTGCTGATAGACCTCCGGCACGTTGGCGAGGATCTTCACATAGGCGACGTCCGATGCAGTCGGCGCGGGCTCCGGGTATGAGCCGACGCCCCAGTCTCCGATCTCAGCGAGCGCGTCCCTGATCACGGAGAAGTCCCCCCAGGCATCGATCGATTCAGGAGTGACCGTCGCCGACATCTCATCACGCGAAAGTCTGTTGTCTATGCCCTGCAGAAAGGTGAAGGCGGTGAGCAGTGGCTCTTCGGGCCCATAGCCCGAGATTGCGGCATGAGCGTCGTCGGCTGCGGACCAGGTTGAATCTGTCATGCCTTCAACGTAACCGCGATCTGAGGCGCTAATCCTGGCTTGGCGACCGAATCCAATGTGCGGGGTTTGTGCGGGGTAGCGCTACCCGCTAACACGACGAAGCCCCGGATATCGTTGATATTCCGGGGCTGTCTGTAGCAGGAGCGGGGCTTGAACCCGCGACCTCACGATTATGAGTCGTGCGCTCTAACCAGCTGAGCTACCCTGCCGCGAGGCATCCAACCGCTGTGTGAAGAATGCTGCGAGCCCCGAGTCAGGATTGAACTGACGACCCCTTCCTTACCATGGAAGTGCTCTGCCACTGAGCTATCGGGGCGTGCTGCCCCTCTCGGGGCAACCACACGAGAATACCATCACCATGGCGTCCTCATGAAATCAAGGCGGGTCAGTACGAGTGCCGACCCGCGTTCGTGCGGAGCCACGGCAGCGGATCGATGGTCGATCCGTTGACGATGAGCTCGAAGTGCATGTGCGCGCCGTAGGAACGGCCCGTGTTTCCGGTCTTGCCGACGATGTCGCCGACCTTCACGGTCTGTCCCTGGGCGACCTGGAGCGATCCGTACTGCATGTGCGAGTAGTGGCTCGTGATGACCGCACCGTCGATCACGTGATCGATGTAGACGGTCACGCCGTAGGCGTCGCCCTGCTCGGTCGCGATGCGCACGGTTCCGTCGGCGATGGCCTGGATGGGAGCACCGTCACCGGGGACGAAGTCGATGCCCTCGTGCAGACGGCCGCTGCGCATGCCGTAGCCGTCGGTCATTCCGACGCCGACGAGGAATGGCCACTGGATGGCCGCGTCGGGGTCGTTCGTGAAGACCTCGTTGGAGTAGTTGATGCCCTGCTCGGCAGCGACCTGGACGAGCGAGATCGTGCTGAATCCGTCGGCGCGTGTCAGCGACTCGTTCTGGACGCCGGCGGGAGCGACGAAAGCCTGGATCTCGTCGGCGGAGTCGCCATCGGCGGCCTGCTGAGAGGACGCGAGGAGCGAAGTCGCAGCGACGGAGGTGCCCTGGGCGGCGGCCACAGCCTCGGCAGGGAGAGTCATCGAGACCGCGAGCAGAACCGCAAGACTCATGACACCGACAGTCGCACCGACGGCGAACACCTTGCGCGCGTTGCGCGAACGGCGCTGCGCCACGTCGGGAGCAGTAGTGGCGGCGCCACCCTCGGCTGTCGCGCCCTCCGCGACGGGCTCGGAGGGAGCGGATGCCGTAGGCACGGGCCCGGTCGCACGGAACGCGCGGGAGGCGCGCTCGAACGCGTCTGCGTCTGCCGCGTCATCCGACGCGTTCGCGCTCGGCGCTGCGGGCATCTCGAACGCCTCGGGGGCCTCCACCGGCTCGGATACCTCGACGAGCTCTTCGACCTTGTCGGTCGCTGCCGGAGCATCAGCGGTGTCGGGCTCGACGTCGACCGGCTGCACAGGTGCGTCATCGATCCGCGCCAGGGGCGCGTCGTCGATCGGGGCGTCCGCGGTCACACGCTGGCGGGCGGCACGGCGGGAAAGCGGGGTGACAGCGGCGATGGCGAGGACGGCCTCAGCTGCTGCGACAGACTCCGTCGGTCCCACCGCGGAGGCCTCAGAGGCCTCAGTGCGGAGTCGGCTGGACCGGCGCGTGGGCGCAGAGGCAGCCTGGGGATTCTCGAAGGGCAAAAGCGTTATTCTCTCGGTCGTGCGTCAAGCTCGGGGGCGCAAACTCAGCTTTCACCTTCGGGTGGTGAAAGTAACGATCGCGTAAAACCCTACCGGTATCCGCCTGGGAATGCCATGAACGGCTCAGTGTTTCTCGCCGAGCAGCGCGAGCAGGCGCGCATGCACCTCGGGCCCTCCGGCGATCAGCATGGGCCTCGCCGAATCGAGGTCGTGGCGCGAGACCAGACCGCCGGCTTCCTCGACGAGGAGCGCTCCCGCAGCGAAATCCCACGGCTTGAGCCCTCGTTCGAAGTAACCGTCGAGTCGCCCGGCGGCGACGTAGGCGAGGTCGAGTGCGGCCGATCCCGATCTGCGCAGATCCCGGGCCATCGTCATCACCCGTCGCACGGTCGCGAGGTCGCCGTCGTGCGTGGCCGGGTCGTAGCCGAAGCCGGTGGCGAGCAGAGCCCCGGCCGATGTGTCTGATGTGACCGCGAGGCGGGTCTCCCCCGCCCAAGCGCCATGCCCACGAGCCGCCGTGAAGAGTTCTCCGAGCGCAGGGGCGTTGACCGCGGCGGCGAGCGCCTCCCACGATTCAGGCTCGGCCGAGCCGCGCACGGCGGCGATGCTCACGTTGTACGCCGGCATGCCGTAGGCGTAGTTGACGGTGCCGTCGATCGGATCGACGACCCAGGTGATGCCGCTCGTCCCGTGGTCGGCGCCCGACTCCTCACCGAGGAACCCGTCGTCCGGGCGGGCGGCGTCGACCCGCTCGCGGATCAGTGCCTCGACCTCGCGGTCGGCTTCGGTGACGATGTCCGCGATCGTCGACTTGGTGGCGGCGAGGTGCACACCATCGCGGCGACGGCGGAGCGCGAGCTCTCCGGCCTCGCGCGCGATCTCCGTCGCGAGATCTTTGAGCTCGCCCTCGAGCGTCACGGTGCGGGGTGCTGCGGGGCAGGCGGGGGCGGCGGGAACGCGGGCGGAGCCGCCTGCTGCGGAGCCGCAGGGACCTCGGGCGCCTGCGGGGCGGGCGGGGTGAACGGCTGCGCGTACTGCGGCGCGACAGGCTCCGGGATCACAGGGAACGCCGCTGCCGGCGCCTGCCCGAGCGCCTGCTGCTGCGGCGCGACAGTCGGGTAGCCGGTGTAGTAGGCGTTCCAGTCAGGACTTCCGTCGGGAAGCACGGGGAGCGGGGTGAGCCCATCGGCGTACGTGGGCCAGGCCGGAGCGGCGGCGATCGCGGCGGATGCCTGCGAAGGCTTCTTCGGCGCGAAGAGCGCGTTCAGGAGCGGGATGAGCGTCGTGCCGACGGCTGCGAGGATCGTCAGCGCGACCACGATGCGCCAGTAGAGCTCGCCGTAGTCGAAGCTGTGAGGGAAGGCCAGGTAGAAGATGAGCAGGCCGACGAGGCCGCCCAGGAACACGATCGTCGCGATGTAGATGATCCGGGTGAACGTCGTCACGTGGCGCCGCGCCGCGGGAGTGAAGAGACGCACGTGGAGCAGGGCGAGCTGCAGGATGCCGATGACGAGCAGCAGCTGGAAGAACCGCTCCGCACCGGTGAAGTAGCCGTCTTCCTCGGGAAGCCAGATCTTCACGGCGCCGACGAGGAGTGCGACGATCCACGTCACCATGCTGGCGAGAGCCAGCCAGTCCGGCCTGTTCGGCGCGAGCCCCGCTTCGAGGATCGCGATGCCGGCGAAGGCGGCCAGGAGCAGGATGGTCAGGAACGCCCGACCGATCAGGCCGTCCTGATCGCCGATCAGCACCCAGACGACGCACACGAGAGCGGCCGCGATGAGCGCGCCGATGGCGATCCAGATCGCCCCCCTGATGAGCAGCGACATGTTCTTCTTCTCACCCTGCGTCGATTGATGCGCGGTGGTGTCCGGCTGAGACATGGCCATCCTCTCGTTGAGCGGCGTTGCCCTCATCCTGCCACGCGTGCGGCCTGTTGCCACGGCGGCCGCCCGAACCGGGCGAAGTCATCGCGGAAGTTCTAGCGGTGCAGGAGCAGTCAGACGGATCTCTTCGCGGATGCCGCCGCGAAGGCCGCGACCCGCGCCTGCGCATCCGGAGTCTCGAGGGCGGCCCCGATCGAACGGGCCTCCTCGCTCAGCTGCTCGACGAACGAGCGCTCCGGCTGCGAACGCACCAGGTGCTTCGCCTGTCCGTACGCGTCGACGGCTCCGGCCAGCCAGAAGCGCGCGATCCCCTCGCCACGCGCCCGCACCCGCTCCGCCTCGTCCGCGGCATCCTCTCCCTCGACAACCTCCGCGACGAGGCCCCACTCGACCGCCTCCTGGGCGGTGAGAAGGCGGTCCTGCAGGACGAGCTGCAGTGCGCGGCGCTGTCCGACCGCGCGTGCGAGCTGCGCCGAGACCGACAGGTCGGGAGTGAGACCGATGTTCGCGTAGAGGCTGCCGAGCCGGGAACGCGATCCGACGACGGCGTAGTCGCTGCAGAGCAGGATGCCGAGCCCTCCGCCGGCCGTCGTCCCATGCGCCGCGGCGACGACGGGCACCGACGATTCGGTGAGCGAGCGGATGCCGGCGTTGATCACTTCGGCGAGCGCCGTGATGTCGGCGCCGGAGGACGACCCCATCGTCGTTGCCATGTCGATGACGTCGCCACCGGCGCAGAAGGCCGGGCCGGAGGCGTCCAGCAGGATCGCCTTCACATCCGCTCTCGACGTGGCCTCGGCCGTCACGTCCTTCCAGGCATGGGCGAGGTCGGCGTTGAATGCGTTGAGCCGGGTCGGACGGTTCAGCGTGAGCCGCGCCATCCCCTCATCGACCGAGAACAGGATGGCATCGCTCATGGCTTCTCCTTCGAGCATGGGACGTGTGGGTCCAGCGTAACCGCGATCAGTCCTGCGCCCAGACGCGCGAGACGAACGCCTCCATCCGCCGACGGGTTCCGTCGAGCCGGAAGTCCACCTGCCCGGGTGAGCGCACCTCGTTCGGCGCGAGAGGGTGCGCCAGCCGCACGTTCTCGTGGCAGGAGAGGTCCGCGCAGATGTAGGTGCCGAAGGAGTCTCCGCGACGGCCCGCCTCTCCGGCGCGGCGTGCGGAGAGGAGGGCTACCTGGTTCCCGGGCTGCATCGTGTGGCAGATGTTGCACATGCCGGAGCGCCCCCTGCCGGGTTCGGACGCACGGAGCACGACCCCGGCGACGCCGCCCTCGTGCTGGATCAGGACGTACCCGCGCTTGGCCGCACTCGGGTCCCGCCAGGCGAAGAAGTCGAGGTAGTCCCAGTCGACGAGCACGAAGTCGTGCGGCATCTCGAGGGTGCGCAGCTCTCCCTCGTCCGCATTGACGAACGATGCCCGGACTTCGGCTTCGGTGAGCGCTCGCATCGTTCCAGTCTATGAACCCTCTGGTGCCGTCGAGGCCGGTGCTTCCGCATCCGCCGCCGACCGGTCGCGGATGAGGAATCCGAATCCGAAGGCGATGAAGAACATCAGCACGCCGTAGACCGCCGCGGGGAGGCTCAGTTCGACCGAGCCGAGCACGGATTGCGCTATCACGATCGCGAGCGTGGCGTTGTGGATGCCGATCTCGAACGAGGTGGCGATGGCCTGCCGCCTGCCCACCCGGAGCCACCGCGGGACGAGGAACCCGATGGTCAGGCTGATCACGCAGAACAGCACGGTGATCAGGGCGAGCTGGGTGAAGTTGGCGACGAGGAGCGCCCAGTTCGACGCCACGGCACCGGCGATCACGACGATCAGGATGATCACGGATGCGATGCGCACGGGCTTGTCCATGCCCGAGGCGAACCGCGGCCAGAACCGGCGGATCAGCATTCCGAGCGCGACCGGCAGGAGGACGATCGCGAACACCTCGAGCGCCTTCGACCACTGCAGCCCGAGCCTGTCGTCGAACGGCTGGAAGTAGGCGATGGCGAAGTTCGTGATGAGCGGGAGCGTGATCACCGCGATCACCGAGTTCACCGCTGTCAGCGAGATGTTGAGCGCGATGTCACCCCGGAACAGATGGCTGTACAGGTTGGCCGTCGTGCCGCCCGGCGATGCGGCGAGCATCATCATGCCGACCGCGAGGATCGGCGGAAGCTGGAACGCGAGCACCAGGCCGAAGCAGATCGCCGGAAGCAGCAGCAGCTGACACAGCAGCGCGATGATCACCGCCTTGGGCTGCTTCAGCACCCGCGCGAAGTCTGCGAGGGTGAGGCTGAGTCCGAGCCCCAGCATGATGATGCCGAGAGCGACCGGTAATCCGATGGTGGTCAACGCTGATCCCATGAGACTCAGTGTGGCGGATGCAGGGCCTCGGTGTCACGGAGTGTTTGTCACCGGAGGGCGTCGTCGAACACCGGCTGGATCACGTCCCAGGGAGGATGTCCGCAGTGACTTGAAACATCAACACCACAGTCCAGACCATCGTCGCGACGAAGACGGCGACCTGGATCGCGATCGTCACGATGAGAGGAGCTGCCCCCTTCCCTCCTCGGCGTCGGATGACGGCGTGGCGCCCGATCACGTACACGAGCGGCGACAGCAGGCTCCACAGCCAGGGGAACGGGGCTGCGAAGCCGCGACGCTCGAGCTCTCGCGCATCGAGGAACGCGAACCACACGTACAGGGCGGTGGACCCCCACCCGATGACCGTCATGACGAGAAGCCAAGGATTGAAGATGAGGCTCAGCTCCGCTGCGACGAGGCGCTGGGGGTCAGGAGCCGAACCGCTGGCGGGCAACAGGGCCACGAGGTCGAGTACTCCTCGCAACATCTGGTCAAGATACAAGAACGCCGGAAAGACGTTCAGCAGCGGCAGAAGCACGACGATGAGCCACACCCACACCGTGTGCGCATTCGTTCCCGGAGCGACCTGCGACGGCAGCGGGTCGGGCGGCACCCGATACTCGTCGGCCCATCCGTATCCGTCCCACCATCGCGGAGCGCCCGCGGTGTCGGGATACCAGCCTGCCGGCGCGCTCACAGCGCCTCGCGAAGGGCGACGACGGAGACGCCCGTGAAGTTCACCATGAGGTCACTGTATCGGGCACGTGGCCGGTCGAAACGCGGGGAGAAACGCAAACAAGCCCCGGGCGACCGGGGCTTGTTGCGTGTGATCTGCGCTGGTGGCGAGTGAGGGATTCGAACCCCCGAATGCGATGCAGTCTGATTTACAGTCAGATCCCTTTGGCCGCTTGGGTAACTCGCCAGAGCGCACCCGTCCGACTTGAACAGCCAACCGGGGGCACGAAAGACCATCATACCCGCCAGACGCGGGCACATGAAATCGGCCCGTCAGCTACCGAAGACGCCTCGTTCGGCCTCCGCGAGAGACTCCGGCGTGCGGAGCAGACCGCCCTCGGCACGGCACGTCGCGGCGGCGATGTCCATGGCGCGGGTGAGCAGCGCGCGCCACTCGTCGAGCGTTGCAGGGGTCCCCGCGACGAGGCCGGCGGCGACCGCCGAAAGGGTCGCATCCCCCGCGCCCACGGTGTCGACGACGCGGCCGGGGAGGGCCGAGATCGGGGCCGCAGCGGTCCCGGCATCCGTCTCGAGGAGCGCGCCGTCGGCACCCGCCGTCGCGAGCACCGCCCCGACTCCGAGGCCGCGGAGTCGAGCGCGCAGCGCGTCGAGGTCACCCTCGTACAGGATCGCCGCGTCGTCGGCGCCGACCTTGACGATTTCGGCACCCGCCGCAGCCCGCTCGAAGCCCCTCACGAACTCGGCCCGATCGCTCAACATACCGGTCCTCGGATTCGGATCGATCGCCAGCCGCGCCCCCACTGAGGCTTCGAGCAGAGCGTCCACCTCCGCGGGCACGTCGAACGGGAAGCAACTGATCGCGACTAGTCCCGCCTCCGCGATGGCCTGGCGAGCTTCGCCGGAATAGCGGATGCTGCGCTTCCGGGCCGCTTCGTTGAAGACGTAGTCGGGCTCGCCGTCGGCTGCGCGCTGGACGACCGCACGCGAGGAGCCGTGCGGAGCCGCGCTCTCGATGAGACGCACTCCGTGATCGGAGAGGTATTCGCGGATGTGCGCCCCGGCCTCATCCGCGCCGACCATCGCGATGAGCGTCGTCGGGACGCCGAGACGTCGGAGCCCGACCGCCACGTTGAGCGCGGCCCCGCCGACCAACTCCCGCACACCCGAATCGTCGCGGATCTCGTCGATCAGGGCATCGCCGATCACGACGACGGATCCTGCGGTGGAAGTCTCGATGCTCATCCGCCGACCCTACCGCGACGCGCCACTGCGCGCGTGCCGCACGAATGCTGTCCCCCGAACCGCAACCGCGCTACGGTGTGGCCATGAACGCGCGATTCCCCGCAGGCGCCGCGGCACTCCTCCTCGTGGCCGTCCTCACCGCGTGCGGACCGGCATCCGACGACTCGGGGAACGCGGGCGGATCGCCGAGTCCGTCGGCCGGAGCATCCGATGGCCCCGTCGAGACCGGAACGCCGTCCCCCAGCCCTTCGCCGACCGCGAAGGGCGTCGCGCTGCCGACGGACTGCCGCGCGATCCTCTCCGACGATGTGCTCGCCCAGCTCGAGGGCACGCCCCTCAACGACGCCGCGTTCGGCCCGTCCGGCGTCGGCACCGACGGCACGCTCACGTGCATCTGGGCGGATCCCCGAGCCGACACCACCAGTCTCGTCACGACGGTCTCTGCCATCAACCGCGGCCCGGCGCTCGACATGCTCAACGCACTCGCCGACAACGAGGGCTTCGCCTGCTTCACCCCCGACGGCGGCACCCGCTGCGAGAAGACCTGGCCGAACACGCAGTATCCGGTGACCGACGGACGCACCCTGTTCTGGCGCGACGACATCATGATCGACACCCGGTACTCCAACCTGTCGCCGTCCGGCTACACGTCGTCGATCGTCGCGCACCTCTTCGACTGACGACCGCGCGCCGGCCGGCGGTCGGGCGCTCACTCGCGCTGCACCGCCGGCACGCTGTCGTCCGTGCCCTCGGAGCCGTCGTCGAAGACCGCGACGCCCTCGTCCTCACCCGGCTCCTGCGCGTCGAGCTTCTCCTGCTCGCGCCGCGCCCGCCGCTCTGCGCGCTTGGCCATGCGGCGCTCGCGCGAGCGTTCGAGCAGCAGGTACAGGATCGGCACGAGCACCAGCGTGAGAAGGGTCGAGCTGATGAGGCCGCCGATCACGACGATCGCGAGCGGACGGGAGATGAACACCCCGCCTCCCGTGATCCCGAACGCCATCGGGAGCAGCGCGAAGATCGTCGCCGTCGCCGTCATCAGGATCGGGCGCAGACGCAGTCGCGTTCCGTGGTAGACCGCCTCAGCGAGATCGGCCCCGCCTTCCCGCAGCTTGTTGACCAGGTCGAGCAGCACGATCGCGTTGGTCACCACGATGCCGATGAGCATCAGGAGTCCGATCAGCGCCGGGAGGCCGAGCGGCGTGCCGGTGAGCAGCAGTCCGACGATCGCACCGGTGGCGGCGAACGGCACGGCGATGAGCAGAATCGTCGGCTGACGCAGGTTGCGGAAGGTCATCACCATCACCAGCAGGACCAGCGCGATCGCCGCGAGCATGGCGAGGCCGAGCTGTCCGAAGGCATCATCCTGATCGGCGGAGACGCCGGCCACTTCGAAGCGTGCACCTGCGGGGAGGTCGAACTGCGCCGTGGCCGCGTCCAGGGCCTTCGTGGCTGCGTCGAGCTGACCGCTCTTCGGGGTGACCGTGATCGTCACGACCCGCTCGCCGCCGACCCTCGAGATCGACGGTGCCGTCATCTCCTCGGTCACGGTCGCGACATCGCCGACCCGCACGGCGGTGCCTCGCACCTCGGATGCCGCCTTCTGCTCAGCCTCGAGGCGCGTGGCCTCCTCCTGCTGCGCAGCGGACTCGGCCCGGCCCTCGCGGAGCTGTGCGATCTGCGCGTCAGCGGCCTCGATACCGGCCTGCGCCTGCCCGATCGCCGACAGCATCCCGGCGATCTGCTCCTGACGCTCGCGTTCGGCGTCGATCGCCGCCTGCGTCTCCGGTGTCTGCGGTGCCGGTACGACGGGTGCGGATGCCTCCAGCTGGGCGAGCTGGCTCCTCAGGGAGCCGAGCTGTTCTCCGAGCTGCGAGCGCTGAGTGCTCGCTTCGGCGATCTGATCGTCCATCTCGCGGGCGGCCTTCGCCGTCTGCTCTTCCGCCTTCTGCTTCTGCTGGGCTTCCAGCGCATCGAGCGCCGCCTTCTGCGCAGCTGCGGTCTGCTTGGACGTCACCGGGAGCGCCATCGCGGCGACCGCGTCTGCGCCTCCACTGACGGCTCCGGTGCGGATGACGATGTCACGCTCTCGTCCGTCGAGCACCACGCTCCCCGCCGGCGTCCCGTTCAGGGCGGCCGTGATGGCTGCCGCGATCTGCTGCTGATCGAAACCGAGAGCCGCTGCCTTGAGAGGATCCACCGTGACCTGCACGATCGGCTGCTCGCCGCTGAGATCACTCGAAGCGCTCTGGACGCTCTTCTCCTTCTCGAGAGCCTCGATGAGGGAGTCGCTCGCCGCTGCCAGCGCCTTCGGATCGTCGCCGATCACGCGCAGATCGATCCCTGCTCCCCCGCCGCCGGCATCCGCGGTCTGCACCTCGAACTGCTCGGGATCGCCGAGCTTCGCGAGCTTCCGATCGATCCCGTCCTGGACCTCCGCGGCCTTCGCACCCTTCTCGAGCGTGACGTCGAACGTGTTGATGTTCTCCTCGCCGGCACTCGTGGATGCTCCAGGGATCGTGGACCGGACGCTCTCGACGCCCTCGACGCCCTGCAGCGCACGCTCGACAGGCTCGGCCGCAGCGACGCGATCCTCGACGGTGGCCGCCTTCTCCGGGGTCTGCGTCACGGTGATGCTCTGCTGGCCGGACTCGCCGAGGAAGTCCGTGGGGATCTGCGTCGCGAGGACGAATGTCCCCAGCAGCACGGCCGTCGACGCGGCGAGCGTGATGACCGGACGCCGATGCGTCGCTCCGAGGAAGGACATGAACCCCCGCTGCAGCCGATCCTCCGGTGCGCTCATCTCGCCGCGCGCGAACGACTCGGCATCCTCCACGGGGGCTTCCGCCTCCGACGCAGCGGCCACGCCGCCCGCGGTCGCCGCTGCGGAGCGTCGCGCCCCGCGCGATCGCAGGAAGACGTACGCCAGGACCGGGACGATCGTCAGCGCGACCACGAGCGACGCGGCGAGCGCGATCGTCACCGTGATCGAGAACGGACGGAACAGCTGTCCGGTGACGCCCGACACGAAGGCGATCGGCAGGAACACCGCGATCGTCGTGGCCGTCGAGGCGATGATCGCACCCGACACCTGCTTGACCGAGGCGACGATGTCCGCGACCGTCGGCACTTTCCTCTCGGCGTGCCTGTTGATGTTCTCGATCACGACGATCGAATCGTCCACGACGCGTCCGATCGCGATCGTGAGCGCGGCGAGAGTGAAGATGTTGAGCGTGTTGTCGGTCCAGAGCAGCGCGATCATCGTGATGAGCAGCGACAGCGGGATCGACACGGCCGCGATGATCGTCGAACGCCACGAGCGCAGGAACGCGAAGATGATGATGACCGCGAAGAGCAGCCCGAGACCACCCTCGGTCGAGAGGTCTTCGATCGACTGCTCGATGTACGGTGCCTGATCGAAGATCGGAACGAACTCGGCCTTCAGCGAGTCGCTGTATCGATCGAGGATCGCGGTGACGCCGTGCGAGATCTCGACGGCGTTCGCCCCGAGAGCGGGCATCACCTGGATCGTGAGGGCGGCTTTGCCGTTCACGCGCGAGAGCGAGCCTGCCGGCTGGGGCTTCAGCGTGACGTCGGCGACATCCTGGATCTGCACCGCGCCCTCGGTGACCTGCAGGGGAAGCGCGGCGATGGCCTCGATGCTGTCGGCGCCAGGGCCGACGTTGACCGCGACCTGCCCCTCATCCGTGCCGACCTGACCGGCGGACAGCACCGCGCCGTTGCTCTGCAGCGCCGCGAGCACCATCGCGGGGTCGACCTTCAGACGCTCGGCGTCGGCCGGTCGCAGTGAGACCTCGACCTGCTGGGTCTCGCGGCCTTCGAGCGTGGCCGCACGCACCCCGGAGACCGCGCGGATCTCGGGCAGGACGCTCTGCTCGAGCGCCTCGGCGAAGGTCTCGGCATCGGTGGTCGAGCCCGCGCTCAGCACCATCGCCGGCAGCTCCGATGCGGAACCCGACTGCACGACGACGGTGGCGTCCTTCGGCAGCGCGGCCTTGGCTCCGTCGACCGCCGCCTTGATCGCGCGAAGCGTCTCGTCCGCATCGAGCTCGAACGGCCAGCTGACCATCACCTGCGCATTGCCGCTCTGCGTGGTGGAGCTGACCGAGGTGAGTCCGCTCACCCCGCCGAGGGCCTCTTCGACGGGCTCGGTCGCGAGTTGGACCATCTGGTCGGGCGAGAGTCCGCTGGAGCTCACCGAGATGTACGCACCGGGTTGCGTCATCGACGGCGTCAGCTCCTGACGGAGCGACGACATCGCGATGATGCCGAACACGGCGACGGCGATCGTGATCAGGCCGACGATGGCGCGGTTGGCGAGGCTGGCGCGCGTGAGGAATGTCATGTGTGAGAGGAGTTTCGTTCGGTCCGACCGGGCAGAGACGCCGCCCCGACGCGGCTCCTGGCCGCGGTCGAGAACGATCAACTCCAGCAAAGCGTCTCCGCCTCGCCCTGCCATCCGCCGGTGGTACCGCCCGGGTCCCCCCACGGCACGATTTCTCCTCCCCCGCGCGAGGGATCGCATGCACGTGCGCGCACGAAGAAGGCCCCGGGGTGAACCCCGGGGCCTTCTCAGTCACTCAGCGCGTCAGCTGTATCAGTTGTACGTGCCGGGCGTGATGTCGTCCGTCGAGAACGCGTCGAAGTCGACGTAACCGAAGTCGCCGTCGGCGTACGCACCGTCGGATGCGAAGATCCGGTTCGGGTAGCGCTCGCTCTTGGCCTCCTCGGTCGCCTCGACCGTGACGTCACGGTACTTCGAGAGTCCCGTTCCGGCGGGGATGAGCTTACCGATGATGACGTTCTCCTTGAGACCGACCAGCGGGTCGCGCTTGCCCTGCATGGCGGCCTCGGTGAGCACACGGGTCGTCTCCTGGAACGACGCAGCCGACAGCCACGACTCGGTCGCGAGCGACGCCTTCGTGATACCCATCAGCTCCGAACGACCGGAAGCCGGACGCTTGCCCTCGGCGACAGCCTCGCGGTTGATCGCCTGGTAGCGCTTGAGGTCGACCATCTCACCCGGGAGCAGGGTCGTGTCGGCGTGATCGACGACGGTGACCTTGCGGAGCATCTGACGGACGATGACCTCGATGTGCTTGTCGTGGATCGGCACACCCTGCGAGCGGTACAC
>Ga0307406_10000388_pt1 | contig 25445 bp, 39 predicted proteins | sample 322Cmetagenome_3_FD_203706 | JGI IMG/M metagenome (GOLD analysis project Ga0307406, IMG submission 203706) | Maize rhizosphere microbial communities from greenhouse at UC Davis, California, United States - 322HYB-C-2 | ecosystem: Host-associated > Plants > Roots > Rhizosphere > Soil | place...
GCCGGAGGTCCTGTCTGGTGAGCCACCGCTGACGGTCTAGGACGTTCTTTTGCAGCAGCGAGAAGAACGATTCCATTGCGGCGTTGTCGGCGCACGCGCCGGCCCTGCCCATCGAGCCGGTGAGCCCGTGGTGACGGAGTGAATCGACGAACCGGCGTGACCGGAATTGTGAACCGCGATCTGAGTGCACCACGGTCCCTGCCGGGCGGCGTGCCCGGACTGCGTTCTCCAGTGCGGCGACGGCCAGTGAGGACTTCATCCGCGAGTCCATCGAGTACCCGACGGTCGTTCCGGAATAGACGTCCTTCACCGCGCAGAGGTAGAGCTTTTCCTCGGCAGTGGGGTGCTCGGTGATGTCGGTCAGCCACAGCTCGTTCGCCGCTGCGGCGGTGAAGTCCCGCTCCACGAGATCGTCGTGGACCGGCGGCCCAGGTCTCCGGTTCAGGCCCCGTTTCTTGGAGAACACCGACCAGATGCCGTGATCCCTGCACAGGCGCTGCACCCTGTTTTCTCCCGCCGTGATGCCCTTCTCCGGGAGCTCGTCGGCGATGAAGCGGTACCCGAACGCCGGGTCCTCGGCGTGGATGTCCCGGGCGGCGTTGACGAGGTGCGCACCGGTCCAGTCCCGTTCGGTCACCGGACTGGCTCGCCACCGGTAATAGCCTTGCTTACTGAATCCCAACACCCTGCAGGTCACCGCCACGGGAACACCGTCGGCGGCAAGATCCGTGACCAGCGGGTAGATCATTTTGGGTTGATGTCCCTCGCCAGATAGGCAGCAGCCCGGCGGAGAATCTCGTTCTCCTGCTCCAACAGGCGGTTTCGCTTCTTCAGCTCGCGCATCTCGGCCGACTCCGTCGCCGCCGGACTGGTCCCGGATTCCTTACGTTCGGCGATGGCAATCCAGCGCTTGAGCGTCGTGACCGACAGCCCGAAATCCTTCGCAATCTGCGTCAAAGGCGCCTCGCCCTTGCGGGCCACATCAATAACATCCTGGCGGAACTCCGCCCCATAAGCCGTGGGCATGGTCAACATCCTTCCACGAGCACAAGCTCGCTAGGTCAAGGAGTCAACAAAACCGGGGGCAGTCCCGGGGGTGTGTCAAGAAGCCTCGAGACTTTGTGAGACTCTACGGTGAGACAGGTTTGGTGAGACACTTCTGGCCCAGAAATGCCGGGTTTTCGGGGGTTGGGTCCAGGTCTTATCAAGCTAGAGTTTGTGAGACGGCGTAGAGCGTGTTCGTCCGCGCACAAACGCATGTCCCTGTGTAGGTCGACGGTGGGCTCCCTTATCACCCGTCGAGCCCCAGAATCACCCGCCCCGCCATCCGTCCTCACCTATCCATAGGCCCGATCGGTTAGACGTAGGTCAGTGTCATGGTCACCGAGGAAACGGTGAAGGTGCTGCCTGGGTCGGCTACCACAACGAATTGCTCGCTGCTGTTGCCGTCCGCGATGACCGGCAGGAACGACGGGTCATCAACACAAAGTGTGCGTGCCACGGTCGGTTCAGTGGATCCGTTGAAGAAGCCAGGACCGGAGTCCGGATCAAGGCCGTCCGGAGTGATAGTAAGCCCCTCGCCGGGATCCAGTAAATCATCCGCGAAGATGAACGTCCAACAGACACGTTCAAGTGTGCCCGATGCTATTTGCTTAGCCTTCAACGTGAGCGAGTTGCTCTCAGTGACGTGAGGATTACCGCTCAGCTTTAGTTCCTGCGTCCGCTCAGTGGCAGCCGCGGCTGGCGCTGCAGAAGAAACTCCGAGCCCGAGGATCGCCGCTGCCGTCCAAAGCTTGCGCGTCATGGTGGTCATTGTAAGTTTCCTTTTGGTCATGTAGGCGCACGCCTACGAGTTTCAGTCGAAATTGTGGATTAACGTGCCGTCGGCGCAGATGCGGCAGCTGGCACCGAGATGCCTCCGGGTGGCCGGCGATATGTTCCCGCAACGGGGCGTCCCGGAATTGTTGGGGGACGCTCCGTAACTAGGTCTGGTGCTACCCGGCTTTTCATGGGGATCTCCTAGTGGAGGGTGGGAGGTCCCATCGATGATGGGACAGGATTATCGGGACAAATCCCTAATCGCGGGGCTGACGAAGCTAAGCCCATTCCCCGCCGGCTTTGCGCGAGCATCCGGTGCGTGACTGACCACTCATGGCTTTGCGGCTTTCCGCCTGTACCACCAAGAATATTTCGGAGCCTCCGCCGGTCCCATACGCACTTATGCGTACACGGGGTACGGCCGTCCTGCTGGTGTAGACAAGCATTTTCTTGTATCGCCAGAGGGCATACACATCTAAAATGCTGGCGTGGAGCGTAACGATGCGCAGTACCGCAAGTGGCTGGAGCTCGTTGGAGAAATCCTTCAACTGCCGCCTGGTCCGTCCTTGCGATACGAGAAGCAACTCCTGGAGCTCTTCACGGAGTCCTTCGACGGTGCCTGCTCCACACGAAACCATGTGAAACATGACTGGGATAACCGCGTCATCGACTGCTGGCCGCCGAAGTTCATTCCCGACGAGCCGCCTGGGGACTTCGACTACCGGCACCAACCGCTCTTGCGTTGGTATGCGTCCACTGGCCAGAGAGACCCACAATCCATCGGGCGCATTCCTGAAGCTCTGGCAAGCAAAAGCATCAAGGAGGCCTGGCACGAGATGGCGCGGCCCTGGAACGTGAATCATCAGCTATCCATCCCGCTGCAATTGCGCGGAAACGACCTACACTCTTACCTCGTTCAACGACCTGACGACTTCACCGAGCAAGAGTTCGACTTGGCATCACTGCTTCAACCAGTCCTGACGGGCCTGGCGGCGCACCTCAGGCTTGCGTCGTGCAATGCCTCAGCTATTACGGAAGCCTCCACAAATGAGTTGACGCTTCGCGAGATGGCCATCCTGGCCTTACTGAGCAAGGGGTTGACGGCGGAGAGTCTGGCCAGGCAGCTCAACATCTCGCCGCGCACGGCAGGGAAACACCTGGAACACATCTACCGCAAGCTCGATGTGGGCGACCGACTCATGGCCGTTCACAGGGCATACCAATTGGGTCTGCTGACACCACCTAACAGCCTCGTCGATGGCAGGGACACCAGCTTGCTGTAGTCCGCATGCTCTCGGCGCTGGTACACCCGCAGCTACCTACAACCCTTTGGTTCCGCCAGCAAGAGGTCCCCTTTGCCGCAGCTTTCTCAGCCTCGCCCTCGTCGTAATATCTGTCCCGCCTGCCTGAGGCAGTTGCGCCGCACCAACGGGTACGCTTTGATCGCTCCATGACGAGCGCTTGGGTGTACGACCTGCGGGGCAAGGAAGTTGTCTTCACGGGCGCGATTCCGGACTACAGCGAGGCGGAGTTGACGGCGATTGCTGTCAACAGCCTGGGAGCTTCCCGCGTGAAGGACGATGTCGCCAAGTACAGCACGGACGTCCTGGTGCGCGGTTACAGCGGGCGGTGGAAATTCGGAAGCTATGGCAAGAAGGAAAAGCAGGTCGCGGAAATGCAACGGGCGGGCCACCATATCAAGATCATTGACGCCGAGGGCTTTTTCGGTCTCCGCTCCAGCCTTGCTGCCCCAGCACTCACGCCCAACGTGCCCGATGCCCCTGCCCGCGCCAAGGCCACCGAAGGCGGAGCGGTAGGTGCCCCGTACCGGGCAGGCGCTTTTTCCGGGCCCCTGCAGGGCGACGGTGAGCACCACCGGGATCCGGACACTATGGAACGCGGACTCAAAGCGCATTCGTCGACGCAGGACAAGCTCGCGGAGCTGATCGGGCTGCACGGGCTCACACCGCTGTCCCCGTTCGACAAGACCTGCAACTTCGATCTGGCTTGGGCATGTGATGACGGCTCCGTGGGCGTCGCCGAGGTCAAGAGCATCACTGAAGGGAACGAGGCCTTCCAGGTCAGGCATGGACTCGGACAGGTACTGGACTACGGTCACCGGCTGACGGGCCGCGGCTTCCAGCCGAAGTTGGTCCTAGTCCTTGAAGCGAAACCTCGGGATGCGGCCCACTGGAAGCCACTGTGCGCCGAACACGGCGTCATCCTGACGTGGGGTCCGTTCTTCCCTGGTGTTTTCTGACTACCGGAGTAGAAGTGCCTGGGCCCTCTGCCTTGGTAGAGTCATGCCGCGGCGCTTAGCCGAACACATCATGAGGGGGAATCAGTGGGACTTGGCAGCTGGCTGCGGAAGGCAATCGGCGGAAACCCGGGGCCGCTGGCGACTTCTCCTGGTGAGAGCGTCCCGAACCCCGCCGCTACCCTCACCGCTTCCCTGAGCTTTCACCCCTGTCCTGACGTCGCGGGTACAACCACGTTCGCCAATGACGCCGTTGCCGACCTTGCCGACCGCGAGGGGCTGGGCCAGCGGGGATACTTCGAGGGCCAGGCGCAGTTGCAGCGCGACCCGGAGAATCCTGTGGATCCGCAGGCAGTGGACGTGCTCGTCGACGGCGAGAAGGTGGGCTGCCTCCCCGCCTATGCTGCGAAGGACTTTCCCCTGCCGGCCGGCGCCAGCTATCCGGTGCCCTACCAGCTGCATGTGTTGCGGGAGCAGAAGCTGTTGACCAAGGCTTACGTCTGGCTGGGCACGGGTGCACCGCAGTGGGTCCATACCAGGGAGAATCCGCCGGCGCTGACATTCAGGGAACGGATCAACGACTCCCACTTTTAGAAGACCACGATGGTCCGGGAGGCCCTGGAGGAAGGCGGCGCCCGGGCACAGCAGTTCAAGAATGGCATGGTTGACGGCGTCCACTATCTGGAGCTCGTGGAACCGATCAAACAACTGAAGCGCGAAGGCCGGCTCAACGAGGCATTGGTCCTCTGTTACAAGGCAGTTGAGGCCGCCGAACGCGACCGCCGGGGCCGGGAGCCTGCTCCCTGGTACACGGAGCAGGCCGCCATCGTCCACCGGAAGCTTGGCCAGAGGGACGAAGAGATCGCTGTCCTGAAGAGGTGGATGGACGTATGCCCCAAAGCCCGGCGGCCCGGCAGCAGCATCGGTGAGCGCCTTGCCAAGCTGGAAGCCGTCTGATGCCGTCGGGATCAGGTGCAACAGCCGGGCAGCACGCCCAGGTATTCTCGGAAGCAATCCGGAGGCACATCGAACAGCAGAGCGCGTCCGGCAAGATGCTGCGGGCAGGATCGGCAAACCCCAAAACTACGTCGCCACCCGGCTGCGGGATGAGAAGGCGTTCAATATCAATGACGTCGAGGTGATTGGCGGCAGACCGGAGGGACTTAATGACGACGCCAGAGTTAGTCGGCGTAATACTGAAAACCACGTCTGCTGATGGCTGAAATGTTACGGCCACCCCTTGACGAGATTCTGACCGGGGAACTGAACGACTTCGTCCGCGCTCAGCTCCTCACCGCAATCGCCCAGTTACAGACTGGGCGACGTTACTTCACGTACAACGCCTTCAACGTGCTGCTCGACGCAGAACTAGACACAGCGACAGTTGAAGATGAGTTTGACGTTGATCGCCAAAGCACGGTCGTGCTTGACGAGTTCCGGACGCTTCTGCGAGCTGTCGAGGGTTCGTAAGTCACTTGGTCCTCTAGGGGGTGGCCCAACGGACGTCCTAAGCGTGCGGTTGAGGATCCTCCAGCCCATCCATACCAGCGAGGATGCCCGCCAGTAGTGTGCCATAGACCTTGGGGTCAGCTTTCGTCAACGACCGGGCGCAAGCCTACCGACGGGGCCAGGCGGCTGCTACTGTGAGCCATCGCTGACGCAAGGGGGGATTTATGCAGTTACGAGGCGCCGCTGCACTGGCAGCCATCGCGCTGTGCCTGTCCGGGTGCGTGCCTTTGCAACCGTTGATTCAACGTGGGCCTGCCCCGAGCCCAACCTCGACAGGTCCGTCGGACAAGATCCCCCTCACCGGTCAACCGTCCGCCCAGTTCTGCGAGAACGCCGGAGCCTTCCTGTCCAGGTTTCCAGACGTCCCGCTGTATCGCCCTGACCCGGAGGTGCCGAATGCCATGGGCACCCTCAGCTGCTGGTACACCAAGGATCCCCATGATGCCCTCAAGGGAGTCAGCCTGGAGGCCCAAACCGTGAAAGACGACGAGGACCGGGCCGCCTTCACCGAACTTTGCGATGACGGGAAGCTGGGACCCGGCAGCACCAGGATCGCCGCAGGCTGGGTCACAGACCGCGGCTGGTCGGCTTGGATAGCGCAGCACGACCCGACCTTCAGCGAAGCCGTCCTCTGCACCCACGACCAGTTCTACAGTGTGCGGGTAACGGACGTTCCCGGTGCCACCGCCGACGATGCCCTGACCACCATCATGGCCGCCGTCGACTGAACTGGCCTCGGGAATCCCCGGCGAGGGGGTCTCTTCGTTTTCCCCTCGTGTAACTGGCGTCCGCTGAGGGGTCCCTAATCGTGCCGTCTCGTAGACCTAGAGCCAGGCGGTGATCGGGAAGACGGCGAGGCTACCCCCTCTTGGCCGGCTGTCTCCCAGATCATCGGCCCAAAGGCCTCCCAGTTGTCGAGCCATTGCCAGCTCATGAGCGAGCCGTTGGCATCGACCGCGTAAAACCCGAAGCGACAGTGATGGTTCCTTTGGGAAGGCTGCCCCTGACCTCTGCCGTCAGCACGCAGCGCTCCTCCGGCAGTCCTGGCACAAGCAGCTCATGGCCGGGAAGGTAAACGTTGAGCGTGGGTACGGAGATCTGAGTCATGGGCTACATGTGTGCGGTGGGCACGGCACAACTCCCCGCCAGGGCGCGCTCCTTCAAGGCGTCTGCCAGGCGGTAACGGGGAAGGCAGGGGTTGTTGGGCCGGGATAGCCGCCGGTCTTCTCCCAGGCGAAGGTTCCGAATTCCGCCCACACCGGGGCCGACATGAACAGGGCACCAGTGGCGTCGATGGCGTAGAACTCCTGGGGGACCTCGTCCGCCTCGGCTTGACTTGTGATGACAGCACCGCCTCCAGGGATCAGCGCAGGCAGCCCAGGGCCGGCAATGATGTAGGCAGGCGTGGTGACGTTTTCGTCGCCCAGGTGGATGCCTTCCGCCTCGTCGAGATAGAAGCCCCCGCCCCCGGCAGAGATGGCGTAGCATTCGTCGGCGTCAATGGTGACAGTGCCGGCCGGAAGGAGATCGCGGACTTCGGGCCCCAGAACGCAACGCTCTTCGGGCGCTCCCTGCGCAACCCAGTGATACCCGCCTTCATGCACGATGAAGGCCGGTGTCGGAATCTTGGTCACGGAATATCCGTTCCTGGGGCTGCGGCAGTCGCCCACTCAAGCTTATGGACTCCATGTGTGCGGACGTCCTGCGGCGAATACGCAACGCCAGACCGACGCCGAATGCCGCTATGTTGTGGTCTATGAAATTGGGGGATGCCACCGCGGTGGCAACAGATCCGCGGGCCGAAGCCTTCGGCTACGCGCAGCGCCGGACCTGGGTTTTCTTTGCCTGGTGGTACGGGATGGTAATTGCCATTCCCGGGGCGGTCGACGCAGCGCTCTCTGGATTGCTCGGCCAGGAGACCGACCGGGGCATCTTCATGATGATCCTCGGTGCCGCCATCTCCGTCGTCGGCTGGCTGGTGACCCTGGGCGTCCGGTTCTCGCGGAAGCCCCCAAAGCCCGCCTCCGACATCCCCCCGCGTAGAGCAAGCCCTCCGCACCAATCCCCCCGCCATCAAAGTCTCGGCGATCGTTTCTGTGCTGATCGTGGCCGCCTTGATCCTGTTCATGCCCGAAGGCAAGTCCCAGGAGTTGCTTCCCATCATCGGCTTGATCGCTGCAGCCCTGATGAGCATCACCGGCGGTATGGCCTATTCGGCGCATCTCCTGAAGAACAGCAGCGAGCTCTACGCGCGGTGGCTCGAACGCCGCCAAACACTGAGCACCTTTCGACGCAGGCCACCGTAGACTGCCCATGAGACCCGACGTTGTTTCTTCCAAAGGAGTCGCATGAAGGCCTTCGATCCTGAATCGCTGACCTTCCGTTACAGCTGCGAGTACCGCGGCATACCCGGGCCGGGCCATGACCCGAGTGACTATCCGATGGACTGGGAGGTCTCCGTTGAGGGGACCGTCTACGAGACGGATGACGAGGGTTTCGACATCGGCGACGGAGAGGACGTCCATGTCGGGGACGCCCGGGTCCGGGTCATTCCCGACGCCGGGTCGATAGACCTGCTCGACACGATGGATGCCGTGGATTCCGAGGCCATGGGCGTGGCGGAGATGCTGTTCAACGAGCGGCCCGACCTGATCGAGGACCTGGAGGCGGGCGGGGACCTGCTGATCCTGTCCTCTCTGTGGATCGACCCGAGGTTCAGGGGCAACAAGATCGGGCATACAGTCCTGAAGGCTATCCTCGGCTCCGTCGGCCGGGTGGCAGCCTTAGTGGTCCTGCAGGCAGCGCCTGTCCTGAGCGACGACGGAGCCGAGGAGGACACGCCCGAACATAAGGCGGCAAAGGTTGCCCTGCGCCGTTACTGGACCGGCTTTGGCTTCGAGGAGGCCGCCGGCGACTACCTGGTCCTTGGCGACATGGCGGAGGTTCTCGCCTGACCAAGACCGAACCGGGAGGTGTGGCACTAGCCCCGGCCCGCCGGCCGTGGGCGTTCGCTGCGGTGTGCGTCATGGTCCCCACCCTGACCCTCCTCGTGTTCAGCCTGGCCGAGCCCATAATCCAGCTGCTCCCCTGGTACGTGGCGGCCTACCTGCTGATCGGCGCCTGCATCTTCGTTCCCACCGGCAAGCTCCCGTCACTTCGGCAGGCCGTGGCATTCCTGCTTCCCTGCGCACTGCTCGCTCCCCTGGCGCTCCTGAATCTAGGATTCTGGGCCGGCGGGTGGCCTGCTCGGCCTGCCGGCATGGGGGCTGCTGCTGAGCCGCTGGACACCGGATAACCCCGCTTCGGGTTGGCCAGCTGCTGAAGTTCCTGGGCCTGCTGGTGCTGGGACTGGTGATCTTCACCTTCAATGCCATCTTCGTGATCTTCAGCGTCGGCCTGTTCCTCTTGCCTGCCATTCCTGTTATCCGGCTGGCGTGCCCTGATTTTCGGGCCACACCGGTGCGGGCGGCGGTGGAGGTACTCCTAGGGTGTCCGCCGTGGTGGTGGCCGTGGCAATCCCTACTCCTGAAGGAGCGTGGGCGTCGCCCTGGATCCATGCCGGCGGGGCTGCGACAGCTGGCCTGCTGATCGCGTTTCGGCGCGAGGGCACTTCCCCGCCATTCCAGCCGACGGCGGCTCAATCAAGGCGTGGCTTTCATAGGTTCGTTCTGCCTGCCGGCTATTGGGTCGAGTAGTGCGGTTTTCAGTTCCTCGCTCATACCAGGTGGAACCTCGAGGTCAACGGCCATGGCAAGGACCGATCGGCTGATGAAGTTTCGTGCAGCGGCGGCCATGGTGATGTCCACGATTTCGCGGTCACTGAAGCCCAGATCACGCAAGCGCTGCGTATCCCTGTCCGTCATGGCGGCAGCGTCGGTGCATACCCTCACGGCATAGTCCATCATCGCTACTTCAGCCTCAGACAGGTCGGCATTATGGAAGTCTCGTGCGATGGCCTGCAGTTGCTCTTCTTTGAAGATGCGGAGTGACTTTTCACCGTGGGCCAGCCTGCAATGTGTCGAGCCGATGGCTTGGGAGGCGGCCAGCGTTACGAGTTCATAGCGTCGTGGCCCAAGGGGGCTGCTGATGGCTTTTAGGAGCGATTCCGCGGCGAGGTATGCCTCCGGGTTCAAGCTCAGGGCCTTCGTGTAGCTGGGCACATATCCCAGTGAACGCCGGTCGTCCTCGTAGATTTCAGCAATCAGGCCTGTGGCCTCGGCTTCGGGTGTCATCCGCAGTATCGACATGGGAACCTCCTCAGATTAGCCGGCCGCGGCGAACAGTCGGTACCGCCTCTCCCAGCCTGGAGGCCATGATGTTGACCCATTGTGGCTTCTGCACGAGGAATAGTAAATGCTGAAATCCCCCTGTTTAAGGTCTCGTCCCACACTTATATGGGGCGTACCAGTGTCCGCTTGCCGGCCGCTTGATTCTGTGCAACCCCTCTCAGTGTGAACGGCGGGGTTTCGGGTCCCAGCTCGGAGACCTACCGAGGGAGCCTAAAGAAGCTGCGGCGGGGCCGCAACGGAGGGATTCATGATCACCTGCTTGGTCACGGGACTCCCCCATGATCGGGCCAGGCCCGCAAGGGGCTTGCGAACATAATCCTAAGCATGCTTATTATGGTCTCAGACGGATGGGGATCCGGTGCGAGGGGTAATCGAAAAGGGTGCGCTCAGCGAACGGGGCGCACCTTTTTCGTGCCCTGATGCTGCGGAGTTGCGACCGCGAACCAAAGCGGCACGGACCTAGACTTTCGCCATGCACCCCTTAGTGGCAATCGGCCTGGTGTTCCTCGCCGTGATTGCCTGGACGGTCACCATCCTGACCATGCTGATTGTTCTGGTCAAAGCCCGGCGCCAGCCGCCGGCTGAAGCCCACGCCGGAGAGATCCAAAGCTCCGAGGAAAGGGCAGCTCAGACATAGCGGATGCCTGACGCAGGCGAGGCCGGTCTGCTGAAGTCGCAGTGGCGCTGCTGCCGTGCGCCCTTTCCGCTCGCGTAGCCTAGGGGGCATCGACTATTTGGGGGTAGCTATGAATCCTGGGCCAGTGTTTGGTTTTCTGAGTGTTCTTTCCGCGATCGTCAGGTTCGTGCTGGCCGGTTTGGCCGTGTACGCACTGGTCCTTGCCATCATCTTCCTCCGCCTGCGGATCGCCGAGCTCAAGCGGGCCGTCCCGCCAACGAGCAGCCTGCAGGACTGATGAGTACAGACGCAGTTGAGATAGGCCTGTCTCCGGAACGGCTCATCTTGACCGATGTGCAGCGCGGCGCCGACGGCGTGGCGTTCAGCATGGTCGTGGGCGTGGAACTAGGTAGCCTCACGGCCGGGCGAGAGGTGGTTGCCCACTACACGAGCGGGTTCGCTGATCTGGCGGTCTTTTTTGCCCGCCTTGCTGAGAACTGGCGCGGCTGGAGCGGTGCCAGGACTTACGAGTCCCTTGAACGCGACTTTCTGCTCGAGGCTGTCCACACTGGAAGCCATGTTGAGCTTTCCTTTACACTGCAGGATCCGGAATTCCATGGCTTCTGGTCGGTGCGCGGCAGGCTGACACTCGACGCCGGCGAAGAACTCACGCGCGTCAGCGCGGACCTCAAGGAACTCCTCATGCCGCTGCAGCCCGCCCCATGACCCAGGTCAAGCGGCAGGCACCGAACCCGGAGTGGGTCCTGATGTACCGGCGGGGCATACCCACGTCGAAGATCGGCACGTCCGCCGGCGTCGCCGAGACTACCGTCCGATACCATCTGGCAATTGCGGCGAAGAAGGAACCGGGCCTACGCGAGGAGCACAAGGCAGCCCTGCCCACACCGCCGCCCAGGATCATAGACCCAGGCCGGCGGAACCTTGCCGACATCCTGGCGCTCTACGACGCCGAAGGCCGCGCCTGACAGAGGTCTCCGCCTACATGGCCGACGGCCACGGCTGGCCCCGGCACAACAAGACGCAGGACCACGCGGAACGCCCCCTGGGAGTCTGGCTGCACACCCAGCGCATCGACTACCGGGCCGGGAAGCTCACCGCCGCCAAAGAGAAGCAACTGAACGAAGTCATCCCCGGGTGGCGGCATGGGCGGTCGCGGCGGGCCGCGGACAGTCGGCCAAAGGTTCAAGTGCCCGTAGACTCACCCCAGTAACTCGAAATTGGGGGATCAATGGTTGTTGAGGGCGGGCACACGTGTGAGATGTGTGGGCGGTCTACGTCCGCGCACGACAGGGACGTCAGGTTCCGGCTACCGGACCCTGTCCTGAACAGCCCCGAGCAGCACCGGGCCGAGGACAGCTGGCTGAGTGACCCGGACCCCAACAAAGCCACCCTCATGCAGATTCCCGACATCAGCCCGTTCGTCCGTGCCCTGCTGCCCATCAAGCTGGAGGGCGGACACGAACTCCGTTACGGAGTCTGGATCGCCATCCACCCCGATGACCTCCAGCATGCCTGCCGGGTCTGGAATGCGCCCGAATACAAAGACCTGAAGCTCACCGGTTACCTGGCCAACAGGATCGAACCCTGGGGCCTCTACAGGGTCCCGGTGAACCTCGCCGTCCTGAACACAGACCACACGCCCTACTGTGTGAGCAGCCCGCACGATGAGTTGAACAATGTACTGACCAAGGTGTGGCCCCACGACGTCCTGGCCTCGCTGCCTTCATGACTCAGCGGAACGCCGGCTACCCATGGCTCTTCGCCTCGGTCTGCGTCATGGTCCTCGCCATGACGCTCTTGGTGTTTAGCCTGAACCAGGTGCCGGTGATCCAGTTGCTGCCCGGCTACGCGGCGGCTTACTTGCTTATTGGCGCCTGCATTTTCGTTCCCACCGGCAAGCTCCCGTCACTTCGGCAGGCCGTGGCGTTCCTGCTTCCCGGCGTACTGCTCGCTCCTCTGGCATTCCTGAACCTGGGATTCTGGGCCGGCGGCTGGCTGTTGGGGCTTCCGGCCTGGGGACTGCTGCTGAGCCGCTGGACACCGGATAACCCGCTTCGGGTTGGCCAGCTGCTGAAGTTCCTGGGCCTGCTGGTGCTGGGACTGGTGATCTTCACCTTCAATGCCATCTTCGTGATCTTCAGCGTCGGCCTGTTCCTCTTGCCTGCCATTCCTCTGATCCGGCTTGCCAGGCCTGATTATCGGGCCAGACCGGCACAGGCGGCCGTTGAGGTACTCCTGGCGGTGTCCGCTGTAGTGATGACCTTGGCAATCCCCACTCCTGAAGGAGCATGGGCGTCGCCCTGGATACACGCCGGCGGGGCTGCGACGGCAGGGCTCATGATTGCCTTCTGGGCGAGTGGACTTACCCGGCGCTCCAGGCCGAGGCAGCTCAACGACGGAGCAGTCGTCTAGGTTATGCATGCCCTCTGGCCGTCGGCAAGGTTCCACGACGAGATGGTAGTGCTTCCGCTACGAAGTGTGGTGGAAGGCCCTTCCGTAACGAGGGGCCTTCCCTTCGCTTAGTCGTTGAGGTCGAAGTCCAGATCGAGGCACTCCGTTGACGCGAGCTCCCGCCAGGTCGAGTCCACGCGTGCTGCCCCAAGGGTTGCTGCGATCGGCATCCGGTCCACGGTAACGAGTTGGCCCAGTTTCAGGCCGGTCAGTTCGGCGATGTCTCGGATGGGGGTCTGGAAGGTGCGAAACGGTCCCAGCGGCGGTGCCTCGTCGATGGCGCCGGGCCGGGGTACGTCCGGCAGCTCGGCCAGTTGCGGGGTCTGGTCCACGACGTACCCGACAGCAGAGAGTTCTCCCTGCTGCAGGAAGACCGCGACCTTGAAGTAGCGCAGCGGGATCTCCACGCCCCGGTACACCGGATCGACGTCGCTGAAGATCGGGCCCGTGAAGACCACGAGCCGGCGGCCATCGTCGGCCGCGTGGTTCTGCAGGTAGGACTCCAGGCCCAGCCACAGTTCCAGGCCCTGGTTGAACTTCGCCGCCTGGGGTGCCGCATTCGTGTAGTGGAAGGTGTCCTCGTTCGCCTGGGCGGCCTCGGCGCGGCTGTCGCCCCAGATGGCGGAGGCCCGCCGGACCAGGTGCCCGCGGTCGCCTCGGCGACGTGGTCCTCGATGTCCTGCCGGCCGATGCGCCACACACCGGGGTTATCTTGCCTGGATAACTGCTGTAGGAATTGTGTGTTCGAGCACCGAGCCCTTCGCTCCTCACTCATTTCACGGTCGTTGTAAGGATGACGTCGCCTCGGGTGGGGCGTAGCGCCAGCTGTTCCCTGCTTGGGCAATCGCGGCTCCCATGGAGGAGTTGCTCCGGTGTCTACTGGCCCGCCTAACGTTAGGCGGGCCATACAGAGCGCTGAGACCCACAGCTCCCATGGCGCCAGAGGGAGCTAGGCCTACTGCAACAGACGAGGTGTTGCCGCAGTGCGCCCTGATCGCCCTCGCGTAGCCTAGGGGCAACGACTATTGGGGGTAGAAGTGATAAATCTCAGTCCGGCTTTTGGCATTCTCGGCATCGTCTACGCCATCTTCACGATCGTCGTGGCCGTGATGGCTGTGTACGCCCTGGTTTTGGCCATCATCTTCCTCCGGCTGCGGATCGCCGAGCTGAAGCGGGCCGCCCCGCCGAGGAACAACCCGCAGGCCTGATGAAGCAGATCAAGCGGCCGGCACCGAACCCGGAGTGGGTCCAGATGTACCGCCTGGGCATCCCGACCCCGAAGATCTCCGCCGGCGCCGGCGTTGCCGAGACCACGGTCCGCTACCACCTGGCGATTGCCGCCAGACAGGACCCGGGCCTCCGTGCTGCCCACCAGGCGGCCCTGCCACCTGCTGCGCCGCGGGTGACGGAGCCCGGGGAGCGCAACATGGAAGAGATTCTGGCGTTCTACGAGGCCGAGGGCAGGTTGCCCGTCGCCAGCCAATCCGTCCGGGAAACAGCCCTGGCCGGCTGGCTGGCCCGGCGCCGTGTGCAAGCTGCCGCCGGCACCCTCTCCCCCGCCTATGCCGCACTCGATTCGATCCCGGGCTGGCGTGCTATCCGACCAAACGCGATGCCGACGCAGCCCGGTGGAAGCAGCGACTGGCTGAGGTCGCTGCCTACCTGGCCGCCGGCAACGAGTGGCCGCGGGTCAACAAGACCGACGACCGGGACGAACGGATCCTCGGGGTCTGGCTGCACACCCAGCGCATCGACTACCGGGCCGGGAAGCTGACCGCAGCCCAGGAAGCCAAGCTCAACGAGGTCATCCCCGGCTGGCGCCAGGGCAGGCCGCGGCGGGGAGCTAACAGCCCAATTGCTTGCCAGAAGGCGCCGTCAGGAGCAGGAGGAATCAGTGGGCAACTTTGAATCATCCATTTTCAGGTCAGGGGTGTGGATGGAAACGGAAGGCGGAGACCACTGGGACCTGCGGGTCTCCGTTCATGACAGCGACATTGCCACCATCGAATTTAAGCCCTCAGGGTCAGCCGCAGGCCGCTTCTATTTGGGTTTCCAGCCACGCGACTATTTCAACGACCCTGCCGACCATGACCCCGTGGACCTGGCTGCCGAATCCGAAGGCTTCTCGCAGTGGGCTGCCATTGTCTTGGGCAAGGAAATCTCCCCGACAGAAGTTCGGGCAGTGATGGCCGAAGAAGATGTTGACGAGCCTGTTGACACCTTTGTTGAAGACACCGTTACCCGCCTTCTAACCCGGCTGGGCATACCCCTGCCACTGTGGTTGTGAAATGGATGGGAAAGGACGCGGTGACCAGCATAAACGTCCTAATCCTGAGTGGAGGATGACGCCGGCGGCTTCCGAGGTGACCGCCTGGCTGTTGCGGCACGAGCACTGATGGCACCTGCCCTGTCACCGGCACGCGAACACTTCGGTGAGACCCTGTGCAGTATTCTGCATGGCATGACTACTGTGGGAACAGACGTCGATGCGGACACGGGGACAATGGCCTCGCCGATTGAGGACGGCGGTTCGATGGAACTGGTCCGCCTGCCCGCGTGGGAGGTGAAGTTCAGGCGGGGCGACAACCCCGATGAACTCGCGCACTTCGTGTGCTGCCGGGACCTGGACTGGCGAAAGGCGCTGTGCGGCTACGAAGCAAGGGAAGACGATGTCGTCCTGTCTGAGTCCAGCATGATTTGCACCATGTGCGTTGAAGTCTGCCGCGGCATGGGAGTCGAACCAGGATCCGGGCAGTGCCCCATCGACAACCAGCCGTGCCCCGACGACGAAGAGGTTGACCGGCTCATCAATGAGCACACCTCGGACTAGCCAGTCGGCTCAGTCGCGGACGTTTTCCGCGAGGTAGCCGGCGACCCATCCCTCCATTCGGTCAATGCTCCAGTCCGGTGTGGCGATGAGGAGCACTTCCCGGTCCTCCCGGATGACGCGGGTGATGCCGTCCTCCTGTTTGAGGGCTTTGATCATGCGGCCCACGACCCGGTTGTGCTCGTGGGCGATGTCCTCCCGCAATGACACTTCAAGCTCCCGGCCGCGGATCTCGTCATCGCCCAGGTCCTCCACCTCAACGAGCGGTTCCTCCTCGGCCATCTCCTCGTCGGCCGGCTGGTCACCCTGGTTCAACCGCTCGATAAGTCTGCGGGCGTACTCGGCCATCGTGTCATCCGGGGACTCGCGAAACCCGGTGAGGCTGCCGTAGGCGTGAACCCTCGGCAGCCCGGGGAGGTAGTTGTGGTCCTCCCCCGTCCCGCTGACCAGGACAGGGTGCTTGTTGAGGTTGTACCGCTTGATGCGGTGGTGCGCGATTTCCCACCTCGCCTCCGGTGCGTGCTGCTGCACGACGTCGCCCAGGTAGGACACCAGCCCGTCCAGCAGGAACAGCGACTCCAGGGACAGGGAGTGCATTACCTCATACTCATGCCGTGCCCAGGACGGCCATTGTTCCCGTGGCACGCTGTTCGGATCAGTGCCGCCGCCGGGTGCGCCGAACACCGTGAGGTTGGCGAGGATCCACCGCCAGAGCGGAACCAGGCTCTCAATCGTCCCGTCCAGGACAGCGTCCGGGTCCTGACCGTCGGCCGCCAGAGCTTCCCGCAGCCGGTCCAAGGCCGGACCACGCTCATCCAAGTACTCCCGGAAAGCAGCCTCGGACTGCTTTTTGGTCATGTTGATGTAATCGACGTACTGAGCCATGGCATCCCCCTTGAGGCGACAGCATACCGGCCCGCCGGCTGGGCAGACAGGGCTAGGCTGACGGAAAAAGGACGGATTGGGGATCCAGTGAAACGCAGGTTTTGGCTCGTCTTCGGGGTGATTCTCGTTCTGGCTGCCACGGCCTTCTTCGTGGTCCGCTCCGCGGAGGACAAGGTGACGGATCGAATGCTGTCACAGGCAGACCGCTTCGCCATCCCGGCCGAGTGGAAGCTTACCCGGGAGACAGTCCGCCCCGAGCGGTTCATGTGCATCAGCACGAACCCGTGCCCGAGCCTCCACCGGGCCTGGGAGACCGGAAAAGAGCTCAGGCGGGACGACGTCAGGGCGGTATTCGCGGTTGTCGGCTTTGAGATGAAAGCGGACAGGCCGTGCGAGAGGCAAGGAAACGTCATCGGAAACGAACCCATTTGCACCTCAAGTGGAAGCGACGGGGAGCTTCAGTACTCTTTCACGGTGTGGAGTCCAGGCCTAGGAGGACCTCAAGACGTCGTCCTGAACGTCGAGCCTCGCTATGCGCCGGAGTAGCTACTCCTGGTTCCCGGCCTCGCCATCTTCGAGCTCGTCGGCAGCAATCCTCTCGGCCGTGCGCCGGTAGGCCTCGGCGATGAAGTCCTCGATGTCGCTGGCCCCGATGCGCCACAGGCCCCGGCCCCCGACCTGGATTCGGCGAAGCTCCCCTGTCCTGAGCAGCGCCCGGATCTGGTTCTGGTTCACATTCAGCTCTTCGGCCGCCTGGACAATGGTCAGGAAGCGGCGGTGGCTCGGTTCGTCGGTCACCCGGTCATCCTATGTGCGCGGTGACCCCGGGACCCGTCATAGGCTCGGTCGCATGAGAGCCGGTCGGGGATCCTTGGCACTGCGTTGTTGATGGTCATCACGCTGCCTTCAATTGTCTTCGCGTCCTCTGCCCGGCGACCGAGTACACCAGCACTTAACACCCCCGCAAGACATCAGGCCCTGTAGGCCACACATCTGAGGCCAGCGATCCTTACAAACCTCGCAAAAACCCTGCGCTGCACAGGATGTTCCTCGCCTCGAATCTCAGGAACAATCGTCATCAACCGCAGGAGACGAGCAAGATAACCGCGGCCACCGACCTGAATGCCGCGAACCTCCCCTGTCCGGATCAGTGCCCGGATCTGGTTCTGGTTCACATTCAGCTCTTCCGCTGCCTGCGAGATCGTCAGGAAGCGGTGCTTCTTGGGTTCGTCGTTGACCGGTTCATCCTATGTGCGGCTGCAGTGTGGAGCTCGTACGTGTGAACTGCGTGGTCGCACAAGAATGAGACTGAGAATTGGTGCTCACACGCGTCTTACAATTGGCACCCTTCAGACGGCACATTATTTGACTTGCGCTGCATCATTGGCCTCCGTAGTCTAGCCCCTACTGCGGCGCCCACAATCTTGGGCGGGCAGGATCATGGGCTCATCTGAGTTTATGAAATCCGTATTGGGGGATACATGTCTTACAACAAAAAAGCTTGGAAACACCTCTGCCGATTGGTGGCGACATTTACTGCCGTGGTGGCAATCATGGTGGCATCGGTTGGACCCGCCGGTGCTGCTGGTGCGAAAACAATAGCAACGGCCAACTCCGGCGTCGCCCTGCTTCAACCCACTCCGGCTCAGACGCAGGAAGCCTTGAACCGCCTAGGGCAGGCTAAATCATCTGATCCGATTGGCTTTGCGCAGCGGCTTCAGATTATCGAAGAATCAAAACCACTTTCTGCTTTTCTTTCGTCTGACAGCCGCTTCGACAGCAGGCTTCAGCAAGAATTCTTAGCTGCTTCAATGCCAACTGACGTCCTTCAGGCGTTGGTCGAACTAACTGACAGCGGATACCTTTCGCTGGAAGTCAGTGACGGACCGAACAGCTCCAAAATTGCGAAAATCGTCAAGGCAAAGCCAATTATGGTTGGCGGAGGAAAGGGCAGTATGGGCATGCAGATGGCGTTTCCGCAATGCCCTGCAGCGTGGGCAGCACTTTGGGCATGGTGGGGCACCAACGCTGCATTCTGCGGTGCTCTCGGATTCTTCGGCCCGATGGCTGCGTTGGGCTGCTCAGCCGCTATGGCCATCGCTGGATCTGTAATCGATTTCAACCGAGGATGCTGATGAACAAGAACACAATCTCAAGGAACTACTGGCTTGGCCTCGCAGCCATGTACGGACTCACCCTTAGCGTTGTCGCCGTGGCCGAAATGCCCTGGCCCCTGATCATGGGCGGCGCGTTTATCCTATTCGCCGTCCTGCATAGCATCCGATACCGCCAACTAGGCCGAAAGATCCAGGGCAAGCTCGCTACCGCCAGCCCTGGTGTAGGCGTGGTTGGAGCGGTATTCGGCGCCGCGGCGGTCCTCATCCACGGCACACCAATAGCCCTCTGGGCGGGGCCGCTCCTAGGTATCATCGCGTTCCTCGGAATGTACCTCTACCTTCACCGGTTTGGACGGTTCTACAGCCAAACGAACGAAACGGCTACCTGACCCCGTCAGGCGGCATTAGCGAGCTGAGATAGTTGGACCCCGGAATATATCCGGGGTCCAACTGCGTGTAGCGGCCCTCCTGGTGAGAGGTGCATTCAGGACGGAAGCTCAAGATCGAATCAGTTAATCCCGAGGATTGGCCAATTCGCTTCCGCTCCGCCCTCCGGGCTTTTTAGAGTGTTCCCACAGGCAGCAACGATCACGTCGGGGGGACGTATGAGCACGAGTGGAATCCAGACCGCTAGGGAAGCGCGCAGAGTCCGGCCAGCTCCAGCACCGCCCAGCAATGAACTGGCTCAGCCGCGGTCGTTGCCCCAGCTTCCAGCGCGCAAGGGCCGGGAGCACGAGGTGCAGCGGCTGATCCGGGACCTGGCCGCGCTTGCCGCCAGTCAGGGGAGGACCGCATGACCGCCGGCGTCGATACGTCTTTCGACTACTTCTCTGACACGCCCCCGGGGAAGGATCCGGACAGGTACAGCCCAACGCTCCGCCGGCATCACCAGCTGTTGTGGAACAAGGAGTTACCCACGCGTGGGCACTTCACCTTGGCGCCTGAGCCCGGTGCGCACCTTGTGCATAGATCAGCATCTGGTGTCTTCTTCCTCTCCAGTGATGCCATCACGACCAGGCTGATGCACAAGGCGGCCCGAGTACGCCGTGACATTTCAGCGGAGGACCTGCCCGCCTACCGCGGCTACACGGCCGGAAGCACCTTCGTGTTCCCCGGCAACAGCATCGGCAGGAAGATGACGATCAACCGTGCACGCGGGTGCCACCCCCGGATCGCTGACCGTTTCGACCTGACCTTGGAGTGCATCCGCCGCCACTATCTTGGGGAGCTGCCGAACCCCCTGGGCGAGGTTTTTCACAGGTATGCGGACTTTTTTGCCCTGTTCGGAGACTTCTCCGGGTACGTCAGTTTCTTCCTGCTTCAAGACCTTGTCGAGGAGGACGGCAAGAGCATTCGCTTCTTCCACCCGTTCGACGACTTCCGCACCCCGGCGGTGCCTAAAACCGGGCCTGAATACCTCGCGTATCTACAGCGCAGCGAAGACTTCATCACCGCCCGTAGCCGCACAATCGGCGCCGAGCCCTAGAGCCCTTCCGGAGCCGATCTTTTCTAGTAGTCGATGGCTTTCCGGTCGATGGACTTCAGGGCGGCGAGCCGGGCCTCCACTTCGGTCTGCTCTCCGAGGTCTTCCAGGGAGGCAAACTGGGCGTCCAGGGATGAGGCAGCGAGTTCCTGCTGGCCCCGGGCTGTGGCCTCCTGGCGGCGGATGTTCTCCTCGTACCGGCCGATTGCCGAGGTGGGGTCTCCCGCGTCCAGGGACTTGAGGGCGTCGGTGACCTGGGACTGGGCGGCCGCGACCCGAGCACGGTTGACGAGCTGGTTGCGCTTGGCGGTCAGCTCCCCGAGCTTGCCCCGCATCTGGTTCAGGCCGCCCTTGAGCTTGTCGACCACCTCGTTCTGTGAGGCCAAGGCCGGTTCCTGGGCCTTCGCGGTCGACTCGGCGGTCATCTGCCGCTGAAGAGCGAGCTTGGCAAGGGCATCGAACTTGTCGGCGTCCACGCTGTTGCCGGTGGCCCGGAATTCGTCGGCTTTCCGGGACGCGGCGATCGCCTTGCGGCCCCAGGTGTTGGCGTCATCCACGGCGCGGGCGTGATCGTCCTCGGCCATGCGGAGGGTGCCAATGGTTTGCGCAACCGCGGACTCGGCTTCACGGATGTTTTCGGAGTAGTCGCGGACCATCTGGTCCAGCATCTTCTGCGGGTCCTCCGCGGAGTCCAGGAGGGCGTTCAGGTTGGCCTTGGCGAGCTGGGCAACGCGGGCGAAAATACTTTGCTTCACGGGGGTCTTTCTATCGGTGGGGAAATTCGTATCCTATGTGTACGGCACGGCAGGGGACCAGCGCCCGGCGATGCTTGGGATACCCTGCTGGGTCGGCAGGCACAATCGGGTCGTCATGAGTAAGTGGCCGCTGGTAATAGCAGCATGATCGCAAAAGGCCGCGGACGTAGACTCTGGCCATGAAGACTGGTTGGGGGATCCTGAGAATTACTGCGCTTGTGGCTGTCATGCTGCCCGCCGCCGGCTGCAGCGAGCAATGGGAACCCCTGGATCGGGGTCCTGATCGCCCACCCGCCGGCACGGTCTGTCCGGCCATCGGCTACGTCAGCACCATCTCGGTGCACGTCAAGGGTGACACGGAGGCCGTCAACGAGGTCCAGCTGTGTACGGACGAGGGATGCTCAGCGCCCGGACCCACCGCGGCCCCTGCCCCCTCTGTGGCTGTTTCAGACCACTATGTTCCCCTGCCGGACGGAGGCTTTTCCCCGGTGCCCGAGCCGAGCATCCCGCCGCCCACCTACCCAACTGCTCCATTCATCAGCTCAAAGGAGGAGGACGGCGGCAAGTGGACGTTCTTCCCGTCCGGGGCAAGGAACAGCACACCGGACCGGGTCAGCCTGCGGGCCCTCGCTGCAGACCGTACAGTGCTGGCCGAGCAGGAGAACGACTTGGTGTGGACGAAGGACGACCCCACAAACCCCTGCGGCAGCCCGGTCACCACGCCGCCAATCGAACTAAAGGTCCCCGGGGCGTAGTGGGCCCTCCTCAGGCACACCTGCAGTGTTTCGGACGGCCGCGAATGCCCCCTATCCCCACAGGGTGCTGCTATCCAGATAAATGGATAAGGCTTGATGCAGTTTTATAGGAGACTCATCTCGGTGCTCTATGCCGCAGGTGGCCCAGCCGGGCTCTCACCAGACCACGTTGAGAGGGTCCCGATGATACTGGGATTTACCGCCAAGCTGGACTCAAATCAGATTGGCGTTCTCACCGTTGCCGGCGTCCGTGCACCCGTATGACCTCGGCGACCCCGGCGAGGGCAAGCGGGAACGACACGACGGCGGCGAGGTGCCGCTTCAAGTCGTAGGGATCGTCCATCATCGCCCAGCCCACGAGCACCCCTGGCAGCCCGACGCAGACGGTTACCCAGACCCTGTCTTCCCGTGCGCCCGACCAGACGGCGGCAGCGATGGACAGCGCGGAACCGGCCAGGATGTAGCGGTTACCGATCCAAACATTTTCCTGCTCCGTCGAACGTGGCAGCCAGATGTGCCAGCCGGCGTGCCATATCCCGTAGCCGATCATGACCATCGAGGCGAGGACGAGCAGGATCCAGGCCATGGTTGCAGCCCATTGGCGCCCTGCTTCCTTAGGAGCGTTCATCAAGCTGGCTCTTCCTCCTCAACCACCAGTCTTTTCTCACCGCAGATGAGACGGAGTTCGTCGCCGGCACTATCCAGCCGGCAGTTCTGGTCTTTCACCCGCGGCCATCCGGAGATCTCCGGGGCGCTGCGCACCCGCTTGTAATGGAGCTCGTCGTGCTGGGTGTAGATGTCGACGGTATCGCCGTCGAACCCGTCCTGGGTGACGAGTACTGACTGCCCGTCCGCGGCGGTGATTTTCACGGCGTCCCCGATGCCGAAGGCGCCCAGGGCAGCAAAGAGGAACATGAGCCCGAAGTATGGCACGGCGGCCACGGCCGCTACCCCGGTGGTCCACCCGACGATGCGCCGAGGCACCTTTCGGTGGATACGGCCTATCAGTGCTGGGACCAGGAGCAGTAGCCCCACAGCCCCGGACAGGAGCGCCGCGATCAGGAACCAGTTGGCGATCGAGTCCGCTGGAATACCGATATAGAGGAGCATGCCCTCCCGTGCGCCAGCCCAATATGCCTCATTGATGGCCTGGTACGCCCAGGCGCAAGGAGCGGCCAGGAGGATGAGGGCGGTCCCCCAGGCTTCGCTGTGCTTCATGGATGTAGGACTTCCGCCTCGGATAGAACCGCGTCCTTGCGTACAGCCCAGCGGCCAATGGCCGCGGCCGCACCGACGGTCGCCCATAGTCCCAGCCACCCGGGGTGCCAGCCGAAGCCGGCCAGCCCGGCCACCGCCCAGAAGGCCAGGGTCGGCACCACAAAGAACGCCGCGATGTGAATCCACTGCTGCCTTACCGGGCGCAGCACGTAGGCCAGTGCCCACGCCAGGGGCGCCGCAAACAGCAGTGCAATCCCGTAGCCGTAGAAGGCCAGGGAGAGCCCGGCACCCCAGAGATACCCGGCATCTTTCCCGGCCAGCACCGTCGGCACACCGTACGCGAGGAGGGCAACGATGAGCAGGACGCCCACCCAGAGCGTGGCGGCGATCAGCCAGCCCTTGATGAACGAAGAGGCGTCGAGGACAACCCGCTGCTGTCCGCTCACTTGGCGGCCAGTTCACTGCGGCGGAACGTCCCGACGATGGAGAGCTTCTTGCCGTATTCGATGGACCCGTACCGGAACAGATGGACTGCCAGGCGGAGGATGAGGATCCCGACGATGAACAGTTCGGCGATGACGATCCCAGCCTCCACCCCGGTCAGGGTGCCAAAGCCGTTGCGGAGCATCGCGGTGACCGGGGCGGTCAGCGGGAAGTACGTGAACACCTGCACGATCAGTGACTTCGGGTCGGAGATGATCAGGCTGTAGGCGTAGAACGGGATAAACATCGCTGCCATCAGCGGGCCGAAGATGGTCCCAGCCTCCTTGGCCGTGGGCATGATCGCCCCGATGGCGACGAGGACCCCGGTGAACAGGGTGAACCCGCCCAGCAGCAGCAGTGCGCCGACGAGGATTGGTCCGGGCTCGAAGACCAAGATGGACAGGTCCATGTCCGGCAGGGCCAGGGAGTCGCGGAAGAACAGGTAGCCGGCGGCGACAGGGGCCAGGAACACGAGCATCTGGACAAGCCCCACTGCGAACAGGGAAATGATCTTGCCGGTGATGGGCGTAGTCGGGTTCAGGGTCGTCAGGATCATCTCGGTGACCCGGTTCTCCTTCTCCTCCAGAGTTGAGTTGAGCATCTGGTTGGACAACAAAATCATGGCCACGTAGAACAAAATCAGGAACAGCATCGGCGGAATGACAGAGCCGAAACCTCCGGAGACCTTGCCGTCCCGGTACGTCTCGGATTCGAAGTCCACTCCCCCGCTCAGGGCCGCCGTCAACTGCGGGTTGCCGACCTGGGCCTGTGCTGCGGCGTTGAGCACCTGCTTGGCGACAGCTTCGTACTTGCCGTTCTCGAAGACCCCTTTGTCGGCGCCGTAAACCTTCACTGGCTGGCTGGCTGGCTCCGCAGGGTAGGCGAAGTACGCCTCGGAGCTGCCGTCCTTCACCGCGGCCAGCGCCGCGTCCGGATCGGAGGCCGACTTCCCGCCGGCGGCCTGGGCCATCTGAGGCGGGATGACGCCGGAGGCGTCCGTGTAGGTGAAGGCAATCGCGGAGTTCTTCTGCGCGTCGGCGCTGGCCTCGGTGCTGGAGTTGGACGCGAAGATCAGGGCGAAGACGACCACCAGGACAACGGGGATCGCGAGGGTGGCGACCACGAAGCCCTTCTTCTTGATGGTGCGCATGAATTCGAACGCGATGACGGTGCCCAGGTTGTGCTGTGAAAATGCCATTACTGGACCTCTGCCATCTGCTGTTCGCCGTACACCTGGATGAAGATCTCCTCCAGGGAGACCCGCGCGGTGGTGAAGGACCGGACCGCGACGCCGGCCTCCACAAGCTCGCGGAGTACCCCCGCCTCGGTGGCACCGGCCCTGGGAGCCAGCTCGGCCCGTCCGCCAGTATCCGTGACGACGTCGTACAACGCCGAGGCGGGCAGGATGCCCTCGTAGGTGACCCGGTAGACGGTCCCGCCGAACTCCTCCTGGACCTCAGAGACGGTCCCGTAGGCGCGTGCGGTGCCGTCCTTGAGCAGGATGACCCGGTCGCACAGCCGTTCCACTTCCTCCATCTGGTGGGTGACCATGATGACGGTCGCGCCGGCCAGCTTCTGCTCCTCGATGATGTCCATCAGCAGGCGCTGGTTCACCGGGTCGAAGCCCTTGGTGGGTTCGTCGAGGATGAGCAGCTCGGGGTCGTTCATGATGGTGGCGCCCAGCTGAACCTTCTGCTGTTGGCCGCCGGAGAGCTTGTCCAGCCGTGCCGTGGCCTTGTCGGCCAGGCCGACCCGCTCCAGGTAGTCCTGGGACCAGGACCGCGCGCCGGCCTTGGACAGTCCTTTGAGCCGGCCGAAGTAGACCATCACATCCAGGACGGCTTCCTTCTTATACAGGCCCCGCTCCTCGGGCAGGTAGCCGAGGCGTGCACCGTCACGGGGCTCGAAGGCCTTCCCGCCGATGTGCAGGGTTCCGGCGGTGGGCTGGTAGATGCCCAGCA